>Ga0315280_10001218_pt1 | contig 44986 bp, 53 predicted proteins | sample YL17G06_40_MG_FD_203697 | JGI IMG/M metagenome (GOLD analysis project Ga0315280, IMG submission 203697) | Sediment microbial communities from Yellowstone Lake, YNP, Wyoming, USA - YL17G06_40 | ecosystem: Environmental > Aquatic > Freshwater > Lake > Sediment | place: USA: Wyoming | collected... | reverse complement strand
CTCGGCAGGAGCACCAGTCTGTTTGCGGTAATATTCAAAGATAGTTGGGAATTTTGGATATATCATCTTATCGTACTCATTAGGAAGGTTTTCATAAACCCCAGTCAACATGGAAGCATGTGCAGGAGTAGTAAGTGTTGTCCACTCGTTACGGAAGTTAGGGTAGAATGTGCCTAAAGGCTTCAGGTCATTCCACAGATGCGGAATATTACTATGGCTAGGATCGCCGAAACCTTCAGAGCTACGGACACCATCCATAACCAGAATGAAAACGTTTTCAACTTCATACTTTTTTTCAGCATCAGCATTAGGCATCAAGAAAGATAGGGATAAAACCAAAAAAATTAGGAGGATTATTTTCTTCATACATACCCTATCCTAACACATAGATAATTATTCAGTGTCTATGCATTTTACAGGCATTCTTGTCTGTTGCTTCCTGAAGCCTACCAGCCTGCCATGCTTGAACAGCATCTCTCACGGTTCCGCTTGCACCAACATACACTTCAATTCCAAACTGCTCAAACATTTGTATTGCCATAGGCCCCAAGCCGCCGCAAAGCATCACTTCCACACCTGCATTCGCCATTATTTCCGGCGGTTTACCGAATCCACCCATATGCTCACTTGTATTCGGAAGCACCTTAACCCCCTTCGTATTCATGTCCACAACCGTAAACGTCGGCGCACGCCCAAAATGCTCGCTAACATAATCATCCATACCTCTTTGTCCCATTGTTGGAACACACACCTTCACATTTTTCACCTCCTTACTCTCCATTTCACGCATCATTTTCTGAAGCTTCCTCTTCTTTATCTCCTCAAGCTCCTCCAAATTTTCACAACCTTAAACTTTTTCATACTCTGAAATCGCCTGCTGCAATGTTAATGCGGCAAGCTTGGCACAGTGAAGTTTTGATTCCGGCAAACCATCCAACTCATTCAAAACATCTTTTTCAGTTATCTTTCTCGCTTCATCTAGACTTTTACCCTTAATTATCTTGGTTACCGCAGAGCCTGAGGCTAAGGCACCTGGGCATCCAAGTGCCTGAAACTTCGCATCTTCCACTACATTATCCCTGATTTTCAAGTAAATTTTCATTATGTCACCACAGATACCGGTGTAGATTGTAGATACACTAGGGTTCTCCAGCGTGCCGACATTGACTTTATTCTTGTAATACTCAATAGCCTTCTTAGAATAGTTGGATCTCAATATTAGTTCTTCTACCATCCTCCGCCACCCTGTCTCAATCCAAAAAAGACCTCTAACGGTTGGAATGATAATCTAAATTCTTCTCTTTTATATCTTTATGTGCACAATTTAAATATGCGAGTTATCGTACTTTTAATTTAGTATACTCGCAGGAGATCCTCATGAGCGAAGAAACTACCGCAGTAGTTGAGGAATATTTGGAAGCCATTTATAGGCTTCAGGAAAAAAGTGGAGTAGCTAGAACTAGCGAGCTAGTTAACTTGCTTAAAGTAGTTCCTGGAACAGTCACCAACACGGTAGAGCGGCTGGAGAAGGAAGGTTATGTGACGCACGAGCCTTACAAAGGCGTAAAGCTTACGGAGAAAGGACGCAAGATAGCTCTACAGGTTGTGAGGAGACATAGGTTGTCGGAGCGCCTGCTCACAGACATTTTACATATAAAATGGGATAGAGTCCACGAGTTTGCTTGCAAACTTGAACACGGCATTACCGACGAAATCATTAAACCATTAGAAAAGACGCTGAGACACCCCAAAACATGTCCCCACGGAAACCCTATACCCACAAAGTGCGGAGGAATCATTGAGGAAAAGTCACAGCCCCTAACTGAGCTCAACGAACGAGAACAAGGCACGATAGTGAAAATAACAGAAGAGAAGTCAGACTTGTTGCACTACTTTGACACCATAGGACTGGTGCTTGGAGCCTCAATAGAGGTTGCGGAGAAAGCTCCGTTCAATGGGCCGATAACCATGAAAGTGGGCGCAAAAAGCCGCGCTTTGAGTTATGCGATAGCGTCAACCATCCAAGTAAAGCAAACAAAGTGAAAAGGTTGGTAATTACATGGAAAGGCAGGGCTCGGAAAGACTTGAGGTGCCTTTGACTGCGCTAAGGGATGGAGAAACTGGAATTGTAACTTCCATAAAAGCAGGTCGCGGAGGAGGTTGGGGAAGAGGCTGGGGATTAGAAAAGAGGCTTATGGACATGGGTCTTACTCCTGGCACAAAAGTAACTGTTGTGGAATCAGCTCCTTTTCACGGTCCCTTAGAAATTCTTGTGAGAGGCTCGAGGCTTGCTCTTGGTAGAGGTATAGCTGAGAGAATTTTCGTGGAGATCGAAAAAGAGTGACCGGAAGAAAATTGGTCATTGCGTTGGCTGGAAACGCGAACGTGGGGAAATCTGTCATATTCAATTATTTGACTGGCTTGCATCAACATATTGGGAACTGGCCTGGGAAAACCGTTGAAAGGGCTGAGGGAACACTTCACTTCAAAGGATATACTATAGACATAGTTGATTTGCCTGGAATTTATTCGCTTTCCACTTATTCTCTAGAGGAATTGATCTCAAGGAAATATATCGCAGTTGAGAGACCAGACGTAGTGATAAATGTTGTAGATGCTTCAGTCCTTGAGAGAAATCTGTTCTTTACCTTGCAGCTAATAGAGCTTGAAGCTCCGATGATTATAGCGTTAAATCAAATGGATATGGCAAAGAAAAAGGGCATTGAAATCGACACAAAAAAATTAGAGAAGCTTTTGGGTATACCTGTGATACCAACTGTTGCGATAAAGGGGATCGGCATCTTCCAGCTTTTGGAAAAAGCCGTAGAGATAATTGAAAAAGGACGAATGGCGAAACACGTCGAAGTGAAGTATGGATGGGAAGTTGAAGAAAGGATCGCCAAGGTCACTAAAATGATTGGGGAAATTCAATTTTGGTATCCGCCGAGATACGTGGCGGTCAAGCTACTAGAAGATGATGAAGAGATCGCTAGAGAAGTCAATAGGATAGATCCGCAGATAGTGTCTACTGCAAAGAAACTTGCAAATGAAATTGAAAATCTCCATGGTCACTCTTGCTCGACCGTGATAACTTCTGAGCGGTATGAAGCTGCTGGCCGTATTACTAGAGAAGCTCAAAAGTTGGTGTCTCCAATAAAGCCTCCGATAGAGGAGAGAATTCACACCCTCACAACCCATAAACTCATGGGATATCCAATTATGGCTTTTTCGCTGCTCTTAATGTTCTATTTCGTCTTCACCTTTGGAGACTACGCCTCAGAGCTGTTAAACAACTTCTTTTATGGATTGGAACCTCTCTTTGTAAGCCTGTTTGGAACCGGAATCGTTGGAAAACTGGTTTGGGGAGGCATCATCGAGGGAGTCCTAGCGGGGGTCACAATAGCCTTACCTTACATTGTTCCATTTTATCTTATATTGTACTTCTTAGAAAACTCGGGCTACCTTAGTCGAATAGCATTTTTGATGGACAGCGCCATGCATAAAATAGGATTGCATGGAAAGGCATTTATCCCTGTAATGCTTGGCTACGGCTGCAATGTTCCCGCCTGCTTAGGATGCAGAATAATGGAAACAGAGAGGGAGAGGCTTCTCGCCGCGTTTGTAACAACACTAGTGCCCTGCGCCGCTCGGACGGTCATCATACTTGGTCTGGTAGGCCAGTTTATAGGTATCCAATGGGCCTTGATGCTATATGTCTTCGACCTATTGATAATTCTCGCCCTTGGAAGACTTGCTTTTAGAACTCTGCCAGGTGAGCCGACCGCTCTAATTATGGAAATGCATGATTACAGGATGCCTCATCTGAAGACAGTTTTGAAGCAAACATGGTTCAGAGTAGCCGAATTCATAAAAATAGCCTTTCCTCTAATAATCGTTGGAAGCCTCGCGATAAAGTTCGCGGAAATTCTGAATTTACTGGAACCAATCGCGACCGTGCTCAGTCCCGTAACTGTCATGTGGCTAGGATTGCCCGTCATTACAGGTATAACGCTGATATTTGGTGTGCTGAGAAAGGAGCTGACACTGATTATGCTTGCAGCTCTCCTTGGAACAACGAATTTTGCTCAAGTTTTGACACCAGTTCAGATGGTTGTGTTCACCCTTGTGGCAATGTTTTACATACCTTGTATAGCAACTATCGCCGCTCTAGTTAGAGAGTTTGGCTGGAAGAAAGCGCTGTTCATAACAGTGTTTGAAATAGTTTTTGCAATAAGCTTGGGCGGAGTTGCATTAAGAGTATTAGCGTTAACCGCTTGATACACATATGCGCCAATTAAGAAAAGAGCGACCCAAGTGAAGTGTCATAACCCTAACATCACCAACACAAATACAAGCTTCATGTCTTGCCAACCTTTGAAATCATAAGACAGATTGTGGTTCATATCTTGCTCGAAACTTTTTTTGCATCTTGTATATAGGAATAAACCGAGTGAAATATTCTTCTTTATCTTCTATTTCTCTTTCAGGAAACTGTATGTTCTTTTGCCCTTTCTTGCCAGTCTAAATAAATCCCTGTCTGTTACCTTGGACATTATTTCCGTTTCTTTTAGATGGTGGTCGCTTAGAGATAAAATACCATCTGGTTTTAGTATTCTATGTAGCTCTCCTAATACTCCGTTTGAATCACTTAAATCATGAAGAGTGTCGTATAGCAGTATAACATCTATGCTGCTGTTTGGTAATCCAGTTGCACAAGCAGAACGAATGGTCTCTATATTTGTTAGTCGCTTTTTCGAAGCAATTTCTTGAACTCGTTGAATGGCAAGTGGATGTATATCCAGAGCATAAACTTTTCCCGATGTCCCCACCAGTTCAGCAGCAACAATCGAATAACTTCCAGGGCCGCATCCATAATCAAGCACGTGGAAGCCCTGCCTTATTCCTATTTCCTTCAATATGTTCTCTGGGGGCAGGAAGAAATCACGAAATTTGAACCTGAAAGACATTAACTTGAAATGAAGATTGTTCATCGATTCATCCATTACAACTTCCTCCTATAATCAAAGGTTGATACTTATACCTCACATATAGGTAATACAATTTTGCGTTCTCATGTCCCGGCTTTGATTGCAGCAAGCTTAACTATGTTGTCTACATTAACAATAAATACTATGGGACCGGTAAGGCAGGCTAGAATAAGAGAAGCAGACAGGATAGAAATAATTATTTTGAGTGATAACTATACGGATGTTTTGATGACCAGCACTGATATGGTGACAACGCCTCGTAATGTTGATAAGGCTGGAATGATAGAAAAGCCACCTCTGGCGGAACATGGTTTTTCTGCTCTTATCGACATCTACAAGGGTAAAGAGAAACATCGCATCCTCTTCGATACGGGTTCGAACGAGAATGTAGTGTTATATAATGCTGACTTGTTGGGGTTAGATCTTTCAGACATCGAAGCTGTAGTCATAAGCCACGGTCACCAAGACCATACTGGAGGAATAGTAAATGTTCTAAGAAGGATTCAGAAGAAGGGGATTCCAGTGATTCTTCACCCTAACGTCTTCCTTAAACATTACACAGTATTTCCACCTGATAGAGGAGGGACCCGACAGCATATTACCGTATCAGAGGAATTCATAAAACAGTGGGCTACCGTAGTTAAAATAAGGGAGCCTTATCTTTTAGCTAACAATCTTCTTATGGCAACAGGCGAAATCCGTAGGATAACAGACTTCGAAACAGGTTCCCCAGCCTCCCACATCGAAGTGAATGGAAAGATCCAGCCTTACCCGCTAATGCAAGACGACCAAGCAGTGGTGGCTAGTCTGTCCGGGAAAGGATTGGTCATCATATCGGGATGTAGTCATTCAGGCATAGTAAACACCATTCTCTACTCACAGCAGGTTACCAGGATAAAAAGAGTGTACTTGGTTATGGGAGGATTTCACCTGACAGGAAAATATTTCGAGCCACGAATCGATAGAACCGTTGAAGAGACCAAAAAGATTGCTCCGAAATGCGTAGCTCCTAGTCACTGCACTGGTTGGAAAGCCACTCTCGCACTTGCGAACGCAATGCCGGATAGTTTTATTCAAAGTGCAGTTGGCATAAAACTAAGGTTGGTCGCATAAGTTTTTTCTAATGCATTTAAAATTTAAGCGCTCCGACACGGTTAATCATCTTTCTTACCTCTGCTCTCCTGCGTGCACATATTCTATTCGAGTTTTCCCTCGGTTGGTGCATGTTAGGGATTTGGAGTTACACTCAATAATCAAATTCAGCTACTAATCAACAGATCCTTGATGTTTTTTGATGTAACAAGCTCAACATCATGTTTGCTGAAGCCAGATTGGCTTAGGAGGTGTGCAGCCTTAGGAATTGCCAGTACATCTGAAGGAAAACGGCTCATGTCTGTGTTCAGAACAATTTGTTCAGGGCCGTTTACCCTAAGGATTTCAGGCAACTCCTCAACAGCAAGTTTCCCCTCCTGAAGTGTTAGACCGCATGTAGCCCCATACGACTTAACCAATCCTACAAGTTTCGGCGTAAGGTGGTCAACAACGACCTTCGAAGGCTCAGTCCTCATCTCAGAAAGTATGTTCAGAATCCTCTTGACAACAGCTTCCTTGTTGGCTTTAGGTGTATGAACTATAAGCGGCTTACTGTGCTGAGGCTAAGCTTATCATGGTCTTGAAAACCTCCTCCTCACCAGCCGAAGCTTCCTCAAGCCCCACCTCACCAACAGCGTAGGCTAAGCCTTCCTTGATCAGTTCACCCATCCTGCGGAGAACATCATGGTAAGCCACTTTGGAAACTGTGGCTGGATGAACTCCAACAGCTACATAGGGTTTGATGCGGCAACCTCTAAGCCTCTGGCTTTCCGCGGTTACAAGCCACTCGAAAAGATCTATGAAGGTTGATTGACCTGAAGGTTTAGCTGGGAAGAATGAACATACTACGACGCCTTCGATCCCAGCGTCAACCATGGCTTTAAGGTCTTCTGGGCCGCGAAAATAGGTGTGGGTATGCGCATCAATGTAGCCCAGAATACACCTCACCTAGGTTTCGGGTTCTAGGCTGCTTCAAGCGCTTCCTTAAGCATAATCTTATATGGGCCTAACTTACCCCCGAAGTTCACAGCGGAAATCTTCAGAACCCCTGGAATCTTCATCGCTGCTTTAATTCCCTCAGCCGTAGCCTTCTTAACCATGCTCTGCGTTAGGCCGTTGAAGACAAGCTCATATACGCTTTTCACACCTTCAGGAATCAGAGAGTTAGGTATAGCTTCACGAAGCAGAGGGCAGAGAGGATGGTTTGTTGAGGCAGGCAGCTTATACTTCATTGAGCCGACCTTTGAGCCGGACCTACATATTCCACCTGGGAAGGTTGTGACTACGCCTTTCACTTTGCCTATGGCTTCAACAGCCCTCTCAGCAGCCTGAAGTGCCGGGTTCTGGCTTTCCGCCATAATGAGGAGGTTTCCTCCGGCAACAGCTCTCCTAACGCCGAACTTATCTTCAATTATGAATTCACCTTCCATCACAGGGATCCTCCAAACATCTCTGTCCTTGATCTTATCTCTCTTCTGGAAGCCATCTCCGAAAAGCCTAACTGCCCTACCCACCTTAATCCTCTTCTTAGCCATAGGCATGGCGTCGAAGACAGCTGTTGTCGGACATGTTAGAATGCATTGACCTATGCGGGAAATCATCTGAAGCTTAAACTCAGCACCTGTCCTATGGTAGATTTGAATCACAACGCCAGGTCTACCGTCAGGCGTCTGCTCTTTAGGCACAGCTACGCCCTCAATCCCAGCCTCAGCTGGAGACATTATTATGGATGAAGCGAAGCCTGTTGCGCTTCTAGCAGCAGTTAAAGCCCACTTCTCGCTGCTTGCTGTTATAAGAAGCCTGCCAGCAATCATTGGGAAGGCTTCAGCGAAAGTATCTTCAACCTCAACCTTGCCGGACACTTCAGCCAATCCCCCCTCCATATAATATATTTGAAGCACTTAAGATAATTTCGGATATAGGCATTAGGCAACTCTCCTCAAGAATGTTTCTGCTCCACTTGGATCGTAAACGTTATAGAGAGTGAGTTGGTAATTAACTGGAAGGGTTGTGAAGAATATGGTTGTTAAGGTTGGTTTCGTGAAAATAGGTAATATAGGTTCCGCGCCTCTACTGGAGTTCCTCCTAGATGAGAGGGCTGAGAGGCAGGATATTCAGGTTAGAGTTGTGAGTTCAGGTGCCAAGATGACTCCTGAGGAGGCTGCTGAAGTGGCTGAGAAGCTTGTTGGGCTTAAGCCTGACTTCGCTGTTGTCACAAGCCCAAATGCAGCTTTACCTGGCCCAGGCAAGGTTCGGGAAATACTGAAGAACGCTGGAGTTCCAACAATTGTTGTTTCAGACAGCCCTGCTAAGAAGGCTGTTAAGAAAATTGAGGAGATGGGTTTAGGCTACATAGTTGTTGAGGCAGACTCGATGATCGGCGCCAGAAGAGAGTTCCTCGACCCCGTGGAGATGGCGCTATTCAACGCTGACCTGATAAAGGTTCTGTCAATAACAGGCGTATTCAGCATCCTAACATTAGAGCTGGACAAGGTTATAGAAGCCTTCAAGAAAGGTGGGAAACCTGAGCTTCCGAGAATTGTAGTTGACAAGCAAACTGCTGTTGAGGCCTCTGGGCTGAAGAACCCCTATGCTAAAGCTAAAGCCTTAGCTTCATTCGAGATAGCCAGAAGAGTCGCTGACCTATCTGGTGAAGGATGCTTCGTTGTTAAGGAGTGGGAACGTTACACCCAGCTTGTAGCCGCTGCACATGAAATGATGCGTGAAGCCGCGAAACTAGCTGATGAAGCTAGAGAAATAGAGAAAAGCGAAGACATGCTTCTTAGGACACCGCATCACGATGATGGAGCCCTACTTAAGAAAAGCAAACTCATAGAGAAGCCTAAATAAAACAAGAATAGCCCAGCAGACCATGCTACATGAAGCCAACAGCCTTCAGTCCATCAGCTTTAACCACACCTTTATGCAGCGCTGTTGCAACCAATGCCCCGAAAACCCCTATTTGATTAAGCTCCAGGAGACCTGAGAAGTCTTTCACCCCACCCCCAACATAAATCTTGATGCCAGCTGAAACAGCGTTAAGAATCTGCCTTAGAATCTGCAGGTTAACTCCTCCTCCACTTCCAACCCTATCTAGATCAAGAACAATAATGTCAGTTACCCCCATAAGCTCAATATTTTTCGCAACAGAAACAGGCTTCATAGAACTGATGAATTCAGAGCCGCCGACAACAGTGCCCTTCTTCACGTCTAGGCTAACAATAATTCTCTCGCTTCCGAACTGCTCCACAGCCCTCCTCACAAAATCCAAGCTTCTCAGCGTTTCTGTTCCAATCACAGCCTTTGAAACCCCTCCCTCAATGAGGGCGCTGATGTCATCTAAGCTTGATATGCCAGCGTCAACCATCAGATCCAGGGAAGACTTACTTCGAATATGGCTGTAGAGGCTTAAGCTTGGATCTGCTCCGGCTATGGCATCCAAGTCTGCTATGTAAGCTTCCTTGAAGCCTAGCTCCCTAAGCGTCAGGGACAAGCTTACAGGGTTCGGCGTCAAGCATAGAACACTTTTAAGCGGCCGATATTTGTCCCTTCTCCCACCCTTAGCGTGAACAACCTTTCCTCCCATTATGTCCAGCACAGGAATAACCTTCATCCCCATCCCCAGCCATAATATATAGCGTCCAAGATGGCTTTGAACATTCTTGTCTATGAGTATTTGTCAGGCGGAGGCTGCGTAGGCGGAGAGATACCTCAGGAAACCCTATGCGAAGGCTACGCCATGCTGAGAGGCTTAATCTCAGACCTCAAGGCTGCTGGGAACAGGGTGACCACAATTCTTGACCAAAGGCTTGCTAGGCTGAAGCCTCCGCTTGAAGCAGATCATGTTTTCGAAGCCTCCAGCCGCACGGAGTTTCCGTCAAACCTAGAGAGGTCTTATGGGCTTGTTGATGCCGCGATTCTCGTGGCACCTGAGTCAGATGGAACACTTCAAGGTTTCGTTAGAGAAATTGAAAACCTGAAGGTGAAATCGCTGAACTGCTCATCGGAAGCCATAGGTAAAGCCTCAAACAAGATCGAGATGTATGAGCTGCTCAGGAGGAAGGGTTTCCAGACACCTGAAACGGTCATAATAGACCTTGGGGACGATGACGAAACCATTAAGAAGATGTTTTATGAACTGGGCTTCCCATCTGTTGTTAAACCTTCTTTAGGAGTTGGTTGCTTAGGATTAAACCTTCTAACCAGCAGAAAAGATGTTGAGCATGCTGTCAAAAACCTGAAGAAGAGGAATTTAAGCAGCGTAGCGGTAGCCCAAAGGCTGGTCAGAGGGTTAGCGGCAAGTGTAAGCCTAATCTCAACCGGCGGAAACGTCTCAGCAGTAACCCACAATCGCCAGATCGTTAAGTTAGCTAAACCAGGCTTGAAGTCAAGCTACATGGGCGGATTCACACCGTTCCACCACCGGATGGAGGGGGAAGCGATGAAGCTTGCATGCCGCGTTGTTGAAGCCATTAGGGGTTTAAGGGGATATATTGGTGTGGACATGGTTCTGTCAGAAGACAAGCCTTACGTGGTTGAGGTTAACCCTAGAGTTACAACATCATATATAGGTCTCAGGAAGGTTGTATGCTTCAATCCGGCTCAAGCAATATTGGATGCAGTGCTTAAAAAAAAGCTTCCTAAAGAAGCCTGCTTACAGGGATGCTCCTTCTTCATGAAAGTGGAAACCACTAGACCAAACCATAGAAAACTTGCGGAAACCTACAGTTTGGAGGAGGTGGCTTCACCGCCTCTTCCAGTTTCAGCTGGAAACCCATACGCCATGCTTGTAACCTACTCCAAGACTCTTAGAGCCGCGAAGAATAGGTTTAATCAAATGAGAAATCTTCTGCAGAAAACTCTGGGGGAAGCCTAGGTGGTTAGGGTTCTAGGGCTGGACATAGGCGGCGTAAACATTAAGATAGTCCTTCTGGAAACAGGGACTGAAGCCCCTATGAGCCTTAAGACGAAGACTAAATTTTTCCCGATATGGAAGCATGGTAGGGAGAAGCTTCAAAGCGCACTTGAAGAGCTTAGGGATGAATTTGCTGGCTCAGCTGCTTCTGAGGCTGTTGCTGTAACTTTGACAGCTGAGCTTTCAGATGTTTACCAGACTAAGAGGGAGGGAGTTAACCATGTGCTTAACTGTGTTGAGCAGGTTTTCTCAGGTAAGAGAATCTATGTCCTCGACGTTGACGTTAAGCTTAGAACTGTAGCTGAAGCCAGAGCTGAGCCTATCAAGGTTGCGGCTGCAAACTGGTGTGCAACAGGATGGCTTGCCTCAAAGCTTTTTGAAAACTGCGTTGTGGTTGATGTTGGAAGCACTACGACGAGCATAGTGCCCGTGGTTAACGGCAGGGTCAATGCTGAGGGTAAAACAGATCTTGAGAAGCTTTGCTGCGGGGAACTTGTTTATACAGGTTCGCTGAGAACCAACATCGCAGCGATCGCAAGCGAAATCCCTGTTGGAGGAAAGCTTGCTAAGGTTTCATCTGAGCTCTTCGCCCTCTCAGGCGATGTTCACCTTATACTTGGAAACATCTCTGAGGAGGAGTATACGACTGAAACAGCTGACGGCAGAGGTAGAACTAGGTTTGAATGCATGGCGAGGCTTTCAAGAGTTGTGTGCTCAGACATTGAAGCTCTAGGTGAAGCTGAAATTTCGGCGATGGCTAAGTACATCTACGATAAGCAGCTCAGCCAGATTGTTGATGGGCTTAAACAGGTGTATGGCAGGGTTAGCTCTATGGTTGATAACGATGTTCCGGTGGCTGTTACAGGCATAGGCAGAGAGTTCCTTGCGAAAAAAGCTGCTAAGAGAGTGGGCTGCAAGAAAATAATTGACCTAAGCATGCTTGTAGGCTCAGATGCCTCAAAAGCTTTAACATCGGTTTCTCTCGCTCAAATGCTTGCGAGCTTGCTTGAGGGGAGGGATGTGCTTTGGAAGCTGTGATCAAGGTTGGCGGCAGCTTGGCCCATGATCTGGGCGAATTAAAGCAGCTGTGCAGGGTGCTGAGCAGGCTGGCGGGGAAACATAGTGTTCTAATAGTTCCAGGAGGCGGAGAGTTCGCTGATGCAGTTAGGAGGCTTGACAGTAAGCTGAATCTGCCGAGCCACGTAACGCATAGGATGGCTGTTCTAGCCATGGATCAGTACGGTCTAATGCTGTCAGCCTTAACTCCGAACTCCAAGAATGTTGAAACTTTAGATGAAGCTGAAAGAGTTTCCCGCAGAAAACTTCTGCCCATACTCCTCGCTTCGAAACTAGTTCTGGGAACAGACATGCTTGAAGAATCTTGGGACGTAACCTCAGACTCAATATCAGCCTACATAGCTGAAAAACTTGGTGTGAAAAAACTTCTTCTCGTCAAAGATGTTGACGGCGTGTTCGACAAGAATCCTAAGAAGCATGTTGATGCGAAGCTTCTGGAAGCTGTTGGCGTAAAAGAGCTTTCCAAAATTGGTGGAAGCTGCGTAGACAAGTATCTTCCGAAACTACTTGAGAACTCTGGCTTCGATTGCTATGTTGTGAACGGCAAGCATCCAAGCAGAGTCACAAGAATCATTGAGGGAGGAGAAGCGGCCTGCACAAAAATCTCAGCCGGTAAGTAGCTTACCTAGATTGAGCTTGAACTCTAACTTCTTGAACAAGCTCTCTAACCATTTCCCTGCTTACTTTGCCCTTCACTCTGTCGTTGTTTCTGCAGACAGATCTCCTAACACCCATAATGTCGGCTCCAAGCTTCATTACTGTGCCCACATGGCTCTTACCCAAGGAGCCTGCAAGCGCAGCCAGCAACCCGAACTTGTGGCAATCATCAACAAGACCTTGAAGCTGATCCGCGGTGAGAAAGCTTAGTAGGTTTTGCTTCTCCGAAAGCTTGTTTTTCACGTCCACAAGCACACCGTTCGCATGTGCTTCGTATGCCACTGCAGGAAGCTTCAGCGGGTTTATGCATCCAGCTTCCTCAAAGTCTGCGTAGCCAGCTGCAATCACCTTTACGCTGGAACTATAGCTCCTGACAGCCCTGCAAACAGACTTCAAAACATGTAGAGCTTCATCAGCCGTTTTCGTTCCAAGTAGACCAACCTTGACGTAGTCTACACCTGAGTATGCTGCTCCTAAGGCTGCTAGAGATGCTGTTCCAGCTATGTTCGGAAGGTCGCCTAGTGTTGCGCTAACCTCAATTTGCGGCGGAGCCTTCTCCCTAACCTGCCTGATTACCCATGGGAAGTTTGCTCCCAGTGAGCCTTCCTCAGGGTTTTTCACATCAAGTATGTGTGCTCCGCCCTCCAAGGCTTCAGAGGCATCTGAGGAATCAACAACACTAACAAGAAGCTTCAAGAGTTTCCACCTATGCACGTAGATTTCCAGCAATCTCTCTAAGGTCTTTGACGAAGCGATCAACATGTTTAGGCTTCACGTGTGGCATAACAACAATCCTAATGTGCTTTGGGAAAAGCGATAATGCCCAGCCTCTGCTCCTCAACTCACCTGCAACCTCACCGATGTCTATCCCATCGGATTTTATGCCTACAATGTTCATCGTTGGCTGGACAGGAACGCCTAACTCATCTATGGCTTCAACCTCCCCTGCAAGCTTCAAAGTAAGCTTCATACATCTCTTAACAACTTCTCTGTAGCCCCTTCTGCCCAGAAGCTTCATGACGGCCCAAGCAGCTAGTGCAGACGCCCCTGGCCTTGTCCCAGTTATAGTTTCAAGCTGACACTCCCCACCAGACATGTAGGAAACAGTTTTTCCAACAGCCTTCAACATGGAGCTGTCTCTGAAAAGTATGCCTCCTGACGGTATGGGAGCTAAACCCATCTTATGCGGGTCCATGGTTACGGAGCATACTCCCTTCAGGCTGAAGTCGAATCTAGGTGTTTCGTAGCCAAGTTCAGTCAGCAGCGGCAGCACGAAGCCTCCGAAGGCTGCGTCAACATGCATGTATATGTTCCTGCTTAACGCAAGTTCTGAAAGCTCATCTATTGGGTCTACTACACCTAGGTCTGTTGATCCTGCAGCACCTACAATCGCAACCGTCCTAGATGTGACAGCTTCCCTAACAGCTTCAACATCAACCTGAAACCTCTCGTTAAGCCTAACCTTAACCAAGTTAAGTCCAAGTAGGTCTGAAGCCTTATCTAGGGAAAAGTGAGCTGAAGCTGGAACTATTACGTCACCGCCTGATTTACCTGAGATTTTCCTAGCAACCCACATAGCAATCGTATTAGCTTCGCTTCCACCTGAAACAATATGCCCATAAGCATCTGGGTTGGAAACCAGGGAACCCATCATCCTAACCGCCTCCTCCTCAATCTTCCATGATCCGGGGAACAATCCTGGGTCGCCTAGATTTTTCTCAAGGTTTCTCGTGTAGACAAGCCTAGAGAACCTATGTGCTTCACTGCACATTGAGCCTAGAATTCTACCTGACTTGTAGGTGAAGTCTTCCCGAAGCTTGCTCTCAAGCTCCTTGAGAACAGCCTTCTCAGTTAAACCCTTCTCCAGCAACCAAACCACTAATAACCTAAGCAGACGACATATGGCTATATGTTTTTTGAGGACACTATCTTTCTAAAGTACATTAAGCTATAATTCAGCTGGTTCCTATATAATGAAGACCTCGCCAGCACCAACAGATCTGTATTGTATTTCCCCACCTTTCTTTTATCTCTTAAGATATAAAGAAAACTAGAAATAGCTCAAGCTCGAAGAACTATATTGTGGGATAGATATATGGCCACCTATGTTCTTCTTTCAACCCTGACAGATGAAGGGAGAAAAACCGTTAAGGAGAGACCTGAAAGAATTAAAGAGGTCAGCAGGGAAATTGAGAAGACCTATGGCGTTAAGGTTACGGCTCAATATGCAGTACTAGGGGCCTACGACTTCGTTAACATAGTTGAGGCTCCTGACAACCAAACAATAACGCGTGTTTCAGTGGATCTAGGCTCTAGAGGAACAATTCAAATCATGAGCCTACCCGCTACACAAATAGACGAATTTATCGCCTCTATAAAGAAGAAATAAACGCAAAAGCCTGACGGCGAACCCCTCCCCCTTTTTGAAGCATGTTCACATTTGGTTAGATCAAAGCGGCAACCTTCAAAATTTTTATGGCTGCTCTGGAACCCCTACTTCTCTCAAAATTAGTGTAAATAACATTAAAGATGTGAAGTTTGTTTTGGGTTACAGTAGAGTTTTGAAAAAAATTGAGTGTTGAAACGACTGAATCGAAAAATAGCGGAGTGGGGAGACCTAAAGAGGATAGAGAGAAGATTTGGCAGCTGCTTAACTCAAAGTTTTGCTACTATTGTGGAGAAGTGGTTTCGAAGGATGCTGAGAAATGTGTTAGATGCGGAAAAAGAAGATTAAATCCCTTTACGTCTAGTAAAATAGCAAAGAGGCTAAGGATAAGCGTAGCTACAGTGTATAGAGCTAAACTAGAAATGCCTGAGAATTATGAAGCTCTATACAAAGAGCTACCCGATGATTTCTATGGATGTGAGAGCATTACGAAATGGGAGAACGACATACGACTAAGCGGATCACTATCAGCTTTAGAACTTCTCAGAGTGATTCGGAGAATATGCTACGGAGAAATTCTTGAAGAATTCAAATGCCATCCCGATAGATTCGATTTAGAGAAAGCTAAAGAGTTTATCTTAGCATACACTAAGAAATTCGGAAAAGAGAAAGTGAACAAGTACTATAGAATGGCAATAAGACATTTCTTAATGTCAAAAGGTATAGCAATACAAAAAGGAATGGGTAAAGCTGCAGGGTTATCAGTTGAGAAAGAACACTTCGGAGATTACGCACACATAAAATTAAGTGATGAAGAAATAGAGAAAGCTAGAGAACATCTCAAGAATGACCTAGAATCTTTATTATTCTTCGATTTAAGTATTGAATCGGGAGCTAGAGCCACAGCCTTAATAGAATGTGAAGTAAGTAAAATCGAGAAACAGAATGGCTTTATGACTCTACAGATATATGAAAGTAAAACCAAGAAAACATGGACTAAATACCTCATGGTAAAGAAGTATCAACATGCTAAAGAAACCAAAGAAGAATTGGAAACATACATAGCTCAACATCCACAGAGAAAGAGGTTATTTATTGAAAACGATATGGGTAGCCAAATATTCGCTAGGAAAATCGCTACAAAACTAGAAGAAGCCTATCAACATCTAGGCAAGACAGACAAATATTTCTACATGAAGCCTATCCATACGCTTAGACATATCGTAGCTCATCTCTGGTTAAGACGCACAAAATACGACTACGGTCTAGTATCCATAATAGGAGGATGGGACGATGTACAGACTCTCATAAAATGCTATGGAGCTATGCCCCCCGAGATCGTGTTAAGTAAGATAAATGCTTTAGAAGAATCAGAATGTTACCTAAGAATGAAGCAACTCGTCGAAACAAGAGAGATGCCTCTATGCTCAGCATACCGTGACCTTGCGGCCCTTGAGCAGTTGAATTGTGTGTCATTTCAGTGATAGGTATAGCAGAACAACCATTGCTACCGTCGTGAATAGCTCCGGTATCGCCGCGTAGAGGCCAAGACCATAGCGGAACATGAAAAGTACATGCAGTAACGGATTGGAAGTGATAGCGTAGACAAGCATAGTAGTCGCGAATATGATTAGACCGATCGTGAACTTTGCGCGTGTCCTCATGTAAATCCCCCCGTAGATTATCAAAAGACAGATTGAGAGCCCCGTATTTACCGTTGAGACAATGGTTCTCACCATAAAGTATGCCTGCAACTCAGCAGGACTCCGAATTTCAGTGGAGAACGGCCCCGGGGGCATCACGTTGAAATTTAGATAGAATGTTGCAACCAGATAGCTGACGACTGACAGGCCAAAAATGGTCGCCGCCATCAAGGCAATTCTCAGCGTCTTCATGGATGCGTCAGATACCTCTTAATCTTTTTTCTTGTATTTATCACTTTTCTTCCAAATCTCCTCAAACATCTGATAGTTCTCATTCAATTCTGAAGACAGGAAATAGGTGGTGCCGTAACCTTCCCCGGTCGAGGTGACGATTCCGTTTGTCACGAGAACTCTAAGATGATGCCTTATAGTCTTGTAGTCAACCTTGAGTTCATCTGCCAGTTGATTAGCGTTCTTGGGCATCTCTTTCAACGCCTCAATTATCGTGGCGCGTGTTCTCCCTCCCTTTGTACCCGCAATGAGCCACCAAAGCAGATGTTCGATCGACTGCTTCCGAGGAAACACCAGTACCCTCTCGACCAAGACTACGTTCCAGTATACATAAGCATTTGGATAGAATTTGGATGCAAATATGGAAAAAGGCTTTTAGTCACAAACTTCGAGTGCTAGAATGCCTACAGAACTTGGTGGTCATAGTGTTTGACTATGCTTTGAAGGAGATAAAGAAGAGGCGAGGCAGATATGCCTTAAATATAATGGTTATTACTTTAGTCGTAGTTTTACTAATAACGTTAAATTCTCTAAGTCTCGCCTACAAAGATGCTTCCGGTCTCCCGTTCAAGAGCATCCACAGCACCATAATAATCCAGAAAAACGGAAACGTTCCCGAGAACACGACAGGTGTGATTCTTTCCTGTTCTCTCGCGCCCATAAGAGTAGATTACTTATCCAAAGTAAGGACAATCGATGGAGTGAAGAATGTTTCCTCAGGTCTGCTTTTATGGGTATTTGATCATGACAATTTCAAGCGAGTTTTTGGTGTAAACTGGAACGACAGCCTCGGTACGGGAATAAGATCGCAAATCACTGTCAGCTCATCACCACAAACAAACACCGAAGCGCTGGTTGACAAAGCGTACGCAAATCAATATGGTCTAGGGATTAATCAGTACATGAATATTTCCGGGACAAAGTTTCTCGTTTCAGGCATTGTTGAAACCTCCGGAAAGAATGTTGTTTCCTCGGATGTATATGTTAACCTGGCATCTGCTCAGACCCTAGCCTACAACTCACAGAATCTGCAGGAAGCTGAAAGGTTTGAGGACACTGATATAAACATAATTTTTGTGGACGTAGAACAGATTAATGTTAAAGAAGTAGCGCAGAGACTAAATGAGATTTTTAATGTGGGTCCATTAACTAATGGAAATACTCCAACAGGTCAAGTAATCGGGACCTATAATATATACACGTCGACATCTTTCGAAAATGAAATCTCATCCGTTTTCAAGCTGTCAGATAAATTAACGTTAACCCTTTCGCTGGTGGTCCTGGTCGGTGCCATTCTAATAATTGTAAAAAGCATCAGTCACATAATCCTAGAAAGGAGAAAGGAGTTTGGAATAATGAAGGCCATAGGATTTAGAAACAAGGACATACAGAAGGAGGTAGGCGCCGAAACTTTCCTTCAGATTTGTATTGGCTACGTCATCGGAGTCACCCTATCATTTATTGCAATAGTTTTTTTGGCTACAACTAGGATATCCATAAACGTTCCGTGGGAATTAAATCCATATCCTCATTTCCTTGTATCGACTCCAGATCTCGCAGGTACCACACTAACTTATTTCCTTCCAATCAAATTTCAAGTAACGTACGCATTGCTATCTGGCCTAGTTGTTCTCGCGATTGGAATTCTCACTGCGATGATAATCATGAGGCGTATAAACCAACTCAAAGCCATGGAGGTGCTTAGGTATGAATGATATCATCATCGTGAGAAACCTATCTAAAACACTTGGGAGAGTAAAGGCTGTCGATAATGTGTTTCTCACCGTAGGGGATGGTGAGTTTTTGGCGATCCAAGGACCTTCGGGCTCAGGAAAGACTACGCTATTAAATCTCTTAACAGGCCTTGAGAAAGCGGATGATGGGAAAATTATTTTTGATGGCGAGAATATTACATCAATGGATGAAGACAAGCTCGCTCTGTTTAGAAGGGAGCATGTAGGGATTGTTTTTCAGTTTTTCAACCTAATACCCACTTTAAATGTTATTGAGAACATCGCGCTCCCCCTATTCCCTGTTAGGATGGGTAAAAAGGGCATGTTTGAGAGAGCAAAGATTGCGGCTGAAAATGTAGGCTTGAGTCATCGATTGGAGCATTATCCGAATGAGTTGTCTGGCGGGGAACAGCAGAGAGTGGCAATTGCAAGAGCATTGATAAACGACCCCGAAGTCATTTTCGCTGATGAGCCTACCGGAAATCTCGATGGAAAAACAGGCACAAAAATATTGGAGCTCTTGAAGGACCTAAACAGAAGTCGACATCTCACAATCGTAATGGCGACTCATGATGATTCCATAGCAAAAGAATCGCACAGAATAGTTAAATTAAGAGATGGGATGATCAGCAATGAATAAAACAGTCCTAATCATTTTCGCCGTATGTATGCTTTCATTGACCAACGTAAGTTTTGCCTACTCAACTGGCAAAGTAGATGTTGTTGTCGCGGGCTACATAAATCATGGCCTATTGCAGGCAAGTGTTAGGGCGATAAAAGAAGTCACGTCAAAATATGGAGATCAGATAAATGTCGCCTGGGTGGATTTGGCTACAAACGAAGGTGCCAAATATTGTCAGGAACATGGTTTGTCAGCGCATCTGAACATTCTGATAAACGGGAAGTATCAATATCTTCTTGATGGCAGAAAGGTAACCTTTCAATGGTTTGAAGGTACCCAATGGAGTAAGAATGACCTTGATGCAGTGCTTTCGGGGGTACTGAACAATCGTGGAAATGTGACTCCGCTAGCAAACGCGCAGGGCGAGGACGGTGTCTTTGGTCTCGTCATTGCTTTGTTACGGCCACCCGTAATTCTTGCAGCTGCGATAATACTTTGTGTCCTCTATCTTGTAAGAAGATCCAGGAAGCGGAAAGCTATGGAGAAGCGAACAAAGCCGAACCGCATAGGGAAGCGGTAGAATGTATCTTTCGTATGTTTTCAAGGAGTTGGGCAGGAGGAAAGCTAGAACGACAACTAACGTTCTGACTGTCGCGGCAATCGTTGCGCTTCTTATTTCGATTAGTGCTATTATGGGCGCTTATTCATCGGCTATATATCTTCCGTTCAGAAACACCGACTCAGATATAATAGTCTACAAGTCGGATAACGCCACATGGAATTCAGAGTCCAAAATAAGGACACCATTTGGAAAAGGAATATTTACCGACAAGCAAGTAATGGACATCTCTTTTTTGAAGCATGTGCAAGATATTTCGAGATCTCTGGTACTGTGGTATTTTGGAAGAGAAAGCTTTGTATCGATGGAGGGAATTGAGCCCGCTAGTTTTCTGGGCAATAAGCTCAGTTCGTGGGTTAAGGAGGGGGGCTTTATAACAAATAATGATGATAGACGCGTTGCTGTTGAAAGCCATTTCGCGAATTTCCACCATTTACGGATAGGAGATAACATAACCGTTAACGATGAAACATTTACTATAAAGGGTCTTGTCAAAATCAGAGAAGGAAGTGAGTTACTCGCATCAAATATCTACCTGACATTACCGGACGCTCAAAGGCTTGGTGGCGTGCGAGGGTATAATCAGCTGTATCTAAAGATAGACGACTTGTCTAATGAACAATTAGTGAAATCTGAAATCGCCCGGATAGACGGGAGAGCAGTCGCCATGTCTGGTAATTCAATCTCGGCATCTCTAGGAAATCTTGTGAAGGTATGTGATGAATTCCAATGGATTGGCGTAGGCATAATGACGCTAATCGCTGGTCTCGTGTTGTTTAAGGTAAATGCGGCAGTTTTATTGGAAAGGAAAAGAGACATTGCGGTAATGCAGTCGGTAGGATGGACTAGAAAGGAGATAATGGGACAGATCGTCAGTGAAGTCCTCCTTCAGATGTTACTGGGATTTACCGTTGGGGCTCTTGCAAGCATTGTTATCACGGTTTTCCTTGGTTCTGTTAGCATTGAGATCCCATCTATTGGCTTAGAGAAACCTGCTACTGTAACTCTGCCTCTGGCTTTGTCGCCAACTTCTATAGTAAATTACCTAGTTGTGATAATTGTAGTGTGTCTTCTCGTATCTTATTTATTGACAAGAAAAATATCGGCGATTAAACCCTCCGAAAACCTGAGAAGTTTGTAGAGGCTAACCAAGGGCAACCCTTAGATGCTGAGATGAAGAAACCTTGAGGATTGCTCTCGCGGTATACGCGCTAGGCCGGTGCAAAATTAATGTGGTTAACCCGATTTTGTTTAGATTCTTCCTATTGTCAACACCTAGTAAGTCGACTTTTGATACAAAACCTTAGATTTTGCACCACGCTGGCGCGTGCTTTAAGGCATAATCGACACCACAATCTTGACTGCGCATATAGATCACAGCTTTGAGAGCCTAGATGAAGTGATTATGGGGTTGTTAGATGGTTCTTTGGTTCGGTCTAAATAGGAGAATTTCAGCCTTATAAACGAAGATTGACGATATTCATGGATTAATAACGAAAATAGAAGAAAATCAACGACATTCTATTGACAGGTTAAGACATTCTACTGAAAGTATCGAAAACTTACCAGAAGTCACTAAACTATTCAAAATTTACGAATCAACAATAATGAAGTGTAGGCTTCAAAGAGTATTAAGCAGAGAACATCAAGAGAGAGCAAAAAAGGGTTGGAAAACTAGAGAACAAAATGAAGGTAGAGGAGATTCAGAGAAAGAGTTTGATGATGATACACCTTTGACGAGAACACTTTCATTAATATGTAGAAACATCCACCAAGTAAACTGAAATTTCCAGCCAATCGGTATTGCTGAACAAAAACAAGTAAGAGCATAGACGAATTGATCAGAGATAAAGACGACATAGGAGAAGACATCAAACTTTCTTCAAGAACTAAGGAGAAGCAATATGTAGCCGAGCAAAAAGTTAGAGACATAATGAAGCCGATACCATTACCTTAACAGAGTTCAGCATAGTTTTAAGAGAGTTAGCCACATTCTCCATGAGTTCACCATTGATAATTCGCCGTTGATTTTTGTTAAAAACAACGAAGGTTTTAAGGGTAAATAAACATAGTTTGCCAGTTAACTACTTTTGATAGAATTATGATAGATGCACGATTAATCAAAACTATGTTAATCTAGTGTTCTGGAAAAGCTGTTTTCTCAAAAAAAGAGTTTGGTTCGGTTATATTCTTTATATATTAACCTTTAGACTTACACCACTATTCTTTTTAGTTTGATGAGAGAAGAAGTCTCATTAAATTGGTGCTGTTTAAGCAGTAGCTCTATATGGTCTAAGCATGAACATTATGGATTGATGGATGTGACGCAGCCTTGTCGTCTACAGCTGAAAGGGTGATAACGAAATTCGAGAAAAACTTTGTAGACGAGGTTGTGGACAAGGGTTCGAAGATTTTTCCTGAAGATTATATGAAGACGATTATGGCATGCATGCAGTGCGGAACCTGCGTTGGCTCATGTCCATCAGGCAGAAGAACCTCATGGAACATAAGACAGATTTTCCTGAAGACGCAGAGAGGCCTAAGAGAAGATGTTCTAAAAGACCAAGACCTATGGAACTGCACAACATGCTACACATGCCATGAACGCTGTCCAAGGCAGGTTAAAACAACAGACCTAGTCAGGGTTCTCAGGAACATAGCAGTCAGCGAAGGCCACATGCTTGATAGACATGTGATGGTTTGCAACCTCCTCCTCCAACATGGACATGCTGTTCCAATAAACGACAAAATTAAGGCAACAAGAAAGAAGCTTAGCATGGACATGGTTCCCCCTACTGTTCACAAACATCCAGACTCCTTAAAGGAGGTTAATAGAATCCTAGAAGAAACAGGTTTCACGAAACTCGTCAAAAAAGAGAGATAGACCATGCAGAGCTACGCTTTCTTCTTGGGCTGCATAACGCCGAACAGGTACCCTGGCGTCGAGCAGGCAACAAAGAATGTTGTTGAGAGGTTTGGCGGTAAGCTTCTTGACATGGAAGGAACCTCATGCTGCCCAGCTCCAGGCGTATTCGGCTCATTCCACCTACCAAGCTGGCTTGCAGTTGCAGCTAGAAACATAACTATCGCTGAGGGTATGAAAACGAACATAACGCTGACCTGCAATGGATGCTACGCCTCGCTTCAGGAGGCAAACCACCTACTGAAGCATGATGAGAAGCTGAAAAGCCAGGTGAACGAAGTTCTCAGCAAAGTTGGAAGGAAGTATCAGGGCAGTGTTGAGGTTAAACACATCATCAGCGTCCTAAGCGAAGATGTAGGCTTAGAAGCCATAAAAAAGGAGGTTAAGCATCCTCTTAAAGGCGTTAAGGTGGCTGTGCACTACGGATGCCACTTCCTGAAGCCAAGCGAAGTTAGGATGCATGGCTCAACCGAGAAACCGACCTTGCTCGACGAGCTTGTTAGGGCTCTAGGCGCTGAAAGCGTCGACTACAGAGAAAAGATTATGTGTTGCGGCGCCGGCGGCGGCGTTAGAGCCGGAAATCCAGATGTATCTCTAGACATGACTCTGGAGAAAATTGAGAATATGATTAAGGCTGAAGCTGACTGCGTTGTAACCCCATGCGTCTTCTGCCACCTACAGTTCGACAGAGGCCAAGTTGAGCTTTCTGAAAAGACAGGTAGGAAATATGGTCTTCCAGTAGTCTACGTAACGCAGCTTGTAGGCTTAGCCTTAGGCATGACTCCAGATGAGCTGGGTCTACGTGAAAACGAAATCTCAACAGAACCTTTCCTGAAGAAAATTTAATACATACCCTTTTTCTTACCAAAATACTGGTTGACGCCAGCGGCTAGTTCAAACGTTAATCATAGAAGCATCTAGTAAGCCTAGAGAAACCAATGGAGTTCATTAAATATTACGAGGCTTAAGGATAGAGAGGAGGGAGCGGAGATGAAGATTGAGTTCAAGCAAATTGGAGTTATCCACTCTCCATATGGAAGGCTGGAGGATGTGCCCTGCCAACCATACAAATCCAAAGCAACTGGGGAGGTTGAGGTTTTCAAGGAGTATGAGGAAGGCCTAAAAGACGTTGAGGGTTTCTCCCACATCATAATACTCTACCAATTCCATAAATCAGAGGGATATTCCCTCTTGACGAAACCGATTTTAGATGAAAATCTTCGCGGCGTATTTGCTACAAGGCATCCTAATAGGCCGAATCCAATTGGGATTTCCTTTGTGAAACTGCTGGAGAGAAGAGGGAACATTTTGAGGGTTGAAGGGATTGATGTATTGGATGGCACCCCACTTATTGACATTAAACCATATATTCCTAGATTTGATCTAAAGGAAAATGTGAGGATCGGATGGCTGAAAGGAAAAGTATGAAGAATATTTGAAGTGTAATATGTATAGTAGAGAAATACAGGAGAGCTACTCAATGTGTGGGGAATGTGGCAAGATCTATTGTCTAGGCTGCGCTGAGAGAGATCCTACTATTGAGAGCTTAGTTGTCCTGACTGCGATGGGACATATGAAGCTGAAGAAGACTAGTGGGGTTGAGAATGATCTAAATGTCAAGTCTTCTCTTCCATATTATTATGGGCAGTAGTGTTAAACCGCTGAGAAAAGCGACTATGATGTATGGTGAAGCTGGACCCAATGATTCTGCTGCTACTCCGCCAATAAAGGGTCCGAAGGTTACTCCTATACCGAAGAATGCTTCTAGGAATCCTATGGTTGCTCCAACTCTTCCCTTCGGAGATATTTTTGACGCTATTGAAAGCGTCATAGGGGAGAATATGCCTATGGCGAAGCCGATAAGAGCCATCAGTACCATAAGATGCGTAAAACCTTTTAGATAGGCTATTCCAATCAGTGAAACTGCTTGGATAGTTAGCGCTACGCTTATCGACTGCCTCACACCAATCTTCGACACAGCCTCAGACCGCAGGAATGTAACTGTTCTCGCAACACCAAGTATGGCAAACAGAATCCCTATTTGAAGGGAGGATACGCCGAAACTGCTTGCATAGGCAGGAAATATGGAAAAGATTAATCCTATCGTAATGCTGTAAACAACGATTACAGGGTACAACGGAAGCAGACCAGTCATCGAAGTTATTTCTCTCGTGGTCGCAATCGCTGGATTTTCAAGCTTTACATTATGAGTTAAGATACCTCGAAATGCGGTGATAACAGCCGCCAAACCTATGATTAAGGCTGCTGCGAAAAGAATTTTGAAGCCGAGCTTCTCCAGCAATAAGCCCCCAACGAAGGGCCCTACTAAAAACCCCAGCGCCCAGGAAAAGCCGTACCTCCCCATAGCTTTTGTTCTTTCCTCAACTGTTGTTACATCTGCGACCAAAGCCTCAACTGTGGGCCACATAAAAGCGTAGGCCACTCCGCCGAAAAGCCTAACCGCAATTATGTGTGAAACATTAGAGGCTAAAGTAAAAAGCACCGCAGAAACCGCACAGCATGAAACCCCCATCAGAAAAAAGCATCTTCTACCAAACCTATCTGATAACGCTCCCACAAACATCGGCAGAACAAGGTAGGGAAAAGAAAAAGCCATTCCTATAATGCCGAGATCAAAATATGAGGCGCCAAAACTCTGGGCATACAATGGAACAAGAGGATTGTATAAACCAACACTAAATGCAATCAAAAACATTGAAGCATATAAGAACATTAACAAACTTCTGCCTGTACGCTCCATAGTCCTCAACCGGAAGCAGCTTATTGCATGAATACTAGTTTGATAAGCTTTGCCGAAGCAAAAACAGCAATTTATAGTTAACTTAGTTGATAGAGATGAGCTGAGAAGAGGCGGCAAGACATTTTACGGGATTATCTCAACTGGGGCATGTCAAGCCGATAGAGCGAACCTATAATTTCCCACTCAATAACCATAACCTTACCTCCTTAGTGTCTTCAACGGTATGCACTGTTCTAACACATGATCAGGAAGGAAAGAAACCTCTTACCTAACATTCCATTTTTTAAAGTATGTTCTGGCGAAATCAATGGATAGATTCGACTATGTAAGAACTGTTGAGAAGTGCATTGAAACCATTGTGAATAAGTTCAAGGAATACCCCTTGACAGATTGCATCCTCTTAGGCATAAGGTTATTTTAGCACTGTAGAGATAGAATGGTGAGGGAGTGACACAGTAGCACTTTTAAATTAGGTTAACTAGATTAGAAGTGGTAGAGACTTTGGATCTTACAACGCTGCTAATGGATAATTTTTGGATGACTTTTGCTATCGTCATTGCTATTATTACTATTACTATTTTTCTCATCAGCCTATCTGAATACTATAATAAAATAGAGGAGATAAAAGAAGAAAGAAGATTAGAAGATGAGAAGAGAGCCCGGTTAGAAGCTGAGAGAAGAAGGCTGGAGGCGAATATAAAAGTTCAACTTGAGAGAGAACAACAAGCCAGAGGATTGGTGAAGTTTGTTGAGGAGAAGTGGGGTAAGGCTGAGGAAGTTGAGAGGTGGAAGCAGGAACTATTTGAGATGCAGCAACGTGCTAAAGGATTGGTGAAGTTTAAGGGGGAATGGGTTACTCCTAGAGAAAAGTTTGATAGAGAGCAAAAAGCTAGGGGCTTGGTTAAGTTTGTGGATAGGCATGGAAAAGAGAGCTGGAGTACACCTAAACAGGTTCAAGAGTGGAAGAGAATAGACATTGGATTGCAGAGCAACTTCAGTGAACTAAATACCAGGGAGTTTGAGGAGTTCATTGCAGACCTATTTAGAAGAATGGGATACAATGTGCAGCTTCTTACTCATGGGTCTGATTACGGTGGAGGTGTACTTGCCCAGAAGAATTCGGATAAAATACTTGTTCAATGCAAGAAACTTAGAGAAGAGTATAATGCTGGAAACCAAGATGTTCAAAAGACTCTGGCCTCAATGTGGAAGTATAAAGCCAACAAATCTGTTCTAATAACAACATCGGATTTCACAGCTCAAGCTCATGAGCAGGCGAAAGATACCCCTATTGAACTTTGGAACAAAGACATATTGCATAAGGTTGTGGAGAAGTACTATCTATCAGGGCATGTTGGTGTAGAAGCTAGGAAGGAACCTGTAGTTTTAGATGAAAAGACGGAAGCCCTAAAGGAAGAAGTGGAGAAACAGTTTGGGCTTGAGGATATGTCTGCTCATGTAGAGGTTACAGGTGATACTGTTACCATAACGGGGAGAAATCTCCCTCCAAACGAATTTTATAGAATAAAAGTAGGGGACCTAGACCTCACCCCGCAAAATAATGTTACAGATGAGGAGGGAGGCTTCAAAGCCACTTTGAAAATGACACCTGAACACATAAAGAAGCTCATAGAGGAAGGATTGAATGTTGAAGCCAAGGTGAACTTCACCCAATGCCAGAAATGCGGTAAGATAACTCCCTTTGATCTCCTTGAATCCAGTGCAAGTGGCTTGCCACAATGCCCATCCTGTGGCAGCGAGATACCGTTAACAGAAAAAAAGAAATCTACGTTTGTGTCAGGGAAGAATATACGACAGGGACTTCCAACAGGTGAAACATAATCCTCTAAAGCAAGATAATTATATCAACCTAGAATCTTACCTGCTTTATTCTTCTCTCTGGGAACCCATCTGAAGGATACTTTTCTTTTCCCAATCAACTTCCATACTTTTAGGGCTAGAGCTCTTAGATCATCATCCCTTATATGCCATTTATGGTTAAGCTGCCCCACAATAGGCTGGTTATCAGAATAGATTGTTATCTTAACTCCCTTTATGTTCCTTAATGCCATGATTATGGCTTTGTATTCAGCTTGAATATTTGTCAGCTTCTTCCCTCTTGAAACCTTGCCTTCCCCGGTTTCATCTACAAAGTAGCAGAATTTACCGTCACTTGAGCCATCAACATAAACCTTCAAGCTAAACCATCCTCTGTTAACTCATACTGCTCAGGTTGTTTTGGACTTGCCTAATCTCAGGTAGATTAGAGTGAGAATTGCTGCTATGTAAAGCCCACCTATCAACTTCATTGTCTGAATAATTAACTCTGTTTGCTCCACCCGATCAGCCTCCCATTTCTTATTAAACACAACATTAAGAAATCTCTAAATAAAATTATCAGACTTCAATCTTTTCAGGCCTTTAACATCCTATAGGCACCTTGGTATGCTTAATACTAATGAGAGGGTAATTAGCAACCCGATGTATTAAGCTAGCAAGTAGTGGTAGGCTCACGCACTCAAGATCCATATCACTCACTTCATCTGGGCCAGACTCGTCATAGCCTACCAAGGTAAGTAGTGAAAAAAGAGGAATAAAAAGTTGAACTTCTACGTAGGCCTCCGTTTCCATATATTATGGGAAGCCCAGCTGGCTCTGTTGCGTAAGTGGCAACAAGCGTTACGGAGACACTTCATGCCTCAACAACGCAACAGAACCTTGAGGGAGCTAATGCGAACTTCACAAGACCGTTTTTTACAGCTATTTTTTACCTAAATTCTTCCTTCACAACAGATTCCACAATCTGTTTTCCCTTCTTTTTGCTCCCATGGGCGAAGAGGGGGGAGTTTGGTTTTCCGTATAGCTTCACTGCATCCTCTACGCTTCTTCGTATAGAGCTTTCTTCATCCCCTGATAGTGTTATAGTGAACTTCCTTATCGCCTGCATCGCTCCACGCATTAAGCTAACCTTTACGTCAACATTGACCCCATGCTTTTCGCCTATCTTCTTAACTTCCTCTTCTTTAATCTCAACTCCTTTAAGGCGCTTTACATCACCCTCGTAATAAATCATCTCAGCTTCAATTTCAGGCAAAACACCTACACCTCAATTTAGGGGAATTTTTACACTCCCAAATCAGTCATAGGCTACGAATCATCTGGCAGCCTTCAATCTACTCTTTCTTGCCATTGCAGTCGGGGCAATCCGGCCAATTACGAGGACTGTTGCACAACTTATCTGCTTCTTCAATTGGGATCTTTTTCTCAGGGCTTACCGACATGCAGAACCAATCTCTACTGGCCCAACCCCTCTTAACCTTCTTGGCGTAGGGGCAACTCGTTAACTTGCCGCCAAAAGCGGTTGACAGGCTTCTAATTTCCTCCTTCGACATATTTCTGACATCAACCAACATCCAACACCACCAATAATTTTGTATGCATTCCATAAAAATATTTCGGATTTTCGGTCGTTATATTTTGTAATTTATGATTTTTATGACACAAATCTTAAATAGTCTGTCGTGAAACTCCATTATAGGTTGTTACCTAAGAGCGTCGAGATTATGTTAGACAATCTGGACTTCAGAATTTTGGAAGCACTGATGGATGATGGTAGAATCAAATTCAAACATCTGGCAAAACAGGTTCATAGCGATGAGAGAAAGATTTCCAGGAGAGTAGATCGATTAATCAAGATGGGGATAATCAAGAAGTTCACGGTTGAGATTGATTGGAATAAATTAGGGCTGAACACGGAAGCCTATGTAGGCACAAGAACCGCCGTCGATGCGGATGTTAGAAAAAAACTTTTCAACTTCTTTGAAACAGAACCAAGAATTATTCGTGTCGACTCCACCGTTGGGGCATATGAGTATCTTTTCCACACCATAAGCATCGATCTACATGACTTTAGAGATAAGATAGGCACACCCTTAGAACCCTTAACAGCTGGCTTATCCTCTTCCATAATATCTAAGAACATTAAGCCACCCAACTATAAGTCGTTGTTTAAGATCGTGAAGAGCCTTATGAAAAGCAAATGAGAGCCAATACGCACGCTCAGATGACAGGATTTGTCGGGAAGTATCAAGCCACTTCTTGGCCATTGAACATGTTATGTTACCTCATCAAAAGCTACCCTATCTGAAGACGGCTTTACAGCGCATATTGGTTGTTTGGTTGAAAGTTGAAAAAGTGAATTTTTCACAAAGCAAAAAATGTACAGCGTTATTCACACAAATTCTCTATGAGTAGGGAAAGACGGGCTATATACTCCACACAAAAATTGGATCGGAGGCATCGATCCTATCCAAAAAAATATTGAGGGTATACCCCCTCCTCCTACAGTCACAAGTTTCAAAGGCATGTAACATCAAAAGTCCATCGGCAAGTTAACAATAACCTTGTTCACCATCGGTGGAAAGCGATTTAAACTCAATAATTTTTATGCTCAAAAGTTTGGCAGCTATCTACTTCTTCAGCCTACCTAGGACTTGAAGAGCCTCATCGAAGCCTCCTGCAGAAACAGCTCCAGCCTTAAGAATCTCCTCAAAGTAGCGGCTTGAACTGCCTTCAGCGAAATCCACTTCATGAATAGGCCTATCTAAAACCAGTACTGTTGGAACTCCCTTTTTCGCAGCCTCCAATGCAGCCTCAAGGTTCTTCAAGTTTCCGAAGCCAACTGGGAAGACTGTTAGGATCACGGCGTCAGAATTTCTGATTAACTCAAAGTTCCTGCTGTAAGCTTCCTCTGTTATGGGCGAGAAAGGCGCTTCGCTCACCACTGGAATTCCAAGCATCTGAGCTGTTTCATGGTCTGTATCCAGAACATTCAGGACGCCTGCAGTGGCTTCCCAGCCTTCTTCTGCTAGAAGCCTCATGAGGGGTGTGCCTGAGCCTCCGCCACATATTAGGTGAACCTTTACACCTCTTCCACCCACCTTTTTAGGCTTCAGTGTTGTGAAGGGAATAACGTAAAGCAGATTCGTTATTGGGTTACGCCTAACCAAAACCTCAACTTTGAAAACCTCCTTTATCGTTTCGCTTTTCAAGACATCCTCAGGTTTGCCAATCGAAGCAATCCTGCCTTGATTGATCAGAATAATCTTGTCACAGTATCTCGTAGCGAGATTTAGGTCATGAATCACAGCGACAACAAGAAGCCTATTCTCCCTGCAGAGCCTAGTGAGAAGATCCATAATTTCAATCTGGCTGCTGATGTCCAGATGCAGTGTAGGCTCATCTAGAAGTAAAACTTTAGGGCTTTGTGCAAGAGCTCTGGCGATGATGACTCTCTGCTTCTCTCCGCCGCTGAGCTCAATGATTTGTCTATCAGCAAGATGCCAGGTGTTCGTTGTCTCCATAGCCTTCCTAGCAACCGCAAAGTCCCCGGAGTCTTCAAGCTGAAGCCTACCAAGATACGGGTTTCTGCCCATCAAAACTATATCCAAAGCCGTAAGGCTGAAGGTTACATGGGTTTCCTGAGGCACAACAGCAACCTCTCTAGCCAGTTCCTTGGCACCTATCTTGGAAACATCTTTGTCATCGATAAGCACAACTCCCAGAGAAGGCTTCAAGGTTCTGCTTATAGTTCTAAGCAAAGTTGTTTTCCCAGCACCATTAGGTCCAAGAACACCGACAAACCCCCCCTCTGAGGCTGAGAAAGAAACCTCCTCAAGAACCTTAGTAGACTCATAGCCGCAGTGCACACCGCAAATCTTCAGCAGAACCATGCTTCCGCCTCAAAATGAGTAGGTGCCCTTCCTCCTCTTCAGAAGGTAGATAAAGAAGGGGCCGCCCAGCAGCACTGTCACTATTCCTACAGGGATCTCGGCAGGAGCGAAAACAACCCTTGCCAAGGCATCGCATAATACAAGAAGTATCGCACCGCTCATCACGGCTGAGGGTAGAAGAATCCTGTGATCAGAACCCACAAGCATCCTAGTCAAGTGGGGCACTATCAACCCAACGAACCCTATCAGGCCGCTGACAGATACGGCTGCAGCTGTCACAAGGGAGGCGAAGGCAATAAGAACCTTCTTAGAACCTTCAACATCAACGCCCAAGTGTTGAGCCTCCTCCTCGCCGAGAAGCATTATGTTCAGATCCCTAGAGTAAAAATAAACCACAAACATACCAACAGCTATAAGTGGGAGAACAGCCTGAACATCCCTCCACTCAACATAGGAGAATCCCCCCATAAGCCAGAAGATCAAGGCGTGAAGCTCACTTCCAGCCATAACCTCAAGCATGGCAACAACAGCCGAAAGAAAAATGCTTGCAGCAATGCCTGTAAGCAGCAATGTGGCAACAGGAACCCTTGAGCCAACCCTAGCAACATTGTAAACCACGAAAATCGTTGCAACAGCGAAAACAAAAGCCAGAATTGTTGTTGAATTAAAACCGAACAGGAAGAAGTCTAAGCCTAAAACTATTGCTAAGGCTGCTCCTAGAGCTGCACCTGAAGAAACCCCGACAACATATGGGTCAGCCATAGGGTTTCTAAATATGCCCTGAAAAACACTGCCAGCCGTCGCAAGAGCGAAACCCACAAGCACAGCCATCATCACTCTAGGCAACCGGATCTGCAAGATAATAAGCTCTTCAGCCTCAGAAAAGGAAGAGCCTGAAAACCCACCTAAAAAAGGAATCTTACCACCAATAATGCTGAGGACATGTGGAAAAGGTATCTCAGCGAACCCTACGCCCAGAGACACCACAATAACAGAAAACAGTGCTACTGCATGGACTGCTGTGATCCACCTCCACCTAGAGTAACGTTTAACCGCGTAGTCACTCAAAACCAATCATTCCAGCAACATAAATCAAACCTGAGCTTCCACACCCTGTTTTTACCAGAAAAGTTCAGGGTGAAGAATAGCCGCAATCTTCTCAAGCCCCTTAACAATTCTTGGGCCAGGTCTCAATACGAGGCTTTCATCAACCTCATAAATCGCGTCTTTCCTAACAGCTTCAACAACACTCCAGCCAGGTCGACTCTTAATTTTCTCAACAGCATGCCCACCCATGTAGCCGACATCAACAATAATCACCTCAGGGCTACGTTGAACCACAGACTCAGAACTAACAGTAGGATAAGGCTCCTTAGATTCTGAAAAAATGTTAATCCCGCCAGCCATCTCTATAAGCTCATTAATCCAGGTCTCCCGGCCAGCGCTCATCAAAGGGTCATACCAAACCTCATAGTAAACCCTAGGCCTATAGGCTAGATTCCGGGTTTTAGTGAGGACAACATCAATCCTAGCTTGAAGATCCCCAACAAGCCTATCAGCCTCCTCAACATTGCCTGTAACCAAGCCAACAAGCTTTATGTCCTGAAGCATGTGAGAAACATTCTTAGGATTCAAAGCAACAACAGTTAAACCCCTACCCTCCAAAACCTGCACAGCCTTCTTCTGCAAACTTCCATGCAACAAAACAAGATCAGGATTCAAAGCAACAATCCTCTCAATAACCGGGTCAGCGAAACCGCCGACTACAACAAGCCTACCCAACCTAACCCTATCTAAAACCTCAGGAGGATAGTCGCAGAAGCTAGTAACCCCAACAACCCTATCCTCCAAACCCAAAGCAAAAAGAATCTCAGTAACACTAGGCGCCAAAGAAACAATTCTACTAGGCTTAGGCTTAACGGCAACACTAACCTTCCTACCGAAATCGTCAACAACAAAATGGTGAGAAACGTCACCAGCCTTCCCAGGATGCAGATCAAACATAAAAAAAGCTCCACCAACAACCAAAACAAGAACGAAAAATGCTAAAACCATCTTTTTACTTGAAGCCAATAAATCACCGTATTTATGGTTGGATAATCCAACCTAAATTATATTAATCCTAGCTATAAATAACTAACGTGGCTGCCTAAAGGTTGAGGTTGGTTAAGTTTGAAGTCTGTTGTTGAGCTGGCTAGAAGAGAGGTTAAGGATTTTGCTCCATGTGTGCATGGGGGGAATTTCTCTGATTTAATTGATGGTTTGCAGGTTGGCTACAGTGGTTTTTTGGATTTCAGTGTTAATGTGAATCCTCTTGGTTCCCCTCCTAGGGTTGCTGAGGCTGTTGAGAGGGGTTTCAGGAGGATTCCGTTTTATCCCGATTCCTCAAGCACATTGCTTAGGGAGTGTGTTTCCGGCTATGTTGGCGGTGTTTCTTCGGGGAATGTTGTTGTTGGTAATGGTTCTGTTGAGCTTGTTCATCTTTTTGCTCAGGTTTTTGTTGATAGGGGTGATGAGGCTGTTGTTGTTGCTCCAACTTTCGGTGAGTATGAGTGTGCTGTGAGGAAGGCTGGCGGCAGGGTGTGCTACACTGTTTTTGATAGGGATTTCTCCCTTGACCCTGTGAGGGTTTTGGAGAAGGTTGGGCCTAGGACGAAGGTTATCTTTCTCTGTAACCCGAACAATCCAACCGGGGTTTTCTCAGCTAGGGAGAAGATTACTCATGTGGTTGAGGAAGCCTCCAACAGAGATGTTCTCGTCTTTCTTGATGAGGGCTTCATTGAGTTTGTTGGGTTGGATCGAGGCTTTTCTCTAGCTGGTGATGTTGAGGCTTATGGAAACATTTTTGTGCTTAGGTCTTTCACGAAGGTTTTCGGTTTGACAGGTTTAAGAGTTGGTTATGGGGTTTCCTGCAGAGAGATTATAGATCTGCTTCTAAGAGTTAAGGTGCCTTGGAACGTTAATTGCTTGGCTCAGGAGGCTGCTGTTGAGGCTCTTAAGGATAAGGGCTTCCTAGAGAAAACTTTGGAGCTGATTAGGGTTGAGAGAAGTTTTCTGGCGGATAGGCTTAGGCAGATTAAGGGTTTTAGGCCTTTTCCATCCTATGCGAACTTCATCTTGGTGGATATAAGGGATTCAGGTTTCACTGCGACTGAGCTTAGCAGAGATCTTCTTAGGAGGGGAATACTGGTGAGGGACTGCAGTTCCTTCAAAGGCCTCGACGAGTACTATGTTCGGGTTGCAGTTAGAACTAGGGGGGAGAATGAGAAGCTTCTTGAGGCGTTGATGACGGTTGTTGGGGCTTGTTAGGTTTGGGTGGAAGCCTAGATTTTCAGATGCTATGTGAACTTGCCTGTTTACTGAAGCTGAGGAGGCTGGAAGTTTGACTTCTGAACATCTGCTTCAACCGCTACCTGTTCAACTCTATGTTTTAGCCATTGCTCTCATGATCGATTTTGGTTTTGGTGAACCTCCTAGAAAGATTCATCCAACTGTATGGATAGGTAGGTTTGCTGAGTTTCTTAATTCTAAGATTAAGAGGGGGAATCAAACATTTGAGAAGCTGTGTGGAGTTTTCCTGTGTCTTTCAATCCTCCTGGTTTTCGTTGTTCCGGTGTATGTGGGGCTTGCCTTGGTTCAGCAGCATTTTGGTGTTGGGGCCTATGTTCTGGTGGCTGCGCTTTTGTTGAAGTCGACGTTCGCTGTCAAAGACATGGAGAGACATGTTACTCCGATAGTGAAGGCGGTTGGGAAAGGCGATTTAGCTGAGGCTAGGTTGAAGCTTCAATCTATTGTTGGACGCGACACATCTAGACTTGACAGAGACCATGTTGCGTCGGCAACCGTAGAGTCTATTGCTGAGGGTATTGTTGACGGCGCAGCTTCAGCCCTATTCTTCTTTGCTTTAGCAGGTGTTCCAGGCGCTTTAGCCTACCGTGTGATCAACACTCTGGACTCAACTGTAGGCTACATTGATCGTGAGTACAGAAACGTAGGATGGTTTTCGGTGAAGCTTGACACAGCGGCAAACTACATTCCAGCACGCTTGGCTGCGCTTCTAATCGTCCTGTCAGCTTTGCTTACTCATGGAAGCTTGAGGAACTCGTGGAGAATACTGCGGAGGGATAGGTGTAGAACCCGGAGTTTGAATGCTGGTTGGTCTATGTCTGCCATGGCTGGGCTGCTGAATGTTCGGCTTGAGAAGGTTGGCTTCTACGTCTTGGGCGGCTCAAGCGATGTTTTGGAGACGAAGCATATTCTTCATGCGTTACAGGTAATGAAAACAACCACCCTACTATTCTCAGTCCTCATCGTCATCCCGATTCTAATGGTGTCTGCTGCTTGGTGAGAATATGGCTGGGAAATACGATTTCTTGTTGGTGAGCAATAGGCCGAGATGCGAAAGCTTCATCGAGGATGTTATGGGTAAGGAGCCGGTCTTCATATGTGTGGTTGCAACAACCGAAACAGCTAAGATCCCAGGTCTTTCTGCTGCTGGAAAGTATCCTGAACTGACTGACTACACGCCTCCGGCTGATGTGGAGCTTATCTTTTACGGTGGCTGCAGGTGCATTCAGGGTGTTCCAGTCACACCTGAAGGTATACCTACACCAGCTTTGATCACCATGTCGGCTTTGAAGCTGGCTGAGATTCCGTGTTTCGTTGTCAGCGGAGGGCTTAGGGTTAAGCCTCATCTGCCTATTGTTGAGGTCGGCGGCAAGCATGGCTTTGACATAAGGACTGGGAAGGCTGTTGAAGGTGTTGAGGAGATTGTTGATAGGGCTAGGGTTGCTGGCGAAAGTTTCTCCAAGGTGGCTGACTACCTTGTCATTGGGGAGAGTATCCCTGGGGGAACTACAACAGCTCTAGGTGTTATGCTTGCTATGGGTGTTGACGCTAGGGGTAAGGTTAGCAGCAGCATGCCGAGTAACCCTCATCAGCTGAAGCTTAAGGTTGTTGAGGAGGGTATGAGTTCAGCTGGGATTGGTTTCGGAGACTTTAGAGAAGATGGGTTGAGGGCTGTTGCCTGTGTTGGTGACCCGATGATTCCAGCCTTTGCTGGGCTTGTTCTTGGTGCTGCTGGCAGGGTTCCTGTTATGCTTGCCGGTGGAACTCAGATGGGTGCTGTACTTTCCTTTGTGAAGGCAATGGATCCGAGGATGCTGAGGAATCTGGTTGTTGGCACAACAAGATGGATAGTTGAGGATTCAACATCTGACCTTAAGGGAATTGTTAGACAGATAGGTAGGGTTGGAGTTCTCGCAGCAGACCTTGACTTCAGCGGGTCCAAGCATGCTGGGCTTAGAGCCTACGAGGATGCTGTTGTGAAGGAGGGTGTTGGAGCTGGAGGTGTTTGCATAGCGGCGATGCTGAAGTCAAGAGGCTTGATTACAAAGGAATCATTGTTGAGGGAGGTTGAGAAAAACTATAGGAGGTTGGTGGCGTAGCTGAGAGGCTTAAGCACATCTATAATGGGTGTTAGCTTTGAGGTGAGGAAAGAAGCTGTCGTAATTCGTTTTCAGAAGCCTCTGAAGGTTTTAAGCTCAGCTGTACTTAATGGAGGTTTTCATAGAGCTCTAGCAATTATAAACTATCATGTGCCTAAAAGCTTCAGCCACCTGAATCCTGAGAGATTTTTGGAAAAGGCTGTTGCCAGGCTGGGTTTTGATGCAGGAGATGTTGTTGGGCTTATGACTGCGGTTGAAACCAGAAATGCGGCTGCAGCGACAAACCATAGTGAAGGACTTAAGGTTACGGCTGTAGCTTCAGCTGGCCTTTCAAACCCGGCTACGGCAGGTGACTCAACTCCATCAAAACCGAGTTACCTAGGCACAATTAACCTAATCCTAATCATCGATGGAAGTTTAACAGACTCCTGCATGGTAAGCGTTGTTAAGACAGCTACAGAGGCGAAAACCGTTGTGTTAAGAACCTTAGGTGTTAGAAGCCTTTTTTCAGAGGATGTTGCAAGTGGAACAACATCAGACTCTATCGCTGTTACGTGCACTGGTAGGGGTAAGCGAATCAACTATGCTGGATCAGCTTCGAAACTAGGTGAGCTTGTTGGCAAAGCCACTGTTAAGGCTCTGAAGGAGGCTGTTGCAAGGCAGAGCCGTTTGAAGTCAAGTAGGAATTTAACTGGGAAATGAGTGTCTATGGATTTGCTTGAGGGTTTAAGGGGTGTCCTTGTCTTCTTAACCTCTATCCCCATTGGGGTGAAGCAGGATTCTCTTAAGTACGCTGCGAACTACATGTTTCTTTTTCCTGTCGTAGGCGCTCTGGTTGGTTTTGTGGCTGGGGTAGCTGCATGGCTTATGCTTCATGTGTTCTCAAGTCTCTTGGTTGGGGTTTTGACTTTAGGTATTATGCTTCTGGTTACTGGGCTTCATCACACTGATGGCTTGCTTGACTTCGGGGATGCTGTTATGTTTCAAGGCTCCTCTGAGGAGAAGATTAGGGTTATGGGCGACCAGCAGATTGGTGTTGGTGGACTTGCTCTCTGCGTTATTGTTCTTTTGGCATCTGCATTCTCTATTGCTGGGTTAAGCAGAGGCATGGTTGTTCAGGGGTTGGTTGTATCTGAGGTTTCAGCTAAGTTTTCTATGGTGATAGGCGCTTGGTTCGGTAGGGCAGCTCACACTGGTTTAGGAAGCCACTTCATTGAGGCTATGCATGGAAGCCGTCGTAGGATCCGCCTAGTGGCTGCCACTTTTCTCTCGCTTATTCTCGTTCTACCCTTGCTCTGGGTGGTTGGCTTAGCCGTGCTTATGGTTGGGGTTGCATCAAGCTTCATCATGCTTATGGTTTCTAGAAGAAGCTTCGGCGGTGTTACAGGCGATGTTCTAGGGGCTACAAACGAGATTGCACGAATGTTTTCTCTCATGGCGATTTTGCTGGTGGCTGGATGGGTTTGAGGGCTCTGGTTATGGCTGGGGGTAGGGGAACAAGGATGAAGCTAAGTGGGGAGAAGCCTCTGGCTAAAATTTTCGGTAGGTCTATTGTTGAGTATGTTGTTGCTTCACTTAGGGGGGCTGGTAGGTTTGAGTTGGTTGCAGCTGCCGTTAGTAAACATACGTCTGAAACAGCTAGGAGATTGACTGAGCTGGGCGTGGTGTTGGTTGAGACTTCAGGTGAAGACTATGTGCTTGACATGAGGTATGCCATCAAGAAGCTTGGGGGAGGAGTTTTCATGGTTGTTTCAGCGGATCTGCCTCTGCTCACCGAGGATGTTATCGTTGAGGTTGTTAAGCGCTTCGCTGGCTGCAGCAAACCTTCACTTACGGTTATGGTTCCGTTGAACGCCTACACTGCGCTTGGTCTCAAGCCAGACTTTAAGCTTAAGGTTGAGGGTAGGTTTCTTGTGCCTTGCGGGGTAAACGTTATTGATGGCAGCCGTATAGATGAGCCTACGCTTGATGAGGAAACCATGGTTTTCGGTAGGGCAGAACCTTTTGTTAACGTTAATACTGTTGAGGATCTTGAATTTGCTGAGAGATGTATGGGGAGGACTGCGGGAAAGTAGGTTGGACTCATTTTATGAGAGGTAGGCTGATAAGCCTAGAGGGGTGTTTCTGTTTTTTAAGTTGTTGCTCAATTCTCGTAAGCTCGTTAATCTTGGCAATTCTCTCTCCTCCTACAACACCGGTTTTTATCATATGTGCGCCGAAGCCTAATGCTATGTGCGCAAGCTCCCAGCCAGTAACCTCACCAGACCTATGGGAGACAACAATTCCGTAGCCAGCCTTCTTTGCTTCCTCAACCGTATTAAGCGCATCTGTTAAGGTTCCAACTTGGTTTGGCTTAATTATAATCGAGTTCGCTGAATTTTGCTTTAATCCGATTCTAAGCCTCCTAATGTTTGTTGTGTAGAGGTCGTCTCCACAAATAAAGCATCTTTTAGCCTTTCTGGTAAGCTCAGCGAATGCTTGGAAGGCATCTTCTCTAAACGGGTCCTCAACGTATATAAGCCCATAGGTTTTGATTAGGCTTAATACAAACTCTATCTGCTCTCCCTCGTTAAGCTTCTTTCCATCCCTACCATAGAGGTAAGCCTTCTCGTCTTCGCTCCACATGGTTGAGGCAGCCATGTCTAGGCCAACCTTAACCTCAACACCTGTTTCATCTGAAACAGCTCTGCAGCTCTCGGAAAGGGCTTCAATAGCTTCCTCTGTGCTGAGAGCTGCAACCCAAGCACCTTCATCCCCTTTGCCGCTTAGAGGTTTGCCAGCATCTTCAAGAAGCCTTGCCACCTCACCGTGAACCTTGATGTTGGCGTTTGCAGCCGCAAAAAAACTGTCTGCTCTAACAGGCAGAACCAGAAATTCCTGTATGTCTGTTTTACCGCCCTTTGCATGCATCCCTCCGCCTACAACGTTACCTAAGGGATGTGGAAGCTCACCAGTTAAGTGTGAGGACATCTGCCTATGGAGGGGTATCTCCTTCGATGAGGCTGCTGCTATTGCTGATGCTATGGAAACAGCATACGCAGTGTTTCCGCCAACGGTGCTGAAGTTTTCTGTGTCATCAACTTCATGGAGAACCCTGTCAATGTCACCTTGAATGTTTGAGTCTAGCCCAACGACTTTAGGCGCAATTAGTTCAGCAACCTTCTTGGGGGCTTCATCAACTCCCCCTTCAGGGTAGGATTGAACCTCCCAAACGCCTCGACTGGCTCCTGAAGGTGCAGCTGCCCTGCCGAAGCCGCTTTGAGTCCTAACATCAACCTCTATGGTTTTTTTACCTCTACTATCAAAAACAACTCTTGCCTCTATTTCCTTAATCGTCGTCGAGGCGGCCATAGGCCCCAATCCTAGCTTTTCAGCTTTCTATTAGCTGCATGCTCGGCGTAACGTAAGTATTCGTCAATAACATCAACATGTGAGATAAGCATCCTTCTGCAGCAGTACCTCTTAACGCCTAGGTCGTCGAGAACTTTGTTAGGCTTATCTTTATCCTTAAGCCTCCTAACAAATTCATCCCACTTATCACCTATGAGGCTGCCGCAGGTGAAACAGCGTACAGGTATAATCAAGCTTCTAAGCCTCCTAACTCCGCAAAGCTACCTATAGGACTTCTGCTTCCTCGTCCTAGCACCAGGTCCACCGAACTTCTTAGGTTCAGTTCTCCTAGAGTCTCCTGAAAGCATTGTTCTGTCGTATGATTGAAATATACGTTTCAGCTCGCTACTTTTAGTCCAATCAACTAAACCTTTGGCAATGGCCATACGTGCAGCCTCAGCCTGACCAATCACGCCTCCACCTTGAATATGAATCTTAATGTCCACGTTCTTCAGCTTCTCGCCAGCTAGAGAAATAGGCTCCATAACTTTCATCCTAGCCACTTCAGGAGTCAGCTGCTCAATAGGGTAGTTGTTCACAGTTACTCGGCCTGAACCTTGCTTGAAGAAGGCTCTAGCCACAGCTGTCTTTCTTTTACCAACCCTTACTAAAGGCTTCTTTTCACTCATCTCCAGGCTTAACCTCCAACCTCCTTGGCTAAGCTTTCAACGGTTATGAATCTGCATCGAAGCTTTGAGGAGTCCGCTGACGCCACCTTCTCAGTCTGTTTACCAACAAACTCATCCGGGACACCCATGTAAACCTTCACCCTTCTGAAGGCCTCCGTGCCCTTAGGCTTCTTCCAAGGAAGCATCCCCCTGATGACACGCCTAACATAAGTGTCAGGTCTCCTCGGATGTTTTGGGCCTTTTCTCTGGGATGCAAGTGTTCTTGTTTCAAGCTTCCTCTTGAATTTTTCAATAACACTTTTTCTGCTTCCTGAAATCACAGCCTTCTCCACATTAAGGATCACAACTTCATCCCCATTCAGAGCCAGCTTAGCCGCATGGGAAGCCATTCTTCCAAGCACAAGATTATTTGCGTCTATGATGACTTTCATCCTGAAAAACACCTAACCGATCAGCTTCACGTTTCTACCTTTAGGATCGATTTTAATTAGCTCACGAAAGCTTATACATCTACCTCCAGCCTTCTCAATCTTCATTTTTGCTTGAGTTGAGAACTTGTAGGCGGCAACAGTAACCTTGTGCCTTATGTTTCCCGCACCTAAAACAGATCCTGGAACAGCAATCACATCCTTGTCGCCTACATTTCTTTCCAGGCGGCTTAGGTTCACCGCTGACCTCAGCCTCCCAGGCTTTTCTAGGTATTCAGCTAAAGCAAGCCAGATTGATGATCTACTCAGCCTCGATTCCTTTCTCAGGATTCTGATTAAATCTTGAAGCTCAGGGTTGCTTTGCCTACTTCTCATCGGCTCCACCCTCTTTGATGGATTGAAATTCCTTCAGGAATGTGGATGACTTATCTGCTATTCGCCTTGCAGCTTCAGTGACTATTCTATTTATCGGAACTGAGCCCAGCGACTCCACATAGAATATGTAGGCTGAGTCGTCGCCTTCAACCTTAAGGGGCGATGGCTTTACAGGGCAATGTCTAACACACTCAAGACAAAGTGTGCAGTTCAAGCTATCCTTAACGGTGAGTTTCGGGCCCTCGACCGCTAGGATTTTCTTTGGGCAAAACTCGACGCACTTACCGCATAGGTCGCATTTCTTCATGTTAATGCTTATAAGTGGAAGATACTTGTAGGCGCACACGGTTACAGGCTGCCACTTTGCGTGTTCTACACCTCTTCCAAGCCTAGCATATGCCTCGAGCTTAAGCCTCTGTTTGGGGGCAAGCTTGACAATTAAGATTTTTTCGCTGGTAGGCTTAACCTTAGGGTCCTCAGACTTGAGGCTGCTGGAGTAAACAGGGACTGTTTCCTCTATTCCCTCCGCCTCAAGGGTAAGAGTAACCCTACACCTGCTGCAGCCCAGCTCACTCTTACATTCGCATCCCTCTGGAGGAACATAGGAGTCTAGGTCTGTTGTTAGAGGTATCAGCCCAAGTCTATTGGCTAGAATCTCATCATACATGATGGATGTGTTCTCGTAGATGACAACATCGTCTATGGCCATTGTCGGAACCTCTGCGATAATGGTTCTTCTAATGGCATTTGCGAAGGTTGGTGAAACGTCACTAAGCATAAACCTAATACTTTTCTCGTCTCCCGCGAGCACATCCACCTTCATGTTGGCAACACTCTCTTCCAAATGTTCCTGAAACCAGAAGCTTGAAGGTTATTAAGATTAACGCATTTGTGTATTAAACTTTGTTTTAAACTATCTGAAACCTACATTATTTGTCGGGAAGTTCTCCATAATGCTTGGAAAGTCTTCCTGTTTGGTTTAGGATGAATCCTCCTCCTTTTCAACCATGTCTTCAGCCTTTCCGGAAGCAGCCTTCACCTCAAAAGTTTTTTTGATTGGGTGGTCTGGTTTGACCAATGGACTTTGAGCTGCATATCCAACCAAGGGCTCCTCATCCCTGAGGACTAGGTAGCTTGGAACTGAAACAACCCTGCCTCCGACAGCTATATGCCCATGGGAAACCATCTGCCTTGCCTGATGGATGGACTTTGCAAGCCCAGCCCTGAAGGCTACTGTCTGCAGCCTCCTCTCAAGTAGGTCTTCAATATCTAGGTCTAGAACATTGTCAAGTGTAGCGTCTACAGGCATGATGCTGAGTCTACCTAGCTTCTGAATGTACTCAGACTCAATCTTGGCTTTCTCTTTCTCGCCTAGGAGAGACCTCGCTATCCTCCTAATCTTTGACAGCATAAACCTATAGCGCCAAAGCTCCCTCTTATTTCTAAGACCATACTTGGCAACTATTTTCAATTCAGCATCAAGCTGATCTCTCCGCCAAGGGTGACGAGGAGTTTCAAACTTCCTCCTCCTCTTCTTAGGGTCGCCCAACCTACGTCTTTCCCTCCTCTTCTTTTCCTTCCCCTTCCCTTGTTTCCTTCAGTTGCCTCATGATAAGATCCTTCTTCATGACACTTACAGCTCTACCTGATCTGCCAGTAGTCCTAGTTCTCTGCCCTCTCACCTTTAAGCCCAGGGAGTGCCTGACACCCTTCCATGTTTTAAGCTCCCTCATCATGTCTATGTCGCTTTTTATCTTCAGCGCGAGGTCAGGGCCAATTAGGTGAAAATCTCTACCTGTATCAACGTCTTTTCTTCTGTCGAAAAGCCTTGTAGGCAAGTTGTACTTCGATGGTTCGCTAATTATTTCCTCTATTTTCTCAACCTTAGCGTCCGTGAGTTCTCCAACCCTCATGTCGGGCTTAAGCTCAGCTGCCTTAACAACAGCATTCGCGAAGCTTACTCCTACCCCCCTGATCTTAGATAAGCCGTAAACAATTTTCTTAGATCCATCTATGTCTGTTCCATGGATCCTAACTATATGCCTGAACTCTTTGGACATAGAGCTACACATCTGTTGCTAGTAGGAAATATTTTAAGCCTATTTAAGTTTTGGTTTCTAGGAAGCAAATCTCTGTAAATAAATGGGGTTTATAGGTACATTAGGTTTTTATCTAACATGCTCTGTAGCATCTGCTTTTTGCCTTAGCCTTCTTTCTCCCAGATTTCTTCTTAGCCAAGAACTGCACCACAAATATTTAATTGGCCCCTGAAATTTAACCTTACCGAAAGCTTCAGGGTGATCTGGCTGTCGGAGGTTGAATTCATTTTTCTAGGTACAGGCGGCGGGCGATTCGTCACTATCAGCCAGATTAGGCATACAGGTGGAATTAGATTTGTTTCGCCTATAGATCTTCAGCTGGATCCTGGACCAGGCGCAATAGTATATTCAAGTCAAGCTAAGCTGAATCCGTCTAGGGTTAAGGCTATTTTGATTTCGCACTGTCACCCAGACCATTATTGTGATGGAGAAGTCTTCGTTGAGGCTATGACTTCAGGTATGACTGAGAAACGTGGGGTTTTGGTTGCGCCTCGCAGTGTTATTTCAGGAAACGAAGTTTGCGGCCCATGCATCTCAAGGTATCATCGATCTATGCCTGAGATGGTTTACGAGGTTAAGCCTGGAGATGAGGTTAAACTTAGCAGCGTTGTGGTTAGGGCTGTTGAAGCTAGACATGCTGACCCTGACACTGTTGGCTTCCGCTTCAAGTTACCTTCTGGGGACATAGGTTACACATCTGACACAGAATACTTCCAAGGTATGGCTGAGCATTACAATGGTGTTAGGCTTCTCATACTTTGTGTGTTAAGGCCTAGGGAGGCTCCTTGGAGGGGTCATATGTGCACGGATGATGCTGTTAAAATTCTTGGCGAGGTTAGAGCTGAGCTGGCTGTCATAACGGATTTCGGTATGAAGATGGTTCAGGCTAACCCAGCCTTACAGGCGAAGTACATTATGGAGAAGACAGGTGTTGCAACTATTGCGGCTGAGGATAATATGCGTATCCGCATGGGGAAGAAGATAGCGGTTTCTAGGGGTGGGAAGGAGGTTTCGTTAGAACATTTCTTCTAGTTTTGTTTTAAACCTTGGTTTTGAGCTATCCCCCCACATCTGTCCCTAAATAAATAGTTTACGGAAGGTTTGGGGAGATGTGGTGATGGACAGGGTTGAGAGGAGAAGGCGATGGATGGTTCGTAGAAGGCTTGAAGGCTGGAAGAT
>Ga0315280_10001217_pt1 | contig 44999 bp, 41 predicted proteins | sample YL17G06_40_MG_FD_203697 | JGI IMG/M metagenome (GOLD analysis project Ga0315280, IMG submission 203697) | Sediment microbial communities from Yellowstone Lake, YNP, Wyoming, USA - YL17G06_40 | ecosystem: Environmental > Aquatic > Freshwater > Lake > Sediment | place: USA: Wyoming | collected... | reverse complement strand
AAGCGGTAACAAGAAGCGGTAACGAAAGCGGTAACTTGTCTTCTGCCTGAATAGGGCTTATTTCAAGTGTGCACTAGAGCCGTTGGAAGACGCTGGTGGGTTCTTCTTCCTTTCTTCCATGCCAGTTGTCTCCTCGTCGTGCCCAGGCTTGTTTCGGGTCAAAACTGGAGTTCGCACCACCATTTTCTGGTCGCTTGAGCGTGTGCTTCGAGAAACACGTTTTGCAGTAAACTGGCTTGCCTGCTGTAGGCTTGAAGGGCACCATAGCGGTTTGGCCGCAGTCGGTGCATTTGATTTCGAACATTCTTTTTTGGGACGTGTGGAATCACCTCTGTTGGGCTTGAGCATAATTGAAAAATTTGGATTTCCAATTATCATCGATTACAAAGCTCACGGCAGACTTAAAGGTTTCCATGAGTTTGCGAGAATCTGCTCTTTCACCTAGGGCCCGCTATGCTCGTTGAGGTTTGTTTTCTCGTGATGGTCCATGTTGTCCTCTGGAATTTTCTAAATGGCGGTTTCCCTATTACGAAGACTAACCCTAATTCCTTCTTTTTTCTCAGTTTTCCGACCTAAAGATAGAAGTATTACGGCAAAAATCACGTACACGATAAAACCAATTAAATTATGAATTTCTTCTGAAGAAAATTCCCGTTGAATTTCACAGTTTATGCGTTTCCGATTGGAATGCATAGTTCTATATACTAAAACATGGCAAACAAGGATAGGTCAGGTGAAGAACGTGACAAAACAAGAAAGTGACAAGTCTTCAGGACTACTGACGGCAGGCAAAGAAATGGTGACTGCAGCCTTGGGTATAACAATTATCCTCGCAACATTAGTCCTAATGTGGCCTTCTCTCTCCAAGTCGCCCGTTGATACACAGAGTGCATCGGGAATTTTTGCCATTTTGGGAGGGTGGGGAGGAGTTGTACTAGGCTACTATTTTGGACGGTTGCCTGCCGAAAAAGCAACAGATAAGGCTAGTGAGGCAGCAGACAGTGCGAGAAAAGAAAAAGATGCTGCTGAGAAAACAAAAACGTTGGCTCTTGCCAACTCAATTAATCAATTAAACAACACTGAGCAATTTCTTAAAGCTAAAAGGGACAAATTGAAGGATTTGGCTCAACAACCCGCCGCAGCTCAACTTAAAGGCTTAGGTCCAACAGTAAGTAACTTGGAAAGCATAATTAATGAAATAGAATCAGAGATTGCAAAAATAGGTGCCGAGAGGCAAAAAGTACAAGCAGACATGGCGAAGTGAGTCCCGCGAAAAGCATGTCGAAACCAGAGAGGAATTTCAAAAACGGCTAAAGGGCAAATCTTAACCCCCTCTTTTTGTTCTCTCTTGGAAGTACGACTCACATGTTTGGGTCATATCGGATACCCGGGGGGAGGGTGTGAGCACGCAAGCGCACACTCGAACCGTGACCGTAACCATCGACCATCGGAAAACGCCATGCCTGCCTCTTCAACGGAATTTAGGAACAAGCATGGCGCTAAAATGCGTCTTGGGGATGTGCATTGAAGTTTTCCATTTCTGTCTTGGCGCGCGCTAACGCCAACTGCGAAATGTAGATTGCTGTGAACACTGACTTCATAAATCTAATAAAACAAAAGGGGCAAATCTGAAGTCGAGAATGTAGGATGAAGATTCTCCTTAGAAAAAGGTCCACATATGCCCTCAGCTTGATCTTGTGCTCAGCAGGGATAGCTGCGCTTTTGACCACGGTGTGGAAAACTTGGCCACAGGTTTCGTCAGTCAAAGACCCTTTTTCAACTTTTCTGACGCTTCTATGGACGGAAAAACTGGGCTTCATTCCGGGTCTTGAATTTAAACTGGTATACCTCGTCGTCTTGGGGGATGCCATGCTTATTTCAGGAGTAGTATTACTTGTCTTGAGCGTGCAACGGTTTTATCTCCCTGGAAACGTCGTGTGGTATCGATGCCCCTTCTGCAAGAAGGATTGGAAATCAAGCGGAGACAAAGGACTAATACACTGCCCTCATTGCCGCCAACTAGTTCATCCGACGATCATTGAAAAATGAGTCCAATAACCTCCCGCCAAGAGCAGAGGAGTCGTAGCAACTAGTTCAAACTCGGGAAGAACATCGCCTAGATTCCAAGAATCGCAGGGATGTTATTTCCACAAGCGAAAAAATATTTTGACAGAGTCTCAGATCTATTGGGTCAGTGATTAGTCTTTGCGCTTCTTTCTTGCACTGCGGCCACGAGCTTTGCAAAAACTTACTTGGCTATCATGACTTCAGTTGCTTTCACTATCGCTTGTACAATGTCCCCGACTTTTATGTTCAGATCTTCGAGGGCTTCCTTTGTTATTACTGCCGTGACTACAGAAGGCGCGGTTACTTCGATCTTGACTTTTGCTGTAATGCCGTCTTTTTCGACTGCCACGACTTTTCCTTTCAAACGGTTTCTTGCACTAATCTTCAAATTCTCTACCTCCGAGTTTCCTTTGTTGGCAAGAATCTCACTCAGGTAATTCTCTAGACGCTCGTATTCGTCTAGCAGATTTTCACCGCACTCGGTCAATCTCGCACCGCCACCGCCGGACTTGCCTCCTCTGAACGTTTCCAAGACTGGTTCGCCGAGGGCTTTTTCCATGTTCTGTGTGTAACCCCAAACATAACGATACGACATCCCTAGCTTCTGAGCAGCCTTTGAGATTGATTCTTCCTCTTTGATACTTTCTAGGATTTTGGCTCCGCCCTTGCCCAGTAGCGGTTTTCCTCTGTACTCTATCCAAATCTTGCCTGAAGGCTTGTGTTTGCCGCCGGAGAGCATTCTGGCTGTTATTGTTGTAGTGCAATTCTTATAAGGTTTAGAGCCGCTGGCGCGCATTTCTGTTCCGGAAATGGTTAAAAATGGTCTTAATTCGTCTTTTGTGATTTGGGAGCAATTCTAGGCCTCGCGTCGGCTTTCGGTCTTCTCGCAGTGTCGGCCCTTGTCGAGCTGTAGAGGGTTAAGCCGAAGGTCGCGCTGTAAGACTCCGCGATGATCAGATCGGCTTGATGCCCGAATCCATGATTTTCCATTCTCAGCACGGACAAGACTTGACTACAAAACAAGCCTGTATCGGACGTGAACAGGCAAAAGAAGAATAAAAACCATTTCAGATCAAATTAGGAACACGCATGCCCGCTAATACATGGCGGCTGTAGTTATCGGTCGATTCATTTCGATCGATCGAAAGCACGCCTAACGACTTACAGATCTCTCGTTGGGCAACCGTGTCTCTTCTGCTGCGATAATTTTATAAAGGTCATCGAAATGAATAAGAAAACATATCGGCGATTAGAAATGAAAGCATGGCAAAAAATCTCAAGTGCGGCGGTAATAGCGACAGTCGCCGTGATTGCAGGAACAATAGCTTACCTAGATTTCTCCCCAAGACCTCGCCTGATAATATCCACAACCACGAGCCTCTACGACACCGGATTACTTGATCAAATAAAGACACAGTATGAAGCAACTCATAAGGTTGACATCTACTTCTCTCCACAAGGAACAGGTATCGCTCTCGCAAACGCAGCAGCTGGAGAGGCTGACTTAGTTCTAGTTCACGCGCCGTCATCTGAATATCCTTACCTTACAAATGGAACTTTAGTCTGCAGAAAAATCATCGCTTGGAACTACTTCACCATAGTTGGACCAAGCTCGGACCCGGCCAAAATCACAGGCAAAAACGCAACCGAAGCGTTGAAAAGCATACTAGCGTATGGAAGAAACCAAACGGGCACGATAGTTTGGGTTTCGAGAAATGATTACTCTGGAACATACACAAAAGAAGTAAGCCTCTGGAAATCAGCAGGCTACAATTGGACGACAATATCAAAAGAATCGTGGTTTACGAGCACAGGGCAAGGCATGGGCGCAACGTTACAAGTGACTGACCAAAAAAACGCATACACGCTTTCGGATATAGGCACCTACCTTTCGTTTTCGCACAGCGGCACGATCTCTCTGGCAGCACTAATAGAAGGTCCTGATTATTCCTTGCTTAACGTCTACAGCGTATACACGGTAAACCCACAAGCAGTCAGCAACGTCAGTTTCAGCCAAGCGATAACCTTCATAGAATGGCTTGTTTCAGATGCAGGCCAGCAAGTGATAAACAGCTATGGCACAGGCAATTATTCGCAACAGCTGTTCTATGGTGCAGTTCAGCCTCTCAAGAACGGCAGTCCACAGCCTGACGTTTCTTGGATAGAGCAGTATGCGTTCTTCAACGGTACAGAATGCCCAACGCAATATCAAGATGACCATCCAGAGCTCTATCCTTAGAGGCAAAATAATTGAACCAGATATTAGATGGCATAGTTAGAGCTTTCCAACTGATCTTGTCTGGTGATCCAACCGTCTATGGCGCTGTCTACCGTTCTCTTCTTTTTTCTGGAGTTGCAACAATTCTTGCTGTACTCTGGGCAACACCAATCGCAATGCTCTTGGGCCTAAAGGATTTTCGAGGCAAATCCATAATCAAAGGTTTTTTCACGACTTTGATCGGCCTGCCCACCGTGGCTTTAGGCTTGTTTCTTTGGCTGATTCTTTCAAAGGCTGGACCACTGGGATTTCTGGGATTGCTTTACACTCCGGGAGCAATCATCTTGGGCGAAGCTTTGCTTGTGACACCTCTGATTGTTAGCATTGCCACAAACGCGGTTGAAGCTGTCGATCCAGAAATGATAAATCTAGCAAAAACTTTGGGGGCTTCCGAGTCTCAGGCTTCAATCGCCGTTTTGAAGGAAGCATTCAACGGGATCATTTTTTCTAACGTTGCCGGTTTCAATCGCGCGATCGCAGAGTTGGGAGTTGCCCTGATGGTGGGCGGCAACCTTGCCGGTTTCACCGACGTCTTGACGACGAACATTTCGACTCTCACTGCACGCGCTGACTTCTCCACGGCCATTGCCCTCGCCATAATTCTGCTCGCAATAGTTTTTGGCATAAATCTGATAATAGTTATTGCTAAAAACCCACACGTGCTACTTACCCTCGGCAGGATGCCCCAATAAAGCCTCGTTGAACGATGTCCATCAGAGGCCAAGAAATGACAGTGCTCGCAGAGTTAAGAAATCTGACGCAGTGCTTCGGCAGTAGGATTGTGTTAGAAAATCTAACGCTGCAAATTCAGGAAGGTGAAATACTCGCGTTGCTCGGACCTAATGGGTCTGGAAAAACAACTCTCCTGAAAGTTCTCGCCTTCCTTCTAAAACCTAAGAGCGGAGAAATCAAATTTCAAGACGAAACAGTCACAGACAAGAATTCAGAAAGAATGCGTTTGCAGAGTGCATTGGTGTTTCAGAGAACAGTGCTCTTTAGCACTTCTGTATTTAATAATGTTTCTTACGGTTTGAAAATGCGGAAAATGCCCAAAGCAGTGATTGAGGAAGAAGTAAGGAAAGCATTGAAACTCGTGAAGTTGGAAGGATTCGAGAAGCGTTCGGCTAAGAAACTCTCAGGTGGAGAGCAACAAAGAGTGGCATTAGCCAGGGCCTTAGTTTTGAAAACTAGGCTGCTTCTCTTAGACGAACCCACTGCAAACTTGGATCCCAAGAACGCATCGATCATTGAGGAGGTCATCGCAACTGTCAATCGGGAGCTGAAGACAACTATCGTGATGGCCACTCACAACATGTTCCAAGCCAAAGCAATACCTCACCGTGTCGCCCTGATAAACCAAGGCAGAATAACCGAAATAGGAACATCAGCAGATATTTTCGGCAGGCTTTCTAGGAATCTGGCCAGTTTTGCCGCGGTCGACAACACTTTTGCGGGAACCGCAAGAATCACGGATGCGGGCACAACAATTGTGGATGTGGGCAATGGCGTGCAAATCGAAGCAGCACTTCAAAAACAAGGTGAAACCTCCATTTTCATAAGCCCCCAAGACATAATCCTATCTAAAAACCCACTGACATCAAGCGCCAGAAACGTGTTTAGAGGCAGAATCATTCAAATCTCAGATTTAGGTTCGCTCGTGAAGCTCACTGTCGACGTCGGAAAGCCTTTCGTGGTTCAAATAACCAAACGGTCTTTTGGTGAGATGGAGCTCAATTTAGGGAGCGAAGTTTTCATCGTCTTTAAAGCATCAAGCGTTCAGGCGATCTAGCTCTGGCCTTTCCTTCGACAACTCACGCAAAATGACTAGTGTTTCGCGCGCGCTGTTCGGAAAAAGAAAGTGATACCAGCGGTTCAAAAAGCATTATGTAAACTGCCCAGTTATAGTGTAAATTCCCATTTGCACCATGAGTCCTTTGGATGCTTGTCCGGCGGACATCTCAGACAGTTCACTTTCACGTTAGAGTTCAACGTCTTCGCAAACCTGTTCAAGTAGCCGAAGCGCACTTTTTTGCACGGAAACTCCTCAAGGCCTTTGCTCAAGCGTGCTTCCTGTGTTCTGCATCGGTCTACGCTCAAAACTGCTCGTTTACTGCTTGTTTCGATGGTTTTTAACGGCTGGTCTAGGGCCCAGCTTGATCTTCGCAGAAGGTACATGATCGTTGCAACATCCGGGTTTTCGCCCCCATCGAATATCCGCTGGAGACTTCTAGCTTCAATCTCTGCCATTGCCTCCCAGACTCCAGCGTCAACCTCGGTTGCAGCCTCTGTGCCGAACTTCTTCTCGATGCCCAAGAAGTACAATCCGTCAACCCTCCAGAGGTTTCGAATCTGCAGGAAGAAGCAGTCAAGAAGCTTCTCTTCAGGCATCTTCTTCAGGATTTCTCGGTCTTCAACGCTTCCAGCCGGATACGCACTCACTGACGACACCACCACATGTATAAACAAGTTACCTTCACTAGTCTTTTAAATTTGATTCGAAACGGCCATTTGAGGGGGAAATGCTTGACGCAACCATCGCAGAAGAACACTCTGCATGTGCGCAAGACTCTAGGGTTCAAACAAATCAGGCTGGCAAATTTAAAGGCCGCACGACTAATGCTTTTATTGTCAGTTTGCATGCTCATTTTCGGCTTAATCCTATTTGCTGGAAACCACCCCGCGAGTGCCGCGGTTTCAGGCGGATGTTCGCACAATACGGCCTGTCTGAGAGCAAACGAGATTCCTCTGAACATCTCGATCTTGTCGCCCGAAAACATGACATACGCATTATCGGACATACCTTTGACATTCACCGTAAATGCGCCTGTCTCGTGGGCTAGTTACAGCTTGGACAGACAGGCAAATGCAACAACAGCAGGAAATACTACCTTAACGAATCTCCCTGAAGGATCGCATAGCATTGTCGTTTACGCTAATGACACTGCTGGCAACATGAGCTCTTCTCAGACAGTCTACTTCACAATAAGGCACGTGAGCATTCCGGAAATAGTTTTCCTCGGCACAGTTCAAGGTCTAACAGAATGGCTGCCAGTCTCAAGCACCGCCCACCTCAAGATAGTTGAACACTTCCTGAACCTGACAGCCACACCGCTCTTTGGCGTCATTCTCCACCTTGGAACACTAATCGTGGTCGTGTTCTACTTCAGAAAAGAAGTTAAGAGCATATTGTCAGCTCTGGCACATCTGGACTTCAAATCAGAATACGGCCAACTCATACCGCTCATAATCGTTGCAACTGTCCCAACGGGAATAATCGGTTTGCTCTATGTGGAATTCCTCGAAAACACACTTCAAACAATCCTGGCGATTGGAATAACCTTCTTGGTCGGCGCAACCATAGTCTACACTTCAAGAATCGGAAAAGAAAACACTGACACCATAACCTTCAAGACAGCCCTTATTATGGGCGCAGCTCAAGGCCTCGCAATCTTCCCCGGGCTTTCAAGAAGCGGAGTTACAATCTCGAGTGCGCTGCTGCTCGGGTTGAAGAGGGGAAAAGCATTCAAGTTCTCCTTCCTCCTCTCCATCCCGGCCATAATCGGAGACCTTGTAGTGGAAGCTTACCATCAACGCGGCCAATTAGGCGTCCCAGGAATAGGCCCGACAGAACTTCTCATCGGAGTGGCCATGGCAATGATCGCAGGTTACATCGCCATAAAACTTGTTTCAAAGGTAGTGGCAAGCAAGAGGTTCCATTACTTCGCATTCTACACTTGGCTACTCGGCATAGTGCTGATAGCTCTCACGCTGAGCGGCTTTTAACCGCCTATGTGTATGTCTTGTGTTAATTCTGAATATGGATAGAGCTTTCACAACCAAGATGTCCTGTAGCCAGAAAGCTTCCCTCATGCAATCGAAGAATGAAGAATTCACAGCCGAGCTAGAGACATTTGGCACTCAGAAGGAAGAGCCTAGAAGCTTCAGACTCTACGAGGAGTATAGCAGACGTAACATCATGGAAACAATCAGAACGCGCAGAGACAACTATGAAAGGGCCGACACAGAGACTAAGAGAAAACTGGAGGTAGAGGTTGAGGCGGAAGTTGCCGGTTTCAGCATTTGGCTTGAGGAAACGAAGAACCTAGAATCTGTCACTGCTCATTACTATGCGGTCAGCCTCAAAAGTCTGCTTATCGGGCTTCCGATAGGTGTGAAAGTAGCCCAGCTCTTCAGCATCATATTGGATAAGTAGTGCGGGCTAAGCTTCCTTGAGTTCAAATCCCTTCCTTCAGATGATTTCTACTCACACAAGCGCTCTCGAAAGTGTGGCAACAAAAGGCTCAACTACTTCGCCTTCTACACTTGACTGCTCGGAGCCTCGCTGATAGTTGCAACTTCAAGCGCCTTCCAACCATTTAGGCTTACCCGACAGGAATTCAGTCAGAAACTCGGCAAACTCCTTGCTCTGTTGATAAACATCAACAACCTCTTCGTTCACAAACACTCTGAAACCTTTCTTCAACACGTGCGAAATCCCTTCGGCCATGCCAGCATTCTTTCCGCCATCCTTCAGCTTTTCGCGCAACAACGCACAAGCGTCTGTGTGGTTTCTTCGAACCTGCACGACCCAGCGTCCATCCTCGACGTAAGGTCCGGCAACCGTACGCGGAGCGTTCTGATGCTTCAACAGGAACTTTTCACACTCCTGTTCTTTCTCAAGTGGCGGCCCCAGATGCTTTTTAACCTCTGGGATGCAGCAGTGTTCAAGCTCAAAGCCAAAGACGTTCAAATCCTTCTCATCGCTCCAAGCAAAATCTCTCAGAAGCGAAAAGTCGCTTAGGTCAACAAGCTTGTGCATTGAACGAAGGGACTTGTAGAGCTGACCCCACAGGATGTCTGGCACGGCGTCAACCCTTCCAAACGTGACGAAGACAGTCGTTGGCCCCCGACGACGCTTCTTCAACTCCTCCCTCATCTTGCCTGCATTCATCGGAACCGTCGCGGGCGGATAGAAGAAGTTCAAGCTCGGCTTTTTCACGAACGCCTGCGCGGCGGCTATGAAGGTGTAGAGGTTCTGCTTGCGCACCGCAGAAGCCACGTTTCTCGCCTTATCAACAGGGTCAACAACCACCAAAGGATCATCGAACAAGAGGTCAACCTCCCTCTGCCTGTTCCCGTAGAAGCCTTCAATGTCGATGACCATTCTTTGTTTGTGCTTCGCAAACGCCTCGACAGCGTCCAGGAAGGATCCGTAATGCAGGACTAAGAGCTCGCACAGGTATCCGCTGAAGCCGCCAACCTTGATCTCAGCGCCGTAAACGCCAATGCCCTTCATGAACTTCTTGAGCAACCGCACCTGACCCAGCATCTTCACGTCCAGATTCTTGTTCATGTAGTCCGTGTGAAAGGGCGTCCTATCCGTGGCGCTCAACCATTCCCCGCGTTTTGTAGCATAGCAGGGCACAACGTTCACTCTGGTGCCATCAACAAAAGCCTCAAGGTACGGGTGCTCAGCAAACCGTTCAATTTGCTCCGAACCCTTTGTGGCCTCCTTGGCCACTTTCAGGCAAACCTCGCCTAAAGACTCACGTGGAATCGACGCTGGAACACGCATGAAAACGTCTACCTCCGGCTCACCGCTCAGCCACGTGTCCTTGGCAACAGAACCCTCCACACGCACCTTAGCCTTAACGCCCAACTGTTTCGAGGCCGATGTAACTTTCCTCTCAAGCTTCCTAGCGAGGGCCCCTATCCTGGCCCGTTCATCCGTCTTCGGCGTGACCCGCTTCAAAACGGTTGCAAGGACTCTTCGCATCTTGTCCTGCATCAACACATCTCTTTTGTTCATCCCTGCGGACAAACCTCTTTGAGGGTCGAATAAATGGGCCCTGTCGGCGTTAAGACACTCTTTTTCAACCTCAAACACGCCGCCCTGACCACACCACACTCAAAACCCACGTTTTCGGTCACAAATTTAGCAAGCTCCACCTTGTTCCGTGCGCTCCTGACCCGCGCAATCGTCAAGTGCGGACTGAAACCCTTAGGGTCCGGCGCAAATCCCAAAGCCTGTAAGTGAGGCTCCAACTGACTCGAAATGCTCCGCAGATCGTTAGCCCCCTGAGTTATTCCTGCCCACACGACACGTGGGTAGCGCACATCTGGAAAAGCACCGACACCTTGAATCTTGACGTCAAAAGGAACAAACAACGCCTTCTTCATAGCCTCAAAAACCTTCTCAACCGAATCCGACCTCACGTCGCCCAAGAACCGCATCGTTATATGAATATTCCCAGGTTCAACAACCTTCAAGTCGGCCCCTGTCTTAACCAGCAACGTCTGCACTTCAGTCAACTTCCTCTTAACAGCTTCACTATCAATGTCGAAAGCCACAAAACATCTAACCATCTCAACCATGCCTACTCCTCCCGCGCGTTTTTGCCTCGTTCATTTCATAAACGCTTTTAACGTGTAAAAAACTATCTGTCAAAAGAAAAGCAACGGTGAAAGGAAAACATGACAGAGGATAAGCTTGTCCTAGGCGTCGCAGGAATGCCTGGGTCAGGCAAATCCCTAGTTGTTGAACTCGCGCAGAAAGAAAAAGGCTACGAAGCGGTCGCAATGGGTGACGTTGTCAGAGAGGAAACAAAAAAGAGAAACCTGCAACCGACACCCGAAAACATCGGAAGAGTGATGCTTGACCTGAGACAGAAAGACGGAAACGCGGTCATAGCGAAGAGATGCGTTCCAAAAATAGCCAGCATAAAGGGACAGAAAGTGATCGTGGACGGAATAAGAAGCCTAGATGAAATCGAAGAATTCAAAAAACACTACCCAATATTCAGCCTGATCGCCATCCATGCTTCTCCCGACACACGATTCCAACGCCTGTACCACCGCCGCAGAAGCGACGATGCAAACCATTGGAAGGTTTTCCTTGAAAGAGACACGCGAGAGTTGAGCGTCGGTTTGGGCAACGTCATATCCATGGCCGAAGAGATGGTTGTAAACGAGGAACCATTCGATGTTGTGAAGGGCAGAATTAGAAGAATTTTGGAGAAAGTTGAGAATAAATGGAGGAAGTAAGCGTCCACATCGAGGTCGAGGTCAACCCAACCGAATCTGAACAGAAAGTGAAAGAGGCGGTTGAAAAGATTTTTGGAACAATGAACATGCAGACAAAGCCCCTGCACAAAGGCGGCCTTTTACTCGCAGAAGCAACAGGAAAAGAAGCGCTCGCCAAGTTTCACAACATACTGCAAAGAGAACACATCCGCGCCGCAGCACGGGCAGTGCTCCTCCAAGGATTAGAAAGAACAAGCGTCAACTTCTGCCTGAACAAACAGGTGGCATACGCAGGCCACGTCTCCTTCTCACAAGAAGTAGCCGAGTCTCCGCTAGGACCGATAAAAGTGAAAATAAAGTCCGAGAACCCCCGACAAGTCGTTGACTGGCTCACCGCAATGAATCCATGAAGACAAGGGGGGCGATGTGGGCGTGTCAGAAAAAGCGTCAATAACCGAAAGAGGCGCCGTACTTCTTGGCGACAACGTTGCGTGCGACGCCTTCGAAGAGACTCGACCAGTGCGTGTCGTGACCCACGCCCACGCTGACCACATGACTGGCCTCTCACAGAGCCTCAAGAAGTCCAGAAACGTATTGATGACAAAGGCCACGAAAGACCTGATCGACGCGATGCGCGGACCATTCTACCTGATGGCAGGCCACGTCGAAGCGTTAGACTACGGCCAAACGATCGCCTACGGAGACGACCGGATAACCTTCCATAAGGCAGACCACATACTGGGCGCGGCCCAAGTGATGGTAGAGGACCCGGAAGGAAAACGAATTGTATTCACGGGCGACTTCAGAATCGACCAAACCCCAATCCTCAACTCAGACATCCTCGTCATCGAAGCCACCTACGGAAGCCCACACTGCAGACGCAAGTTCCACAGAGACGTGCAAGACTCGCTGATCTCTCTGGTGGAGAAAGCACTAGGGCATGGACCAGTGTGCATCTTCGGCTACCATGGAAAACTCCAAGAGGTAATGGAAATCCTGCACAAGGCCAACGTAAACGTCCCGTTCATCACTCCTGAAAACGTCTTCCGCATCTCAAAAGTCTGCGAAAAACATGGAATGCGACTCGGAAAGCTGATGCTTTCAACTGAAAAAGAGGCAACTGAGCTGCTTGAAAAGAACTCGCCTTGCATAACCTTCAGTCACATGCACTCAAAAAGCAAAGTCAGCCTGGACAAGTTCCGCATCTGTGTCAGCGGCTGGGAATTCTACTCTGCAATACGCCAAGTCGACGAAAGAGAATATCTGGTGGCGTTAAGCGATCACTCAGACTTTGACGGTCTGCTCGAATACGTGCGCCTATCCAAACCTAAACTCGTGATAACCGACAACTTCCGTGTTCACTACGGCGAAACTCTAGCGAAAGAAATCCGCAAACACTTGGGCATCTCTGCAGTGGCTCAGCCAAAGAACGGTCTTTTCGAGTAAGGGGCGCGTGCATCTCTAAGAACGGAGCCCCTAAGAGTCAAGGTCAAACGGTTAAGTCAAGAAAAGAAAGGCATGTTTCGAGTAATGAAGTAGTAAACGTTTCTGACCCAGGAGACCACAGGGACAGAACTGTGAAATATGCTATCGACTAGTATGCTTCGATTTCTGCAAGTAGTAGATCGCCATTGCACTCGTCAGTATCATGACCAAGTTCAGCTTGGAAGATTCTCATCAGCCAAGCTGATATGCCAGACGCACGGAAAAGACAAACCTCACGTATTCTCAATCTACATTCTGACTTCACAAATCTCTTCAACGCAAACGTAAACTAGAATCGAACAATGTCGTAAGTGAACCAGAATGAGGCACCTATCGTTTTATTATGCGATTGGTTTTGCAATCGTAGGTTTTCTCATGCTGTGCGCTTACTTCTCAACGTTCATTTCGATGATATCCAACGATTATGATCCTTACGTCACTCCGGTGCTGGCAACCGCAATGTTATTACCCTTTATGATTGCAATGTTCTCTTGGCTAGACTGGAGAGAAACACAAAGGAATAAGGACACAGAAGGAGGAGCTGAACACGAAGGCGCGTGAGCTTTGGACCGGTAAACCTTGGATACTTCCCAATGTGGTGGCCAGAAGCATTTTGGCTGCCGTAGCAGCTGTTGTGATCTCTTTGCTCGAATTCTATTTTAACATAGCGAACAACACGCCAATAGCACGCGCGCTAATTCTTAGCGTACCAATAATACTGTGGACGGTCTTGGCAATTTTCTTAGTCTGGGTACTCAGCTTGACGCACTTGTTGGTCCTGAGGGCTTCAAGCACGTACATTCTTAGAAACGATGGTCTAGAAGTGAGGACTGGAATATTAACCTCAAAATCGTTCGTAGTCGCTCCTGCGGGCTTTTCAGACCTAGAGGTAACTAGATCGATTTCCGCGAGAATCGTGAATTCTGGAAACATAACCATTCGTACGCAAGGTGACAGCGACATAAAGATGGTAAAAGTCAGGAAGCCGTTGAAAGTCGCTGACCAAATAAGGGAAGTCATGGCGAGACCAACAGTCAGAATAGAAGGACAAGAACCGATCACGGAAAAGAAGTGATCGGAACAATCGCTCAATGAAAAACACTGCGCTTTCTTGACAAATTAGTTGAAATGGTCTGTAACGCGCGCGTTGCTGCTCTTGGATCATTCTTGCCTTTCTGATCACCGAATCTGATAGTTTTCTTTTCCCTTCAGGCCTTTCTTCGGTATTATCATTGTGAACTCAGCTCCTTTGCCAGAAGTGCCTGTTTCTCGTATCGTCCATCCGTAGACTTCGACTATCTTCCCTATCAAGTATAACCCATAGCCGGTGCTTCCGCCCGTGCTGTACCCCTCTTTGAAGAGTTTCGGTTTCTCAGCCGCAGGTATGCCAACGCCATCGTCCTCATAGACAAGCTTCAGCTCATCTTGGCTCGCTTCTTCATAATGGATTCTTATTCTCGTGGTCTTCTGGCCATACTTCAACGAGTTGTCGACTAAATTGTAAAAAAGCTGCCTGAGCAGTGAATCAGCCAGAACACTCAACCCGTGGCAATCATTCGCCACCTTCACACCCTTCAAATCTGAGAAGAGAGAAACCGCTTCACCGACTGTTTTCTCAACGTCAACATCCACCAGTTCTTCAACACCCAGCATCTCGTAGGCTTTCGCAAAATCAAAAATCCTCACAACTTGTCTAACGGCCACTTCCATTTCTCTGAGATAGTCCTGAACTTTGCTGTTGCCGACCAGTTCCTTCTTGGCCAAATATGCGTTTCCAGTAATCACAGACAGCTTGTTTCGAACATCATGCCTAGTAAGACCTCCAACAACCCGCAACTTCTCATTCATGATTCCCAGTCTCTCCATGGCTGCTTTCAATTCCTCTTCAGCGTCCCTTAGTTCTGTCACGTCTGTGCCCATGGCAATGCTGCCGACAGGTTCTCCCTTTTCGTCGACTATGTTGTTTGAGTACCATGAAATAGTCTTCGTCATCCCATCCTTGCACCTCATAACCGTTTCAAAATCTTGAAAAGCTGATTCTTTATCTTCAATGGTCTTCTTTTGATGAGCAAAAATCCTAGCACGGTATTCAGGGTCTGGATATAGCCACTCCCAAATCCTCTTGTGTCCAACAACTTCTTCACGAGAATATCCAGAAATAAGCTCTGCGGCACGATTCCAAAGGGTCACATTTCCTTCCCTGTCAAGCAGGTTAATCCAGAAAATCGCAGTGTCAATTACTTTGTTCTGAAACTCCAACAGACTTCTTGCCTCCTCCGACGATTTCCGTAATGCTCCCTTTGCCCGCTTATCTTCTGTGACGTCTCTGAATATTCCTTGAAGGACTTTCTTACCTCCAAGTTCGATGAGACTAGCCTTAATTGCAACTTCTTTGATTTCACCTCTCTTTGTGACGATCTGAGTTTCCAGAACCTGTCCACCCTTTTCTTTAACGTGCTGTTGGAAAGTTTTGCTAAATCCTCCCTCTATGATTTCTTGCGGCGGATGAAGGATTCGTTGATGTTTGCCAATCAATTCTGATTTGCTTCTGTCGACTAACTCCGTTGCCGCACGGTTACAGTCTATCAACACACCTGTTTCGGCATCAGCCACGAAGATAGCGTCCATCGCCTCCTCAAACAATGTTCTGAATTCTTCTTCACTTGCGCGCCATGCGTCTTCTGCTTTCTTGCGTGCAGTGATGTCAATTGCCGTTCCAAGAATGGCAGGTTCTCCCTCGTACGTTATAAGTTTTGAAGCCAGCATTGCATCTATTATTCTTCCTTCTTTTGTGATCAGTTTGAACTCGTATGGCTTAACATCTTCACCCTTCGTGTGCACACTGAATGATGATCTCACTAATTCCTTTGATTCTGGCGCGATCAAGTCCAAAAAGTTGAAGCTTGGAGAGTAAAACTCTTCTATCCTGTATCCCATCGCCTCTCCTGCCTTCTCATTAGCATAGACGACCTTGCCCTTCCTGTTGATGAAGATCATGTTTGGCGACTGTTCAGCCAGATTCCTGAATTTCTCTTCATTATTCCTCAGTTCTTCTTCCGCTTTCTCACGCTCAGTGACATCTATTGCGATCGCCTGAATGCCAATCGTCTTATCATCTTTTTTGACAAGGCCAAAGTGAAGTTCTGAGAAACAGACAGTTCCATCCTTGCGATGCCAGCTAACCTGCATAGGCTTAGACACTTTTCCTCTCATAATTACAGCGAAAGCTGCTTGGTATTTGGGGACGTCTTTTTGGTGGAGGAAACCGAGTTCTGAGAAGTGTCTTCCAACGATTACATCTTTGGAATAGCCAGTCAGTTTTGCAGTAGCCGCATTGCATGATGTAACTACACCTTTCATGTTCAAGGTTACTATCGCGTCAGGAGCCGTTTCAAAGAGGTTTCTGTATCTTTCTTCTGACTCTTTCATTCTCTCCTGTGCACTTTTTCTGTCTGAAGCCTGCCTGATTGCATGAGCCAGCTCTCCATACACTGTTTCCGGGTTCCCAGTCTTGTTCAGATATTGATCCGCGCCCAGATTCAACGCATTGATAGCAACTTCTTCTCTACCCTTGCCAGTGAACATGATGAATGGAATGGTGTCACCTCTATGCCTCAGTTCTTTCAGAAACTCTAAACCGTCCTTTCCGGGCATCTGATAATCGGAAACGATAACATCATACACTCGGTTCTTCATCTTTTTCATAGCTTCTTCGACAGACGATGCAGTATCCACTTGCAGTTGGTCTTCCGTTTCCAAGCACTGTTTGGCCACCTTCAAGAAGCTAGGTTCGTCATCAACGTGCAAAACACGTATCCGCTTCTTCTCACTCAAATCAAGTGCGACTTCTGCCATAGATTCAGTAGTGTATTCCCTCATCTGACCGACTTCCATGTCCAACAGCTGCAGAGGCACCGAATAAGTTGTTGACGATTCTTCACTGATAAAATGCTTATGAACACAGACTCATGACCCAAAATCCAGAATCGACACAAACGCCACGGTTGTCAACGTAGCGGGCAACCATCAAAGAACCTAGAATACAGGGCTGGCTCAAAGGCCAAAGATGAACGTAGAGCTAGCTCTACGAGAACCGCAAACCGCGGCAAGCAGAAAACCTTGAGAGGATTTTTATAGAGCCGCGTATCTTGAGCGAAGGAGGTCTGTTTGGTGGACGTAAGAGTTCCGAGTCGAAGAGAGATCTTGAAGAATCCCAAGCGTCGGGATTTTCTCGGAGGCGGCTGGGTTGACAGTTCGGAGCTCAATACCATTAACGTTTACTGGCACATGCGACAGGGGTTCTTCACGGTTTACAGTCTGCTGAACGTGTTGGAGCATGAGGGTTTACATTCTGTTTTGGCCAGACTCATCAATTTGGAGACTTCGGTGAAGCTCGATAACGTGCACAGGTGCTCGTGCGTTTGGATAAGTGAGGACAAACTGGTCTTCGTTAACGAGTTCTTCTTTGGCGGCTGGGTGTTTCCACCTTACTTTGAAGAGCCAACAGAGGATTTGCTCAAATGACTGTAGAATGTATTCGCTACCTACCGTGGAAGATCAAGCTTGTCGCGATGGCCAATCAACAGCAGAAACCCTGAATTCCGCTAAGCTTTAAAAGTCGATGGTAAACATGTCTTGAATCGCGTAAGAGGAGAAGATGGCAAGTATGAACAAATCATCCTTGGCTTCGGGCTTCTACAAACTGAGTCCAAAAGAACGCCTAGCATTTGTTAAAGAATTCTCCAATCTGACGGACGAGGAAGCCGCTTTACTCCAGAACACAGGTTCTCTTCCTCTCGACCTCGCTGACCGCATGATAGAAAACGTCGTCGGCGCATTTCCGATACCTCTAGGAATGGGCGTCAACTTCCTCATTAACAATCGTGATTACTTGATTCCCATGGCTATTGAAGAGCCTTCAGTCGTGGCAGCTGCGAGCTACGCTGCGAAGATGGTGAGGGACGGAGGAGGCTTTCACACAAGCAGCACACCGCCCATCATGATCGGACAAATACAAGCAGTAGGCATCAAAGACCCCTACGCCGCTAAGATGCGCGTCACACAGGCGAAAGACGAAATCCTGAGAAAAGCCAACGACCAAGACCCACTGCTGGTCTCAGCCGGAGGCGGCGCAAGAGACCTAGACGCAAAAGTAATTAGCACCGCGCAAGGCCCCATGCTCATAACAGAACTGCACGTCGATTGCCGAGACGCCATGGGAGCAAACGCAGTCAACACGATGAATGAAGCAGTAGCGCCATTAATCGAACGCATAACAGGCGGACGCGTCTACCTCCGAATAATCTCCAACCTCGCGACAAAACGCCTAGTCAGAGCCTCATGCGTCGTGCCGAAGAAATCCGTGGGTGGCGAAGAAGTCGTGGACGCCATCGTGAGCGCGTGCGCCTTCGCAGCAGCAGACCCCTACCGTGCAGCGACTCACAACAAGGGAATCATGAACGGCATAATAGCCGTGATAGTCGCAACAGGCAACGACCACCGCGCAATCGAAGCGGGGGCCCACGCGTACGCAGCTGTCGGCGGCCACTACACGTCGCTGTCAACTTGGGAGAAAAACGAGAACGGTGACCTCGTAGGCTCAATTGAACTGCCTATGGCAGTCGGCCTCATAGGAGGAGCCGTTAAAACTCATCCGATTGCGAGAATCGCCGTCAAGATTCTAGGAGTGAAGACTGCCAACGAGTTCGGCGAGGTGTGTGCGGCTGTTGGTCTGGCACAGAACCTCGGAGCTCTTCGTGCATTGGCTCATGAAGGAATACAGCGTGGACACATGTCACTGCACGCGAGAAACATAGCTGTAATGGCAGGTGCCACAGGCGAACTCATCGACAAAGTCGCAGCGAAGATGGTTGAAGAACGTAAGGTTCGAATGGACAGAGCCCAAGAACTACTGGACAAGTACAAGGCAACTGGAAAAATCTAAAAAGCCACAACAGACGCATCTAGACTCGGCGATGACAGTGAAGGTCATACCCGGACCCGCATCCGAAGATTTGGGCGAAAAACTAGCCAAACAATTGAACGCAGAAGTCATACCTGTTTTCCTGAAAATCTTTCCAGACGGAGAATCCTACATCCGCTTCGAATCCCAATCACTGAAGAACGAAGACATCGTCATCGTCCAGACCACAAGCCCACCACAAGACCAGAGACTGATCCAACTACTTCTGATGGCCGACAACGCAAAGGACATGGAAGCCAAAAGCATCACGGCAATCGTTCCATACTTCGCCTACAGCCGCCAAGACAAACGATTCCTACCCGGCGAAGCCTTCAGCACAAAAACCATAGTGAAACTGCTCGAGGAATGCGGCGTCAACAAAATCATAACCGTCAACGCCCACAACCCAGCCGTCCTGAAAACCTTCGAAATCCCTGTCCAGGACCTATCAGCCATCTCGCTTTTAGCCCAGTATTTCAAGACAAAAAAGCTCGTACAAAACCCGCTTTCGCTCTCCATGGGCAAAAAGGCCATAAGCGTCGCCCAGGAAGCCGATAGCATTCTGCACGGAGGCTACGATTACGTTGCGTCAAAAAGAGATGCCGTGACAGGCAGCGTTACGCTTGAAGACAGACCCTTACCAGTCAAGAACCGGGATGTCATAATCTTCGACGACATAATAAGCAGCGGGGAAACGATGGCCAAGGCTGTGAAGCTCGTGAAAGACAACGGGGCAAAAAAGGTTTATGCGGCTTGCGTGCACCCGTTGCTCATAGGCGACTCACAAAAAAGAATCAGGGGGAACGGCGCTGAAGAAATAGTAGGCACAGACTGCGTCCAGAGCCCCGTGAGCAAGGTTTCAGTCGCCCCACTCATACGCCAGGTGCTCCTGCAAGAAGGAGCCTGAGCGTGGCCAACCTCTTCTTCCTGCTTTCAGGCGAGCATGAAGACCTACCTGTTTCTGAGCTGAAGGCAATACTCGAGACAGAGGGCTACGCATACGGGGTCAGAGAGAAGCTTGACCAAGTTCTGAGACTGGAAGCCGACCCAAACTGCATAGAAGTTCTGAAACACAGAGCAGCCTTAACAAGGCTCTGCGCAATGGAACTCTTCACTTGCGAGGCAGAAACGAGCAGCATAGTCAAAGCCTTGTCATTAGCAAGGCTCGACAAAGCTTTGAGAGAAAACGAAAGCTTCGCAGTTCGAGTCAAACACGTCAAAGCCTACGCCTCAGAGATAGACGGAATGATGCTCGAAAAAAAGCTCGGCGAACTCATACTCCGAAACGTGCCTAGAGTTCGAGTCAAACTGAAGCACCCTGACAAAACGCTCGTGGGGATACTGACAAGCGAGAAATTCATCTTCGGCCTAAAACTTGCTGAAATCCCAGCGACACCGTTCGTCCAAAGACGCCCCAGAAAGAGGCCCTTTTTCCATCCTTCAGCCATGCAGGCGAAACTTGCGAGATGCATGGTAAACTTGGCACAACCGAAGACTGGAGACCTGGTTCTAGACCCCTTCTGCGGAACAGGAACCACGCTCATTGAAGCTGCGCTCGTCGGCTGCCGCGCCCTAGGCCTCGACGTGCAACGTCGCATGGCAAGGGGAACTCTCAGAAACGTGACACACTTCAACATCAAGCCCGAAGGCGTGGTCGTCGCAGACGCAAGAAGCCTACCTCTGAAGAAAGTCGACTGCGTCGTGACGGATCCACCGTACGGCACGTCTTCAACCACCCTGAAACGCACAACAAAACAAGTCATCGAAGAAGTGCTGACCGCCGTCTATGGACTGCTGAAAAATGGAAGAAGAGTCTGCATGGCCGCGCCTAGAAAGCTGAACATTGTCCAAGTCGGAACGGGCTTAGGCTATAAGCATATAGAGTCCCATTTCGTCTATGTTCACAGAAGCTTAACGAGAGAAGTCATCGTGTTCGAAAAGGTGTAGCCCCTTGAGTCTACGCGTTGTTTTCCTAGGAACAGCAGCCGGTGTTCCAACACTCAAGAGGAGCTTACCTGCGATACTGGTCCAACGCAACGGTGAACAGCTCATGTTCGACTGCGGCGAAGGCGTCCAGAGACAGATGCTGATGGCCGGAGCAAGCCTCAACAGGACGACAAGGGTCTTCGTAACACACATGCACGGAGACCACGTAATGGGACTTCCAGGGCTACTGCAAACCATGGCCCTGCTCGGCAGAGAAAAGAAATTCGAAGTCTACGGACCGCCCAACATCAGAGACTTCCTGCATGGCATCAGGGAAACAGTCCAGTTCGTCCTGACGTTTCCAACAGAAATCCACGAGATAGAAAGGCCAGGCGTTGTCTGCCAGGAAGACGAGTACACCGTGCAAGCGATCCGGTCGAAGCACGTGATACCGAGCTTCGCCTACGCCTACGTTGAGAAACCAAGACCTGGAAGATTCTACCCTGAAAAAGCCAAGGCTCTAGGCTTGCCAGAAGGCCCTCTGTGGTCAAAGCTTCAGCGCGGACAGAGAGTCAAGCTGCCAAACGGACGTGTCATCAAACCGGAAGAAGTGATGGGCCCACCAAGACAGGGCAGAAAAATAGTCTACACAGGCGACACAAGGCCTTTCAAGCGTCTTGAAAAATTCGCGGCCAACGCAGACCTGCTGATACACGACTCCACGCTGGGCGACGAGCTGGCTGAAAGAGCAGAGAAGTATGGACATTCAACCGTAGACCAAGCCGCCGAGAGCGCAAAGAAAGCAAAAGTCAAACAGTTGATACTGACCCACATCAGTCAAAGGTACGAAGACACGAGCACGTGGCTGAAACAGGCGAGAAAGATTTTCAAGAACACGACGATGGCAGAAGACTTCATGCAAGTAGAGATTCCGCTCTTAGAGTAGCAGCTGCTTCAGCTTCTGCATACTCTCCTCGATGTGCTCAACAGACTCAAGAATCACGATTCCGTCGAAGGAAGTCTTCTTCAACAGGTCTGCAAAGCTTTGCCAGTTGATGCTGCCGTAGCCTATGCCCAGATGCTGGTCCACCTTCCCAAGGTTGTCCTGAGCGTGCACGTGCACAAGCTTGTCCGATAACTCTGTTAGAAAACCGTCTACCTCTCCGCTGAGGTTCGCGTGCCCAGTGTCCAAGGCCAACCCCACGTCTTCGTTCAGCTCACTGTAGAACCGCTTGAACTCGGCCACGCTTTTCAAGACAAACGGTTCCATAACGTTCTCTATCGCCGTCTTCAGGTCGTGTTCATTCGCAAACTTGGACAGGAGCCGAACGCTCTCTAGATTCCTAGTCCAGTCCATGCCTGGATAGAACGTGCTGACGCCAGCTTTCATCCCAGGGTGGAAGACCCAAAGTCTACAATCTAAACCGGCAGAGTTAACGATCGACTCCTTCAACCTCTTCATCGTCGCGTTCAACAGTGCCTTATCCTGCAAGGATATGTTTATGCCAGTGAACGGCGCGTGGACCGTGTACTCCACGTCATAAGAATCTCTGACGCTCTTCAGTGCCAAAACTCTCTTCTCGTCAAGGACGTGAGCACCGTCATCCACGACCTCTACGTACCTTGCCCCCGTTTTAGGAATCTCTTCTACCATTTTCTCGAAGGGTTCGCCAATTGTGTAGAGCATCGACAAGCCAATCTTCGGGTTCGCCAAGGAGACGTTCCATCCGTTCTCAGGTTGGACTCTACATCTTGAGGCTCGTGCTTATAACACGACCTCTGAATCTCACAATCGCGCGAAGTACTTTTCGACATTCTGTGTTATGCGTGTTACCGCACCAGGGAACATTCCGACGTTCTCGCAGTTTCCATTACCATTTGGAGAGCAGAATTTTCGGTTACCCTATTCGGAATCTACTCGAGTTCAGCTTTCTTGGCCTATGTTACCCGCTTGACTTGGCGATGAGAAAAACGGCGAGAATCATTTATCATCTCGCAGGATTACGTCGTCAAGTCTACTGGACAAAGGCATAACCTGTCCAGATGACGTGGCCCCAATAATCAAGTTCAGACGGAATGGGGTTGGGAGGCTATTCTGTTGAAGCAGGAACGGGCACCGCGCTTTAGGGTCGGCTTCGGTCTCTACGTTCAACTCGGCGGGGTTGCGGTGGCTGAAACAATTTTCCATAAAGCTTAAGATGTCAGAGAGAGTTTAATATGATGAGACCAGGTCCTTGGGGAGGATGGGAAACGTCTAAAGCTGCGGCTATGGTCGTCTTATTAATGGCTGCGAGTCTGGCCGAAGCCATGCTCATTCATCCAGCCTCTGCTCAACCCTCAACGGACTGGCCTATGTTCCGCTTCAACCAGGAGCACACAGGGGCAACGCAGAGCGTAACACCTCCACTCGAACTCAAATGGAGCTACACGACGAGCGGCATCGTCTATTCTTCTCCTGCTGTTAGTGGTGATTTCGTCTACGTCGGCTCATACGATGGGAAAATCTATGCCTTGTATGCCGCCAATGGAACGCTGAGATGGAGTTACACAACGGGCTTTTGGGCCGTTTCTTCCCCTGCCGTTAGTGGTGGCGTCGTCTACGTCGGCTCACAAGATAAGAAAGTCTACGCTTTGGATGCTGCTACTGGAACGCTGAAATGGATCTTTACCGCAGATGGCATCGTTGGCTCTTCTCCTGCTGTCAGTGGCGGTGTTGTCTATGTGGGCTCAGACGATGGAAACCTCTATGCTTTGGATGCTTCTACTGGAGCCCTGAAATGGAACTACACGACGGGAGGCTATGTCGAGTCTTCTCCTGTTGTTAGCGGTGGTACCGTGTACGTTGGCTCTTGGGATGGGAACGTCTACGCCTTGGACGCGGCCAGTGGAGCCCTGAAATGGAACTACACGACGGGAGGCTACGTCTATTCTTCTCCTGCTGTTAGTGGCGGTGTTGTCTATGTGGGTTCAGAAGACAGCAACCTTTATGCCTTGGATGCCACCACTGGAGCCCTGAAATGGAGCTACACAACAGGCGCTGTATATTCTTCTCCTGCTGTTAGTGGTGGTTTCGTCTACGTCGGCTCATGGAAAGTCTATGCTTTGGATGCTTCTACTGGAGCCCTAAGTTGGAGCTACATTACAAAAGGCGGCAACGTCTATTCCTCTCCTGCTGTTAGCGGCAGTGTCCTGTACGTCGGCTCAGACGATGACAACCTCTATGCTTTGGATGCTCACACCGGAGCACGCATATGGAACTACACGACAGGAGGGCTCGTCGAGTCTTCTCCTGCTGTTAGTGGTGGCGTCGTCTACGTCGGCTCATACGATAGGAAAATCTACGCCTTCTCAGTGTCTGGCCCACAAACGAGATACTTATGGCCCATGTTCCATCACGACATCACGCACACAGGTTACTGCGAGAGCCCTGCACCCCGGACAAATCATACAATGTGGAACTACACGACAGGCAACTCTGTGAGTTCTTCGCCTGCCGTTGCTGACGGCAGGGTTTACATGGGGTCGTATGATAACAATGTTTATGCTTTGAACGCTTCTACTGGGGCTCTGGTTTGGAACTACACCACAGGTGGGCCGGTGAGTTCTTCGCCTGCCGTTGCTGACGGCATGGTGTACGTGGGATCGTATGATGGCAGGGTTTACTGTTTGGATGCTGTTAGTGGGGCGTTGGTTTGGAACTACACGACAGGTGGCTATGTGCGTTCTTCTTCCACCGTTGATTACGGCAGGGTTTACGTGGGATCAGACGATAAGAAGATTTACTGTTTGGACGCTGTTAGTGGGGCGTTGGTGTGGAACTTCACGACAGGTGGCTATGTGAGTTCTTCTCCTGCTGTTGTTGGCGGCAGGGTGTACGTGGGATCGTATGATGGCAGGGTTTACTGTTTGGATGCTGTTAGTGGGGCGTTGGTTTGGAACTACACGACAGGCAACTCTGTGAGTTCTTCGCCTGCCGTTGCCGGCGGCAGGGTTTTCGTGGGATCAGAGGATAGGAAAGTTTACTGTTTGGATGCTGTTAGTGGGGCGTTGGTTTGGAACTACACGACAGGCAACTCTGTGAGTTCTTCGCCTGCCGTTGCCGGCGGCAGGGTTTTCGTGGGATCAGATGACAACAAGATTTACTGTTTGGACGCTTCTACTGGGGCTCTGGTTTGGAACTACACGACCGATGGGCGTATTCTCTCTTCTCCCGCTGTGGCTGACGGCAAGGTCTACATAGGTTCTGTTGACAACGAGACTTATTGTTTGGATGCTTCCACTGGACTACAAGTCTGGAATTATGCGACGGGTGACTATGTGTATTCTTCTCCTGCAATCGCCGACGGCATGGTGTTCGTAGGTTCAGCAGACTTTACTCTGTACGCATTTGGAGAAATTATCAAGACAGAGGACTATAAGACGGTACAGGAAGCAATCAACGCTGCTCCTCCAGAAGCCATCGTTTTAGTCGCAGCGGGCATCTACACTGAGTCTTTGGTAATCAATACGACGTTAACTATTCTTGGCAGATTAGGCAGTGAACCAACCTTTGACGGCGGCGGAAGCGGAATCGCCATAACAATAGTTCCCAGTGGATCTGGGTCAACTATTGCTGGGATAACGATAACCAGCTGGGATCAGGGCATTCTTGTCGACGGAGCCAGTGGCTGTAGGATCTATGACAACATAATGTCTCTCATAAATCAGAACGGAATCACTGTCCAAGGCTCCAACGCCTCCAACAACGTTGTCTACGCCAACATATTCGAACGGGACGCCATCGCCGTGAGCTTGACCTCTTCAACATCCAACAACACCATCACCGGCAACATGATCAGCCTGAGCAGCATCGGCCTCAACCTACAGTCCAGCGGCAACATCGTCTACGCGAATATAATGACCTACAACGTTGTTGCCATAAACATAAGCAACTCGAACAACAACAGGTTCTTCCACAACTTCTTCAGCAACTTCACACTGAACATATCAAACTCAACGGGAAACGTCTGGGACGACGGCTACCCGAGTGGCGGCAACTACTGGAGTGATTATCTAACAAAGTATCCGTATGCAACTGAAAACGACAGTTCAGGCATCTGGAACACGCCGTACGTTATCGCCACAGGCAACGTGGACAACTATCCACTTGCGAGGCCTTTCAGCCTGCACAACATCGGAATAGCAAGCTTTGTCGTGTCAAAGACCGTCATCGGACAGTCCTACAAGCCACCGATGAGCATGCTACAGATAAGCCTGAAAATCCTAGACATCGGCACGTACGACGAAAAGTTCACACTGACTGTGTGCGCCAACTCAACGCTCATAACCCAGCAGACGGTTAGTCTGTCAAGAGGAGACTACACGACGTTTACCTTAACGTGGAACACTGCGGGCTGTGCCATTGGCAACTACACCATATCAGCCATAGCAGGCCCCGTTCCAGGCGAAGCAGACACTACTGACAATAACCTGACGGGTGGCCTGGTTTACGTGGGGATCCCTGGCGACGTCAACGGTGACGGCACGGTCAACATCTTGGACGATATAGTGCTCGGCAACCACTTCCTCGAAACACCCAGCAGCCCAGGCTGGAGCAGAGGCGGAGCCAACGCCGACATAAACGGTGACGGCACGATCAACATCTTGGACGATATAATCGTAGGAAACCACTTTCTCGAGCACTACTCGTGACTGAATGGAGGAAGATAGAAGAACGAGAAGGAATAACATGAAAAACGTTAAGTTGTTAGGCGTGATTGCAGTATGTTTGTTATCGACAAGCGTTTTCGTAACCATTCCAGCGTTCTCAGCGCAACCACCACTTTCCGCAACCACTTACTACGTAGGGAGCATAGGTCAGCCGTCTAGGATGGACTCGGCGCGTGCATACGACACCGCAAGCGGCGAGTTGCTGCAGAACATTTACCAAACACTTATATGGTGGAGCAACAAGCCCGTTGTCAATTTCACCGCAGGTGTCGGACACAATTTGACTATCAGCGAGTATGCCGATCTGAGCAGCTACACACCTGTACTTGCTACAAGCGTGCCCGCGAACGGTTCAGGGATAGTCTACAACAGCTCCGGAAGCTACTGGACGTTCACCATCAACACCAACGCCGTCTTCCAGCCATGGATCAACGGCAGCGGCGCTTTACAGCCTTCGCGGAACCTCACCGCGGCCGACGTGGTCTACTCGTTCCAGAGACAAATGGTCTACGACTCACCCTACGCACCAACATGGATGTGGTTCGCATCGGCCTTCGGAACCATGGGCTTTAGCGCAGAATACGACGGGGGACCCTACAGCACCTACAACAACGGCACATTCATGAACACAACGGACGAGATTGCCGCCGGGATCAATATTACAAGCTGGGTGTACCCGGGACCTGGCCCCAACGACGTTACTTTCCACTTCCAGCAGCCCTGGGCTGAAGGTGCGCTGAAGCAGATCTTCGCTCAGACATGGGGTAGCATAGTCAACAAGGACTGGGTCATCGCGCACGGCGGCTGGGACGGCAGTTTCTACCCAGGCTGGACCAACGACTACCACTGGAAGCCAACGCGCCAACGCAGCGAACTGGACGCGTACAAAGACCCCGCCATCTACGGCGCCGCACACGGTTCAACGTATCCGTCCTTTAGCTACAGTGCGTGTGGAACGGGTCCATATAACTTCACATCTTGGGACACAGTGAACAAGAGGTGGAGAATCGACGCCAACCCGAATTACTGGCTCGGATGGAGCAATGCGGGAGACAAGGCAGGCAACTACATCCACGCGGTCATTGAACAGGGAATCGACGCCTGGCCGACGAGGAAGATGCTGTTCCTCAACGGTGAATTCGACGTCGCAGTCGTTCCGAGGGCCAACATGTACGACCTGCTCACAGGCAACAAGTACAACCCGATTGCAGGAATAAACCTCGTCTACAACGTTGCGAGTCCGTCCAACGACGTGCTGTTGTTCACTATGGACGTTTCAGGGGCATATCCCTACCAAAGCTACGTGGGCGCGCCCACCCACTTGACCGGGGCTGAACCGTACTTCTTCAACAACACGCACATGCGAAGAGCCTTCGCGTGGGCGCTAAACTACACTGACTACATCCATGCAGCATGGTTCGATGAAGCAATATGGCAAAACACGTGGTGGGTCGACGGCCTAGCACCCGCATCATACAAGAACACAGCCCTGCCCTACAGGACCCTCGATTATGCCATGATAAAGAGTGAACTGGACCAGGCGATCATCGACGGCTACAACATTTCGCAGACAGGCTTCGAAACGACCATTGCCTACAACATCGGCAACGACCAGAGAATGATCTCGATGAACCTGATAGCCAGCGCCTTCGCAACCCTAGGGTCAAAGTACAAGGTCAACGTTGTAGGCTTAGACTGGCCAGTGTACCTGGACGCCATGTACGCTGGAGGCTTGGCAATCTACGACGTAGGCTGGCTGGCAGACTTCGCTGACCCAGATAACTTCTGCAGACCATACCAGTACTCGACAGGTGCCTTCGTAGTATACCAGGGTGCGCTGAACACGACGGCAGGTGGCGATCGCACGCTCCCATCTGACCAAGAGTTCATAGACGCGGAAATCGACGCAGCAATTGTCGAGACAAACGCGACGCTACGTGGTGAAATGTACTGGGACCTACAGGAGAGATACTGGAACGACTGCATAAGCTTCCCACTGATTCAACCGGTCGGACGAAGGTTCGCAAGAGACTGGGTTCAAGGATGGTACTACAACTCACTGTACCCAGGACTCTACGCATACGACATATACAAGTCTGCGCCAACAACATACCAACCAGTCGACGTAGAAGTCACAGCGATCACACCGATCACTGCGTACCCATGGGTCTACATATCTTCGGGTCAAATGAAACAACTTTACGGAGGCGGCGCACCTGCAACGATGACCTTCCAAGTGCACGTCAAGAGAAACGATGCCAACACTAACGTGGCCTTGCTGACCGTAGCGGTCAGTTTGGAGAGGTTCAACCTGACTGCCCTGAGCGCAGCTGTACCTGTGGTCAACCCATCAACTCCAGCGTACCCTGCTTCCACAATTGTGCTCTTGGCGCCAGGTGGCGAGTGGACTGGGATGCTTACATGGTACGAGGACGGCAAGGTGAGCACGTGTCAGGCCAACGCAACATGGGAGATAGCAGCCTTCGTGGCCGTTGTTGGCCCCAACGCGGAAGACAATAATACTGCCAACAACTTCGCGGACTCAGGGTTCAACTCGATAGTGTTAACCTGTTGGAACGCAACGACTGGGAATTACTACCTGATGCCTGGTGACATAAACGTTGACGGCATCGTCAACATCCTAGACTCTATCGCTTTCATGAACTGTTTCGGCAAGGGGTTAGGGCAACTCGGCTACAACCAGGCCGCTGACCTGAACCGGGACGGCATAGTCGACATCCTAGACGCGATCCTGTTCTCTTACCACTTGGGCCAGAAAATAGGTAGTGATCCGTAGGTCTGAGTAATAAAGGGCTGAAAACTTACCCTCTAGACTAACTTTGCCCCATACATGGACATGATGGCGATCAGCGGCAGAGTTGCATTCTTGAGATAATCATAAATAATAGCTGAGGCATTATCTGCTTTGGGGACACTGTTCATGCCTAACAAGATTGAAGTCTACGTAAAAAGAGAAAAGAAACTCGTCGGCCAGTACGCCAGCGAACCGATCTCAGACGGCGTGATGACCCACTCTTGCCTGTCCAAGAAGATGCTCGAATACGAGAAGGCATTGCCGGAAGCCGACAAGCAGGCTCTGGAACTCGTCAACGAATTCGCAGACAGGAAAGGCCTTTTGGTCGAGGTCTTCGATGTCTCGACCCTTAAAGGAAAGCTGAAGGCCGCCGCAAGAGGAATCGGCAGAACACCAGCGGTCGTAGTAGGCCAAGAACGGATCGAAGTACAGTCCGACCCGGACCAGCTGATGGAAAAGCTGGAAACACGCTTCAAAGAAGCAGAGGGCTAAAACGCCCCAAACTGTCTAGGCCGACGTTAGAAGTCGTCTTCAACTGATACGTGCGCAGGCCGAGGGCAATCTCTACAAACTCTTTGAGCGTGCAGTTGCAAAACTCGAGCGTCGGCGACCCGTACCTGAGACCCCGACACAGAGGGTCTGCGTAGACAAAGAGCTTGTTCTCCGCGTAGGGAAGCACTGCCTCGTTCGCGTAGCCGAACTCGGGCTTCATAAGAACCTTGAAAGGCCAGAGTTGACACGCCCTGGGCTTCGTACGCTGCAGCGTGCAAAGGTTGACGCTTGAGCTGCTCTGCAGAAAGACGCATGAGCCGTCGCTTCTCCTCCTTATGAACAGCTTGTCCAGGCCCGCGGCTGTGTGTTCAACCCCGAAACTCTTCACAATCCTTAGCCACTCATGAAAGTTTATGACCACACTGTAGAGTCTGCAGCAGTCGCCGCATCTCGTACACTTCCAGTCTGCTATGTACCGCCACGGAACAAACTGCAACTTAGCCATCACTGAACGAACTCAACGACCAGCGTCTCTTATAAAACCTGCTTCGCATACGGTTTCAGTTTCTCAAAAGCCTCGGCAGGCATCTGCGTAGCTCTTCCCGTCTGTCTATCGGCCGCAACGATGACCAGGTAGCCAGACGCCAACAAATCTTTCGTCTCCTTGTTGGACACCGTGAAGCCTAGTCTCACAGACTTCTCTCTCAGCTCCTCAACCGTCACTTCCACGTCGAGCATATCGTTGAACCCTGCTGGCTTCTTGTACTGGCAAAAGGCTTCAACCCTTGGGAACCAGAGCCCCCGGCTCCTGAAATCCGTGAAGCTGAAGCCTAAAGCCCTGTAGAACTCTTCTTCAGCCCTTTCAAAAAACCTGAAGTAGTTCGAGAAATGCACAACCCCGGCCGCGTCGGTTTCAGCCCACGTGACTCTGATAGAAGTCTTAAAAGAACGCGCAGACATGCCACGCCACTAGGGTCTCTTGTAGAGGTAAATGGTGTGTGACGGAAACCCCAGCGCCTGGTTCTCACAAAAATTCACAACCTTCAACGGTTTCCACCCGACGATCTCGTAATCATGAGAAACAACCCGGACACCATGCTTCAGCTCAGTCTCCAACTTCGGCTTAATCTTCTCGTTTGCGCTTGTCGTTAAGTAGAGGAAAACCACGTCCGCTGAACTCAGGTCTACCGTGAACATGTCACCGTTGACTATGGTTATCCTGTCCTGAAGACCTTGCTCATACACGGTGCCCAGCGCCTTCTTCACGAGATCCTCTCTCAGTTCAACACCCACGGCTCTGGCACCGTACTCCTTCACCGCCATAACCACCGTCCTTCCGTCTCCAGCCCCCAGGTCAAAGAAGACTTCACCAGCTCCCAACTCGGCCAAGGCTAACATCTGACGGACCACCTGCGGCGGACTAGGAACAAAAGGTGCTATGAACAGACCATTATGCCCCCGTTACCAACTAGAGTAACCTTGCTTAACCAACAACATTAGTCCTTTAAAGACTTTCCATGCCTACGAAACGTACGTTGCCTTCTTAGGCGTGGGCTGTCTGGCCTCACCACACTTTAGGCAGCTCTGAGCACACAGCTCAAGGTATTTTGCCTCTTCATCAGAACCAACAGCTTCGGCAGCCTTACGGCAGATCTCGCTCGGCTCCTCACACCCCTCCTCCTTACACAGCTTCGAAACCGACATGCAAACATCGCGCACGTCATTAGGGTCAAGCACAGCGCGGTTCGTGCGAACCAGCAGGCAAACTTCCCTCGCCAGAACACACGTTTTCACATACTTGATTCTCTCAAGGATTTCTTCCCGCATCTTCTTTCGAGTTATTTCCAAATCGTTTTCCTCACGTGGCTAGTGGCAGTCGCTTACGCTCAAGTAGGCAAGCATTGATTTAAACATTGTTTATCGTGGCTGCTGATGGCAGATTTGTCCTACCAGAAACGTTTGCTCAGGGCCTTGCGCTCAGCTTCGAGCACCAGCTCATAAAACCTGTCATTCATCCTAGGCTGTTTCGCAAGAACCTCTTTAACGTCTGAGGGCTGAACTCTTCTAGCGGACAACGCTATCGCAGCAGCCTTTCCATACTTCTCGATCAGCTTGGCAGTCTGCACGGCTTGACTCTGAAGCTTCTCCTCCGCCTTCGTAAGCCTCTGACCCTGCTTCTCCACTATAGGCAACAGCCTCTCTTCCTCAACCCTGACGAGTCCTATGGCAGACGAACCGCACCTTGGACACTTGAGCCTGTCAGGTAAGTCATTAATCTTCAGCATCTCCACGTAACTCCAACAGTTCGTGCAGAGGAAACCACTCGTCTCGTTAAGCAACCGAGCCTTAGCAGACTCCACGAGCACAGCCCGCATCCTTTCAGGAGGAATCAGGTCCGTCTTCATGCTTATTCGCTCGATACCGAGGCGAGCGATAGGAGTTGAAGACCCTTCAGTTTCAACCTTCGTCACCTGAACTTTGCCTTGCCGCATTCTTCCGAGAACCTCAATCAATTTTTCAACGTCAAGGTCTTTGGTAAACACTTCCTTCAAGGCCTCTTCATAAATAGGCGTGTCTTCAAAACTCTTCACCAGCTTCTGAAGGCTAACACTGCTGAAGTCCGCCCACTTCTGTAGAGCCCCAAAGCGATGCGCCACGTGGATCATCCGCCGCTTGAAGAGTCCAGTCTTCACGGTGGCCGTCGTCAAGTGGTCTCTCACAGCCTTTTCTTGCATCGCTTTGACATCATCAAACAGTGCCACGACCTGATTCGCGTTCACGGCGCCCATGGTCTGCAAGAAGATACGGTAAGGATCATGCTGAACCACCGCGGTGTACCCCATCTTCTCGGAGAGCAGCTCGCCCAGCAACAAGGCCAAAGCCCTGTTCGTAAGAGAACCGAAGTTGACGTGAATGAGAACGAACTCTTGCCAGTCTTCGACGATTATTCGCTTGTCAGTTGGAGCCGGAAAACCAGCGTTCACATGTTCAATCGTCTCGGCCAAGGCACTTAGAACCGTATCCTTGTCGGCTGGATACCGCTCACTCAACTCGGCTGCGATTTCTTCAGGCGGAACGTTCCTTCGTCTTTGTTCTTCAACGAAACCCCTGATCAGGCCCACTTCTTGCGAAACCTCGAAAGGAACAGGAATCTCCTCTCCTATCCAGCTCGGTATGGCCCCAGTAGGGTCGTCTATCGGTCTGACATGAACTCGGTCTTCAGAAACGCTATGAATGATCCAAGGCGACCCTCTGATGATGAACTTCGTGCCAGGTTTACCAAACTCGGCCATAAACGCCTCATCCAAGACTCCAACAGCGGAGTCGCTGGACTCGTCAACAACGAGAAACTGCTTCTCTTCAGGAATCATGGACAAGTTGTCGAAGTAGTACTCAAAAAGAGCCTTTGTCTGCCGCGGTCTCAGGACGATCTTGTCCTCAAACGAAACCCATGCCAACCGCGGAAAACGCCCATGCATGTACCTCAACACCTTTTCAACATCATTCTCCGTCAAATCCTCGTAGGGATAGGCGTTCCGGAAGATTTCCACGATCTCGCTAAACCCAAGCCTTCTGTTCCTGATCAGCAAACCCGCGATCTGATGTGCGAGAACGTCGTAGGGCTTCGGAGGAATAACCACAGGTTCCAAATCCTCCTTCAACGCCTTTTTCGCAATGGCCAAGGCCTCAAGGGCATCATCGGAATCCAAGGCAACGATGATCCCCTCGGCGGTCCGCCCGATTCTGTGACCGCTCCTGCCCACACGCTGAATGAGCCTCGTCGCCTGCCTTGGGCTCATGTACTGAACGACCAGGTCTATCCTGCCCACGTCTATGCCCAACTCAAGAGAGCTCGTGCAAACGAGCCCCTTCAGCTCACCGTTCTTTAAACCCCTCTCAGCAGCTATTCGAGAAGGCTTAGAAAGCGAACCGTGGTGTATGGAAACGGGAAAATTCATGTCCCAAACCTTGAACCTGCTCGCCAAAACCTCAGACACAGCCCGTGTGTTCGTGAACAAGAGCACCGACTTGGCCTTGCTGATATAGTCCCGAATGATCCGCAGTCTAGCCGCAACCTCGGGGTGCGTGTAAAGCTGAGAAGCAAGCTGCAAATCCTCATCGCCAGGCCTTGGAAAGATGATCTTAAGGTGCATCATTCTTCCGACCGGAACGCGCACTATCTCGACGCTCCTACCCTTTCCGACAAGAAATTGAGCCACCTTGTCCGGGCTGCCGATCGTGGCAGACAAGCCTATCAGTTGGAAGTCCTTTCCAATCATGACCCGGAGCCTTTCCAACGCCAAGGCAAGCTGACTCCCACGTTTACTGTCAGCCATCTCGTGGACCTCGTCAATTATCACCCATCGCACCTGCTGAAGATGCTGACGCATTATCCAACCAGACAAAACCGCCTGAAGAGTCTCAGGAGTCGTGATCAGAATGTCCGGCGGGCTTCTTGACTGGCGAACTCTTTCCTTGGTCTCCGTGTCTCCATGTCTCACAGCCAACTTCACGTCTAGATTATTGCACCACCACTCGAGCCTCTCAAGCATGTCACGATTAAGAGCCCGCAAAGGAGTAATGTACAAAACCTTGATACCTGGCGTTCCCTGCTGTCCCTGGAGAAGCATACTCAAAACTGGAAGGAAGGCGGCTTCAGTCTTCCCAGTGGCCGTGGGCGAGATCAGAAGAACATTTTTTCCCTCAAGAATCAGAGGAATAGTCTTCTCCTGTGGTTCTGTAGGCTTCGAGAACTCCCTCTCCTCAACGAGTCTTCGAACAGGCTTAACAAGCAGACCAAAAGCATTTGCAGCTGATTCTTTCAAGACTAGTTGAACTCCAATGCCAGAGGGAATAAGCAAGAAGTCACAGGTAAAAGGATTTTGGACAGCATAAGCAGGGAGAATTCAAGAAGATTGATGTTGCAAGCATGTGCTAACTGACGTAGCATTCTAGACAAGATGGAATAGGAAAACTGTGAGTGCCTACTTGGACTTGGTTATGTGCACGTTTTTCATCAGGACGTAGGGGCTTAGCGACGGTGGGTCTGCTTCCTCCCACCAGTGGACGTGCTGCCTCTCTCTTGAAACACCCGCAATGTTGCCAAGCATGGCTAATGCGTTATCGCTTATTCGCAGGTCTTTAAGCGACCGTTTAATCTCTCCCTTTTCTACTAGGAAGATACCATCCCTGGGAATAGTTGAGAAATCACCCTTCGCGGAGTTTTGGAAGCGCGTGTACCACGTGTTAGTCAGGTAAAGACCTCTCTTCATTTCTTTGAAGAGCTCTTCTCTGCTCGCGTCTCCAGGTTCCATTTCTGGATTCCACGGAGTTGGAACAATGAGGCCCGCGTTGCCAGTTCTCTTGGTCTTGAAGATCTTCGCTGTGGATGCGTTATGAAGATAGGTCTTGAAGGAGCCGTGGTCTATGAAAGTGTTCTCTCTTGTGGGAACACCTTCGTCGTCGAAGACCCTGTTGGACAGTGAGTAGGGGGCAGGGTTGTCCTTCAACGTCACGATTTCTGGCGCCACATTTTTGCCGAGCTTGTCAACGAATATGGATGTCCGCGTCATAATCGAGTAGGCTGAAGCCATCCTGGCCCAAACTCCGAGCAGAGAACCGAAAATCAACGGGTCAAAGACAATATCATAAACGCCCTCATCGCCTAAACTTGGGTTCTTAGCCATCTTGGCAATCTCGCCAGCCTTTGCCCCTGCCCTAGAAGGTTCAAACTTTCTCAGCGTTGAGCTGCATTCGACGCCGTGCCCCGAGGCTTCTCTCTCTGAAAAAGCCCTGATAGAAAGCTCGATCGCTGATCTCGTGTCCTCGCCGGTCGGTCCTTCAGAAGAAGCGAGGTAAACGTTCTCAAATTTGGCAAAGAGTATGCCACCGCTTTCGACCTTTGATCCAGCTTCTTTCTTGGCGGCTTCTATCGCTGCAGAAACGTGATCCGTCAGGTTCTCCAGATTTTCAATCTTCTTGTCGGCTCTGCTCTTCGCGTAGCGAAAAGTGCCCTTTGCGAAGCCTCCGAATGTTGGATTTTCTTCAGAAACCTTCACGAGCTTCATCAGTTGCCTGAGGCTGGCATCGGATTCAAGGAAGTTGTGTATCTGTGTTGCAACCACACGTTTCTTCCAGGCTAGGATCACATCAGTGGCGTAATCGTTCCAGGCAACGGTTATGTCTATTTGGTTGTTGCTGAAGCGGATCTGACGGTACTTGCCAAAGACTGTACTGGCGATGACTTCGTCAGCGCCTAGCGCTTTCGCTTTCTTGATGATCTCTTCCGTTTTACCCATTGCGTCGATCATCTCATGAACACCGCCCTAAGTCTAAGCCACGGGCCACCTGTGTACACTTGTGCCCCTTGCTCAGGGTCGCCCTTGCCGCATGTGGCCGAGTCAAACTCAACTTTCTTGGATACCCCGTCGACAGCGGTCCAGAACTTCTGCGTAGTGGTTTCAACAACGGGTCTCGCAACAGGATGCGTCAATTCACCGTTTTCTATCATGTATGCTTCTCTGCCAACGTAGCGTTGGTTGAAGCGCTTGTCATCGATGTTCCATTCAGTGAAGGATTTCATGCAAACGCCATACTTGACGTCTTCAATCAGCTCCTCGTCGGTCAGTTCCCCAGGAAGCACGAACGTGTTTGCCATGCGCACTATGGCTTCTCGGTCGTAATTTTCGGATCTTGAAGAACCGTTGCTTCGCGTGTCCATCTTCGCGGCTGATTCTCTGTTGTGCAAGAACTCGTTTATGACGCCTTTCTTGTACAGAAACCTTGGTCTGGCCTTGACTCCTTCATCATCATACAGATAGTACCCGTAACTGTTCTCGATCGTGGGGTCGTCGACGACCGTGACAGCGTCGTTGCCGATTCTTGTGCCGATCCAGTATGGGCCGCCCTTGTAGATGAAGGATCTTCCCGCTTGGCTCATTTCTCGGCCCAGGATTCTGTCAGCCTCCATGGGGTGGCCGCAGGATTCATGTGCTGCTATTCCTGCAACTTCGGGGCCGCAGACCAGGTCCATCTTTTCAGGTTTCAGGGCTTTTGCCTTTGTTATGACGGTTCTGAGCACTTTTGCGTCGTGAACCATTTTTTCCGCGATCTTCCACTCATCGAAAGCTTCCCATCCGCCAGTGTAGCCGAACTGTTCTGAAGCCTGCTCAGTCTTTCCACTCTCTGCGACTGCGATGAAGAAATACGCCCCGATCTTCGGAACAACGGATGATATCCGCGATCCTTCCGAGTTTACAAAATACTTGGTTATGAGGTTTATCGAACACTGCGACGTTGCAGCTGCGATCTTGACACCGCAGGACGCCAAAGCCCTGTTGACCTCAGTGAGAGTAGCGACTCTTTCTTCAGTTGGAACATCCTCGATCTTCTTTTTTTGGTCAGCAGTCCAGCTTGTCTTAACCGCCTTCTCCTTGGCAAAAAACAGCTTGTCTTTTCGATTTGCAGCCCCCGCGTATTTTAACGCCAGGTCCACAACGTCTCTCGCCTCGCTCTTTGACCACTTGTTCGTCGATGCGAAGCCGATCCCTCCGTTTGCCATGATCCGCACGCAGAACCCGCTGTCCACAGCCTTAGCGTATGCTTCCAGGATTCCGTCTCTCAGCACCATCCTGTCCAATGCTTGGCTCTGGCCTCTAACTTCGGCGTACTCGACCTTCTTGCTCTGTGCATACTCTAAGGCGTAATCAATGATGTCCCGTTCCATGCTGCTCCAACCTTTAGGCTGACATTCTAGAACGAGGAAGAATAAAACGTTTGAGTCGCACGGCCTGTTTTGATTGCTTTCGTCCGAGGTCTTCACTACTTTGATGTGGCAGTTTGCGGAAGCGGTACTTACGCATGGTCGTTGAACAGGCGCTTCTTGGACAGAGATCAATGGAAAGTTATTTATCTACCATCATGAGAAACCATGGATACGGAAACATATCGGAGGAAATTAAATGGCTAAATGTCCAAAATGCGGAACTGAAGTCTCAAGACCAAAGAAAACATGGACGATGGCTGGGCGCCCAGACAAGTCAGGAAAAAGGATTCAGCTAGAGATCGGACTTTTCGAATGTCCAAAGGATCACAAAGTGTTCAGGGAAGTTCTAAACAAGAAAAAGATTTAGACGAGAAACTCTGACGGCTCTTTCGTCTATCCTCCTCTCCCCTCTTTTTCATTTTTCGAAAGCGTTAAGTTTTAAAGCTCCATTGCTCTTGTTCAACAGACAACTTTAGCCATGGAAGGTTGATCATTGTCAGCGTCAAGACTTGGGCGTTTGTGGAGAGACGATTCTTTCCAGACCGCCGTGATGATTTTCTTCATAGTCTCGGTTGTCTTCGGGTTTTGGTACGGCTCGCGTCTGTTTTTGGACACGCAGTATCCGATGCTGGCTGTGGCTTCTGGAAGCATGAGCCTTCCTAAAGGCGCGGTTGATGATGGGTGGTCCCGCCCGTTTGGACCGACGCTTCACACTGGAGACCTGATCGTCGTTGAGGGAGTGAATCCAGAAGACATTTACGCAGTGCCATACAATGCGAGCGGGCGCTCCGGCGACATCCTCGTGTTTCGTGCCATTGGAAGCGACGATCTGATCGTGCACAGAGCCGTAGGAAAACAGGTGGGAAGTAACGGTGAGGTCGTGGCGTTCATAACTCAGGGTGACGGGAATGACCAGCCTGGACCTTACTCGCCGACTCCCGTAGAGAACGTTATCGGTAAGGTCGTTATGCGGATTCCATGGGTCGGACACGTTGCCCTTTTCATGCGCAACTCCACTGGAATAATCGTAATACTTGTCATCATAATGGTCCTGATCGTCGTCGAATTTGCCCTTCCAGCGGTGATAGGCAAGAAACCTGCGGATGAGAAGGACAAGCGCATCGAAAAGGCTCCTGAACCTGAAGGTCCCACGTGACACTTCAGCGAGCGCTACATCCCTGTATTCGCGTTTTGACCCCGTCTATTTCACCCTCCCCCTCCCCCCTAGGGTGTTAGTACTGCACGCGGGCGCTGGTGAGGGCCCTACTGACTTGCTATGGGTCTGAAGCAAAGCGTGTATCGAGGGTTTGGCCGAGAGTCTGGACAAGGATAGTAGCTTTTCAATGCGCGCTGACCATCGCTGGTTCTTAGAGGGCTGACTTAGTGACACCATGTAGAATCGAAAATGAAGGATTTCGAAAGAAAAAAGCAGCTTGTGAGGCTCGCTCTCTCTTTTAGGAGGGAGTCTTACTTAACGCTGAAGGCATATGGTGAGAAAAGTCTTCAAGAATGGTGCTCGAGGAATGATGAAAGCTCATCTCAGCCGGGCTGCGTTGTTTTTCTTCAAAGTTTGAGCACTCTCAAAGATGGTATATTTTCTTCTAGTCTCATCCAACACTTCTGGCCTTCGAAACTCATCCTTCACCCTGCCAAGAGTTATGGCCGCCAGACTGTGTCCGAGCTTCTGAAAGTCAGGTATGACGGTGTATTCTTTGACAACGCCTTCCTTCTCCAATCTCGATATCATTCTGCTGACTGTCGGCTGAGAGGTTCCGATTGCCTTCCCGAGTTCTCTGTCGCTTCTCCTGCTGTTTTTCATAAGCTCAGAAATCAGCTTCAACTCGATCTCTTTCATCCCATGCTTCCTTCTCCTTAGCGCGCGCCTAAGCTACTTGCGCCGTCTGAGTCCTGTCCCCAAGTTCTGGTTGCCATCTGGCAGAAGCGTATTCGGGAATTACATGATAATTCCAGACAGGCACTTGAGCGACCGGGAAGTCTTCAACATAGTCAGGGAGACGAGCGAAACATTGTGGCCGCACCTGTTCCGAGAAACAGTGGCCAGCGACATAGTAAGACAAGACAACAGTATAATAGCTGCGTTCAAGGTTCAAAACGGTTAGATCTGGAAGACATGAGAACCGGCTTCAATTATCTCCAGAGATTCGCGAAGGATATTATCAAGCGCGAAGCGAAATAACCTTATAGTGGAGATGTCTCCCGAACAACGAAATTGGATTGCCGAGTTCTATTCAGCCTTTATCCAAGAAACAAGCGGGTCAAACTGGCTTATAGGGGTTCATGGAAAGGGGTTCTATGACGCTATTCTAACGCTTGCGATTTGATAAAACTTTACCCCCAACCCAACCCCATGAAAATAGGCAAAGGGGTTCCCTTGCTCTCAGACAGAGATTAAGGTAGATGACGGGTCTGTGGGAATAGCCGTCTTAAGCGAGTGCCTATTCTCTTTTACGCCTGATAAGCACTGTTGCGGCGCTAAGCATTGCAAGAAGCGCGCTGTATACGGCAACTAAAGTGTTTGTGGTTGATCTGGAGAATGACACTGAATATCCTCCCACTGGCGGTGGAGCTGCAACTAGGACTCTCGCGGTTTCTGATTGAGCCGTGTTGTTGTTAGCATCTGTAACTATCAAGTATACATAGCAGATGCCAACGGCCGCAGGCGTGAGTCTCCACGTGCTGGAGTTTGCTCCTGAAACGAGGTTGCCATCAAGATACCACTGGTACCTGTACAGTGCAGTTCCTCCTGTCACAATCGACGTGAAGTCTACCCATTGGCCTAGATTAATAGTGGAGTCAAGTGGGGCTATGTGCACCGCTAGTGGCGGCAACGTTACGGTTACGGTTACGATGTTTGAACTTCGGCACGCATTATCACTAGTGTCCTTTTCTCCAGGGACCGTTGACGCTTGTGTGTTTATGAAATACGTTCCGGGCTGGGCTGATGATGTGTTCCATGAGAAGCTTAATGTTGTCTGTGTGTTTGGTTGCAGATTTGTGACTGTTTTCGTTTCCAGTAATGTTTCGTTGTAGTAGCAGCTTACTGTGAACGTCTCAGGCTCGGTTCCTTCATTTTTCACGACCACTGCTATTGTCACATTTTCTCCTTTAACTACCGTTGTTGGAGATGATGTTTGGCTTATGATTGCCACATCGTGTATTACTACTTTGACCGTTACAGGGCTCGTGCACAAATTGTTTGCTTCGTTGCTCTCGTCGATTTCGTCGGCTGAATCAGCCTTGGCCTTTATTGAATAAGTTCCCGTTGGAACACCTGTCGTGTCCCACGCAAATGAGACGGTTGTCTGGCTACCGGCTCCTAGGTTGTAGATCCGCATGACGCCGATTTGGGTGCTGTCATAATAGCACGTTGCGTTGAAGGTCTCGGAGACGTTGCCAAAGTTTTTCATGGTTACCTGTATGGCGACGGTATCGCCTTGAGGGACAATCGTACTTGAGGGAGTCTGATCAGTCGCAGCCACGTCGCGGACTATGGCAGTCACCGTCGTGTCCGTGTGTCCAGTGTCAGTGACCATGTTGCCGCTCAGCTGGTCTATGCCAGAGGCGAGTAGATCCTCCTTATGATTCAGGTATAACAAGCCAGGAGAGGCGGGTGTTGCTCTCACCCTGAAGGCCAACGTTGCATTCGCTCCGGGGACTAGGGTTCCAACGTTCCATATGATCTTTGGAGGCGGAAGCGCGGTTATCGACCCCTGGCTCGGTGTCCCTGCACTCACGAAAGCCACGTCGGATGAAATTGTCTCGTTCACTACGATGTTGGTGACGTTGCTACCTCCAATGTTCGTCACAATAATAGTCAATTCATAAACGGTCGGAAATCCAACTACAGGAGGGTCTTGACCGCTTATGACAGAGGTTCTGACTTTATCAACGAAAATTTTTCCCCTGTCGCCAGCTGAGTATACGGTGACAGCCACAAAGCTGGTGCAGTTGTTGTTTTCCTCATTGATTTCGGCTATCACATTACTGGAGTCAGCTACAGATTGGATGTAGTATGTGCCATGCTGTACGCCTGACGTGTTCCAGACAAAAAGCAGACTTGTCGTAGCCTTTGAGGTCAAGTTTGTTACCGTTTGATAACCTATCGAGTTGCTGTCATAGTAGCATGTGACGTTGAAAGTCTCAGTGAAGTCACCGGGGTTGGACACTGTCACGTTTATGTTGACGAGCGTCCCATTCAAGACCTGCGTTTTGTCTGGTACCTGCGAAACCGCGGCCACATCATGGACGGGCGCGGGTAGAACTGTCACAATTGCTGCTGCAGTACACCAGTTGTCTGTTTCATCTGTCTCAGCTATCGCAGCGCTAGAATCAGCCCAGGCCTTGATTGAATAGTTGCCCACGGGTATACCTGTTGTGTTCCATCCAAACGTTAGGATTTGTTGGTGTCCCGCGGCGAGGCCGCTGACAAGTTTGGTATCAATTGCAGTGTTGTTGAAGTAGCATGTGACGTTGAAGGTTTCTGCCAAGGTGCCCTTATTTTCTACAGTCACTTGGATTGTCACGTTCTGGCCTTGCATGACAGCCGTCGGCGTAGGAACCTGGTCTATCGCTGCCACATTATCTACGCATATGCGCTGTTCTTCATCCACGCGATCTGTTGTAGGAGATTGGTCTAGGTTCGGATTCTGCTGATCCGTCGACCAGAACAGCCAATAAGACGGCGGACTTCCAATCGAAGCCCAGCGTATATACATCTCAATCTGATCGGGCGCAACTATCCTGTACCCGCCAATGTTCGCATCCGTGATCTTATAGTTAGCGTAGTTTGCTGGAGGCCAAGGCTCATATTCTCCGAAGTTGTTGTCATTGTTCGCGTCAAAAAGCAGGTACATTTCTCCAACGCCATTGTGATCAGTGTCTTCCACGAAAAGAAGGTACTCAGCATCATGTACGTTGCCGCCACTGTAGTACAGATTATTGTCAAGATCTATGAACCACTTGTATCGGCCATCTCCGGACGGCCATTCGCTGCCTGGCAAGGCGTAGCACTTGAGCTTTAGGTAGAGGTAGTTGCCGTCATACTGATAATATGCATATTCAACATCTCTCCAATCATCAGCCCAACCGTTTTCATTTCTGTCCCAATCTATTTCGATCCATGGCGACGGCCATGTAGGCGCGGCATGAACGGGCATTATTCTAATTGCAGCAAACGTTGGGGAAAGAAGAAGTGTCAATAAAAGAGTTAACACTATCTCCATCTGAACCTTTGTCTTCACGCTCCCTTCTCCCTCGTCAATCACCAACTATCTGGCGGCTTAGACCATTTAAGCTTTATGGAACCTAGTTCTATTGCTTTGGTTTTGATTCATCAGCCTCCATACCTGTGTTGCAACCCATTAGTCTTACCGCACAAACGTCTAGCGCGCGCGTTTCAAGAAAGCTGAGCAATCCTAGACTTCTAGCAATCAGCTTCACAACCTTCAGACACTGGAAAGGCACGATGGAATACCACCTGACGCACGACATAATACACGTCAAAGAACTCCTTGGACACATGAGAATCGACAACACCATGGTCTACATAAACCTGGAAACAGCAATATTCACTGGCAAAAACGACCAGTTCTACGCAGCTGTCGCCAACACCCCTGATGAAGCGATCAAGCTCATAGAAGCAGGTTTTGACTTCGCCACCGGCGAATACAACGATGGCGGCAAGCTCTTCAGGAAGAGAAAGTGAAAAGTACCTACCTAAACGGAAAATGTACCTGCCTAAGGCTTTATAAAGGGTATATAAGCACTTCAGTAGTAAGAAGTGGATTTCCATGCCGAAGAGCAAGGCCATAATAAAGATTGAGAACGTTGTCGCTTCTGCCACGCTGAACCAGAAGGTTGACTTGAACGCTGTCGTCAAGAGTTATCCGGGTGTCGAGTACCGTCCAGAACAGTTCCCCGGGCTAGTGTTTAGGCTCAAGAGGCCGAAGACGGCTACTCTGATCTTCAACTCTGGGAAAATGGTCTGCACAGGTGCAAAATCGGAAAAGGAATCGCGCAGGGCAGTCATGAAGGTGATCAAAGAGTTGAAGAAGGGCGGAATAATCATTATCAGCAAGCCGGAGTTGAAGGTTGTGAACATCGTCGCTTCTGCAAGCCTCGGAGGAATGATAGACCTGGAGAAGGCTGCGTACACTCTTGGAAAGACGATGTACGAACCGGAACAGTTTCCAGGCCTTATATACAGGATGGACGAGCCCAAAGTTGTCATACTGTTGTTTGCAAGCGGGAAGCTTGTCTGCACTGGAGCGAAGAAAGAACAGGATGTTTACGACGCTGTGCACAAGCTCCATGGGATACTGGAGGAGCAAAGCCTAATCTTCTATGAATAGACTTCCTTCCTTTCTCTCCGACCTGCGTATGTGCTTTTTTCTATCCTTTCTTGACCTGCTTCAAGATGGTCTTAAGCTGATCCTGATCGATCGTTCCCAGCTCGTGCAAGGTGCTGACTATTTCAGTGATGTTGAGCAGCGCATGAAGCTTCACGCCGGTCTTTGCAAGCTTCTCTCTTCCGCCTTCCTGCCTGTCTATGAGCACAACAGCTTCGGTCACCACGCCCCCTTCTGCCATTATGGCCTTTGCCGCCTTCTGTAACGACAAGCCGGTCGTTACAAGGTCGTCCATCAATAGAACGCGGTTTCCCGGAGCAATTATTCCTTCTATCCTCCTTTCTCTTCCATGAAGGCGCGCGCCTTTCCGAGCGTACAGAAACGGCTTCTTCAAGTTGAAGGCTACTACTGACGCAAAGGGTATCCCTGCAACCGGTATTCCCGCTATCCTATCGACGTCACCCGTTGCGATTTCGCTCCTTATGAATTTCACGCAAGAGTCGCAGATTTTCTCAAAAGCGTCGGGAAAGCTTGGGACGACTCTGAGGTCTATGTAGTACGGGCTCATCTTTCCGCTTGTGAGCTTGAAGGCACCAAACTTCAAGGCCCCTATCCTGTCCAAAACCTTGCTGATCTCAACCTTCATTCCTTCGCTTCTTCTTTCAGTAGGCAATGTTTCACACCTTCTTAGTAACCTGGTAGATCTTCCCCGTCTCAGGTATCAGACACGTCGTCTTCGGCAGTTCCTTTCTCAGAAGCTCAGCGAACTCCTTCTGCTCCGATGCTGAGCTGGTGTGGTAGGGCGCAGCCACTTTAGGTTTGGTCAACCTGACAATGTCAACACCACTTGCAGGCGAAGCACCGGGCGCGATGCCAACGGTGCAGAACACCAGGTCCAACTTCTCTCTGTCGCCGATTGCTACCATCTCAGGAAAAGGCAGACTGTCCGCTGTGTGGAAAACTTTCACGCCGTCCTCACTTGTTATCACAAAAGACACTGGCGTCGCCGCCGGAGGATGATTGCTTCTCTCAACCTTCACAGAAACCTCGCCAAGCTTGACTTCAGAGCCTAGTTGCACTTCGTGAAGCTTTTCCGGGGGAACAGCGTT
>Ga0315280_10001216_pt1 | contig 45015 bp, 51 predicted proteins | sample YL17G06_40_MG_FD_203697 | JGI IMG/M metagenome (GOLD analysis project Ga0315280, IMG submission 203697) | Sediment microbial communities from Yellowstone Lake, YNP, Wyoming, USA - YL17G06_40 | ecosystem: Environmental > Aquatic > Freshwater > Lake > Sediment | place: USA: Wyoming | collected... | reverse complement strand
AAAGCCGGGATCTCAGATCATCGCTCGAAAGCGCCTTCGACTTCCGACTTTCGACTCTCGACCGTCGACTTCGTGTCCATGCGAATCATTCACGACCTCGTACAACTCGATAAGTCGCTCAAGCAGAGCGTGGTCACCATCGGCAACTTTGATGGCGTTCACTTGGCCCACCAGAAACTGCTCCGCAAGGTGGTCGCGACCGCTCGGCCGCTGGGGGCGACAGCCATTGCGGTAACGTTTGACCCGCACCCCGTCAAACTCCTCGCCCCCGAGCACGCGCCGAGGCTGTTAACACCGCTGGCGCGCAAAGCGAAGCTGATCGAGGCCTTGGGAATCGACACGCTGGTCGTGCTCCCCTTCACCCGGGAACTCGCCCATCTCTCCCCGGTTGTTTTCGTTCGCAAGATTCTGGTGGGTGACTTGCGCGTGCGCTCGGTGCACGTGGGTCCGAATTTCCGCTTCGGGTATCGCCAGTCAGGAGACGTCGAAATCCTCGCTGAGCTCGCCCGGCAGGACGGTTTTCGGCTGGATGTGTTGCCGACCCTGGTCGTCCGCAGCGAACGAGTCTCGAGCACGCGCATCCGCGAACTGCTCTCCACCGGTCGCGTGAGTCTGGCGGCGAGACTTCTGGGCCGCCCGTTTTCCGTCTTCGGACCGATCGTGGCCGGCCTAGGCGTGGGCCGCAAGCACACCGTGCCCACGCTCAACCTCGCTCCGGTCGAGGAACAACTCCCCAAGATCGGCGTCTATGTCACGCGCACACGGCTGGGCGATGCGTGGCACGAGTCCGTCACCAATGTGGGCCATAAACCCACCTTCGGCGACCACCGGCTGACCGTCGAGACGTTCCTACTGGGCTTTTCCAGTGAGGTCGCCGACACGGAAATGGAGATCGAATTCCTCTACCGGCTGCGCGAGGAGATGAAATTTCAGAATCCCGCCATCCTCAAAGTGCAGATCCAGGAAGACGCCCGCCGGTCGCTCAAGTTTTTCCGCCTGCTCCGGTCTTTGCATCAGCAACGGTCTTCACCGCTCACGCCCTTCCTTTCCCCGAAAGCGAAGCGATAGAAGCCCCTTCAAAGCGAAGCGTTGCCAGGAGCGCAATCGGCCGCAGGGTAGTGTCTTCAGGATGGGTGAGGCTATTTGAGGACGGTAAGAGGACTGTCGGAGGCCGGCGACGAAGGAATCTCAGGCGGTGCCGTGTTCACGCCCGCGGCTTTGTCGGCGATGAAGCGCTCAATTTCTTCGAGCAGCGCAGGAACGATTTCCGCTTCCGTCACGCGGCGAATGGCCTTCCCTTCCCTGTAGATCATGCCATTGCCGCGGCCCGCGGCAACGCCCAGGTCAGCCTCGCGCGCTTCCCCCGGACCGTTGACGGCGCAGCCCATCACCGCCAGGCTGAGGGGCGTTTTGATGTGCGCGGTGGCCTGCTCGATCTCAGCGGCGATCTTAAACAAATCAACTTCCAGTCGCCCGCAGGTCGGGCAGGCGATAACCACCGGCCCGCGGCTGCGTAGCTCTAGCGCCTTCAGCAGCTCGTAGGCAACGCGCACTTCCTCCACTGGATCGGTGGCGAGCGAGACGCGAATCGTGTCTCCAATCCCCTCGGCAAGCAGAACCCCCATGCCGACGCACGATTTGACCGTGCCCGCGAACTGGGTCCCGGCCTCGGTAACGCCGAGGTGGAATGGATAGTCCACTTGCTTCGCGAGAAGGCGGTAGGCGGCGACCGTGAGTTTTACGTTGGAGGACTTGAGCGAGATGATGGTGTCCCCGAAGCCCAGATCTTCGAGGATCTGGATGTGATAGAGCGCGCTCTCGACCATGGCCTCGGGCGTGGGGTAGCCGTACTTCACGAGCAGGCGACGCTCGAGCGAGCCCGCATTGACGCCGATGCGGATGGGAACTTTCTGCTCCTGCGCGCGGCGGACGACGATACGCACCTTTTCGGCGTCGCCGATGTTCCCGGGGTTGATCCGCAGCTTGTCGAACCCGGCATCGAGCGCCATCAGCGCAAACTTGTATTGGAAGTGGATGTCCGATACCAGGATCGAATCCGGACAGCGCTTGCGAATTTCCGCCAGTGCCTTGGCGGCTTCGATGTCGGGAACGGCCAGGCGCACGATTTCGCATCCGGCCGCTTCCATCTGCTGGATCTGCTCGACAGTCTTCCCCACGTCGCGCGTGTCGGTCTTGGTCATCGACTGCACGACGATGGCGGCATCACCGCCAATGGTGAGCCGCCCGACCTTCACCGGCCGCGTCTTGCGGCGTCTCGGAAAATGTTCTTGGTCGCTGAAATTCATAAAAGAACAGTTGTCAGTTGTCAGTTCTCAGTTTTCAGTCACGTTTCCGTAGTTTCGAAAGATGTGCCCCTGCTTCTGACGGTAAACGGAGAGACTCTCGAGCCAATGAATCAATGGCGCAATCGCTCAATCGCCCGATGACCCGCTGGCTCAATAGGGCCGGAAGGTCTTGAGAATGTCGTTGTACATCACGAACACGGCCAGAAGCAGCAGAAAGACGATTCCCACTTGCGCGAACCGCTCCTTCACTTCCAGACTCAAGTCGTGGCGGATGACGCCTTCGACCAGGAGCAACAGGATCACGCCGCCGTCCAGCACGGGAATGGGCAGCAGGTTGAAGATTCCCAGTTGCAGGCTGATGAAGCACACAAACATCAGAAGTTCGGCCAATCCCGCCCGATAGGCCTCCCCCGAAAGCTGTGCGATGCCGATGGGCCCGGAAAGCGAGCGCGTGGACATGCGGCGTGTCAGGATTTTGCCCAGCACGTCGAAGGTCGCCAGAGAATTCCGTGAATTGTCCCGCAACGAGGATGTGAAGGCCTGCCCCCAGGCCAGCTCGCGAACCACCATGCTGCTGCGAAAGGTAACACCAATGCGCCAAACCTTCTCCCCCCGCACCTCCGTGAAGACCGGCTTGAGGTGGAAATCCATCTCCTTGCCCTCTCGCGCGATCGTCAGGTCGACTTCCTTGCCATTGCTGCTTTGCAGCACGTAAGCCACGCGAGGCCAAAAACAGATGCGCTTGCCATCAACGGCCACAATCTGGTCCCCGGCTTTCATGCCCACCTGGCCAGCGGGGAGCCCCGGCTCGATCGTGTCAATGGTGCCCGGGACGTACGGATACCAGCCCGCATCACCGATGCGGTTGGGGCCTTTGGCCTGCGGGGACACGGTCAACTCCAAGGTCTTCCCATCGCGCTGGATTTCGACCGGGATGGGCTCGTCCACGGTGGTGAGTGTCTTGACCTCCACGTCCTCCCACTTGGGGTTGGTAATTCCATCCAGCCGCGTGATCAAGTCCCCAGCCTGAATGCCGCTGTGCGCGGCAGGAGAATCAGGCTCCACATCACCGACGCGCGCCGGCTGCTCCTGGTAAGCCGGTTTCTGATAATGATAGCGGTAGAGGGCGGTCAACAGGCCGACGGCCAGCAGGACGTTCATCGCCGGCCCCATGATCACGACGACGAACCGCTGCCATCGCGGTTTGGCCAGGAATTCGCCCGCTTCGCCCTGGCGCACTTCCGAGGGGTCGTCACCGGCCATTTTCACGTACCCGCCGAAGGGCAGCGCGCTGACCCGGTAATCCGTGTCCCGCCGTTTGAAACCGAAGAGCCTTTTGCCAAATCCGAGCGAGAAGACGAGCACGCGAACGCCGAACCATTTGGCCGCGATAAAGTGCCCTAGTTCATGAATGAAGATCATGAAGCCCAAGACGAAAACAACCACCACGGCATCCGTCAGAAAGCTGGACATACTGGGGTTCGTCTCCTCAAACCGAAAGGTCTGCCACTACGTTCCGGGCGCGCTCGCGCGCCTCGCGGTCACACTCGAAAACGTCGTCCAAGGTATTGAGATGCACGCCCGGAGTCCCCCGCATGACCTGTTCGATCACACGGGGAATAGCCGAAAAGCGCAGTCGCCGCGCCAGAAAGGCCTCTACGGCAATCTCGTCCGCCGCATTGAGGGCGCAGGGGATCGCCCCCCCCTCCTCGAGCGCCGCACGGGCCAATTCCAGGCACGGGAAGCGGGTGCAATCCGGTTTTTCGAAATTCAGGCTGCCCACGGCGATCAAATCCAGCGCCCGCGAGTCTCCGTTGAGCACCAACCGTTCCGGATATGTAAGCGCATACTGGATGGGAAGGCGCATGTCGGCGACGGAAAGCTGGGCCATGACCGTACCATCTTGAAATTCTATCATGGAATGGACGACCGACTCGGGGTGAATCACGACCTCGATCTGGGCCGAGGGCAGGCCGAAAAGCCAATGCGCTTCAATGACTTCCAAGCCCTTGTTGACCAAGGTCGCCGAGTCGATGGTAATCCGAGAGCCCATCTTCCAGATAGGATGCTTCAAGGCCCTTTCGGGAGTCACCGCATCGAACTCTTCCCTGGGGGTCCTCAGGAAAGGCCCTCCGGACGCTGTCAACACCAGGCGGCGCACTTCCTGGCTGCGACCGGCACGCAAGCACTGGTGGACAGCGCTATGCTCGCTGTCAATGGGGAGGAGTTCAACTTGCCTTTCGGCGGCGGCGCGCGTCACGACTTCACCCGCTGCGACGAGGACTTCTTTGTTCGCAAGCCCGACCCGCTTGCCGGCCCGGATGGCTTCGTAGGTGGCGCGCAACCCGGTCACTCCGTGGGAGGAAGAAACGACGAAATCAACGTCAGGTAACGTCGCGGCTTCGACCTGGCCGGCGGTGTCGGCCACAAGCCTAACCGGTTTCTGATAGCCGCTCGCCCTGAGCCGTTCACGCAGTGGCTCCACGCAATCGGCACTTGCGATGGAAGCCACCTGCGGCTCGAACTCGCGGATCTGGTCGGCCAGCAGGTCGAGATTCTTGCCGGCGGCGAGCGAAACAACGCGGAACCTGCCCGGTAGGCTTCTCACCACGCAGAGCGAGTTCTGCCCCACCGAACCCGTGGATCCCAGGACGCACAATCCCTTGATCATTGCCAGAAGTCTTTGAGCGTGATCGCCAGCCAGAGGGCGGGTGTTCCGAATAGCAGGCTGTCAATCCGGTCGAGGAACCCACCGTGACCAGGCAAAATCGCGCCGGAGTCCTTGAGGTCGGCGGCCCGTTTCATGGCCGATTCCGCAAAGTCACCTACCTGGCCAGCGACCGCGATCAACGCTGCCAACAGGATAACCGTTTTCAGGTTCGCTGTCTGCCAGAACCAGTGCGCGTAGGCTAACCCAACCAGCAGGCTGCCCACGAGACCTCCGATTCCTCCCTCCACGGTCTTTTTCGGCGAAACGCAGGGAAACAGCAGATGGCGCCCTAAGGTCCGTCCTACGAAGAAGGCGCAGATGTCACCCGCCCAGATGACCAAGAACAGAAAGAAGAGCAGCCTCCGGCCTTCGACAGGGTCGGAGTGACGCAGGGGAATCAGACAGGACAAGCCGAGCCCCACATAGATGATTCCTAACACTGTTGCGGATACGGCGCCGAGGTATTGCTTCAAATCGACTGCCGAACGGAGGCCGAAGGCCATCGTCAGTAGGATCAGGAGAATCAACATCGCCAAAGTCGGGTTCAAGGGCGTGAATACCCCAGCCGCTTGGGCCATGCATACGGCTGCACTGCCCACGTATCCTACGACAGAAAGTGGCCTGAACCCAGCGTGACGACAAATCAGAAAGAACTCAAAAAGCGCGAGCTCGACCACCAGCAGGAGCGCGATCAGGAAAAGCCACGGGGGCGACCAACCAATCAGATAGATAACCGGCGGAAACAGGACCAAGGCGGTGAGGATGCGTGATTTCATGGAGAATGTGGGAACGGCGGGCCGTTCGCAGGGCGGCTTGATCAGTGGGCGCCCCGACCGGAGCTCTCAGCCCAGCCCCAGACCCCCATAGCGGCGCTCGCGCTTTTGGAAATCGACAATGGCCTGGAAAAGATCGTTCTGCGTGAAGTCCGGCCAGAGCGTCTCGGTCACCCAAATCTCGGAATACGCCACCTGCCACAGGAGGAAATTGCTCAGCCGCAACTCGCCGCTCGTGCGAATGAGCAGATCGGGATCGGGGACATCGTGCGTGTAAAGATATCGGCTGAGAGTGGCTTCATCGATCTGGATCGTCCCGTTGTGCCTGAGCTGCTCGGCCAGCGCTCGGACGGCATCCACCAGTTCGGCACGGGCTCCATAATTGAGCGCCAGGGTCAACCGCATCCCCGTATTCCGGTATGTCTTCTGGAGGGCGGTCTGGAGGTCCGCTTGGACCGGCTTCGGCAGGTCGGCAACGCGCCCGATGACTCCCAGACGGATATTCTGCCGGTTGAGCTCGCCGATTTCCTTCTTGAGGTACTCCCGGAGCAGAGCCATCAGGAGCTTAATCTCCGTCCGCGGGCGCTTCCAGTTCTCCACCGAGAACGCGTAAAGCGTCAGGTACGGAACGCCCAGCCGCGCGCAGGCTTCCACAGCCTGGCGGACGGCGCGGATACCGGCACGGTGGCCCGCAATGCGCGGCAGCCGCCGCTTCTTGGCCCAGCGTCCGTTGCCGTCCATGATGATGGCGATGTGTTGAGGCAACCGGTCCAGGTCAATCTGGGCCAGGAGATCCGCTTCGAGGAGTTCAGTGTTCACCACAGCCTGCAGGCTAGAAGAATTACTTCAATGAGTACCAAAAGGTAGCATAGCCCCCACCTGACCGCAAGCTGAAGGGAGACTGTGCAGGTGCAGAATATGAGGAGGTGGTTTGTACAAGGTGTGAGTGTTCTGCTTCATCAGTATAGGTAGGAAGGATAGAACAGGAATGGATGGTGGCCCGCGCTGGCGCCAAGGCAGTTTTGGGCGGCATTCGGTGGAGCCCCAACACAAGGTGCGCCATGGGACCGTGGGCTGGTTAGACAGGCAGGCGGCCGGGGAAGAACGCACTGACCAGAAGGAGGGCCGTCAACAACATCATCACGACGCAGGTCGTCCAGGCAGTGATGTTGAAGAAGCGCGTGTTCCGATAGTCGCCCATCAGGTCGTGACGGTTCGAAAGGCGGAGCATGAAGATCAAAACGCAGGGGAGCAGAATGCCATTCGCGACCTGCGAAAGCAGGATGATCGGAACCTGCTGGGATTCCCGTAACCAGACGACGATCAGCGCACCCAGGAAGATAAGCGCGGTATAGAGCCAGTAGAAGGTCGGCGCTTCCCGAAAGCGCTTGTCGATGCCCGATTCCAGCCCCAGGCCTTCGCAGACGTAGTAAGCGGTGGACAACGGCAGAATGCACGCCGCAAAAAGCGAGGCATTCACCAGGCCGAACGCAAACAGAATTTGCGCGCCGTGGCCGGCCAGCGGTCGCAGCGCCAACGCCGCGTCCGCAGCGCTCGAGATGTGCCGCCCGCCGCTGACAAAAATCGTGGAGGCGCAGGCGACCACGATGAAAAACGCCACCACATCGGTCATGGCGCAGCCAATGATCACGTCCCAGCGCGCCAGCGCGTAGTTTTTGATCTTGATTCCCTTTTCCACGACCGCGGCCTGCTGATAGAACTGCATCCAGGGGGCGATCGTGGTCCCGACAAGACCGACCATCATGTAGAGGTAACCCGCGTCAAAGTGGAACGAGGGTTTGACCGTGCTGATCAGTGCCTGCGTCCAGTCGGGATTTGCGAAAAAGCACGAAATCGGGTAGGCGAGGTAAAACACGCAGGCAGCCAGGAAAACATTCTCGACGACGCGGTGAGTTCCGCGCACGACGAGGAGCCACACAAACAGCGCGCCCACGGGGACGGCGATGAACCGGCTGGCGCCAAACAAGGACATTCCCGAAGCCAGACCGGCAAAATTCGCCACGGTGTTCCCGAGGTTGGCCATAAGTAGGAGCGCCATTAGGATGAAGGTGGTACGGAAACCGTATTCCTCGCGGATCAGGTCGGCAAGCCCTTTGCCCGTCACCACGCCCATGCGCGAGACCATCTCCTGCACGACGATCAAAGCGACGGTGATGGGAATCAACGTCCAAAGGAGAGAGTAGCCGTAACTCGCACCGGCAACGGAATACGTGTAGATGCCGCCCGCGTCGTTGTCCACATTCGCCGTGATGATCCCCGGCCCCACCACGGCAAAGAAGATCGCCACGTTTCTGCGCCAGCGCCGGAAACGTTCACGGTTCGTCGCCACGTTTCGCCTGCCTTGTTTCTACTTCCGATTGACCATCAGCTCGAGCACGTCATCGGAGGTGACGACTCCGACCAGATGGCCGTTATCGTCCACGACCGGCAAAGTGACTAGGTTGTATTTGTGGAAGAGGTCCACCACTTCCTTCTGGTCGGCGCGGAAGGGCAACGAAATCAGCGGTTCCGCCGCCAGATCCTTGAGCGGCGTCGAAGACTCTGCCAGCAGAATCCGCGCCAGCGGCACCATCCCCGTGAGGGCTGCATGCCAGTCAATGAGATAGATGTTGTGGATCGATTCGAGCGCACCCTCAAAGTTCCTGAGGGCGGCAATTGCTCCTTCGACGGTGGCCGTTTCGCCGACAAACACGAATTCCGTCGTCATGAGAGCACCGGCCGTGTTCTCCTCGAAGCCCAGCAATTCGCGAACATCTTCCGCCTCCTCCTGCCCCATATCCGCCAGGACCTCCGCCGAGGTCTCGGGCGGCATTTCCTGCAAGACATCCGCAGCTTCGTCGGGCGGCATTTCCTCGACGATGTCGGCCGCCTTCTGGGGGGGAATACTCTCCAGCAAGGCCGCCTGCATACGGGTGGGAATCTCCGAGAGCGCATGGGCTGCCGTCTCATCGTCCAGCGACTCAATCACCGCCTTCTGCTCATCCCGGCTCAAATCCTCCAGGATATCCGCGATGTCGGCCGGGTGGAGTTCCGCCAGGCGGTCGTACGAAATGCGCAGCTTCACGCGCCGGGCCGGATCGGGTTCGATCAGGTTGATGAATTCCCAGGGGATGGTGGTGGAGGGGAACAGCCCGGAAAGCAGGCGGATCGTATGTTTGGCGGCGAGCCCCTGGAGCAGGCGGCGGATCGCCGCGGCCAAACCCACGTTGGCGGCGACGATGCGCAGGTCAGTGTGGCCGTCGGTCGGTTGAATGTCCAAGTCCACGTCGTTCACGCGAACCACTTTTCGGTCATTGACATCGATCACTTGCTGGTCCAGGACATCTTTCTTGATCCGCATGATTCCCTCATCCGGCGCGTAGCAGCGAATCTCCGCAGCCGGGACGCGCGTCTGCGCCGCACGGACGGAGATCGACTGCATCTGTTCGTGCGTGATGCACAGGAGGTTTCTTTTCGGTGTCCGCACCAGGTAGGACGCCACACGCAGTGAGTTCTGGCTGGGATCAACCCCGAGGTCAAAAAGTCGGCCGAGATACTCTCCCTTCACATCGAAGGTGGGAAGGTGCTCAAGTTCCGTAAAGTAAATCATCTTGACCCCCCTGCTTCGCCCGCGTTAGCGGCGCGGCGAAGGTGCTTGCTGAGATTCCCCACGCAGCGTGGCCACGCCCTGCGCCCCGACCCCGAGCGAAAGGAAATGCCCCGTGGAACCGGCCCGGCCCACGGGGCATTTTGCGCTTCTTCCCGTACAGAAGCTCATAGACCCCCTGGTGCGAGCTTTGGCTCCACGCAACGTCCTGTCCCGCCGTGGCGGCCAGAGCCACCTTAGGCAAAGCCTTAAGCCGGCCGTGCCTGCTCCACCCGTTGGCCCGTCTCCGGGTTTCCGGGCAGTGGCCTCAATTTGCGTGGTAACCTCGCCTAACGAGGTCAACATCGGGTCTTGGCTGTCTCGCGGCGACCTCCTACGAAAAACCTTTCAATTCTTCTTATTACGAGTGCCCTTTGGCTTTGTCAAGAAAAAAGGCGTCACTAATCGCGGAATTTGAAAGGATTTGTGCGCGGCAGGGGGTAGCCATGCCCGCGGGATGTTGACCTTCCTCGAGAGGGCGGCATTACATGGTCAGGCCCAGTGCCCACTTGATGCCGTTCAGGAGCATGTCCTGGAAACGCTGATCCTTCCACACCCAGTCATCGTGGCCGAGCCCGTTGTAGTAAACCCGCCCTTTTCCGTAAGGCCGAGTCCAGGAGATCGGCCAGCCGTAGTACCGGCGCTGCACTCCTGGCTTGCTGAGATCAACCGAGCTGGGGTCTAGACGGAGCAGAATGCGTGAATCCTTGGCCTGGAAATCGCTGACCTGGTAAATCTCATCGTTAATCTGAAAGGATTTCCCCAAAAAGCCCACGATCGGGCTCGAGGGGTCGGCGACGTCGACGGTCACCATCTGGTGCCAGGGGTGGCCGTTGAAATAGCCGCCGATGAGCTCTCCGAACTCTCCCCACATATAGAAGGTGTCCGTCGCACTGTGTACCGCGATAAAGCCGTGCCCGCTGCGCACGAAATCGATGAAATCCTTTTTCTGCTCATCGCTCATGGGCAGCTCACCCGTGGTATTGAACATCACAGCGTCATAGTTCTTTAGGTTGTCTTTGGTGAACGAAGCGACGTCTTCCGTGACCGTGGTCTCGAAGGCTCCGGACTTCTCCCCGATTTCCTTCACGATTTGCTTGGATAGATCCACGGTCTCATGGTGGTAACCCTTCGTCAGGGTCATGTAGAGCAACTTGCCTTTCTGCGGCGCTTTGGCACTCGTAATGAGGGGGCGACCGAGGCAGATGAACGCAGCAATCACGGCCAGAACGAGAAGCAACAGTCCATATCGGCGCATAAGTGCTCCTTTTCAGAAAACTCGGGGCTCGCTATTCGGGCTTCGAACTCAGGAGTCTGACATTCACGGCGAGATGCCAGCGCTTAGCTTCTCGACCCGCTCGTCTGGGCAACCGCCTTAGCAGCGAGCGCCTTTGCAACCTCCCGGCAGAACGCGGGGAGGTCCGTCGGCACGCGCGAGGTAATCAGATTGCCGTCTACGACGACCTCCTCGTCCACATAGCGTGCTCCGGCGTGAACCATGTCGTCCTTGATGGCCTTGAAGCACGTCGCCTTGCGTCCGCGGACGATATCGGCCGAACACAAAACCCATCCGGCGTGGCAGATAGCTGCGACCACCTTCCCCGCCTGATCCATCTCGCGGACGAGCTCCAGGACTCGCTCGTCCTGGCGCAAGGCGTCCGGCGCCCACCCGCCTGGGACAATCACCGCGTCGAAGTCGGCGGCACTGACTTCGGCGATGGACTTGTCGGAAACCACCGGGTAACCTTTCTTGCTGAGGTACGTCTTCCCCGCCGCGTCGCCCACGGCCACCGTCTCGGCGCCATCCTCGCGGAATCGCAGGAGCGGGTACCAGACTTCCATCTCCTGATAGAGGTCCGCGACCAGCACGGCGATTCTCTTCCCTTCCAGACTCATGGCATCCCCTCCCAATCCCGGATCTCGCATCGTATGCTACCACAGCCTCGGGGAAAGGGGACGGTGGACGCGCGCAGGGCTTCCCGACTCTGCCGTGGGACTCATCCTCGGCGAGGGTATGAGCTCAACGGCTGCTTACCTTGCGACGACCCTTTCTTGGAAGCAACGTAACGGCATGCGATAATAGTCCGCTTTCTTGCCGTGGGCTCGTGCGCGCGGCCAATCGCGTAAACCAGGGATAAAACGATGGGAACCAAGTCGGCAATTGTTTCTGCCCTTTGTTTCTTCAGTGTCATCACATTCGCGCAGGAAACTCGTCCGCCGGAAAAGGTCGTCCTCCTCAAGGCGGCGCATCTGATCGACGTCCGCGCGGGACGTGTGCTCGACGGTCAGGCGGTCCTTATCGCCGGCGGTCGAATCATCAAAGTTGGACCCGCCGATCAAATTGCTCCGCCCGCAGGCGTAATGGTCATCGACCTCGGCGCAGCGACGCTCCTCCCCGGCCTGATTGACTGTCATGTCCATCTGACCAGCGACCCCGAGGATGCAGGCCTGAAGGGTCTGACACTCTCCGCGGCGCGTAGGGCCCTTAAGGGCGCGAAGAATGCCCGCCGGACGCTCCAGGCCGGATTCACCACCGTGCGCAACGTGGGCGCCAGCGGCTTTTCAGACGTGGCCCTGCGGGACGCGATCGACGCGGACGAGATTCCCGGCCCGCGCATCATCCCCTCGGGCCCCGCCCTGGGCTCGACGGGCGGGCACTGCGACGAAAACCATCTGGCTCCGGAGTTCGCCTACCGCGACGAGGGTGTGGCCGACGGCGTTCCCGCCGTTCTCGCCAAGACACGCGAGGTCATCAAGTACGGCGCCGGCGTGGTCAAGTTCTGCGCCAGCGGTGGAGTCTTCTCCAAGGGCGATCTGCCCGGAACCACGCAGTACAGCTCCGAGGAGATGTCCGCGTTGGTCGCCGAGGCTCATCGCCAGGGCCGCAAGGTTGCCGCGCACGCCCACGGCACACAGGCCATCATCGACGCCGCGAACGCCGGTGTGGACTCCATCGAGCACGGCAGCCTCATCGACGCTGAGGGTATTCGCGTCATGAAGCAGCACGGGACGTATCTCGTGGCGGATATTTACAACGACGATTTCATCCTCGGAGAAGGAAAGCAGTACGGCTTTACTGAAGAAATGCTCGAGAAGGAACGCTCCCTCGGCCAGAAACAACGCGAGGGATTCCGCAAAGCCGCCCAGACGGGGGTCAAAATCGCCTTCGGCACGGACGCAGGCGTGTACCCTCACGGAGGGAATGCCAAGCAGTTCGCCGTGATGGTGAAGTACGGTCTGACGCCGCTCCAGGCCATCCAGTCCGCCACCGTCACCGCCGCGGACCTGCTGGGATGGTCCGACCGCGTGGGCAGCATCGAGTCGGGGAAATTCGCCGACTTGATCGCCGTGGAAGGAAATCCTCTCTCAGATGTGACAGCCCTCGAGCACGTGGATTTCGTGATGAAAGGCGGCCAGGTAGTCAAGAACGAGCTCGGGAAATGAAACCCGTTTGACCAGCCAGTTACGCGAGCGGCGTGCCACGTCAGCTTGCGGCTCGCACCAACACCGCAGCGAAGAAGCCATCCATCAAGTGCAGATCGGGGCGAGTGCGGAAATACCCGCGGGAATCAAACAACGGGGAGAGTTGCGGAAACTCGGACGAGAGCTCGGCGGCAGTAAGTGGGCGGTAACCTTCGGCCTCGCGCAGGACTCGCGCGACCACCTGCTCGTTCTCTTCCGGCTCCAGCGAACACGTCGCATAGACCAGACGGCCACCCGGTGCAAGAAGGTTGAGGGCATTCCGCAGGATCATCTCCTGCAAGTCCGCGAGCCGCGGCAAATCCTGGGGCTGCAGGCGCCACTTGATTTCGGGATTGCGCGCCAGCGTTCCCGTCCCGGAACACGGCACGTCCACGAGGATCCTCTCAAACCGACTAGAAAACGGCAGCTCGCGCGCAGCGTCCAGGCGAACGATGCGGAATTGGACGGCGGCAGGAGTGCGGCCGCTCAGGAGTCGCTTCATGGTGCGCAGCCGCCGCGCGCTCAGGTCGCAGACCACCAGCGTACCTCCGCCGAGTGCCACTGCCAGCTGGTGGGTTTTTATTCCCGGCGCCGCGCAGAGATCGAGGATGCGCTGGCCCGCTTGCGGAGCCACAAGGCTCGCGACAAGCTGCGAGGCTTCGTCCTGAATAACCACCTCGCCACCGCGGAAGGCCTGTGAGGCTCGAACATTTCCATATTGCACGACAAGCGCCCGGCTCGAATACTTCCCGAACTCGGTTTGAATCCCTTCGCGCACCAACTGCTGGCGCACCTCTTCCCGCACGTCCCGAACGGCGCGCAACGTCGTTGGAGGCACGGCGAGACCAGCCAGCGCCAGCGAATCTGCCGCTTCCCTGCCGTACTCCTTCTGCCAGCGCTCGAGAATCCAGGACGGGAACGAGCGCCTCGCTGCCTCGACGAGCTCGGCGTCCATTTTGCCGGCGCCAAGCTTTATCGTGCGCCGCTTTGCGGGCTCGCATTTGCGCAGCACCGCGTTCACCAGTCCTGCTGCGGAACGCTTCCTTGCCGCCTTGGTCAGTTCGACAGCTTCGTTAACCACTGCGGATTTGGGAATCTTCTCCAGAAAGCGAATCTGATAAATCCCTAGCCGTAGGATGATTAGGACTTCGAGATCGAAGTATTGGAGTGGCTTGCCGGAGAGGCGTTCGATTCGGGAGTCGAGTTCGCCACGCCAGCGCAGCGTGCCCATCACCAGCTCGGTTGCGAGTCTTCGGTCCGTTTCCGACAGCGCCTCGACTTCCTTCCCCTGGAGCAGGTCCACCGCGAAGGCTCTCCCAGACTCAACGCGGCGCAAGATGTGATAGGCGGTTTGGCGGGCGGGGGACATGGACATTCAGAAACGATGAACACAAAACACGGAATAATGAACAGGATTCGGGGCTCATCTGCAGTTCATCGTTCATCATTCATCGTTCAGCGTTTATTCAAGTCTCTCACCGGGAGCAAGGCGGACGCCGTTCAAGAAGTCACGGGCAGAGAGGCGCTTCCGTCCTTCGAGTTGGACTTCCTTCAGTTCAAGTTGCGTCCCCTGCCCGCAGGCCACCGAGAGCTTCCCCACCCCGCCGATGAGGGTTCCCGGTGCGAGCTGGCTGGGCGGAGTCGCGGCGACAGCAGCGGACCAGACATGCAGATTCTTGCCGCGAAAAGTCGAATACGCCCCCGGCCAGGGCCGCAGGCCACGCACGCGCCAGGAAATTTCTCGCGCCGGAAGACGCCAGTCGATTCGTCCGTCCTCCTTTTTGAGCATGGGCGCGAGGGACGCCTGCGAGTGGTCTTGCGGACGCGGTGTCAATTCACCGCGCTCGAGGCCGCGAAGCGTTTCGATCATCAAGTCCGCTCCGATCCTGCTCAGCGATTCGGAGAGCGTCTCAGTCGTATCGTCTTCTCGGATCGGGATCTCCCGCATGAGCAGGATGTCCCCCGTGTCCATGCCGGGATCAATCTTCATCGTGGTCACTCCGGTAACGGACTCTCCTCGGATGATGGCCCATTGAATGGGCCCCGCGCCGCGATACCTGGGAAGAAGTGAAGCGTGGAGATTGATGCAGCCCAGGCGCGGCAGATCGATCATCCACGGTGGGATAATGCGGCCGTAGGCGACGACGACAACGGCGTCGGGGTGATATTTGGAGAGAAACTCCTGCGTGGCCGGATCCTTCAGCTTGGCGGGCTGGAAAACTGGAATCCGGGCTCTTTCCGCCACTTGCTTGACCGGTGGAGGCTTTACTTCGTAGCCGCGCCCCGAAGGCTCGTCAGGCTGTGAAACCACCAAGTCGATCTGGAATCCTTCCGCGAGCAACTTCTCCAGAGTCGGGACGGCGAATTGAGGCGTGCCGCAGAAGATGAGGTCCATTCGTCAATTGTCCGTTGTCCCTTGTCTGTTCTCAGTCGCAACGGACGATGAACCACTGACAACGGACAGAGGGGCGGCTTTCTTCGCCACTTACCACTCGCCCGCTTTCATCAGTTTCTTGATCTTCCGCCGGATGGAATCGCGCTTGAGCATACTCAGGTGCTGGATGAAAAGCGTGCCGTTCAGATGGTCGGTTTCGTGGCAGAAGGCGCGCGCCAGCAGGCCTTCACCGGTCATCGTGAACTCTTCCCCGTGGATGCCCTGCGCGCGAACCGTGGCGCGCGCCGGACGAGCGGTGCCGGCGCGAAAGTCCGGCAGGCTCAGGCAACCCTCGTCGTGCACGATCGTTCCCTCTGTCTCCACGATGACAGGGTTCACAAGCACCAGCCTGCTTTGGGAGCCTTCATCGGAGGTTACATCGATCACGCACAACCGCTTCGAGATACCGATCTGCGGCGCCGCGAGCCCAACGCCGTTGGCCGCGTACATGGTCTCAAACATGTCGGCGACCAGTTTCTCCAGGTCACCGTCGAAGACGGTTACAGGCTCGGCGGCCATCTCCAGTACTTTCTGGCCATATTTGACGATGGGATAAATCATTGCCAGTTGCCAGTCGTCAGTGGTCAGTAGCCACGGAAAACGCACATCATCGAGCGCCCCTGTTCAAAACTCTCGGACTTGCTTCATGTAGGCGTCAAAGTTCCGTCGCGTTTCCTCAAGCGAATCTCCGCCAAACTTCTCGAGAAACGCGCGCGCGAGCACCAGCGCGGCCATGGCTTCACCGACCACGCCTGCCGCGGGCACCACGCACACATCGGAGCGCTCGTAAGCGGCCCTCACCGGCTCCTTGGTCTCGAGGTCCACGGATTCGAGCGGTTGGCGAAGCGTGGAAATGGGTTTCAGGTAGCCCCGCACCACAACGTCCTCGCCGTTCGTGATGCCGCCTTCCAGCCCTCCGGCACGGTTCGATTTGCGCGTGAAGCGCGCGTCGCCACGGCTGTAGCCGATCTCGTCGTGGACCTTCGAGCCGAAGGTCGCGGCGTTCTCAATCCCTGTCCCAATTTCGACGCCTTTGACGGCCTGGATGGACATCACCGCCTGCGCCAGTTGCCCGTCCAGTCTTTCGTCCCACTGCGCACAGGAACCGAGCCCCGCTGGCACGCCGTGCGCAACGACTTCGAAAGTCCCACCCACCGTATCGCGCGCCTTCATTGCCTCATCCACTTCCGCCTTCATGCGCGCCTCGGTTTCCGCATCGACGCAGTTGAGGACCATGTCCTCACGGTCGCGTAGGGCTAGGATGCGCTCGAAGGGCACTGGGCCACTCGCCAGCGCCACGTCGCCGACAGCCACCACGTGGCTCGCCACTTCAATCCCAAACTCCTTCAGGAAGAGCTTGGCCAGCGCGCCGAGCGCCACGCGGGCCGCGGTTTCGCGGGCGCTCGCCCGTTCCAGCACGTAGCGCGCGTCGCGTAAATTGAACTTCAGGCAGCCGGCCAGGTCCGCGTGGCCCGGCCGCGGCGGTGAAAGGGACTTGTACTTGGCGCGAGTTTCCGGATTGTCCTCGACCGCCAGCGCCTCCTTCCAATTCTCCCAGTCTCGGTTCTCGATGAGGACGGCAATCGGCGAGCCCACGGTCCGCCCGTGACGCACCCCGGAGAGGAACTGCGCAACGTCTGACTCAATCTTCATTCGCCCGCCGCGCCCGTAGCCGCCCTGCCGACGCTTCAATTCGCGGTTCACGTAGGCGGAATCCACGGGCAAGCCGGCCGGCAGTCCCGAAAGGAAGGCCAGCAGTCCTTGTCCGTGAGATTCACCGGCCGTGTGAAATCGCAGCATCTGTCCTCTCGATGGGGCTCAACAGCAAGGATCCAAAACAAGAATTCTAGCGGAAACTCTTACGCACGTCAAAAACCCTCGTCGCGCCGCTCCTCCGGGGCGGATCCTGGGCTGCGGTCGCGGCGGCACGGATTGTCACGCAATCCCGCCCTGCCTAGACTATAATGCCGCGCTTCGGGTGAATCCCTTGCGCTACCTCATCCTGAGTGACATCCATTCCAACCTGGAAGCGCTGGAGAAGTGTCTGGAGCTGGCGGAAGGCAAGTTCAGCGAGGTGCTCTGCCTGGGTGACCTCGTCGGCTATGGACCTGATCCGAACGCCGTCATCGAACGGGTCCGCAACCTGGCTAAGGTCATCATTCGGGGCAATCACGACAAAGCCTGCTCGGGCTTGACCGACGCCGCCGAATTCAACCCTCTGGCTCGCCTCGCCACCGAATGGACGCGCCAGCAGCTCACCCCGGAACACATCGGCTTCCTCCGCGATCTGCCTCAAGGTCCTTTGCTCTTCGACTCGTTCCAGATGGTCCACGGCGCCCCGATTGACGAGGATGAATACGTACTGGGACCGGGCCAGGCGCTTCCCGCGCTGCGCAGCCTCACAATGCAGGCCGTGTTCTTTGGCCACACGCATTACCAGGGCGGTTTCATGCTCACTCCCAAAGGCCGCTTTCAGTCTATCCGCTGCCTGGGGAAACCCGACGGCCTGACGTACATCTTGCCCTTCGAGCAAGGGGGGCGCTACCTGATCAATCCCGGCTCGGTGGGCCAGCCGCGCGATGGGGACTGGCGCGCCGGCTTCGCCATCTTCGAGACGGACCCGCCTCAGGTCGAGTACTATCGCACTCCTTACGACCTTGCTCGAACGCAGAAGAAGATGCGCGAATTGGGCCTTCCTGACGCGCTCATCCGGCGATTGGAACTGGGCCGATAATCGCCTCGCCGTCACCTCGGCCGAGGCAAGCTCGAAAAGCCCTCCAGCTCAAAACTGGACTGATTTAATGGTGATGGTGGGCCCCGCCTGATTCCAATCCACGGGCATGTGGTCGAATGAGGCCTGGAAGGCGCGTGTTTCCCCTGGCTTGAGCGGTCCCTTGCGCGGGTTCACGGGGAAAGCCGTCTCGCGCAAGACCACCTGGTTGAGCGTGTCCACGAATTCCATCTGGATTTCGAGCTGGCGCACGGTCCGGTTGCCTCGGTTCGTGACTTGCCCGTCGAGATAGGTCACGGTGTGGCCGAGGAAATTCTCCGCCGCACTCATGCGGGTATCAGATATGACGACTTGCGAAAGATAGGCTTTCTGGTCCGTGTCGAGGGAAGGCGCGGAGGGCGGCTCCGAGCGCGGCCGAGAGGCGAGGATGAGGATGCTGACCACCACCACGAGCGTCCCCGCGGCGATCAGGATGTAGACGGTCGTCGGTCGCTTTTCAGCCACGGGATTATCGAAAATGGAAATTCGAAAATCGAAACTGGAAATTGGCAACTCGAAATTCGAATCTCCAAATCTGCAAAAAGGGCCTACGTCTCACTCGCGAGGTCGAGTTTCGTTTTTCGAGTTTCTAGTTTCTACTTTCCAGCTTCCAATTTCCAGTTTCTATTTTCCAGTTTCGAGTTTCGACATTTATGTGCCTGCAACCGTCAGCCCGCCGATGAGCAGGGTCGGGGCGGCCAGGGCGCTGCGGAACTCGAGGTCCGACCCGAGGGCTTCAATGCTGTTCAGCATCTCCGGGAGGTTGCCGGCGATCGTCACTTCCTCAACGGGATAGGTCAGCTCGCCGTTCTCGATCCACAACCCGGCGGCCCCGCGTGAGTAATCACCCGTCACGATATTGACCCCGAAGCCGATCAAGTCCGTCACGTAGAAACCGTTTTTCACGGACCGAATGATCTCTTCCGGAGAATGCTGCCCGGCGGCCAGGTAGAAATTCTTCGGCCCCACTGCCGCAGGCCCGGCCACGCCGCGCGCGGCGTTCCCGGTCGTCTTCAGGTTGAGCTTTCGCGCCGTATAGCAGTTGAGCAGGTAATTCCGGAGCAGACCCTTCTCGATGACCGGGGTGACGGACGCGGGCACACCCTCGTCATCGAAGGGCCGTGACCCGAAGCCCCCCGGACGCAGGCCGTCATCCAGGACCGTGATGTTCTCCCCCGCCACGCGCTGGCCCAGCTTTCCGGTCAAAAATGACGCGCTGCGATAGATAGCGTCGCCGCGAATGGCCTCAAAAATATGGCCCACCAGCGAGCGAGCCGTCTCCGGGTCAAAGACCACGGGCACGCGGCAGGTGGAGACCTTGCGGGCATGCAGCTTGCGCAGCACGCGCTCGGCCGCCTTGCGGCCCACGGCCTCCGGCTCTTCGAGCGCCGCGGCGCGGCGCGCCACCGAGTACCAGTAATCGCGCTGCATCCCGCCGTTCTGCGCGATCGGCGCGACCGACACGGCGCAATAGGACGTCCGGTAGCTGCCCACAAATCCCAGCGAGTTGGCATAGGCCTTCGTTCCCCAGCTCGCCTCGAACCAAGCCCCTTCGCTGTTGCGGATGCGGGGATCGGCGCGGAGCGCTGCTTCCTCAGCGCGGCACGCAAATTGGATGCGCTTGTCGGTGGAAAGTTCGGCCACGTCGGGAGAGAAGAGCGCGAGATCGCCTTCGTAGCGGCCCAGCAGTTCGGCGGGCGCGAGGCCGCTCGCCGAATCCTCGGAAGTCACCTGGGCCATTGCCAGCGTGCGCTCGACGAGCCGGGCAAGCGAAGCCGCTGAGAAGTCACTCGAAAACGAAGTCGCGCTGCGCGAGCCCGCCAGCACGCGCAGACCCAGCGCCTTCGACGCCGCCTCTTTCAGGCTCTCGATCTTCCCTAAGCGCACGACCGTCGAGAATTCGTCGGCTTCGCGGACGACGACGTCCGCGGCCGTCGCGCCCGCGCGCACAGCTCGATCCAGTAGATCCGCTGATATCTGCTCTAGAAAGTTCTCAGCCATCTTGAAAGCAGTGACGAGTGACAAGTGATGAGCAGACAGCCTTAACGCGCCATCGGAAGCGGAGCGCGGGTCTAACCTTTTGCTAGTCGCTTGTCACTTCTCGCTTGTCACTCGTCACTTCTCACTTCTCACATAAACGACTGTGCGCCTCGCGGCGCCGTTCCGCCCACGGTCAGCCGACTCACTTTGATCGTCGGGATGCCGACGCCCACCGGCACGCTTTGCCCGTCCTTGCCGCAGGTGCCGATGCCGTGGTCGAGCTGCAGGTCGTTGCCCACCGCCGTAACGCGCGTGAGCACCGTTGGCCCGTCACTGATCAGCGTGGCGCCCTTGACGGGTGACGTGACCTTCCCGCCCTCGATCAAATAGGCCTCCGACGCCGAGAACACAAACTTGCCGTTGGTGATGTCCACCTGCCCGCCGCCGAAGGAGACCGCGTAAAGCCCGCGCTTGACCGAGTGGATGATGTCCTCAGGAACGTCCTTCCCCGCCAGCATGTAAGTATTCGTCATGCGCGGCATGGGAATGTGCTCGTAATTCTCCCGCCGCCCGTTTCCCGTGTGCGTCATCTTCATCAACCCCGCGCTCAAACGGTCCTGAAGGTAGCCGCGCAGGACGCCGTTTTCGATGAGGACCGTCCGCTGGGTGGGGTTTCCTTCGTCATCCACGTTGAGCGAGCCGCGGCGATTGGGGATCGTGCCGTCGTCCACCACCGTGCAGAATTCGGAGGCCACGCGCTGCCCGAGGCGTCCACTGAAGGCCGAGATGCCCTTGCGATTGAAATCCGCCTCGAGGCCGTGCCCCACGGCTTCGTGCAGCAGAATCCCCGGCCAACCGGGGCCGAGCACCACTTCCATCTCGCCCGCCGGGGCCTCGCGGGCGTCGAGCTGGACAATCGCCTGCCGCGCCGCCTCGCGCGCAAAACACTCCGGGGAATTCTCGCCCTGGAAAAACTCCAGCCCCACCCGGCCGCCGCCGCCACTCGAGCCGGATTGCAACTTGCCATTCTCCTGCGCGATGGTGAAGACTCCGAAGCGCACCAACGGCTGGAGGTCCGTCACCACGCGACCGTCGGAGCTGGCGACGAGCACGTGGCGCATCTGGTCGCCATAGGTCGCACGCACCTGGCGGATGCGCGGGTCGTGGGCGCGCGCCTCGCGGTCCCCGCGCAACACGAGCTCGAGCTTGTCCGCCAGCTCGCGGTCGGTGGAAGGATTGGGGACGGCGTAGAAATTGTGCGGCATCTCGACGGTGCTCAGCCCGACCGTGGAGACGCGTGCCGGGCCGCTCGCGATGCGCGCCGCAATCCCCGCCGCCTTCAGGATGCGCTCCGGGCTCAACTCGTCCGAGTAAGCGTAACCCGTCTGTTCGCCCGCCACCACGCGCACGCCGCAGCCCATCGAGATCCCCTCGGTCGCACTCTTTACCAGCGACTCGTCGAGAAGGATCGAAGAGGTGGTGGTGTATTCGAAATAGAGATCGGCGTAGTCGCCGCCATCGGAGAGCGCCGCAGCCAGGTACTTCTCGAGGTCGGACTCCGCCAGGGCGTAGCGGTCGAAGAAGAACCGGTCGGGGTTAGGCATAAACCAGGACTGGGCCGAAGCCCCGTCGTCACAGTCGCGCGCAGCAGTGGATGCTCAAAACTCCACGCTAGCATACGGTCACTGGGGTGTCAATTTTGCGCGACTCGGCGCATTCGGTCTAGGCAACCAACCCAAGCCCGGCCACCGCGCGTCTAAAAGGAGTGGGCGCGGGTGTGCGTTGGAGAAGGCGGATAGGGTGTTGCCGGTTCGTAGAGGGAGGTATTCCATGAGACTGAGAATGTTCGCAATCCTTGTGGTTGCGGCTGCGCTTTTGTGGGTAGCGCGGGACGCTCACGCCGGAGCCATCCGGTACACCGGAAAACAAATTGGCAAGGGGACCGTCGCCGTCGCCCAGACGACTTCGGACGCCGCGCAGGCCGCGGGTGGAAGTGTCGCCACGGCCGGCAAGGCCACCGGCGGCGCATTGAAGACCGGCACGGTCGCGGTCGGCAAGGGCGCGAAAGCCACGCCCGGCCTTGTGGCGCGCGGCACCTCGACAGTTGCCAAGGGCCTCGCCAAAGCCATTTGGTAAACTGCGCGTCCACACGAGCGTATTCCTGAAAGGCAGGGGCCGGGCTGCTCCGCTGAGGAATGAACCCGGCGACGCCCCGGCCTGCGCTCTCAGCAGCTTCTCGGCGCGACATTCCACCCGTCTACTTCGATGACGGGCTGGGCCCCCTGCAAGTCCCCGCCCCGGTAGGTCACGCTGACTTGCCTCTTTTCGCCCGGCAGGAGCGGGAAATAGTTGTCCTCCCAGAGAATGGGTAGGAGTTCTTCTCCGCCCTGGCCCTTGGTAATGCGCAAGTGCACGAAGAAAGCCAGGTGCGGTCCGGGATTCGTCACGGCAATGTGATAGACGTCTTCTTCGCCGCGGTGCTCGATGCGGCCGGCCACGTTCAGCTCGACTTTAGGCAGCGACTGGAGCGCCGTGAGGTCGGCGAAGGATTCTGTCGGTGTGTAGTACCAGGTTGATTTTTCCCAATCGAGAATCTCCGGCTTGGTCGAAAGCCAGTAGAAATTCGAACTCACCGGCTTGCCCGCAGAGTCTTCGAGCTTCAGGTGAACGAAATAGGCTGTGGTGAGCCCATCGATTTCCGGCAGCGTGAAGAGCCGCGTGCTGCTGTCGGGCGCCACATCCACGGTCTTCTCCCGGGAGAATTTCTCTGTCATGTCCTGGTTGTAGAGCTTGGCTGTCGCCCGCAGGCGCTCGAAGGATTGATAGAACGAATTCACGACGACGATCGAGCGATCGTCATATGAGTACTGGATGTGGAGCGGCTCGCAGGCCTTTTTGGTGCCGAAGTAGCCGCCGCCCGGCCGCAGGTAGTAGTCGTAGAGATGCCAGATGATCGACGGCCAGGCGTTGTTGAGCATCCACTGGATCACGCCCGTCGCGGTGTATTTGTTTCTGCCCCAGGCCTCGAACATGGCACGCTCACCCTCGTAGGCTAGCACCTGAGATTTCCAGGTGAAGTCTTCGAGGCTCGTGGCAGGCCCGAGGCGCGCGTTCAGCGCCTCGGTGAAGACTTTGATGTTGCTGAATTCACCGCCGCCGGCGTGGAAGTCCCAGAAGGCGTCGATCGGCCAGAGGTGGTCGGCGGGGAGGAATTTCCGCAGACTTTCGACCGAGGGAGGCGCAGGTCCTGGTCCCGTTTCGGTGTTAAACCCGAACGCGCCGCCGCGTGAGTCGTCCGTCAACCAGTAGGATGGTGCGACGTACTCATAGGGTCCGGCCATCTTCAGTCCTGTATTCCCCGTCACCGAGGTAGGCTTTTGCGTCGCCGAAGATTGATACGGGTTCGGCCACTGACAGTCCTTGAGGACCCGGATGTACATCTCCTCGACTTTCGGCGGAGGCGGGCCGTCGCTGCCATTCAGCCAGTCGAAAAGGCTTGGATGGCTGCGCAAGCGGCGCACCTGGTCCTTCAGCGACTCCGCGGCGATCGTGTAGTCCTCCTCTTTCCAGTTCTCCCATTTCTCCCAGTGATCGCAGCAGCACCAGCCGGCCTGGATCAGAATGCCGCGGCGGTCGGCGATATTGAAGAAATTCTCGTCCTCGAGTTTCCCTTCCAGCCGCACGGTGTTCAGGTTCATGTCCTCGACATAGCGCAGTTCGACGTCCTGCCGAGATGGATTCTTGCGCAGCATCATGTCCGGCGCCCACCCCGCGCCTCGGATGAGAATGTTCTTGCCGTTGATTTTGAAGACGCGATATCCCTTTTCGTTCATTTCCGAGGTCACTTCACGCATGCCGAAGCTGATCGCCTGGCGATCAGAGACTTTCCCACCCGACTCGAATTCCATTTGGAGTTCGTAAAGGTTCTGCGGACCCAGCTTAGCGGGCCACCAGCGACGCGGCTTGCCCATCCTGAGCTGCGAGAACTTCTCGGGCTTGAAGGTCACAACCTTGGCCTCCCGCGCGGCCAGTTCGACAGCCTGGGAGAATTGGGTTCCCTCGATGCGGCCTTTCAGTGTTCCCTTCACTGCCTGGCTGGACGCATTATGCAGCTCGGCGCTGACCGTCAATTCGGCCGCGCCCGACAGGTCCAGATGCGTGGTGACGTGAGGCCAGCGCAAGGCGACCGGCCCGCTCGTGGTGACGTACACATCTTGATAAATCCCCATGAGTTTGTCGGCGGGCAGCGGGTTCCAATCCACGAAGGTGATGGCCAGATCGTTCGGCTGGGATGGACAGACTTCGACGGCGAGCGCATTCGCCTCACCAGGCTTGGCGCCGTCCGTGACGTCGAATTCGAAGATTCGATAGGCGCCGGCAACCTGGTCGGAAGTCGCAATTTGCCGGCCGTTCAGCCAGATGTTGGCGCGGAAGTTGATTCCGTCAAAGTGCAGCCAGACGGTCTTGCCGCGGTAGTCCGCGGGCAGATTGAATTCCATCCGATACCACCATGACACCCGGAAGGGGCTGTCGGCCGGCATCGGCAGGTTGGAGAAATTACGTCCGATGGGATAGCTCGTCCCGGGAATCGAGCGGAGGTTCATCCCGTAATAGGGGTCGGGATAGACCTTGTTCTCAACAAGCGCCGCAAGGACCGTGGAAGGGACCGAAGTCCGGTACCAGTCCACGGGCTTGAAGCCTACTGTGGAAAGAGCCTCCCCTTTTTCAGAGATCTTCTCCGAAGATTGCAGCATCCATCCATCGCGCAAGTTGAGCCGGAGACCCGGCTCAGCAGCCCGCGCGGCGACGGCCAACCCAGACAAGACACAAGCCGCACCCAAAGCGATGAACAACCGGCCAAGCTTCCTCATCAGTGCGATTCTCCTCTGTGTCAGGAGTCCAGCGACTTCGCGGTCCGCAATTATACCCTCGTGGATCCGTGTGGGCGCTCATCCCGATCAATAATGGACCCACGCCAGTTTGGGTAGCGCCGCAGTCAGCGGCCGTTTCGAGTGTCTGCGCACACGCGGCTTGACGCTCTCGGGTGAGGGCGACTAGAATCAGGGTTTTAATTCTCGCGCAAGCATTTGACTGGGGGAAATCATGCTGGACGGTCCGGTTCCGGAGGGCCTCACCTTTGATGACGTTCTGCTCGTCCCGGCCAAATCGGCCGTCCTCCCCACGCAAGTCGATACCCGCACGCAACTCACCCGCAACATTTCCTTGAACATTCCCATCGTCAGCGCGGCGATGGATACGGTGACGGAGGCACGGCTGGCGATTGCGCTCGCGCAGCAAGGCGGCCTCGGCATTATGCACCGCACGATGCCCATCGCGCAGCAGGCCACCGAAATTGACAAGGTGAAACGTTCGGAAAGCGGCATGATTGTGGATCCGGTCACCGTCCGTCCCGAGAGCCGAATCGCCGAGGCGCTCGAGATCATGCAACGCTACAAGATTTCCGGTGTGCCGGTCACCCGCAACGGGAAGCTGGTCGGCATCCTCACCAACCGCGACCTGCGGTTTGAATCGCGCCTCGACCTGGCCGTCGAGAAGGTGATGACGAAGGAGAACCTCATCACCGTGCCCGTCGGCACGACCCTCGACGAGGCCGAGGCCATCCTCCACCGGCACCGCGTGGAAAAACTGCTCGTCGTGGATGATGCCTTCAATCTGAAAGGGCTCATCACCGTCAAGGACATCCAGAAGCGCTTGAAGTACCCGAACGCCGCCAAGGACGACCACGGCCGGCTGCGCGTGGGCGCGGCGGTGGGTGTGACCGGCGACTACCTCGAACGTGCGCAGGAACTGGTGAAGGCGAAAGTGGATTTGATCGTCGTCGATACGGCGCACGGCCACTCGGAGCGCGTGATGGAAGCGGTGCGCGTGCTGAAAGAAAAGCTGCCCGATGTGGAGCTCGTAGCGGGCAACGTGGCCACCTATGAAGGCGCCTGCGAACTGATCCAGCTCGGCGCGGACGGTCTGAAGGTGGGCATCGGGCCGGGCTCCATCTGCACCACGCGCGTGGTGACCGGCGCGGGCGTGCCGCAACTCACCGCCATCAGCGAGTGCGCGCGCGTGGCGCGCAAGGCCGGCATTCCCCTCATCGCTGACGGCGGCATCAAGTTCTCAGGCGACATCACCAAGGCCATCGCCGCAGGTGCGAGCACGGTGATGATCGGCAGCCTCTTTGCCGGCACCGAAGAGAGCCCAGGCGAGACGATTCTCTACCAGGGGCGCACGTTCAAGTCCTATCGCGGTATGGGCTCCATCTCCGCCATGGCCGCGGGCTCCGGCGACCGCTATGCGCAGGAAGGCGAGGTTTCCAAACTCGTGCCCGAGGGCATCGAAGGCCGCGTGCCATATAAAGGCCTGCTCGCCGAAATGGTCGCGCAACTCGTCGGCGGGCTCCGCTCCGGCATGGGTTACTGCGGCTGCTCCTCCATCGAAGAACTCCAACGGCGGGCCCGCTTCGTCCGCATCACCTCCGCCGGACTCCGCGAATCCCACGTTCACGATGTCATCATCACCAAGGAAGCGCCCAATTACCGGCTTGAATAGCCCTCGCAACCGCGGCGCACTGAAGCCCGTCTTCCCACCACCCGTCTGGTGGCTGACCACCCTCGCCTGGGGGGGAACGATCTACTTCTTTTCCACCGGGACGTATAGTGGCTCCCTCACGGGCTGGCTACTTCATGAGGTGCTTCAACTCTTCCACATCACCGTTTCGCCCGCCACATTCACGGTTGTCCACAACCTCCTCCGCAAGCTCGCCCACCTGACGGAGTACGCCATTTTCGGCATGCTGCTTTACGGCTCGTTCAGTGGCGGGCGGGACTTCTCCTGGCGGGGACGGAGAGCGCTGGCGGCCGTGGCCATTGCCGCGATCTACTCCCTCACCGATGAATTCCACCAGTGGTTCGTGCCGGGCCGCGGCGCGTCGGTCCTGGATTGCGGGATCGATGCGGCAGGCGCCGCGGTGGGAATCCTCCTGGTTTACGCGCGAGCCCGGCTGGTGCCCGCCAGAACGAGCAGCAGGACGGCAGCGAACACAAGCGCCGCGGAGAAGTAGAACGGTGTGGCCGGGGAATAGCGCTGCCACATCCACCCCGCCGCGACACTTGCCGGAAAAAGGGTGACACCTACCACCCAGTTGAAGATGCCGTAGACCGAGGCGCGCCGATCGCTGGGAACGAGGTCACTGATCCACGCCTTCAACACACCTTCGGTGAGCGCGTAGTAGAGGCCGTAGAGCGGCATCAGCAACCAGACAACGCGCGCCGAGCCCGCCCGCGCGAAGCCCAGATACACCACCGCATACACCGCGTATCCGACGACGATGAGAAATCTCCGGGGAACGCGGTCGGAGAGCCTGCCGGCGGGCCAGCTCAAGGCGGTGTAAACGACGTTGAAGACGAACCCCAGCGCCGGCGCCAGCTCCGGACGCACGCCGAGATTTTGCGCACGCAGGATAAGGAACAGGTCGGAAGAATTCCCCAGCGAAAATAGCGCCACCGCCGCGAGGATCAGCCACAGCCGCCGGTCCACGCCGCGCAAAACGGCGAACACACCTTCGGTTGTCTTCCCGGGCGCGGGGCTCGCCGGCCGAACCTCGCGCACGGCCAGCCAGGCCACCGCAATGCTCGCGAGGCCTGGCACGGTCGCCGCCCAGAACACCTTGCGGACATCGCCTAGAAAGACAGGCATGAGGAGCAGGGCGGCAAGCGGTCCGGCCATGGCCCCCGCCGAATCCATCGCCTGACGGAAGCCGAAGGCTGCGCCACGCTGGGAAGCCGGGACGGAGTCCGCGATGATGGCGTCGCGGGGAGCAGCGCGAAAACCCTTCGCCGCGCGGTCGAAGAATCGAATCCAGAAGACCTGCCCCCAGGACTGGGAAAGCGCCAGGAGCGGCTTGGCGAGATTGGCGACCGTGTAGCCGGCGGCGGCCAGCGGCTTGCGCCTTCGCCAGCGGTCGGCCAGGAAGCCCGACGCCAGGCGGCCGAAACTCGCCACCGTTTCCGCCGCGCCTTCAATGAGGCCGAAGGCCATCGGCCCGGCGCCGAGCACTCCCACCAGGAATTGCGGCAGGAGCCAGTAGCTCATCTCCGTGGCCGTGTCGTTAAAGAAGGCCGCCCAGCCGAAGGCGCGCACGTTGCGGGCGAGCGCAGGATCGATCCGGGAGGACTCGGCAGTATCGGGTGTGGGAACCGGCGGCATCGGATTCCGAAAAGAAAAATCCCGGCCGGGAATTGCACGTTCCAGGCCGGGATGAGATTACGTGCTTATCGCCGTTATGCCAAGTTCAGCTATTTCTTTTCGCCTTCTTCTTCGGGCGGGGCGGCCTTTTCCTGGGCCTTGGCGGCCTCTTCTTCGCGCTTGCGCATGGCCTCCACTTTCTTGGCGCGGGCTTCGGCGCGCTTCTGCAGAACCTCTGTACCCACCAGCTCGAGCACGGCCGTCTCGGCGCCGTCGCCCTTCCGCCACCCCGTGCGGACGATTCGTGTGTAGCCGCCGGGCCGCGAAGCGTAACGCTTGGCAACGTCTTCAAAGAGCTTCTTCACCGCCGCTGCCGTCAGAATGTAGCTCGCCGCGAGTCGCCGGGCGTGGAGGCCGCCGCGCTTGCCGAGCGTAATCATGCGCTCGGCCTCCGTCCGGGCCGCCTTCGCCTTGGCGACCGTGGTTTCGATGCGCTCTTCGAGGATCAGAGAAGTCACCAGATTGCGCAGGAGCGCGCGGCGGTGCTCAGTGTTTCTGCTCAGTTTCCTGCCGTAATTGCGGTGGCGCATATCCAGCTTCCCCGGACTAAGCCTGCGGGTGCGTGACCTCCTGGGCGGGCATGATGGGATGGCCCTTCTCGTCGAACTTCATCCCCAGGCTCAGCCCCATGGCCGTCAGGATTTCCTTGATCTCGTTCAGGGACTTGCGCCCGAAATTCTTGGTCTTCAGCATCTCCTGCTCGGTCTTCAGGACCAGCTCCCGGATGGTGGAGATGTTGGCGTTCTTCAGGCAATTGTATGAGCGGACCGAGAGCTCCAATTCCTCGACCGAGCGGTCCAGGTTCTCGTTGCGAACCGTGATGACCCTCTCGGGGATGACTTCTTCGGCCTCCGGAGCTTCCTCAAAGTTGATGAAGATGTTCATATGGTCCTTGAGGAGCTTGGCCGCCAGGCCCACGCCGTCCGCGGGCGCGATGGCCCCGTTCGTCCACACATCGAGCGCGAGTTTGTCGTAGTCGGTCACCTGCCCGAGGCGCGCGGCTTCCACCGTATAGTTCACCTTGCGGATGGGGGAGTGCACGGAATCCACCGGAATGTAGCCGATGGGCAGGTCTTCGTCGAAGTTCTTTTCCGCCGAGACGTAGCCGCGGCCGTTCTTGACGCGCATCTCGATGTGCAGACTCCCGCCCTCACTGACCGTCGCCAGGAAAACATCCTTGTCGAGAATCTCGATGTCGGCGTCCTCCTGAATCATGCGGGAGGTGACTTCCCCGGGCTGATCAACATTGAGGTAAAGCGTCTTCGGCCCTTCGACGTTCATCTTGAGCGGAATCTGCTTGAGGTTGAGGATGATGTCCGTAGCGTCTTCCACGACGCCGGGGATGGATGAGAACTCGTGCAACACACCCTCGATCTTCACCGCCGTAATCGCCGCCCCTTCGATCGAGGAGAGCAGCACCCGACGCAGCGCGTTCCCGATCGTGGTGCCGAACCCGCGTTCGAACGGCTGGGCACTGAACTGGCCGTACTTATCAGTCAGCGTTTCGGTGCTGACCGCCAAGCGCTTCGGCTTCTGAAATCCTTTCCAAAGCATCGGTTTCTTACCTCCCTCGCCGGGGCTCGGCACGCCGCGCCCCCGCGTCTGCCGCTCGTCACGAGCGGCGCTATTTCGAATACAGTTCGACGATCATCTGTTCCTGAATGGGGAAATTGACGTCTTCACGCTTGGGCAACGAGACCGCTTTGCCCTTCAGGCTGGCCCGATCGAACTCCAACCAGGAAGGAATGGAGCGGCCCCCGGTAAGATCCAGGGCGCGCTGGATGGCCGCGAGGTTCCGGCTTTTTTCGCGCACCGCGATCGCCTGTCCCGGCGCCACCTGAAACGACGGGAAGTTTACCTTGCGGCCTGCCACCTCGATGTGGCCGTGGCGGACCAGTTGCCGCGCTTCGGCACGCGAGGCGGCGAGTCCCAAGCGGTAAACAGTGTTATCGAGACGGCGCTCGAGCAACTGGAGCAGCTTCTCGCCTGTGATGCCCCTCATGGCCGCGGCCTTCTCGAAGTAGGTGCGGAACTGGTCCTCCAGGACGCCGTATAGCCTGCGGACCTTCTGCTTCTCGCGGAGCTGCAACCCGTAGCCCACCACTTTTTTGGGCCGGCGTGACTTCCCGTGCTGCCCCGGAGGGAAATTGCGCTTTTCGATCGCACACTTATCCGTCAGACACCGCTGCCCCTTCAGGAACAGCTTGATGCCCTCGCGTCGGCAAAGCCTGCAAACTGCGTCACGATAACGTGCCAATCTCTTCCTCCTGTTTCGGGGTTCGAGTTTCGGAATCCGCCAAAAATGCGCTACCCATCTGGTTCCCCTGTTCCCGAATTCCTCACTTTCGCTTTCAAGAACCCCCAGCTAGCTCACACTCTTCGTCGCTTGGGCGGCCGGCAGCCGTTGTGGGGGATGGGCGTCACGTCGCGGATCAAGCGAACGTCCAGGCCCGCCGTGGCCAGGGCGCGGATGGCGGACTCGCGCCCCGAGCCGGGACCCTTCACCTTCACCTCGACGGTCCTCATCCCGTGATCGCGCGCCGTGTTCGCCGCGCGCAGCGCCGCCTGCTGGGCCGCGAAGGGCGTCCCCTTGCGCGAACCCTTAAACCCCAGCGAACCCGCGCTCGCCCAGCACACCACTTTCCCGTCTGGGTCGGTAATGCACACCTGTGTGTTGTTGAAAGTGGCGTACACGTGCACGATCCCGGTCGGGACGATGCGTTTTTCCTTCTTCTTCGCGAATTTCCGTTTGCCTGTTTTCGCTGCTGCTTTTGCCATGTCACCTCACGAACTCATTCCCGCCGGACCGGCTTGCCGCCCTGGAGGGTCGCGCCTTCCGATCCCGACCTCCGCTAGGTCTTAGCCGTGGCGCGTTTCTTATTGGCGATCGTGCCGCGCCGCGGTCCTTTGCGCGTCCGCGCGTTGGTGTGCGAGCGCTGGCCGCGCACAGGGAGGTTGCGGCGGTGGCGGAGCCCGCGGTAGGAGCCGACCTCGATGAGCCGCTTAATGTTCATGGCGGTCTCCTTGCGGAGATCGCCCTCGACGCCACCTTCCTCCTCGATAATCTGGCGGATCTTCGTCACCTCGTCTTCCGCCAAATCCTTCACTTTCGTATTCGGGTTGACGCCTGCGCGCATCAAAATCGAGAGCGCCCGGGCCCGGCCGATGCCGTAGATGTACGTCAGGCCGATTTCTGATCGCTTCCTCGGCGGCAAATCCACACCCGCGATTCTGGCCATTTCCTACCTCCCAGGTAAGAGAAACTGGAAACTGGAAGATCGAAACTGGAGGCTCACCTCTATTCTCAGTTCCCGGCGCCTAATGACCCGCGCATTGAAGAGGAAGTTTCCAGTTTCCAATTTCCAGTTTCCATTGCTACCCTTGCCGCTGCTTGTGCTTGGGGTTCTCGCAGATCACCAGCACCACGCCGCGGCGCCGCACAATCTTGCACTTCGCGCAAATCTTTCGAACGGAAGACCGAACTTTCATCGCTTGCATCTCCGCGGGCAATCCCGCTCGATCCATCACCCCGGGCTCTTGGCCAGCGCCCGCGAGCCAAACCTGCCCTCCGCTGACCGCCTCTTCCGGGTCACTTGTACCGGTAGACGATCCGTCCGCGCGTCAGGTCGTAAGGGGAAAGCTCCACCGCGACCTTGTCACCGGGAAGGATACGGATGAAATTCTTCCGCATCTTCCCCGAGATGTGCGCCAGGACGCGGTGCTTGTTCTCCATCTCGACACGAAACATCGCGTTCGGCAGAGGCTCAATCACCGTGGCAATAACCTCGATTGCTTCTTCCTTGGCCATAAGTACTTTCGCCCGGGTCGCACTGCCGGCCGCCCGAGGGGCCCCTGCCCGACTACAGCCGCGTCAACACATCCGGACCGTTGCAGGTGATCGCCACCATGTGTTCGAAGTGGGCGGAGGCGCCGCCGTCCCGCGTCACCGCCGTCCAGCGGTCGGCCAGCACCTGGACGTCCGGCCCGCCAGAATTGACCATAGTCTCGATGGCCAGGACCATGCCCTCTTTCAGGACTGGCCCGTGCCCGGGCGTGCCGAAATTGGGAACCTGGGGCTCCTCGTGCAACTCGCGCCCGATCCCGTGCCCGACGAATTCCCGCACTACCGAGAAATTGTTCTTCTCGGCGTGCTGCTGAATCGCCGCGGAGATATCTCCCACGCGGTTCCCGAAACGGGCTTTCTGGATGGCCAACTCCAGCGCCTCTTCGGTGACCCGGAGAAGCTTCCGGAGCGGCTCGGAGATCTCGCCGACGGGAACGGTCAGGGCGGAGTCGCCGTAAAACCCGTCCACCACCACACCCAGATCCAATCCCAGAATATCACCCTCCTGGAGTTTTCGCTCGGAGGGGATGCCGTGAATAATCTGCTCGTTCACCGACGCACACAGGCAACAGGGATAGCCGCGATAACCTTTGAATGCCGGCTTGGCGCCCCGTTCCCGGAGCCGCTTCTCCACATAACGTTCGAGTTCGAGCGTCGTCACTCCGGGCCGCACGCGCTCGCGCAACTCCTCGAGAATCTCTCTGACCAACCTTCCGCTGCACCGCAGTTTCTCGATTTCCGCCGGAGACTTGCAGATGATCATGCGCCCTTCAAGAACCCGATGAGCTCCGCGGCAATCGGTTCCGGCTCCCGGTTGCCGTCCACGTCGTGCAACAGGTTTTTCTGCCGGTAGTAGTCGATCAGCGGGCTGGTCTGGTTCTCGTAAGCCACCAAGCGCTGACGGATGGTCTCCGCATTGTCATCCGCGCGTTGCAGCAGCTTGCCGCTGTCCTTGTCGCAGACCCCCTCCTTCTTGGGGGGGTTGAAATAGACATTGTAAATCTCGCCGCACACGGAGCACGTCCGCCGGCCGGTCAGGCGCTTCATCAGCAGATCGTGCTCGACCTGGATGTTGATGACCAGCGGGCGGCCGCGCCCCCTCGCTTCGAGCATCTGGTCCACGAACTGCGCCTGGGGAATCGTGCGCGGGAAGCCGTCAAGAATGAATCCCGCCTTGCAGTCCGGTTCGGCGACGCGCTCCTCGACGATGCCGCAGACGACCTCATCAGGGACCAGTTGGCCGGCTTCCATCTTGGCCTTGGCCGCGAGCCCGAGCGGAGTTCCCTTCTTCACCGCCTCACGCAGGATATCGCCCGTCGAAATTTGCGGGATGGCGAATTCCTTCGCGACCTCGCGGGCCTGCGTGCCTTTCCCGGCTCCCGGGGCACCCAGAAAGATGAACGCTTGTGCCTTCATCGGTCCCCCTGAGGCCGCGCTAGGAAGCGGCTCGTCGCCCTCGCAGACGGCCTTTGCGCATGAATCCCTCATAATGCCGCATAATCAGTTGCGCGTTTACCTGCTGCACCGTATCCATCGCCACGCCAACCACGATCAGCAAGGACGTGCCGCCGAAATAGAAATTGATGTTCATCCCGTTCAGAACCCAAGTGGGCAGATGCGCGTCAAACCACGCCCCGCCCAGCCAGGTCGGCAAGTGGTGGACGCGGACGCCGGCCAGCATCATTTCCGGAATCAGCGCGATCAAGGCCAGGTAGACACCGCCCACCCAGGTAATCTTCGTCAGCACATCGTCGAGGTGGTCGGCCGTGCGCTTCCCGGGCCGGATGCCGGGGATGAATCCGCCCTGTTTCCGGACGTTGTCCGCAACCTCATCCGGGTTGTAGACGATGGAAAGATAAAAGTGCGCGAAGAACAGGATGAGGATCACATACGTGAAGGTGTACAGCGGCTCCCCCCAGGCAAACAGCCTCATGACCCGCTCGATCACCCCGCCCACGGCGCTGGTCTTGGAAATGAAGAGGCCCAGCGTCTGAGGAAAGGTCAGAATCGACACAGCAAAAATGATCGGCATGACGCCGCTACTGTTGACCTTGAGCGGCAGGTGGGTCGAAACGCCGCCCATCACTTTCCGCCCCACGATGCGCCGCGCGTACTGAATCGGAACGCGCCGCTCGCCCCGCTCGACGAGAACAATGAACGCCACAATCGCCAGCATGAAGACCAGCAGAAGGAGCAGGACCGGGAAGCTCCACGTCCGGCTCACGAAGACCTTGTCGTAGAGGCCGGCGACCGCCCGCGGCAGCCCGACCACGATCCCCGCGAAAATGAGCAGCGACATGCCGTTGCCGATACCGCGCGCCGTGATCTGTTCGCCGAGCCACATGACGAAGACCGCGCCGGTGGTCAGCGTCAGGATTGTCTGGACAATGAATCCCGGGCCGGGGCTCGCCACCAGCGGGGTTCCCGCCTGGGTCGCACGCTGCAGAGTCACGGCAATTCCGAAGGCCTGAAAAGCACTGATGCCCACCGTCAGGTAACGGGTGTACTGGGTGATTTTGCGGCGGCCGAGTTCGCCTTCCTTCTTGAGTTTCTCCAGGTGCGGGAACACCACGGTCAAGAGTTGCAGGATGATGGACGCCGTAATGTACGGCATGATGCCGAGCGCCAGGACCGTCAGGCGCCGTAGGCTGCCGCCGGAAAACATCGTGAGCAGGCCCAGAAGACCTGAAGCCAGGCTCTCGAAAAATTGCTCGAAGGCCTGGGCGTTAATCCCTGGCGTGGGAATGAAAGAGCCCAACCGGTAGAGCGCGAGCATCCCCATCGTGAACAAGATGCGCCTCCGGAGGTCCGGAATCTCGAAGATGCTCTTGATCTGCTCCATCATGCCGGAATAACCTCGGCCGTGCCGCCTGCCTGCCGGATCTTTTCCAGGGCGGATTTCGAGAAGCGATGCGCGGCGATGGTCAAAGCCGCCTTGAGTTCGCCCATGCCGAGGACCTTGACGCCATCGCCGAGTTTCTTGACCAGGCCCCGCTGGACGAGCAGTTCCGGCGTGACCTTTTCCTCCGGCCCGAATCGCGTCAGGTCCTTGAGGTTGACCAGCGCAAAGTGCTTCTTGAAAATGTTCGTAAAGCCCCGCTTCGGAATGCGGCGCTGCAGGGGCATCTGGCCGCCCTCAAATCCCGGCCGCACCCGTGCGCCCGTCCGCGAGCGTTGTCCTTTCGAGCCGCGCGTGGCGGTCTTGCCGTGCCCCGACCCCATGCCCGTGCCGATGCGCTTGCGCCGCTTATGGGCACCGCGGGGGGAATGTAATGTTCCAATGTGGATCGCCATAAGCTCGTTGCCTACTTCTTGCTCCCCTTGGAAGGCTTGGCGCCTTTCTCCGCCGCCGGCTTGGCCTTCTTTTTCTCGGTTTCCTTGGCGGCCTTGGCACCCTTGCCCTTCTCCACGCCCGCCTTGGCGGGTTTGGCCGCCTTCGCGGCCTTGGCCGGCTTGGTCTCCTTGGCGGCGGCCGGAGCCTCTCCGGTCGCCTTTGCCGTCGCCGCTTCGGCCGCCTCCGCGACCGGTTGCGGCGCGCCAGCCTCTTCCTCCGCGGCAGGCGCAGCCTCGCGCTTCGCAGCAGGCTCGGGCGGAGCCACCTCCTTCGGCAACAACGTATACTCCGAGACGCTCGCCCAAGCCAGCGGCCGCGGCGCCGCGTCCACGATTTCCACGAGGTGTGGAATCCGCGCCACCAGGCCGCGCACCTGCGGCGAATCCACTCGTTCCACGACCTGGTTCAACCGGCGCAGGCCCAGGCTGCGCACCATGTGCTTCTGCCGGCGCGTGAAACCGATGCCGCTTCGCACCCACTTGATGAGGATCGTCCGTTGAGCTTTTTCTGTCACGGCTGTCTAAAACCCCTATATTTCTTCCTTCGCCTTACCGCGCGCCGCGGCTACTTCCTCCGCATTGCGAAGCTGGCAGAGAGCCTCCATGGTGGCCTTGACGACGTTCTGGGGGTTCGTCGAGCCGAGTGATTTGGTCAGCACGTTCTGAATGCCCGCGGCTTCAATGACGGCTCGCACCGCGCCGCCCGCAATCACCCCGGTGCCTTCCGGCGCCGGCTTGAGGAGTACCCGTCCGGCGCCGTACCTACCCACGACGGCGTGCGGAATCGTCGTCGTCGTGATGTTCACCTTCGCCAGCTTTTTCTTTGCCGCCTCAATGCCCTTGCGGATGGCCATCGGCACTTCGCGGGCTTTTCCCGACCCGTAGCCGACGTGCCCGGCGCCATCTCCCACCACGACCAGAGCGGAAAAGCTGAGGTTCTTTCCGCCTTTCACCACTTTGGTGACGCGGTTGATGGAAACCACCTGATCTTTCAATTGCAGCGTGTTGGGATCAATCCGAGTAGTCAAGTCAACACTCCCTTGCGAATCCCGTTAGAATTTCAGGCCGCCTTCACGCGCTGCATCCGCCAGCGCTTTGACCCGGCCGTGGTAGGTGTATCCCCCGCGGTCAAACACCACACGCGTCAGGCCCGCGGCCTTGGCCCGCGCGGCGAGCACCTGGCCCACCGTCTTCGCTGCCGCAACGTTGCCACCGCTCTTCAGCGTCTTGCGGACTTCCTTGTCCAGGCTCGAGGCCGAAACCAGCGTCTGCCCGCGCGAATCGTCGACGATCTGCGCGTAGATGTGGTTGAGCGACCGGTAGACGTTCAAGCGCGGTGCCAGCATCCTGCCGACCACACGCGTCCGGAGGCTCCGGTGAATGCGCTGCCGCGTCCGGTTCTTGGAAGCCAGTTTCAACATAGGGTGTCTCGATGTCCCCCGTTCTCTTCCCTCGCCGACTACTTCGCCGCTCCGGCCGCCGCCACCGCCTTGCCGACCTTCTTCTTCAGTCGCTCGCCGGTATAGCGGATTCCTTTGTTCTTATAGGGGTCGGGCGGGCGCAAAGCGCGAATCTCCGCCGCCACCTGTCCGACCTGCTGCTTGTCCGCTCCGCTCACCACCAGGTGCGCCTGCTTCTCGACGGTGACCGAGATCCCTTCCGGAATCTGGAAATTAATCGGGTGCGAATAGCCTAGCGTGCACTGCACGACCCGACCCTTGAGTTCGGCGCGATAGCCGATGCCCACGATGTCCAGGTGCCGCTCGAAACCCTTGACGACTCCCTGAACGGCGTTGGAGAGAAGGCTGCGCGCCAAGCCATGCAGCGCGGAGTGCTCGTCGTCCTGCCGCCGAAGCGTGAGTCGCCCGTCCTGCTTTTCAAAGGCGATGCCCTTGGGAATCGCCACGCGCAGTGTACCCCTCGGGCCCTTCACGACCACCATGGAGCCTTCGGCGCTCACGGTGACGCCCGACGGCATCTCGACCATTTTTCTACCAATTCTCGACATGTGCTTGCTTCCCGCTCCGGGGACCGCGGCGGCTCACCCGTTCTCGCCAACGCATCCGCCCGGGGCCTCAACTCAACAGACGCTGCACAGCAGTTCGCCGCCGACGCCCGCCCTGCGCGCGCTCTTCCCCGTCATCAACCCACGCGGCGTGGTGAGGATGTTGACCCCCATGCCGCCCAGAACGCGGGGGATTTCACGGGCGCCCACGTAAACCCGCCTGCCGGGCCGCGAGACGCGTTCCAGGGTCGAAATCACGCTCGTGCCGTCGGGGGAGTAGCGCAGGAAGACGCGCAGGACTTTCTTCTTCCCTTCCTCGGCGACCTTGTAGTTGCTGATATAGCCTTCTTCCTTCAGAATCCGCGCGATCTCTACGCGCATTTTCGAGGCGGGCATGTCCACGCGCGGGTGGCGCGCGCCAATCCCGTTTCGGATTCGAGTCAGCATGTCGGCGATCGGATCGGTGATAGCAGCCATAAGACTCCCGAATTCAAATTGCCCGGCGAAGCTCCCGGCCTACCAGCTCGATTTCATCACGCCAGGAATATCGCCGCGCAGCGCCAGTTGCCGGAAGCAGATCCGGCACATTTGGAACTTCCGCAGGTAACCGCGCGGGCGCCCGCAGATGCGGCAGCGGTTTCGGTGCCGGATCTTGTATTTGGGTTTCCGGACCAGCTTCGCCATTTGAGAAGTGCGCGCCACAGCTTAGCCTCCTGCCTTTTCGTCGGACGACCCCGCTGCCTGCCGCCGTTGAGCCTCCGCCCGGAAAGGCATTCCCAGGTGGCGGAGCAGCGCCAGCGCCTCGGCGTCCGTGCGGGCGTCGGTAACAATCGAAATGTTCATGCCCTTGGTCTTTTCCACCTTGGCGTAGTCGATCTCCGGGAAAACCAGTTGGTCACGAAGGCCCAGCGTGTAGCTTCCCCGCCCGTCGAACGAGCGTGTGGAAAGGCCGCGAAAGTCGCGGACGCGGGGCAACGCCACATTCAGCAGGCGGTCGATGAATTCGTACATCCGGTTGCCGCGCAGCGTCACCATGGCCCCGATGGGCATGTTCTTGCGCAGTTTGAAATTGGCGATCGACTTCCGGGCCCGCGTGATGACCGGCCTCTGACCGGTGATCTGGCCGAGCTCCTGCCCGGCGCTGTCAAGCAGCTTGGCGTTCTGAATCGCCTCGCCCAGGCCCATGTTCACGACGATCTTGCGCAGGCGCGGGACCGCCATGGGGTTCCGGTAGTTGAGCTCCTTCATCAACGCCGGCACGATCTCTTTTTGGTAGCGCTCTTTCAGTCTCGGCACCATGACTTCGGTTCGATGCCCCCCGTTCTTAACGGTCCAGAACCTTTCCGCACTTCGCGCAGACGCGCACCGTCACCACCTTCTTGCCTTCGGCCTTTTTTCGGTGCTGGATGCGCGTCGGGCCGCACTCGTCGCAGATCAGCGCCACGTTGGAGACGTGGACGGGGCCTTCTTTATCCAGAATCCCCCCGCGAATCTGCTTGGCCGGATTCGGCCGGGTGTGGCGCTTCACGATGTTGACATGCTCGACGAAGATCCACTTCTTCTTCGGGACCACTTCCAGAACGCGCCCGGCTTTGCCCTTATCGCGTCCGGCAAGCACCTGCACCTGGTCGTTCTTGCGAATATCCAGCGTGGATCCCATTACAAAACCTCGGGCGCGAGGGAAACAATCTTGAGAAACTTCTTCTCGCGCAATTCGCGGGCGACGGGACCGAAGACGCGTGTGCCCACGGGCTCGCCCGCTTCATTGATCAGCACCGCGGCATTTTCATCAAAGCGGATATAGCTGCCATCGCGGCGCCGCTGTTCCTTCCGCATGCGGACGATGACCGCCTTGACAACCTTGCCTTTAGGGATGGGGCTGTCGGGCGCGGCCTCTTTGACCGACGCCGTGACCACATCGCCCAGACTCGCTTGCAGGCCAACGTCCCCGCCCAGGGGCAAAATGCACGCGAGCTTCCGCGCCCCGGAATTATCGGCCACCTGAAGGATGGTTCGCATTCCGATCATACCGCACCCTCCGGCACCGGGGCCACCTGCGCCGCTTTCGCCACCACTTCCACCACCCGCCAGCGCTTGCGCGCGCTGAGGGGACGGGTTTCCTCAATCCGCACCGTGTCGCCGACCTGGCACTGGTTCTTCTCATCGTCGGCCAGAAACTTCTTCGAGTGCCGCACCACCCGCCTGTAGAGGGGGTGAGTCACTTGGCGCTCCACGGTCACGACCACGGTCTTCTGCATCTTGTTGCCGGTGACGATTCCAACTTTTTCCTGTCGCCGTGTTTTCATAGCCTTCTCAAAACCCCTGGCGGCCGCTGACCGCTCCCTAGGATTTCCGGGCGCTCTCCGCCAACTCCCGTTCCCGGAGGACCGTCTTCACCTTCGCCAGGTTTTTCCGCACCACGCGGATGTTGGGAAGGGTATCCGTCTGTCCGCCCGCAAACTGGAAGCGCAGCCGGAAGAGTTGGTCGGCGAATGCCTTCTCCTTGCCGCGGAGCTCGTCCGGGCCCCACTCCCGGATTTTTTCCGCTTTCAACAGTTTGTCGACCTTCATGCCATCCACTCCCGCCGGGTGACTATACCGCCGTCGAGCGAGCCACGAACTGCGTGGCCACGGGCAGCTTGTGGCTGGCCAAGCGCATCGCCTCGCGCGCCTCGGCCTCCGTCACGCCTTCCATCTCGAAGAGCACGCGGCCGGGCTTCACCACCGCCACCCAGAACTCCGGCGCGCCCTTGCCCTTCCCCATGCGCGTCTCCGCCGGTTTCTTCGTCACCGGTTTGTCGGGGAAAATCCGAATCCACAGCTTCCCGCCGCGCTTGATGAAGCGCATAATCGCTACGCGGCTCGCTTCAATTTGGCGGTCAGTGATCCAGCCCGGCGCCAGGACCTTCAATCCGTAATCGCCAAACGCCAGGCTCGACCCGCGCCACGCCTTACCCCGGCGCCGGCCGCGCTGCTGCTTGCGAAACTTCACTTTGCTGGGCATTAACATACGTTCGTCTTAATCCTTCGCCTCGACCCAAATCCTGCGTTGAGTTCTGAGCTCTCAGTCTGAGCATCGCCGTTCTTCGCTCTTACTGAATACTGACTACTGAGAACTGCCTTTACGCTGCCGTGGCGGTTACCGGCTCCTCGATCTTCTCCCGCTGCCGCTTCTGCTGGAGGATCTCGCCGTTGTAGATCCAGCACTTCACGCCGATCACGCCGTAGGTCGTCATCGCTTCCGCCAGCCCGAAATCGATGTCGGCCCGAAGTGTGTGCAGCGGCAGGCGGCCCTGCAGGTACCACTCGGAGCGGGCGATTTCCGCGCCGTTCAGACGCCCTCCGCATCGCACCTTGATGCCCTTGCATCCGAAGCGCAGCGCCGAATCCACGGCCTTGCGCATGGCCCGGCGGAAGGCCACGCGCTTTTCGAGCTGCAGCGCGATCGATTCGGCCACCAGTTGTGCGTTCAGTTCCGGCCGGTGAACTTCCTGGATGTTGATGGGCAAGACTTCGCGGCCCGTGCGCTTCTGGATCTCCTGCCGCAGCCGGTCGATTTCCGCGCCCTTGCGGCCGATGATGATGCCCGGCCGCGCGGTGAAAATCGTGACCTTGAGCTTATTGCCGGGCCGCTCGACCTCGATCGAGGCCACGCCCGCGCTCTGGAGTTGCTTCTTGAGCCGCTTCTTCAGCTCCAGGTCCTCGTGCAGCAGTTCGGCGTAATCCTTCTTGGCGAACCAGCGCGACTTCCACGTCTTGTTGTATCCGAGGCGGAATCCGTAAGGGTGAACCTTCTGACCCACCTTGCTCCTCCTTCACGGCGAGTCTCTGAGTCTCGCGTCTTCAGTCCAGAACGTCGCCAGTTGATCTCTGACTCCGGACTTCAAACTCAGAACTGAGAGACCGCCCGCACTAGCTTTCGCTCTCCTCAACCACCACCGTGATATGGCTCATGCGCCGCTGGTAGCGGTACGCGCGGCCCATGGGCGCGGGGCGGATGCGTTTTGCCCGCGGACCGTCGTTGACGTATGCCCGGGCAACGACCAGCCGGTCGACGTCCAAGTGCTCCGATTTCTGCTCGGCGTTCGAAATCGCGGAGCGTAGGACCTTCTCGATTTCGTGCGAGGCACGCTTCTTCGTGAACCGCAGGATGTTGATGGCTTCGCCCGCGTTCTTTCCCCGGATGAGGTCGACGACCAGGCGCGCCTTCTGCGGCGATACCCGAATGAACTTTGAAGTGGCTCGTGCTTCCATCGGCTCTCCCGAACTATTCCCTCAAGATCCGTTCGCCGCTCAGCTCGCGCCGCCAGCCGGTGGAGCCGCGGGCCGAGAAATTCCGACGCCGCCCGGCGGGGCTACCGCGGCGGCCTTTTCGGCCGCGGCCCTCGCCCCGTGCCCCTTGAACAACCGGGTCGGCGAGAATTCCCCGAGCTTGTGGCCGACCATGTTCTCCGTAATATAGACGGGAATGAACTTCTTGCCGTTATGGACGGCGATCGTGTGGCCCACCATTTCCGGCACGATGGTGGAACGCCGCGACCATGTCTTGATCACCTTCTTCTCGAACCGCCGGTTGAGCAGTTCGACTTTCTTCATCAGGTGATTGTCCACGAACGGACCTTTCTTGAGCGACCGTCCCAAGTCTCCCTCCCGCTACTTCTTCTCGCGCCGTTTCACAATGAACTTATCCGTCTGCTTGTTGTGGCGCGTCTTATAACCGCGCGTGGGTTTGCCCCACGGCGTGGTCGGATTCCGCCCGCCGGAGGTCTTGCCCTCGCCACCGCCCAGCGGATGATCGACCGGGTTCATGGCCACGCCGCGCACCGTCGGGCGGATACCCCTCCAGCGCTTGCGGCCCGCCTTGCCGATCGAAACGTTCTCGTGGTCGACGTTGCCCACCTGGCCGACGGTGGCGATGCACTCCATGTGAACCTTGCGCACCTCGCCGGAAGGCAGGCGCACCTGCGCGTATTCGCCTTCCTTGGCCAGCAACTGCGCCGCGCCGCCTGCCGAGCGCACCAGTTGCCCGCCCTTGCCGGGGCGGAGCTCGATATTGTGAATCATCGTGCCTGCCGGGATGTTCTTCAGCGGCAGGGCGTTCCCCACGACAATGTCGGCGTCCGGTCCGGAGACGACCTTGTCGCCCACCTTGAGCCCGAGCGGGTAGAGGATGTAGCGCTTCTCCCCGTCCGCGTAATGCAGGAGCGAAAGGAACGCCGAGCGGTTCGGGTCGTATTCGATCGTGGCCACACGAGCCGGGATGCCGGCCTTGTCGCGCTTGAAGTCGACGACCCGGTACATCCGCTTGTGGCCGCCGCCGCGGTGCCAGATGGTCAGCTCGCCGCGGTTGTTGCGACCCGAGATGCGGGTCTTCGGCTCGAGCAGGGGCTTGTACGGCTCCGAGGTCGTGATCTCGTCGAATGTCAGCCCCGTCTGGAACCGCCGTGTTTCCGTGTAGGGTCGGTACGTTTTGATTCCCATAAAACCTTCAAACGATGCATCGCGAGTCGGGCCGCCGGCCGCGGCGACTCGTCATTCACCGCTCATCGTTTTTCTAGACGTTCTCCATGACCTCGGGGATCTTCTCGCCAGCCTGCAACTTCACGAAGGCCTTCTTCCAATCCGGGCGACGTCCCACAGTGCGGCCGCGCCGGCGGGTCTTGCCGTGGTAGATCGCCGTGCGCACCGAGTCAACCTTGACCTTGAAGATGGTCTGCACAGCCTCGCGGATTTCCACCTTGGTGGCGTGCGGGTCGACCTGGAAGCACAGGGTCCGCGCCCGCTCGCGGGCATCCACACTCTTCTCCGTGATGACGGGCTTCTTCAGGATCTGGTACGGGCTCTTGGTCATCGCAGCGACTCCTGCAAGCGCGTCAGGGCGCCCTCGGAGATCAGCAGCCGGTCGTGGCTGAGCACTTGATAAGGGTGAACTTCGTGGTGCCGGACCAAATCGCAACCCTCAATGTTCCTAGAAGAGAGTTCCAGGTTCCGGTTCGACCGGTCGTCGACGACCAGCACCGTCCGGCTCACGCCCAGCTTCTCGAGCGCGCCGGCGAAGGCCTTTGTCTTCGGCTCCTTGAGATCAAACTGTTCGACGACCGTGAGTTTCTGCTCCTGGTACTTGGCAGCCAGGGCCGAGCGCAGCGCGCCGCGTAGCATCTTGGCCGGAATCCTGTAAGAGTAATCGCGTGGGACCGGGCCGTGCGCAATCGAACCGTGCCGCCAGAGCGAGCTGCGGATGCTGCCCACGCGAGCGCGGCCGGTGCCCTTCTGCCGCCAGGGCTTCTTGCCGCCGCCCGAAACTTCTCCGCGGCTCTTGGTCTTGTGGGTGCCGCGACGTTTGCTCGCGAGATAGACCTTCACCGCTTCCCAGAGCAGGTTCTGGTTGGGCTTGACGGCAAACACCTCATCGGCGAGCTGGAGCTCCTTCACCGTCTGCCCTTCGAGATTCTTGACTTCAACGGTTGCCATGTTTCCTTCTGCTGACTGCCTACTGCTCTACTTATGCGGGGCCTTCGCCTTGCGCACGATCACGTAGCCGCCGTTCGGCCCGGGCACGGCGCCCCGGACGAGCAGCGTGTGGTCATCGGAAAGCACTTGCACGACCCGTAGGTTGCGCACCGTCACCCGGTCCACACCCATATGGCCGGCGGCGCGCATGCCCTTCAGCACACGCGAGGGATATGCCGAGGCGCCGATCGAACCCGGCGCGCGGTGGAACATCGAGCCGTGGCTCGCACCGCCTCCGCCGAAGTGGTGTCGCTTGACAACCCCCGCAAAACCGCGCCCCTTGGAGACTCCCGTAACGTCCACAAGTTCGTCGACCGTGAAGCTGTCGACGAGCACCTTGTCGCCAACTTTCACATCGGCGCTTCCGGCCTTCAACCTCACCTCACGCAGGAAGCGGACGGGGACGGCGCCCGCCTTCTTGAAATGCCCTTCCCGCGCCTTGGTGAGCCGCTTCGGAGCGGGCATCTCGACGAGGCCGAGTTGCACCGCCTCGTAGCCATCCTTCTGCGCCGTCTTGCGCTGGATGACGACACACGGCCCCGCCCTGAGCACCGTTACGGGCACCACATCGCCGTTTTCGGCGAAGACCTGCGTCATGCCCAGTTTTTTTCCTAAAATTGCCTCAACCATATTCGTTGCTCGAGACCCGGGGTTCGGGAGATGCCATGCGAATCCCTAACCCCAAATCCCTAATCCCGGTTACTTCGTGTGTTCCTTCCCGAACGCCTTGATCTCGATATCCACGCCCGAAGGCAGATCGAGCTTGGTCAGCGCCTCGATCGTCGCCGGCGTCGGCTCGAGCAGGTCAATCAGCCGCTTGTGCGTGCGGATTTCGAACTGCTCGCGCGACTTCTTATCAGTGTGGGGCGAGCGGAGGACGCAGTACTTGTTCTTGATCGTGGGCAGGGGAATCGGCCCCGCCACCACCGCGCCGGTCCGCTTCGCCGTCGAGACAATTTCCGCCGCTGACTGGTCGAGGATGCGGT
>Ga0315280_10001215_pt1 | contig 45024 bp, 38 predicted proteins | sample YL17G06_40_MG_FD_203697 | JGI IMG/M metagenome (GOLD analysis project Ga0315280, IMG submission 203697) | Sediment microbial communities from Yellowstone Lake, YNP, Wyoming, USA - YL17G06_40 | ecosystem: Environmental > Aquatic > Freshwater > Lake > Sediment | place: USA: Wyoming | collected... | reverse complement strand
TCAACAAAGCAATGTTGAATGGAGTTAACTCAGCCGGACATCTCGCCGCACACATTCCACACATCACACATTCTATAGAGAGTTCGACCACCTCTTTCAGATCCCCGCGCATCGCAGCGGCAACATAGTTCATCACGTCCAATTCCATGGGGCAGGCCTTCGTGCAAGTATTACACTGCAAGCACCGCATCAGCTCTGGATAGAGTTTGACAATGTTGGAATCGTTGGGTGAGACGTCCTTTATTGTGTAGATGGCTTTATTCGCAGGAACAAATGGAAGCTGGATTAAATAAATGTCCGGCTCGATCACCGTTTGACATGCCAGACCCACTTTAAGCTGATAGTTGCCTTTCTTTCGGTAAATCGTCACACAGGCCCCACAGACCCCTCCCCGACAGCCACACCCCCTTTTCAGTCTGTACCCCGCGAACTCCATAGCCTTCAGGATGGTCAGCCCCTGCGGCACTTCATACTTTTTCCCCATCACATAAATAGGTATCAGTTTGATGATGTCGTTTAACACGATCTCCTCTATCGATAAAAAAGCATGAATCAATTTTACCGCAATGTAGGGTTCGTTCCCCGAACGAACCGTTAAGGCGGCGTTGCGTGTATCATGCGAGGTCCACGGCGTGATCGGGGACCACGCCCTACAGAATATAGAATGAACTTGAACGGATTATAGCCAAAATTGCCAGCTAACGCCCTTTCGTATACTGGACCGTCGTCAGAGCTTTTTCGAATCGGTAGTCGGGAAGCAGCATCGGAGAAACCGTTTCCGACATGATGCCCAGCTCTCTTAACGACTCCTGGTAGGTTCTCACGTGATCCAGGCTCACCTTCCCACCCTTGACCCCATCAACCTTTCGAGCCATGTCAATTCCTGCGCGCCGGCCGAAAACAAAAATGTCTACCAGGGAATTTGACCCCAGCCGGTTGTGACCATGAACACCTCCTGCCACTTCACCTGCCACATAGAGATTGGGAATATTCGTCTCGCCGTTTATATTGGTTTGGACACCACCATTCTGATAATGCTGTGTAGGATAGATCAGAATGGGCTCTTTGACAGGATCAATATCATATTTTTTAAATCGGCTATGAATTCCCGCGAATCTTCTTACAAAGGTCCCCTCTCCTCCAATCCTATCGATCAGGGGGGTATCCAGCCATACTCCTACCATTCCAGTAGGGGTCAAAACCCCTTTGCCCCTCTCACCGCATTCCCGAATAATCGCAGCAGAGAGCGCATCTCTCGTTTCGAGACGATCAACAAACATCTCGCCTTCGACGTTAACCACTTGAGCCCCTTGGGCTCTTAAGGCCTCTGAGACAAGAAGACCCAGCATCTGTTCTGGCCAAGCGATACCCGTAGGATGATATTGAATAAAATCCATATAGAGCAGTCTTGCTCCCGCCCGATAGGCCATGACCAATCCATCTGCAGTCGCCCCATAATGGTTGGAGGTTGGAAATCCTTGTATATGGAGCCGTCCAATTCCTCCTGTTGCAAGCAGGGTGGTTTTTGCCTGGACAACACAATACTGCTCTGTGTCAAAATTGAATAAGACGGCCCCTGCACATTTCCCCTGATCATCCAATAGAAGCTCGACGGCGGGGCTAAATTCCAAAACGTCGATCTCCCGATTCCGAATTTCGTCGCAGAGAACCCTCATGATCTCTAATCCTGTGATGTCTTTTACAGAATGGGATCTTTTTCGAGAATGTCCTGCTGGCATATGTGTAAAATAGGATCCATCGGGCAAACGATCAAAATTGACACCTAAATTTGTAAGCCACTCCACGATGAAAGGCGCATCGTTAACCAATGCCTCCACCAGCTCCGGAATATTTTTACCTCTTCCTCCTACAATGGTATCAATATAGTGTATTACCGGAGAATCCTCAGGTAAGGTGGCGGCTCCTATCCCCCCTTCGGCCATGATGGTATTTGAATCACCTAATCTCAATTTGGTCGCTAAAAGCACCTCCGCCCCATTCTCGTTTGCAAACAGGGCAGCCGTAACTCCTGCCCCTCCGCCTCCGATTATCAATACATCTGTGTTGTAATCTACTTTTTTAAGATCGATGTCTTCAGGATTTAATCGACTCGGTGATTCGAGTAAGGCGACAAATTCTTTGGGGGCCGTATCTCCCTTGTTGGGACCAATTGGGATCTCTCTCTTCTCCGCCATCCGGAAATCAGGATGGTACGTCTCCAAGAGTTTTGCCTTTTCAGCGAACTGCAACCTCGGAAAACTCTGGCCGGTTCGGAGGCTTCTCGAAGCCTCTACTTTTTTTATAGAATCTCGCATCTCGACAGGATAGGTCATGTTATTCTCGACAAATTCTTATTTTTAGTTATATATATTAACCAATTTATCAAAATGAACCTTGAGAAAGGAGGCCGTTCCCCCATTATCTAGAAGGTCTAATAACCCTACCAACTTGTGAGAGTTTAGTAAGGAAGGTAATAGACTATAAAAGGAATTAGTACACACAAAATTGATGGGTTTTTTTTACCTTCTTCTTTCTAACACTTAACCCAAGGCAATATGAAGAGGTATCATAGCAATCTTCGACCTGTCTTTAAGTGCCTGCGGAAGCATGCACTTCCACCACGATCTTCCCTTCATGAACAACATCGACACCTCCCACCCGAAGGTTACCTCTATGGGTCGTGCAATCTATGTGGGCAGGGGCGCGCGTGGATCCTCCCAAATGAATGTCACAGCCGAGCGCAACGGTCACACTGCCCGCTGTGTGTGTATCTTCGGCAGGGGCTGCTACACCACATCGGATACAGCGCTTATTAGTACCCACACCTACCTCTGTTATGTGGTACATCTCTCCCCCTCCAAGATCTTCCAAAAATTGCTTTAGGTCATGAGCTTCCCAACCGCCAGAAATGTTGCGTACGAAACCCTTTTCAACATCGAGCATAATGGGTTCAGTCAGCTCCCGGTATTCACGGGCAGCAATGCTTCGGTTTATAACAATATGTCCCTGTGCCGATCTGTCATCTGGAACCCTGGTAACCTGGCCTCCAGGGATAAATTCAGCCAAGAAGCGTTTTCCTATACCAGGGAATGATGTTTTCCGGATCCTCCCACCGCTACACTTTAGACCGTATTGACCAAAAGTACATTCAAAATCGGTGCCCATAGGTGACGTGAAGCGCACAGTTCCTCCCGGTTCGAAAACTCTGCCTACCGCTTGGGTAAACTCGTCAAGTTCCTTGACTTCTTGCTCAGATTCTGGAAATAAAAAAAGTAAATTTTCTTCTGTGATATATACGGAAGAAATCATCCGTTCCCCTAATGCCAATGCCTCTTTATAAACTTGCGAAAAGTAGAGCGTCATATCAGAGCTAAGCAGGACTATTACATCCGCATCATGGATAGCCCCATTCACAGGCGCAGGGGGTTCAGCACGCGAAGGATATAGCGACATACCTGCGAAGAGGGAAAATTTTTTCATAGGAACGTATATTTGTGGTTTATACGTCACCTGACAAACCTTAGCCCCATCAGCGTTGGCTGCTGCGGCAAAGGCATTAAGGATCCTCTGGCTCAATGTCCCATCGCTAACTATTAGTACTTCATCCTCAGGCTCCATCAATGCGCAATAGCGCAAGGCGACCCGGGCCCGGTCGAATAACTCCAGTTCAATCATGGCTCACCTCCGAGTTTGGTTTTACATAAATCAATCTATGTATCCTCACTATGCATCATTTCTCTGTGACCTTTAACCATATCATAAAAGGCGCCATTACATTGTTCGACATTAAAGTAAAGAAGTTGGCCCCTGAAATACTCCTTACTTCTACAAAAACTAAATGGCTAATCCCGTTCTATAACCCTCGTGGATAGCGTCTATTATTTTACGAGGCTCCTTGCTGTCGCCAATCGTATGGACTGAGCGCCCGCTCCCCTCGAGATTCTTAGTAAGGTCATCAACAGACTCGTATCCAACGGCAATTACTACAGTGTCTGTTGCGATCGATATCAGTTCATACTCGTTGGTTAGTCCCATCATAGCGACTGTAACTCCACCGGGATGGATGCCATATAATTTAGTTCTAGTGAATATCTGAACACCTGACTCGATCAACCGTTCCATAAGGCAGACTAGCTCAAGGGGATTGGCATTCTTACCGACGATGGGAAGCATCTCCACCAGGATAACGTGTTTTTCCTCCTGAGCCAGGATCAGACTAGTCTCCATCCCAACAAGTCCTCCACCTACTACCATTACCCGTGACCCCACCGGTGTGGTACCCATCAAAACGTTAGCGGCCAAAACTACGTTATTACTCTCAATGCCCGCCACCTCAGGCCACAAGGGTCTAGCGCCTGTTGCTATTATCACAACATCCGGGTTAATTTCTGCGACAAATTGAGGGGTAACGGTTAAGCCCAAATGGACCGAAACGCCCAAGATTTGAAGCTGCTGGATTAGAAACTGAATTAGGTCCCGTATCTCGCGATTATGTGGGAGCCTAGATGCCACCTCCAATTGGCCACCAAGAAATTCTGCCCGTTCGTAGAGAGCTACACGATGTCCCCTCAGAACCGCGACTCGCGCAGCCTCCATGCCAGCGGGACCTCCGCCTACAACCATTACCTTGCGAGACAGAGGAGCTGGCCGGATTCGGTATTCCTCTTCATGACCCACGGTAGCGTTGACAGTGCAAGAGACCCTAGGGAACCTATTAACATCTCTGGCCGCACAGCCCGTGTTGTCTCCAATGCACGGACGTATCTCAGAAAATCTGCCCTTATGGGCCTTATTGGGCAGCTCTGGGTCAGCAAGTAGGGCTCGTCCCATCAGAATAAAATCTGCTTTGCCCTGAGCCAACATCTCTTCTGCCAGCACTGGATCGATGCACCGGCCAACAGCACTAATCGGGATTTTCACGACCTCTTTGACTTTCGCTGCTAGGTCGGCGTAGCAGCCCTGGTGAAAAAAAGAGCCAGGGATCATATATTGGCGGGTTTCGCGAGTTCCAGCCGTCACATTGATAGCATCGGCCCCAGCTGCTTCCAGGAGTCTTGCATGGACCATGGCCATATCTATTTCAATACCTCCCGGTAAGAAGTCCCTGCCATTGATCCGCACACTAATTGGAAAATCCGGACCAACAACATCTTTGATCCGTCGGACCACATCGCACACGAAACGTGCCCTATTGTCGATAGACCCCCCATAGCTGTCTTCTCGTCTGTTATAAAAGGGCGAGAGAAAAGAGTGTAGCAGGTAACCATGGGCAGCGTGAACGTCCACTAAGTCATATCCCGCTTCTTTAGCTCGCTGTGATGCGATGGCATAGGTTTCGATAATTTCCAGAATCTCCTCCACAGTCAATGCGTGAGGAATTACGTCTGCGGTAATGAAAGGGATAGTGGACGGCCCCACCGGTCGGGTGGCACGACCAGCTCCAAAAGCCTTCTGAGCCAGACGGATACCTGCATGCAGGAGCTGACAACCGATAAGCGCTCCGGAATTGTGAACGGCTTGGGTAATCAGTCTGTGGCTCTCGATAAGTGAATCGTCACAAAGACTGGTCTGATTCGGGCGATAGTGGGCCTCATGTTTAAAATAAACACCTCCTACGATCAACAATCCTGCTCCGCCTCGTGCCCTTTCTGTGTAGTATCGGATCGAGGCTTCACTGATGCTCCCATCCTCATTGGCAAAGCGGTCCAGCATTGGAGCAAAAACGATGCGGTTTTTTACCTCTATGGTTCCGATCTTCCCAGGGGCAAAGAGAAGGTTCAGTCTGGACACTAATTTCTCCTGTTCCACCAACGGCAGAGCATGCCCTGAAAAGCCGTGAAGGTGGATTCAAATGTATTTGCTGGTTCCATACTGGACTTAAACCAAAGATATTTTAGGATCACGATTAGGTTTCTCAACACTATAGCATGGAATACATCTAGTATCCTTGAGATCACTTCTTAAAGAAATTTAAACAGAATATTTTTGCCATGATGCAATCTTTATGCAAACGATCCTTATGAGAGGTTTTCACGAAGACCAATATTGTATTATTCTAATGGACTCTATAAGCTCCTGTTGCTGCTTTCAGTCCTCCCTCCAGCAACCCCATTGGAAACGTTAATTTTCTTGAAAGTGCGGTGTTATAACATTTGTACATTAAAAGAACTCCTTTATTAAAACATGAATTTTCCAAAATTACCCATCTTTCGGAGCATATTCTCCTTTAATCCAAGTATCCAGGTCTTTCAGCTCTTTGATTCTCGACATATATTTGAGACGTCCCTCAGTCTGGGTCAAAAAGTCGGTGACCGTATACCTTAGCTGCTCGACAAGAAAGATGTTAAAGCGAGCGGGTAACTCATCCACTCCCATTTCAGAGAATCCGTATGGAGGGCCTGCTGAACCAGCGTTAGCGGTTAATTGTAGAACTCGCTCCTCAATCTCTCCATCATGCATGATTTCGGGCCGGTTGAGGAGCAACGCTAATGCAGCCTCAATACCATAGGCAGCCCAGTTGGAGATGAAACCCACTACCAACACATCGGTCTTGGTGGTAGCGGCACATCCTTCACCGCATCCACAATAACACTTCGCCCCGGTGGCGAGGTATTGCCGCACCTCCTCTTGAACATTTCCCATCCCGATCTCGTTGCCTCCATCACCGCAACCGATGGTAAAGATACCTCGGCGTTTTGCTTCCTCAACCATCAGATGGTATTTCCCGGTGAGGGGTGTTATATCGCGCCCCGGGAGCGAATGATTTAGACCCGCTGCATTGGGGCTACTCTTCTCCACCGCAATGATTGCAGAAGGCTTTAAATCATCCAGCCAACGATTGATAATTTCTTTACTTCTTTCTTCATCCATTAAGGGGGAGAGAGGAGCTGCCACATAAGCTCTGCACAAAATCTTCTGGGCTTCCTTTAGCTCGTTTGAAATTCGAAATCCAGCACCTCGGAGAGAAGATCGTATGATTTCGAGATGCCCGGATTCTGAGAAAACAATAGGTGTAGCTTCTAAACCGAAGTTAACCGCCCGTGCCAATCCAGCTACCCCTGGAGGGCCATCGGTTTCGCCTATCATAAACATAGGCAGATACCAACCCGTCAGAAAGATCACAGTATCGCCTAGTTTGACTCTATCGACTAGACCTTTGGCTGCCTGGTAAGTTAATGGATCTCTCGTATCTGACTTTTTACGAGCAGCCTCATAAAGCAAGTGAATTAACGGATACTCTGTGCGTCTGAAGAACTTAGAACCAATAGAAGCACATATCAAGCGATCTATGTTATCCGTTGCAAACTTAATATCTTTTTCGCTGAATTGCATAAAAACCTCCTCAATAGTTAGATTTTAAAAATAAGATTTTCAGTTTTCATATACAAACCTCACCGTGCGGCTTGACATAAAACTCGATGCTCTACTGCCTCCTAACACTTTTGGAAAAAGAAAAAGTAGAGAACATCCCTTCAAGACTTTTGGCTTCAGATTAAAGGATGATCGCTTAACGGCCCCTAAGGCCCGGTAAGATGGTCGATTACTACACCCCATTCGAAAATATTTTGAGTAACTGCAACAATTCTTACATCTCAATAATACCCTACGCCAAAATCCTCCCCCTGTACCCTCATCTGAATATTATATTCTATTCCACAAAGATTTTAATTCATCTTTAAATTTTGGATGGGCAATTGCGATTAAAGCCTCTGCCCGTTGCCTAAGAGACTTCCCCCTTATATCTGCAATTCCATATTCCGTCACAACGTAATGGACATTTTCCTTTGAAATGGTAACGGTTTCACCTGGAGGCATTTTGGGAACGATTCTGGAGATCTTTCCGGATAAGGCTGTTGATGGCAAAGCGATAATTGACTTCCCGCCAGGCGAATAGGATGCGCCCACACAGAAATCTTTTGATCCTCCAATTCCGCTTACCTGAATACCATTGACGGTTTCAGCATTGACTTGTCCTGTAAGATCGACTTGAATCCCTGAGTTAATAGAAATGAATTCTTTGATTTGAGAAATAATATGAATATGATGGGTGTAATAAACTGTGTCAAAGTGGAAAAGAGGATTATTATGGATAAATCGGTACAGTCTATCATTTGTCCCCATTGCCATTGCTGCTACCGTCTTTCCTTGGTTGATTTTCTTCAATTGATTGTTAACGACCCCCTTCTCAATGAGATCCACGGTGCCATCTGAAATTGCACCCGAATGGATGCCAAGATCTTTCTTGTTGATTAGGCATTGTAAAACTGCTTCTGGAACCTCTCCGATTCCCTGTTGCAGCGTTGCCCCATTGGGAATTAACTCTGCAACGTATTCCCCAATTTTTAATGAAATTAAATCCACCTCAGCAGATTTCAGTTCCACCAGCGGGTGGGAAGCTTCGACAATGTAATTCAGATGTGAAACATGGATGAAGGTATTTCCCAAAGTTCGAGGCATCTGCTCGTTGATTTCTGCAATAATAATCTTTGCACTTTCTACAATCGGTTTCGTATAGTTTACAGTGATTCCAAAACTGCAGTAACCATTTTCGTCCGGCGGAGAAAGTTGGACAAATGCCACATCAATAGGGAGTGGACCTCCAATACAAACCATCGGAGTCTCAAATAGTGAAACAGGAACATAATCGGCTCTACCTTCTCTAAAGGCTTTAAACAATGGCTTACTGAGATGAAATGAAAATATTTTAAATGCCTTCCCCATTTCAGACTCTGCATAGTCGCATATTCTGGCACGATAGAATCCTTGAACAATTTCTACATCTTCAAGACGATCCTTAGCTTTAACCAGTGCGTCGATCAGTAGAAAAGGTTCACTGCAGTTGGCTTCAATAAAGATCCGCTGCCGTGATTGGACACAATTGGAAATTGCTTCTTCCGCTGAACAGAGCCTGTCTCGGTAAATCTCTCTCCAAGCTCGAATTCTCTCGCCAAAGCGCACGACAACCTCCTCAGAGTTCGGTCTTTATGCTATTTCTGAGTCATCTTCTGACCTAGTATAATTCCAAGCTGGAGTGCCTTTAGGTTTATCTCTTTCATTTTCTCAGGAATTTTCTTAGTTAAGGCCCATTCTAGAGCTTTCTCAGAGACGTATCGCGTGATACCAGCCATCATACCTAGGGCCATTATATTGGCCGCCATTGTAGACCCCAACTTTTCCTTCACGGTGAGGGTAATAGGAAAGGAATAGACTTTTCCCTTCGATTTCACCTCCCCCTTAATGTAGGAGGAATCAATAATCACAATCCCCCCCTCCTTGATATTTTGAATTGATTCATTCAAGCTCTCTTCCGTCATCAGCAAAAGAAGATCCGCATCCACCACTTCTGGAAAATAGATCTCTTCACCTTCTTCGCAAAATAAGACATCGCATCGACTGTTGCCCCCTCTGACTTGGCCTCCGTAGGCCGTGCATAAGGAAACGTTCTTGCCGTCGTAAACTGCCAAAGCCTCCGCCAAGATCTCCCCGGCCAGAAGGATACCTTGGCCTCCAGAACCACTAAATCGAATCTCTACCGTCATATCTCGCTCTGATTCCGTTGGCATTTTTCTCTGATTTTTTGTACGCCCTCGAAATACTCAGGAGTGTGCTTCTCAACAAAAATCCCTGTAACCACCTTGTCCTCTAACTCCTTAAGACTTGCTCCTCTCGCTTTTTCTAATGGAAGAGTGTGGTCTTTCAGCCATTTCATCATATTGGGACCTGTCACACCCATTCTTTCAGGGTTGCGCCTTCCATAATTGACCGGACATTGATTGACGATCTCAATGAAGGAAAACCCTTTATGTTTTATACCCTTTTCGATGAAGGTTGCCAATTGGAAGGGGGAAGCCACTGTTCCTCGTACCACAAAAGAGGCCCCTGCTGCCTCCATTATTTTGCACGGGTCGAAGGCGGGCTCTATCATTCCATAGGGCGCTGTGGTTGCAAAATCTCCTATGGGTGTCATAGGACTGTACTGACCACCTGTTCTTCCATAAATGAAATTATTTGATACGATAGCCGTCAAATCGATATTTCTACGTGCGGCATGGATGATATGGTTTCCACCAATCGAGAAACAGTCCCCATCCCCTTGAATCAGGATGACAGTGAGGTCAGGTCTCGCTAATTTTAACCCTGTGCCATAGGCCGGCGCCCTCCCATGAGTGACATGGAGTTCATCAAAATCGATATAACGTGGAATAAACCCGTTACAACCAATGCCGGTCACAAAAGCAAACTTGGTTTTTTCAATTCCTGATTGATGGATTGCCCTCACCAAGGCTTGGGTAATTATTCCGCATCCACATCCTGGACACCATGTGGTTGGTAATGCCCTAGTAACAAAATAAGTTTGCAATAATTCTTTTTGTGGTTGCAATTTTGCCATTCACACTGCTCCTCAAATTTTTTCCACGATATTTTGTGGCGTCACGTTCAGACCATCTACCCGATTCAGGGAGATCACTTTCGTCTTCCCCCCGCACGCCCTATCTACTTCACCAACAAGCTGTCCCAGATTCATTTCAATCACAATGATTGACTTTACCCTCCTAGCCAGTTCAGACACCTCCTTCCTGGGAAATGGCCATAAAGTGATAGGCCTGAACAGACCAACCTTCAAACCTTTCTGTCTGGCCATCATCACTGCTGCCTTCGCCGCTCTTGCTGGCATCCCATAGGCGAATAGGGCGATCTCCGCATCCTCCAACATTAGGGATTCTATCATTTGTATTTCGCCCAGATAATTAAGGATCTTATTTTGGAGACGCCGGAGCAACTCATCAAAGACCTGAGGATTCCTAGAATAATCTCCAGAGATAGTATGCATATTTCCAATAATTCTGGAACGATAACCCGACCCAAAATCGGCCATAGGTGGAACTCCAGTCTCATCCGGTTCATAGCATTTATATTTTTCGGGTGGACCCGTAGGTTTTTTCCGATTGAAAATCTCCACCCCGCCTGGATCGAAAAGCTCGATCTTCTCCTTGAGATGGCCTAAGAAGGCATCCATTAAGAAGATTACGGGAACTCGGAACCTTTCCGAAAGGTTGACCGCTTTGATCGCCAGTTGGTAGACTTCTTTCACAGAGTAAGGGGCAATGGCAATGATCTCATTATCTCCATGAGGACCCCATTTGGCCTGCATCACATCCTGCTGAGCAGGGGTAATGGACCCTGTTCCCGGACCTGTTCTCTGGACATTTACAATGAAGCAAGGGATCTCCATGGCCACCGCTTGACTGATGTTCTCCAGCATAAGGGAGAGACCTGGCCCACTTGTGGCGGTCATCGATTTCACTCCGCCCACAGAAGCACCGATCACAGCCCCCATACTCGCTAGCTCGTCTTCCATCTGGATGAAGGTCCCTCCAACCTGGGGTAACCTTTTGGAGAGATATTCGGCCACTTCCGTAGCTGGCGTTATTGGGTAGCCTGCAAAAAAACGGACACCTGCCGTAATCGCTCCCTCCCCTACCGCTTCATTCCCTTGGATCAAAACAACTCTTTTTTCTCCCACTTCCGTTCCTTTAAAGGGCGTTCACAGTAATTGAGAATTCAGGACAGTAGATCTCGCATGAACGGCATTGAGTACACCTCTCTGGGTGGGTCACTTGGGGCTCGCCCAACACGCCTGAAGTAAGTACCTTTGGGGGACAGAATTCGATGCAGATCCCACATTTCTTACACCATTTTTCATTGACGAGGATTTCAGCCTGTTTCTCTCTACTCTTTATCATTTTCTACATCTCTGTTCTTTTTGATAATAAGGGCATCAACTGCCTTCACGCCCTTTCCATTTTCCATGACCATCAAAGGGTTAATATCAATCTCTTTGATCTCATCCTTTAAAAAAATGGAAAGGTCAGAAAGTCTTAAAAGCACCTCGATGATCGCTTCAACATCCCCTTTCTCTCTCCCTCGGAAGCCTTTAAGGATGGATGATGCTTTCACCTCATCGATCATCTCCTCGGCATCACTCCTCTGGATAGGAGCTACCCGCACTGAAACGTCCTTGAAAAGTTCAACAAAAACCCCTCCAAGGCCAAATAATAGGGTTGGACCAAACTGCAAGTCTTGAGACATTCCTACAATAACTTCTGTCCCCTTCTGAACCATCTCCTGGATCAATACTCCCTCGATTTTTGCATCCGATTTACATTCCCTTCCTTTTTGGATGACCGTTTCGAAACTCATTTTCAGCTTATCATCATTTCGCACCCATAATTGGACGACTCCCGCCTCGGTCTTATGAGGTATATCTTGAGAAACCAATTTAACAGCAACCGGGTAACCTATTTCTCTAGCTGCATCTAAAGCTTCTTCTAAAGTAGAAACCATTCTCTCCTCGGCCACAGGAATGCCAAATAGGCTCAATAGCTTTTTACTCTCGAATTCATTCAAAATAGATGAATTAGAATTTAAAATCCTTTTGACGGGGGTACTCATCAGTGGATCAAATTTTATTTTTCCAGGACCTGTTTCCAATTTGCTCAGTTTATGTTTCTCCAGAAATCTTCCATAATCGAGAAAATTTTTTAACACCCTTGCACAAGACTCAGGTGTCCTGAACGTGGGTATCCCATTCCTTTCTAATAGACGAAGAGCCTCTCCTGCGTTTGGATTTAAAAAAACAACGACGGTTTTACCCGATTCCTTATCTCTTTCCAAAATAGGCTTTACACCCATCTCCGGAGCAAATTGGCCAGAAGTTCCAACAATGGGCATCACGATGTCGAAATTTTCATCCTGAAGGAAAAGGTTGATAGCTTTACCATACCCAATTCCAACCCCTGACATCGTGACATCTAATGGATTTGAAAAAGAGGCGAAGGAAGGTAACCCTTTAGCAATAAAGTCTAATGTCATTGGAGAAGGCCTTGGGAATTGAAATCCATAAGTGCTACATTCATCTGCGATTAACGTGGCCACTCCACCTGTGGTTGTCACAATACCAATACGGTTTCCACCGTGAGGCTGAAACTTACTAAATAAAGAAGCAGCTTCAAAGAGGTCTTCAAGGCCTTTCACTCTCACAATCCCCTTTTGTTTAAAAATGGCGTCATAAACCTTGTCGGATCCAGTCAAGGCTCCAGTGTGAGATGTAGCCGCCTTTGCACCCGCCTCGCTCCTTCCGACTTTCAATATGATAATGGGCTTTTCTTTCTTAAGAGAAAGATCTGCTACTCTAAGAAATCTCTCAATATCTCTGAACCCTTCGAGAAAGACAATTATTACATCCGTACGAGAATCTTCCAACATGAACTCTATATAATCCGTTGCATCAAGGTCCACTTCATTTCCTGTAGAAACCAAATAGCTGAAGCCAATTCCTCTCGCTTCGGCTCTGGTCAAAAGAGATCCCATCAATCCCCCGCTCTGTGAAACGAAGCCGATTCGGCCAGGGGTAAGTTTATCCAATTCTAAGGCCACCACTGGGGTTAAAGCGACGTGCTCTAATACGTTCACGAGTCCTGCAGAATTTGGTCCACAGATTCTCATTCCGATCGAGCGTGCAATTTTTTTTATCTCGAGTTGTTTCTCTTTCCCGACCTCGCTACTTTCCGCTAAACCCGCAGTGTGGATCACTGCTGTCTTTACTCCTTTCTCTGCACATTCTTTAACCACATCAACAACCGATACATTGGGAATCTGAATAAAAGCGTTATCCACTGGCTCAGGAAGGTCTGCTACGCTCGGGTAGCAGGGGAATCCCATTAATTGATCGTATTTTGGATTAACCGGATAGACTTTCCCCTGATATCCATGCTTGACCAGATATTTTAAAGTCCTCCCTGTAAATTTGGAGGTATCAGCAGAAGTCCCTATGATCGCAATAGATTTTGGTGAAAAAAGAGAATCTAACCCTTTACATGACATAACTTTAATATCTACCTATTGTTACTCTCAGACTCCGAAGCATGATTTGAATCGAGTTATACTTTCTTCATATTCTTTTAATACAACGTGGGATTCCTCTAAACTCACTTTCTTGAATCTTATTTTGTCCCCGGGTTTAAGTTGCGCCAATCTACAGAGATCAGGTGAAATGACTGTTGCAATAACTGCATATCCCCCAGCCGACCGCTCATGTAAAAAAATGATAGGCTTAAAGCTACCAGGCACTTGTATTGCACCAGGCACATGTCCAGTAGTAGTAATATCGGGTCCTTTTGCATTGTGCTTTATGTCAGGTCCTTCAAGTCGATATCCTGCCCTGTCGGATTGCGGGGTAATCGTGTATTCACTATCCAAAAACCTGTCGATCGAATCAGAGGCAAAATGATCCTCAAAAGGTCCCATAATCACCCTCAAAACAGTTACTCCCTTTTCAGGATCAGGTAATATCTCTCCAATCTTCGAGTCAATTTCTCTTAAAGTCTTTCTGCCTATGATGCTATTTACCCCTATCTCGAACCTTCCACTCCTTATTACATCACCTGCAACTAATGCTCTACCATCAATTCCCCCGATATGGTATGGTACAGAAGTTGATTTACTACCCATAACTATTGGAACATCAATTCCTCCAACAACACTGATATAAGCCCTGCATCCCTTTCTCGGTCTTAGAATCTTGGAAGCTATTAGCAGATCTCCCTTCTTAATTCCTATAACCTCCCACATCGGCAGAGGCTTTTTGTTCACAGTGAAACCGAGATCCCCTCCAGTGATCGCAATGGCTGTATCTTCCAGAGCCATCATCGTGGGGCCTAACGCAGTCACCTCCAATGCTGCTTCATATTCGCCATTGCCTACCAATATATTTCCAATTCTAAATGAAAAGTCGTCCATTGGACCACCACCCGGGATACCAAATCGTCGGTAATTAAATCTCCCAATATCTTGTATCGTTGATAAAAGTCCTGGTTCAATAACTTTAAACACTCCCAAATTATTATCCACAGATTTGGATTTGATTGAATTAACAAAGCCCTTGTTCGCCTCTTCAAGGGCTTTGAACTCACCCTCATCTATAGCTCTATAATGAACATAATCACCAATCTCAAACAAAAAAGGAGGGTTCCTTTGTGGGTCGTAGAGTTTTAAGGGCGTTCTGCCTATGATGTTCCAACCACCGGGGCAATCAATGACGTAAGGCCCTGTTTGCTTGTTCCCTATCCCAACGTCTCCCGCAAACACTTTCAACCTCGGCACTTTTCTCCTTGGAGTGATTAATTTTTCAGGCACAAGGTTATGGACGTTTAAACCCATACGGTAAACCAAGAAAGGTTCTTTGGTATGGATTCTTATCACTTCTTCAGGAGTTATTCCGTGATATTCCGCCACGTACTCTAAGTCCGGCCCATACTCACCGCCATACAGTGTTGGGATCTCATAAACCTTAGGAGGAGGTAAAGTAACCTCATCGACACCCTTCTCTAGATCTCGTAACCTATCTATCAACAAACCCGCATCTATTTTCAGAGGATCATAATATATAACAATTGAATTATAACTAACCTGTGTATCGATAACCCCACAAATCTCTTCTTTTTCAATAAGTTGTGAGAGGCTTATGGCTTTTTTGCTGCTTACCTCGTCGGGCTTTTCCCCAAAATGGATAAGAACTCCCTTATCTCCAAAAAAAGAAAATTTTACTCCTTTCTCCATAATCTCCGCTACAGTCAATAAATAGAAAATTTTCTTCTACCAAATGAACCAAATAAACTTTTCTTTAATACTCTCAAGTCTAATCAAAGAATTCCTTTAGAGGCCTTATCTTTACACCAATCTCATCAAGCCTTGCCCTAACCATTCTCAAAACCTCCAATGCATTCGGATTATCTCCGTGTATGCAAAAAGAAGAGAAAGGCCCCATACTTATATCTTTCCCATCAACAGCTTTCATCTTCCCCTCTTTCATGATCCTTTCTACCCTGTCAGCTACCTCCAATGCATTAGTAGTTACTGCATTTGGCTCCCGTCTCGACACAGGTTCACCGTCAGAGTGCCTTGCCCTATCGACGGCCAATTCAGGTGCATGCCTCAATCCCAAACGCCTGGCGCTTTCATCCAATTCCGTACCGGGTCTGGAAATTAAAATCAAATCCTTATCAACTTTCAAAATAGCTTCCACAACCGCATCGGCAAGCTTTTTATCTTTTGTCACTAAGGCGGTGAAGAAAGACCCATGAAATTTGATATGGCCACAAGACATCCCTTCTGCTTTAGCAAAGGCCTGCAAGGCACCAATCTGGTAAGTAGTATAATCCGCAGCTTCCTTTGGTGTTATATCCATCTTACGCCTTCCAAAACCTAATAAATCAGGCAATCCAGGATGAGCACCCACCCCAATGCCATGTTTTTTCGCTAACGAAACCGAATATCTCATGACAGAGGGATCGCCAGCATGAAACCCACAAGCAATATTAGCTGAAGTTATGTGCTTAAATACCTCCTCATCTTCTCCTATTTTATAAGCGCCAAAACTTTCACCGACATCTGAATTTATATCAATGTATTCTTGCATATAAAAACCCCCTTCTTAAGAATTAAAACGTATTAATGACTTGTTAATACAAACGCAGTAATTATCTTTACATGTCATTGCGAGCCCCAAGGGCGTGGCAATCTCGTTTTCCCTCAGATTGCTTCGTCGCTCTGCTCCTCGCAATGACAGCTCATTTAATGCGTTTGTATTAGTTTACTTAAGCAAACCGAGCTCTTTATAGTATCTTTTGGCACCTTCATGCAAAGGGATTAAATTCCCAATGTCAGGATTAAACTTCCACTGCTTGAATACCTGCTGACCTTGTGCCAACGTATCTATGTTTTCATGCACAGTTTTGGTAATTTTATAAACTATATCTGCTGATAGATCCTTTTCAGCAAAAATTGCCGCTGAAGAAGAAACCACTAAAACATCCCTATCAACCCCCTTATATGTGTTGGCTGGAATAGTCTCAGCAATAAAAAATGGATATTTCTTCACCAACCTTTGTTGTATATCCTCTGTAAGCCCGATCAAATCAATATCATGTGTTGAAGCTATATCCATAATAGTAGCATTCGGCATACCTGCGTATACCTGTGCAGCATCTATTCGGCCGTCCTTTACTGCCCTAACTCCCTCAGCAAAGGTTAGGAATACCCATTTCTTTGCCATCTCTTCAATTTCTCTGTCAGAGAATCCATATTCCTTAAAAACCGCTCTCGGATACTGATCTTCGTTACCGGTTGGTGAACCTGTTGCAATTCTTTTACCCGCTAAATCGTTCCATGTCCTAATTTTAGATCTTTTTAAAACCACAATATGCCCAGTGCTCCCATATGCATTAAACACGGAACGCAGGTTTGATACTTTCCGCTCAAAATAAGGTTTAACACCATTCCACGCCCAATAAGCCGCTAATCCATTCAGATAGCAAAGTTCAATTTTCTTTGATTCAATAAGCCTTACATTTTCACCAGAACCAGAAGTAACTTCTGCAACTATATGAATCTCCGGTATTTTCTTATTACAAAGATCAGCCCACAAGGCTCCCGTTGGGTACCATGTTCCGCCGGCGGTACCTGTCGCCACCGATATCTTTTGAACTGCATCCGCTTTTTCCATACTGACCCCAAAAATAAAAACTAGACATATTATAAATATCACTATAAACAAACTCATCTCTCTGTTTCTTTTTGTAAACATAATAAATTACCTCCTTTTTACAGTTTTTTTAAATCAAATACATTTAAAGTTAAAAAAATATCACCTCCTTTCTGCTCTTTTACAATTACCTAAATCTTTTACTTCTGGGCTTTATATCTTTGCTTTATGATTACAAATAATAGCAAAAACCCACCTATTAGAGATAGTAAATTATTAGGCCATAAGAGCAAGATACCAACCACTGATAACATGATTCTATCAAAAAGCCCTGACAGTGTAATAAAATATCCGACAAAACTCGCCGTGAAACATATAAAGCTTAGTGAAATCATAGCCCCTATCAGAATAACTTGCACTACATCGCCTGATAAAATAGGATAATAAACAAAAATCAAAGGCATTGCAAAAAAAGCCTTCCCAACCCTCGCCCCTAGCAACGCAGTTTTCATCGGATCACTTTTAGCAATACCTGCCGCTGCATAAGATGCCAGTGCCACCGGCGGAGTAACATTTGACAAAACCGAAGACCACAGCACAACAAAATGAGCTGTCACTATATCCAAACCAAGCGAAACAAGGGCAGGGGCTGCTAAAATCGCCAATATTAGGTAGTCCGCCGTTACCGTCAAACTCATACTAAGCAGAGTCCCCGCAAGCAGCGTCAGTAGCACTGCTATCAGTAATTTTCCAGAGGCAAGCGACAAAAGCATACTGGAAAAGGCTAACCCTAGTCCAGTTAAGTTAATAATCGCCATTATTATCCCTGCGCATGCGCAAGCGGCTGAAACAACGAGGCAATTCCGAGCACCCAATTCCAGCGCTCCCATGATATCTTTAAACCTCATTCTAGTCGATTTTCTGATCATAGACGCCAATGCAACCGACGAAAACCCAGCTATGGCCGCAAGTGCCGGGCTGTATTGGGCCACAAGAACCCATACCAAAAACAAAAAACTTAATGCAAAGTGGCTTCCATTTATAATCGTCCTCCCAAAATTTGGCAATTCCTTCCTATCTACTCCTAAAATGTTGTACTTGCAAGCCTCAAAATGAACAAAAGCGTAAACGCTTATATAATAAATAAGGGCTGGTGCAATAGATATTTTAACTATATCTATATAGGGCACACCCGTAAATTCACATAATATAAAAACCGCAGCTCCCATAACAGGTGGCATTATATATCCACCACTTGATGCCGCTGCTTCAATCGCAGCAGCTGCCTCTGGCCTATATCCTATTTTTTTCATCATTGGGATTGTAAAGGTACCTGTTGTAACGACATTTGCAACTGCACTTCCACTGATGGTCCCCATCAATCCACTTGCAATTACCGCTGTTTTTGCAGGTCCACCTCTCATTCTCCCTGTTAAAGAATATGCTAAGGTAATGAAAAATTCTCCCCCCCCTGATTTTTCAAGAAATGCGCCAAAAATTATAAAAAGTATAACAATAGTCGCAACTACTGCTATGGGTGTCCCGTAAATCCCATCGGTGAAGAGATATATCTGGCTTATCACCCTTTCAAATTCATATCCTCTATGAGATAGCGGACCTTTCAGATAGTGGCCCAAAAAGGCGTATAACAGAAAAAGTAGAGTAGTAATTACCAATGGTAATCCCACAGTTCTCCTGGTTGCTTCGAGTGTCAGAATTATGGCAATAGATCCAAATAAGATATCCCAGAAATTTGGATTTCCATATCTGAAGCCAAGATTCTGTTCTTCGAATATTATATAAAAGCCAACTAATACGCCTAATATAGCAAATATTATATCCAGCATACTTGGTTGATGTAGTTTCGCATTCTTATTCTTGAAAGAAAGAAACGTCAGAAAAATTAACACCATTGCAAACATAAGGTGAAAAGCGTAAAGTTTCAGGCTTGTTATAAAACCAATTGTCGTGTAGTAAATATGAAACAAAGACATACCTATAGCAATTATGGAAATGATAGGAGATATAGAAAACAATGTTTTTAGCCTTCTTATTTTATGCATGCTTTTTCCTATTTGTTATTAGACCACCCTCTTGGCAGGCCTTACAACATAGAACTTTGACCTACCAAAAGTATTAAGAGATGCCTATGATCGTCCCTAAGATTTTGAGCCCAGATTTTCTATGAGATCCCTAATTTTCTTAACTCCTTGAGATGTTCCACCCAGGATTAAATCGATGTCGTTAGAATAAGCAATCAGCTTGACCCCTTTTTTCAGCCATTTTTCTGCATTTCGGAAATCAAAGGGAATGGTCAAGCCAGGATGAATACCAGCCTTCAGGCTCACTTCAATGATCTTCTCAATAGCAGCCAATACCTCAGGGTGATCTGTTTGGCCTAAATGTCCTAAGGACTCTGCCAGGTCGTTCGGTCCTACCCACAGCGCATCAACCCCTGGGATGTGAGAAATCTTCTCCAGTTGATCAAGAGCAGTCTTGGTCTCGATTTGGATAACCACAAAGGTTTGTTCATTGGATCTTTGGGCCACCTCTAATGCACTTAGCTTCTGAAAATCGGTGTGCATACGCCGAGAAACAACACTCCTTTCCCCTTCCGGTGGGTATTTCACTGACTTGACCACTCGGAGTACTTCGTCGGGGGTTCGAAGCTGCGGGACCATGATCCCTTGTACACCGGAGTCTAAAAGGCGGGCAATAAGAGGAGGGTCTAAAGAAGGAACTCGAACAAAATTGTCGATTCCGGCAGCCCTTGCTCCAATGGCTAATTCAAGTACACTTTCGACTGTATAAGCGGAGTGCTGCATGTCAATCCAGATAAATTGCAATCCCGCTGCAGCATAAAGTTGAGAAACTGCAGCGCCTTTAAGCTGCGAGACCCCTCCTCCAATAACAACCTGGCCTTTACGCAACGCTTTCTTCATTAAATTTTCTCTCATAGGCTTCTCTCTCCTTTCAAAGAGTTATTTTCCGACAAATCATAATGCAGATCTATAAGTTCATTTCTTCATATTCCCTGATACCTGCAAGGAAACCCTCTCCCACAGTGAAGGCAAACTCTTCACTCAGTGTTCGAGTATGCCAAAAGCTGTGCTGGTGATGATAGCTACCTTACCTGTAAATTTTACCATTGTGCTATATTCCACCTTTAAAATACCTCCTCGTTGAGGGACAACTCGTGGGCAGGACACCTTCAGGAGCAGAACCGGTTGGTGGAAAATCGATCCAAGTACCGAGTGCGTTGGAGATCTTGACGGCATCAATGAATTGCTGGTGCGCAAGACCATCTTCGAAGTTAGGAGAAGGCGAAGTGCCCTTATCAATACCAATCGCCAACTCATCAAGAAAGTAGAGAAAACCTGTAAGCCCGGGAGCATCACCCGTGAGTGGTAGATGAGGGAGATCAACCTCTCGTAAATCTTCGTTGCCCCTTGAAGCGAGTAACCGTTGATAGCCCTCGATCATAAGCGTGCCCTCACTCCCAAGGGCGGTGATGTAGATACCGGTACAGGATTTGGCAGTAGCGGTAAAGTCGAAAACCACTTCTGCGCCATTGCCCAAATCGAGTACAGCAAGGAATGCATCCTCAGAAGTGACAGTACGCCTACCCTTGCCATCGGGTAAGGGCCGTTCGGAGATAAAAGTGTTTAACTTTCCCCAAATGCGGTTAGGCAGGTGGAACCACTGCTGTGCGGAATCGAAGTAATGGCAACCAGCTGCACCGAGTAGTCCCCCACCTTTTTCGAAATCGCTCCACCAATTCCACTCGCGCATTGGGTCTGCATACGTACTCTGGTGGAAACGGATGATTAGCCGCTGTAACTGACCGATGTAACCGTCGCGGATTAAATCCCTGAAACGTTGACGTGCGGGTAAGTAGCGAAACTCGTGATCTATCATTGCGGTAAGCCCCGTCTCATGAGCCCGGTCAAGCATTTGCCGTGCTTCTTCAGCATTTAGCGCCATTGGCTTCTCGCAGAGCACGTGCAATCCCTTGTCTAAAGCCGCAAGTGCCATTTCGCAGTGGAGATAGGGTGGTGTAACAACAGAAAGGAGGTCGAAATTGCCTGTCGCGACTAATTTATGCCAATCAATATACCATTGCTCAATGCCGAATTTTTTTGCCACCTCTTGGGTGTGCTTAGGATCCTGACCCGCAATCGCAATGATGTCGAAGCGAGGATGTCGCTGGAAACCTGGAATTTGTACACGTTCCGCAAAGCCCGTGCCGATAATAGCAACTTTGTACTTAGGTGGCATGAGAACGCCTTTATCCTCCATCCCCAAACTCTTTCAGGTTACCTCGAAGCTGTTAATAATCGGCATTCCTTCCAGAATTGGCCTATGATCTTGGCTGCTAAGAGACAGTCTTCCTCTGAAACGTCTTTGTGTGTTACGAGGCGGATCTCGGTTGGAGACATGATAAACACCTTTACGCCCCGTTTGGCCAGTTCACTCTGAAATTCTTTCGCTGAGAGGTTTAGAGATGATATATCCAATTTGACCATGTTCGTTTGAACATCTTCCGCAATCACCAGACCCTCAATTCCAGAAAGTGCCTTTGCCAGTGCTTTGGCTTTAAGGTGATCCTCGGCCAAGCGCCCCACCATCCTGTTCAAGGCCTCGATCCCGGCAGCGGCGATTACCCCCGCTTGGCGCATCTGTCCCCCTATGAGTTTCCGTCGCTCCCGGGCTCTCGCGATGAATTCCAATGGACCCACCAGCATCGACCCGACAGGAGCACTCAAGCCTTTGGAAAGACAAAACATGACTGTATGCGCACATTCGGCTATCACTTTGGCTTCGGTACTCAAAGCGATGGCTGCATTAAATATCCTTGCTCCATCCATGTGGACCGGCACACCATACTCGTTGGCCAAATCTCTCACTTTCCGGAGATCCTCAACCTTAATTGCGGATCCGCTGGAGTAACCATGGGTATTTTCAACACAGACCAAGCGTACGGGCTGATCCTTTAATGCCTTCTCCAGTAATGCCAAATTCAACATTCCTCCTGGATCAGGGATGACTACCGGAATCAGGCCGTAAAGATCATCCATAAATGGACCCTTCTCAGTTCTGTAGGTGTGTGCCTTCTCCCCCACGGCCACGTGATCTCCCCTTCGGCAATGCGTCATCAACGCCACCAGATTTCCCATGGTGCCGCTGGCCATAAATAGGCCCCTCTCCTTGCCAAGTATCTTGGCAGCCATCTCCTCGAGCCGATTCATGGTGGAGTCCTCGCCTTTTCCATCTGACCCGACGCGGCCATCATCTCCCACCTCAGCTTCCATCATGGCCTGCCGCATCGCTTGGGTAGGCTGTGTGACGGTATCACTGCGAAGGTCGATTATTGACATCGATTTATCCCCCTTCTACTGCTTTCTTCCCTTTCGGATATTCCGTTCTCCCGTGGTCTTTACAGGTTCTTCTTACTTTCCATATGTTGGCGTTAACCATTTATAATATTTTGGATTCTTCCCTCGGGCAATATCAAAATAGAGTTTCATAATTTTTTGTGTTATATTGCCTACGTTTCCATTCCCTAAGGGGATTTTGTCAAGAGAGGTTATCGGCGCAACTTCTGCTCCACTCCCACAGAGAAAAGCTTCATCGGCCAAATATACTTCTGTTCTATCAATTTCCCGCTCTTCTACTGGTAAGTTTAATTCTTTTTTACTCAATTCTATCACTGTATTTCTTGTAATACTTTCGAGAATACTTGCGGTAACCGGAGGTGTTACAACAACACCCCTTCGGATCATAAAAAAACAAGCCCCAGCAGATTCTGATACTTTTCCATTTGAGTTCAATATAATTGGTTGATCATAACCATCTTGTTTCGCTTGTAGCGCAGCGAGTCTACTATTCTGATAATTTGCACCCACCTTCGCTCGGGGTGGAACAGAATTGTCGCTTATCCTAATCCACGAGCTCACTGAACAACTGATTCCCTTCTCCGCATCAAAAGACCTTCCACGAGGTATAGGCACTATAAACATCCCTGTAGGCTCTGTTGAACTATACAGCCCGTATCCCCCAACGTAAACAGTATGCCGAATGTGAAGATCCTCTTGGAAATTATTCTTCCGAAGGATCTCTACCAATAACCTCTCACAGTCCTCCAATGAGTATTCGATATGCAAACGCATGATCTTCATCGATTCAAATAACCGTTGATAGTGCTCCCTGATTCTAAACGAATACAATTCCTTTTTCTCCTCATTCCAATAGGCCCGTAAACCTTCAAACACATTCGTCCCATACTTAGCCGTCGGACTGAAAACATGAACCTTTGCATCATCAAATGGAATAATCTTCCCATCCATCCAAACATATTTAGGCTTTTTCATCTCTGCCATAATTATCTCCTCCTTTTCCTATTTTTTCAAACTTTTAAAAAATTACAAATAACTCCTCATTTTCTCCAAACAATAACCGATTAAACTCTTCTTTTTGATTTGAAACAGAAGCACATCACCTGCTTTGCCTATATTTAGTATAACAATCCTCTGATCCCAAATGTTAAGAACCTGATTCGTTGTATAACCAATCCTTAACCTTAATGAATCAATGACTACATTTATATTATCTATTTCGTACATCTTGCCAAGCCTGTTAAAATATAATCCACTTTGAGGATTGGGATCGTAATAAGCAGCTGCTTCCAATGAGCCAAATGCTTGTTTCATAACCACAATACGATACTGACCATCTATTTTAAAGTACTCTATCTGAGGCACCCTGTAAAGGGAGTTAATATAGCTCAAAGAAAAAGTGTCTCCTTGATGTATTTTTCCCCTCCTCATTTTTATATTCTTATTCAAATTCGAAATTTCTAACTCATGAATCAGGGGAAGGAAGCTCAAAAGTCCTCCCAATATGATGGGGAAAAGCATGCCTAAAATTAATTTTCTAGACCCGATTCTCACCCTTTATCACCATAATCCCGAGTATTCAACTTCACAACCTATTCTCCCCAAAAACAATTAAATTAGGCAAACTCAACGAATCCAAAGTTTGTTGTGATGATGCAGTGCCCCTCTTTATTGCGTAAGGTTGCTTTCAAATCACCTCCCTCAAATACGCCATTTTTTCACCTCCTTATCGTTCTCATGTCCTAATTGCATCCATTAGTTCCGTCACGCCGCTTTTTTCTCAAATTGGAGCACTCGTACCTTATGATAATCAATGTGATTCCAATAATTGACCGTAGCCTTTTATCCCATGAATACCCAGAACCTTTAGCGATGCCCAAAGAGTGGCTTGATTACTAGTTATGACTGGCTTCCTTAGGTCGCTCTCCAATGCCTGAATGATTTCAAATGTTCTCCAAGCTGTACAGCTAATGAACACACAATCTGCTTCTCGAGAATCCACTTCTCTTCCAGCTATATATGCAGACTTAGGCTCAAGGTTCCCTTTATCGAAAGCTTTAAGAATTCCTAACCCTCGTATCTCTACAACCTTAAGGCCTGAAATACTCTTTTCGAGAAAGATCTTCTCTTTTTCATTAATTTCTGGAATATAAGGTGTGGCAACAGCAATCTTTTTAACATTTAATTCTTTTAATGCATTAACCACAGCCGTGGATGTAGTCAGTGTTTTTACACCAGTTTCTTTCTCAACTCCACGGATCAACTCCTGATCATAGCCAACACCTTTAATAAAACTCCCTGCCGTACAGGCCCATGCGATCACTTTTGGCCTTATGTCTGCAACTTCTTTGGCTCCTTTGATCACATCCTTACCCATGTCAATAACAGCCTGTACCTTTTCGTCTTCCCTCTCCACTTCCCTTAACACGCATCTCGCAGTATGAACGCTAACTCCTTCTGGCACTGCTCGAGAAAATTCCACCTCCACCGTAAAATTCGTCGACGGAACCAATAGTCCAATCCTTCCCCTCCAGCCATTCATAATTTAACCTCCTTGTTTTATTTTCTTACATTTACCTAATTCGATAATAAAATACAATCAGGAGTTATTCACCTTTCTGTATTTTCCCCTGGTTGAGCCGACCAATAATCGGGCTGAGCGGCAATTGAGACCATATGTTATTATGAGAAAGATAACTTTTGGCAACCGCTCAGCTTTAGGGGCTTCAAACCAGGCAGTGATGATGAGTATAATTCAGACCGGTGTCTTGAATGGTATTGAACCTTTAGATATCTCCCTAGCTTTGTCAGTAAAGCCTTTAGCTTCATTTACGGAATTGCTAAAGATAAGGTCGCCATGAATTGAGAGAGCCGAGGCTAAACCTCGCCTCTCAATACCCCCGTTAATATCAACTATAGAATTTGGAGCCCATCCAGGTTTTTTGGAAAAACTTACCTATTACATTTTCTCCGCTTTTGCGAGAAGGTCTTTTCCCTGAAATTGGTCAAAAACTGCCAATGCGGCCCTGCAAGAAATGGGATTGCCTGCAAATGTTCCTCCTAGTCCTCCCGCTTGCGGGCGATCCATCAACCCTACTTTTCCAGTAATGGCACTGAGAGGAAGTCCTCCGGCTATGGATTTGGCCATGATCATGATATCCGGCGCGACATCGCAATGCTCCATAGCAAACATCCTGGCCGTTCGACCGAAACCACTCTGGATTTCATCGGCAATGAAAACAATCCCATTTCCATGGCAAATCTTATGAAGAAGGGTGAAATACTCTTTCGGAGGAATCACACATCCTCCTTCTCCCTGCACAGGCTCTATGATTAAGGCGGCGACTTGTTCGGCAGAAATGTGGGTATGGAAGAATTCCCTCAAAAAATAGGCGCACCGGATTTCACAGGACGGATACTCTAAGCCAAAGTCACATCGGTAGCAATAAGCATAAGGCATTCGGTAGACCTCCGCTGCATAAGGGCTGAATCCGAATTTAAAAGGTTTCATCTTGCTGGTCAGGCTCAGAGCCATAAAGGTACGACCATGAAAGGCATTTTCGAACGCAATGACGGCAGGACGCCTCGTGGCATGTCTGGCAATCTTAATAGCATTTTCTACGGCTTCGGCCCCGCTGTTGACAAGCATAGTCTTTTTAGGAAAGTCTCCCGGTGTTAACTCGTTCAACCGTTTTGCCACCTCCACATAAGATTCATACGTGACTGCATGAAAGCAGGTGTGAATATATTTTTGGGCCTGATCCTGAATAGCCTTAACCACTTCTTCATTACAGTGACCGACATTCATGACTCCAATGCCCCCAAGAAAGTCAATATACTCTTTTCCTTCTACATCGGTAAGGATGGTGCCATTTGCCTTTTCAACAAAAATGGGATGGATATTATAAGCCCCCTGTGGAACGTGCCTGTTCCTCTCATCTAATAATAAGAGTTTAGTTTTTTCATCTCCCATTTTCTTCATCTCCTCTTGAATGATTTCACAAGAGACTCGGCTGCATACCCCTCCTTGCCTGCCTGCGGTAGGCAGGCAGGCAAGGAGGGCGGAAACGGACTCTAGAATTGGAGCCCAAGCCAACCCTGTAATCGCAATTTGCTTTCCTCGGAAGTCCCACCCTGTGGGGCGGGAAGCTTCCCCATTTCCCTACGCCCTTCTCATCAATTCAGTGGAAAACGCCTCCTGCGTCGATCACGATGACCTGGCCTGTGATATCGTCGGCCAAGCGCGATGCAAGGAACAAAACTGTTCCCCCCGGGCTATCAGGCTGCTGAGACCTCTTAAGCACAGTGCTTTGACGAAAGGCTTCCCTTCTCTCTTCACTAATAGACTCGAGGCTTGCTTGTGTTAGGATAAGACCCGGGGCAATCACATTCACGTTGATGTTATAGGGTCCAAATTCTCGTGCTAGGCTCCTGTTGAAAGAAATGATAGCTCCTTTAGCAGCGGCATAATGGGTACTTCCAAGGCCGGAAAAGGCAGCGCCTGAGGCGACATTAATAATTTTCCCTCCCTTCTCCTTCATGTAAGGGAACACGGCCTTACAGCAAAGGAACGTCCCTTTCGCATGGGAAGCGATCACCTTGTCCCATTCATCTGGAGGCATCTGGTCGACAGTGGAACGTTTAAGAGAGCCATAGATACCAGCATTGTTTACGAGGACATCGATCCTTCCAAAACGTTTAAATGCCTTCTCAGCCATCTCCAGTGTACTTGCTTCATTGGTCACATCGGTGATTAATGGAAGGACTTCCCCTCCATTCGCTTTAATCTCTTTAGCCGTTTCATCGCAGCTCAATACGTCACAGACGACCAGCTTTGCACCCTCCTTTGAAAACGTTAACGCATACGTTCTGCCCAACCCTCGAGCCCCTCCCGTGACGATGACCACCTTATCTTTTAGCCCTAAATCCATGAGCTTAACCTCCTTTCTCATAATATAGGTTATTTTTCTGTTAGAAGACTCCTTTCAGGATTCAATTTTCCCAAATATCCCTTGCTACATCTTCAAGCCCAAGTTCCATTAATTTCTTCGAGCTCGGTTTTCCAGTCGCTGGATCCCAGTCCATGTCCTCAAGGTAGCTTCGAGCAAGTGCATCCAGTTCAAGTGTTACATTGGCGTTTGGTCCTTCCGTAAGGGGCGGATCTCCTATAGGCCGGCCCCGGAGCTTGAACTCTTTGGGAGTTAATCCTTCACGAAGATTAAAGGCTTGCCGAATGCAGGATATCCTCTCGTAAATCCCCTTTACCTCCTCAGGAGATAGCTGCCAGCCGGTGACTGCCACGAGGGATTTGATCACCCAATCTTGGGGAAAGAAGTAATTGCCAACGATACACACCCCGGCCACATGCATCAAGTGCTTCAGGCCTTTTAGTTTCGCATCAAACTGGCCGTCTTTCCCTGAATGACCGCTTTGCGTATGGCGTCCTGGAGTTGGGTCCCACTGGTAAGCGCAGCCATAGGCTGGGATGAATCGGGGATCCCACATGGGCAGTTCCTGCCCATGGCAATGGAAGGCATACTTCTCGGCACCTTTGCCTATTTTCTCGGCTGCCATCTTGCTGCCATCGGCCAAGAGAGCCCCAAAGCCCTCCCTCGTGACCATTTTCTCGGTCATGGCCACAATGGCTCCATGGTTTCCCCAGGTCAGTTGAATTCCTTCCGTATCTTCCTTAGTAATCAAGCCATTTTCGTAGCATTCCATAGCGAAGGCAATGGTGCTGCCCGTCGACATAGTATCCATGCCGTAGCGATTACAAAGATCATTGGCCTTTATGATTGATTCCAGCTGATCGTTAAGGCACATTGATCCAAAGGCGGCCAGGGTTTCATACTCAGGCCTGTGAACTCCCGCAGCATAGCTGTACTCTTTTCCCGGCTTCATGATCCCTCCGCAGTTGATAGGGCAGCGGTAGCAGCCATATCTCTTCTCACAATGAACAGCAACACTCTCATCGCTGATCAGGTGGGCATTGGGGAAATCTCGGATACCTACGCCACTCCAGTTCTTAATGGGAGAACCGCCGCTGTGGGCAATGGCTGACATATTGCCGGAGAAGCCGAATTTCCTCAGGGAATCCGCGACGGGCCCTTTGATCATGGGGAGATACTCTTTTCGTAGACTCTCAACCGCTTTGGGATCAGCGACAGAAATCTCCGCGGCTCCTGTCACTACTAGGGCCTTCAATTTCTTGGAGCCCATGACAGCTCCCAAGCCAGATCGGCCTGCGGCTCTTCCTTTGTCAACAATAATGCAGGCAAGCAGCGACTTCTTCTCGCCAGCAGGACCAATGCTAGCTACTCTGAATTTGTTTCCCAACTCGCTTTTGATCAGGTCTTCGGTTTCATTCGTATCTTTGCCCCATAAATGCGTCGCATCTCTCAATTCCACCTTACCGTCATTCACAAGCAGGTAGACGGGTTTTTCAGAAACGCCAGAAAAGAAAACGCCATCATAACCTGCAAATTTTAGGTGGGGCCCGAAATCTCCTCCGCAGTTCGAGTCCCCCCATGTCCCTGTCAGAGGGGATTTACTTGCAACCGTGAATCTTGCACCGAAGGGGATTCTTGTACCTGTGAGGGGACCGGTTAGAAAAGCAAGAGTATTATCTGGCCCTAAAGGGTCTACTCTGCCTCTCTGCTTGCTGTAAATAATCCTGGCAGCAATGCCATAGCCTCCAATGAAATCTCGGCAAAGCTTTTCGTCCAACATCTCACCCTTGACTGCCCCATTAGAGAGATCTACAAACAGGATCTTCCCCAGATAACCGCTCAGCATTTTTTCTCCCCTCACTTCCAGTAATAGTTTAGTTTTTCCAAAATTTTAATTTTTACTATATCACCCCCCCCAGGCTGTCAAGCTTTTTTTTGGTTTTAACAAGCCGTTCTCTATCTCTATCCTTTGTTAAATCAAAGGAAAAGGATGAAACCCTCTGTTTGGTCTCCGTCATGATTTCTTGAGAAACATGCTCTAATTCGTGAGTAGATCGGCTCACGATAATCAAGTCTGAACCAGCACCAGCAAGAGCTCGGGCTATACCATATCCTAAACCTCTTCCAGCTCCTGTAACAATGCTGACTTTCTCATGAAGGGAAAATAAGTTTTTTGAGTCTTCCATGTTAAAAGGCTCCAGCGTAAATTTTCTCTACATCCTCTTTGGTTAAGTCCCTTGGGTTTGGTACAAAAAGTCTCGCCAGTTTCATCCCCCCTTCAACAAGTTTGGGGAGATCCTCTTTGGGGATTCCATAATCAGGAAGCTTGATGGATATATTGACTGCTTCAAGTAATTTCTTAACAGCTTCTAAGGATTTTCCAGCAGCTTCATGAATGGAGAGTCCCTCGATATGTTCTCCCATTGCTTTGGCGATTTTAGCATATTTATGGAGGTTCCCTATTTTATTATAATCCATCACATAAGGAAGCACGATGGCATTTGACCTTCCATGGGACAAGCGATATTCCGTTCCTAAAACATATGCCAAACCATGAACAGCTCCCACTCCACCGCTCGCGATGGCCAGGCCTGCCAAGTTGGCTGCGAGTATCATATTATATCTAGCTTCTATGGAACTTCCTTTAGCATAAGCAACGGGAAGATTGTCAGCTATGAGGCGAATTGCTTCAAGGGCCAGGATATTAGAGAATGGAGTAGCATTGACAGAGACAAATGATTCGATAGCATGTACTAAGGCATCTATGCCAGTGTCTGCAGTTACATTACGAGGCATAGATATAGTGAGCAATGGGTCAACAATGGCGACATCTGCCAGATTGAAATTACTATAAACTGTTTTTTTGGTGTTTTCCGCCTCATCCGTCACCACAAACACCCGGGTTACCTCACTTCCTGTTCCACCTGTTGTGGGGAGTAAAATCTTGGGGAGACCCTTTTTGGTAACTAAGTCCATCCCTGCGTAATCAAGTGTCTTTCCTTTATTGACCGCAATTATAGAGGCGCCTTTAGCTGTGTCTAGAGAGCTTCCTCCCCCAATTCCTATAATAATGTCATACCCTTCCTCACGAGCAATTTGAGCGCACTTATCTACCACACGAGCAGGCGGTTCAGCTTCTACTTTATCGAATATGCCTGTGTAAATTTTTTCAGATTCCAGGGATTTTTTAACGTTTTCTATTAAACCTACCTTAACTACTCCGGGATCTGTTACAATTAGCGCCTTTCTCCCACCCAAGGCTTTAGCCTCTTTGCCAGTTTGTTTTTCGGCCCCGATCCCAAGAATGATTTTATTTGGCGAAAAGAAAGTACTTATTTTATCTGGGCTATAGAAACTATTTTTCATAGCATCTCCTCCTTTACAGGGTTCTACAGTCTTTTGCTAGCTTTTTAAAGCTTTGGTTTACATCCCTAAGTATGCCTTTTTAACATAATCCGAACCCTGTAGTTCCTCACAAAGGCCTTCTAAGAAAAGGCGTCCACTCTCCAAAACATACCCTCGGTGTGCAATCCGCAGAGCCATCTCAGCGTTCTGCTCAACCAAGATAGCACTCATCTTCTGTCCTTTACACATCTCACGAATAACACGAGATGTTTCCACCACCAGCTTAGGCGATAGCCCTAGAGTAGGCTCATCTAGGAGTATTAATCTTGACTTAGATATAAGTGCTCTCCCCATAGCGAGCATCTGCTGTTCACCACCACTCAGGCTTCCGGCCCCTTGATTACTTCTTTCCTTTAATACCGGGAAAACCTTATAAATCTCACTAAGACCTTCCTTGAACTCTTTAGTAGATTTAATAAAAGCGCCCATTCTGAGATTCGCGATGGTTGACATATTGGTGAAAATCCCTCGCCCTTCAGGGACGTGAGAGATGCCCATGGTGACTATCTTGCGAGGGGAATAGCCATTTATCCTTTCACCATCGAACCAAATCTCCCCAGAGGTAATTCGCTTTACTCCTGATATGGATTTTAAGGTAGAAGTTTTACCGGCGCCGTTGGATCCAATGATGGTAACAATTTCCCCCTCATCCACATGCAGAGACAAACCTCTTACCGCTTCAGCACCCCCATAGCAAATTCTTATGCCCTTTAATTCAAGAAGCATTTTAGCCCCTCTAACTTTTGGCCTTCCATCACCTTATAGTCCTTCACCTGAACCTAAGTAGGCTTTAATTACTTTAGGGTTTTCTCTTATCTCTTTAGGTAACCCTTCTGCGATCTTTTCCCCAAAGTTTATCACAGTGATTCTATCGGCGATGGTCATAACTGCCCTCATGTTGTGTTCAATAATCAGGATAGCTACCTTATGCTCTCTCCTTACCGTCATCAACAAGCCTATCATACTATCACTCTCAGTAGGAGTCATACCAGTTACCGGTTCATCAAGGAGCAATAATTCTGGCTCACAAGCTATTGCCACTGCCACTCCTAAGAGACGCTGGTAACCATGGGGTAAACTCATAGCCACTTCGTCCTTTACATGGTCAAGTCCCAAAAACTCCATAAGTTCAGTAGCCTTTTTGTTGATCTCATTATTATCCTGGCGAGTCGAAGCAGTACAAAAGAGATTCTGTAGGAAGCCCTTTTTTCTAGCCAAATAAGAGCCCACGGCTATATTGTCAAATACGGTCAGAGTCCCGAATAGAACGTTCGCCTGAAATGTTCTGACTAAACCCCTCGTGGCTATCGCGTTCGGACTCTTACCTGTTATATCCTCCCCTTTGAAAAAGATCTTGCCGTTTGTTGGTTTGTAAACTCCAGTAATCACGTTGAAAATGGTGCTCTTGCCAGCTCCATTCGGACCAATCAAAGCTCTTACCTCACCCGGCTCAACACTCAAATCTACTGCATTTACTGCAGTTAAACCACCAAATCGTTTGGTAAGACCTCTCGTTTCAAGTAATACCACTGTTATTTCTCTCTTGCGTCCACCGCAGGCCTTCTTATCAACTGTCGAATACGGCTGGGGAAGTCTATCAAACCAGCGGGCAGAAATAAGATTATTAATACTAAAACGGAGCCATTAACCAGCAGCGCATACCCACCAAGGCCCCGCAAAAAATCACCCAAGCCTCCGAAGAGAAGGGCACCCAGGATAGGCCCCCAGATAGTACCCATACCTCCAACTATAACAAAGACTTGGATGTCTACCGCATAGGGGAACCCAAAGTTGTTGGGATTAACACCACCAACCAAGAAAGCAAGAATACCACCAGCTACTCCGGCAAGAGAACAGCCAATAACAAAAACGTAAGCTTTCCACGACATAATATTTATACCAACACACCGCGAAAGCATATCGGCGTCTCGTATGGAAAGGAGCACAGAGCCAGACCAGCTTTTCTCAATTCTCCAGCATATGGCAAAGGTAATTAATAGCACGACCAGGCACAGGTAATAGAACGGAGCCAGACTAGTGAACTGAAAGCCGCCAATTGTTGGTGCCATGAGCCCATAGATTCCGTCAGCACCGTTAAACCAATCCCGCCAGTAATTAGAAATGGCTATTCTAAACATTTCAAGGAAAGTGAGCGTGATTAGGAAGAAATAGACCCCTTTTACTCGAAGGAAGGGATAGGAAAGGATTAGAGCACAAATACCGGCGACTAAACCGCCACCTATTAGGCCGACGAGGAAGGGAAGCTGAAATCTAGTCATGGCAAAAATGGAAAAATAGGCGCCAATGGCCATAAATGTAGGGTGCGCCAAGTTCATTAGACCTGTGAGCAGTATTAACCGAAGGGTCAATGCCATAACAGTGTTAATCCCAATTATGACAAAAATACGTAGCCAATATGAATTCACTCCTGTAATGTAAGGCAAGGCCAATAAGATAATGGCTGCAACAAATATGTATAGAACGGGCATGGTTAATTTTAGCCGCTTCAACTTCATTTATATCTGTCCCATTAATCCTCTAGGTCTAAATACCAAAATTGTAATAATGATACCGAAGCCAAAAATATGCGCCGCGGCACTGGAGAATAAGGTAGTTACGAAACTATCTACTACTCCTAAAAGTATTCCCGCCACCACAGCTCCGGGCAGGCTTCCCATACCCCCTAGAATCACCACTATGAAAGTTTTCCACAGGGGAGTTGACCCCATAGTAGAGCTAATAGACCATAGCGGAGCTATTAGCACTCCAGCCGCTGCGGCCAGTGTACACCCAATAGCAAATCCCAAACTATATGAGAAGTTAATGTTTATTCCCATGAGAGCGGCTGCCTCCCTGTTGTTGGTCACCGCTCTCAGTGACAGCCCCAGCTTCGTGTACATAAGGAACCAATACAACAGCATCATAACTACCAAAGCCCCTACCATAGGTAGCACTGTTTCCCATGGGAGAAAGGCACCACCAATATTTATAACTCCCGTCACCGGTGAGGGAACAGCCTTATCCCACTCTCCCCAAATAATTTGGGCAGCTGACTGAAATATCATAAGTAATCCCAGAGTTATGATAATGGAACCCAATATATCGCCTCGCACACCACGCATTAGATATCTCTCACATAGCCACCCTATGCCGTATGCAAGAGCCACGCTGGCTATACCTGCAAAAAAGTAGCTCCAGCCATAGCTCTTCATAAACCAATAGACAAACGTTGCTCCCAACATATAAAAGGTGCCGTGAGCAAAATTAACAATCCCAATAATACCAAAGACTAGATTGAACCCGCTGGCCATCAAGATGTACAATAAGCTTAGCACCACAGCGGTTATGGTCATCTGCAAGTAAAATGCTGCATCCATAGAATTACCCTATCCTGAGTATATACTAACTACCCCACCAGCTTCAACTCCAGGCTAGGCAGTTAGTATACCCCCCTTCGAGAGTCCAAGTTACTTCTCACTTCTTAATATTCTTAGGGGGCTCATGAAACTCTGACTCCCACTCTGGTGCCTCTAAGCACCACGATTCATAGATACCGCCCGGCCTCATCTGAACTAGACTTACTGGCGCTGTAGTCGCACAGCCCTTGTTACCATGGTATATTCCCGCAGCTTCAGGGGCTACGCGAATATTTTCCCCCCTCGCAATTGAATGCCATTCATGAGTGCGAAGCCAATTACATACCACATCGGCGTCAAGGCTGCCACTGCCTTCCCAAGCTTGTTTTAGCATAAAGACCCCGTCGTAAGACGTGAATAAGAGCGTGTTGACATAACCCACTGTTTCCATCACCTTCTTATACACAGCCCTTTGTTCAGAGGTAGCTTTCTTACTAACGAAATCGAGCAGACCAAAAGTGGCATGGACCCCAAACGCCCTCTCCGGGCCGGCTATCTCCAACATATCTCTCACCATAGTGTCACCTTTGTAAATCAGAGTGCCTCTATAGCCCATATCATAGGCTTGCTTTATGAGAATTGGGTAATCTCCGCCGCTACAACCAGCATCAATGTAAGACGGTTTTTTACGTAGTAATTTGGTCAGGATTGGGGTAAAGTCTTTGGTACCTGGCGTATAAAATTCACTAAAGACCAGGTCCAGATTATATTTCTTGGCCCAACTTTTGACATAATTGGTGTCTGCCCATCCACCCTCATAATCTGGGTCAAGCACAGCGATCTTTGTCCCCGGTCCATCAATTTTTTTTATATACCGGTATAAAGCAAGAGAAGTCTCATAGGAACCTGGTTGGAATCTGAATTGGTACTTGGTGCCCTTTGATATATCCCTTGACCACCCAGAATCCATGCCAATCACTTTGGCTGCATCCCTAATGTCCCTGATTGCCACACCAGCGGCTGAGTCGCTAGTAAAGATAGCCTTGACTTTGTATTGTTCTATAAGCTTATGGCAACAAGAAACCGCCTCAGCCGTATCCAGTTTGCTGTCCATTAGTTTGAGGTCAATAGCATAATGGGTATCGCCAATCCTAACCCCACCAGCTTTATTAATACTATCAACGGCCATCCCGAGGCCCTTTGTTTGAGGGATACCCCAGCTGGCTCCCAGACCTGACATCGGGGTTATGGCCCCAATTACAAATGTACCCGTCTTTTCCGCTGCCGCTGGCTTGGCATAACGAGCTAGGAACACCACAACTAAACTCACTGCTACCACTAATGCCACTCCAATACTCGTCCATCGTTTTAACATTTTCTTACCTCCTTAAAAGTTAATTAATCAGGCTGTCTAAAAACCTTTTCTGCCGGAGGCTAAATCACCGGCCATCGATTCTCTCCGGCACCTTAACCGCACCTCAAACCGCTATCCCTTGAAAGCTATCACCCCCTTTCGACTACTTTTGTCCACTTCTGGAGTGGATTTTACACGACTACCCCGACCAATGGCAATTTGTCCTCTCTGTATACCGGCATAGCCTCTTCGATCAGCTTGCTATACCTCCCAGGCAAAGTGATCGTGCCCTGGAGCACTTTCTTCACGATCTTCTTCACATTGTGCACCAAACGCATTAGCAAAAACTCCCCTCGCACCTTCACCAAACCACGCAAGTCCATCGATAGCTTCCTGCCATCCCACTTCAGCTGCCTAAAAACCGGCTCCGCCGTGTATCCACCCTTCTTGTATATCTGCCTCCCTTCCTCACTCCTCAGTTTATCCCTCATCGCCTCCAAAAGCGGCTGCCGGCCATCTCGACTCACTGTCCGGACCTCCCCTGTAGCACATCGCTCCTTTACTGCACATTCCCTGCAAGACTTCCCTCGGTAGAGGAGGAGTGATGGCTTCCCTTCACGCTTCTGCTCCGCCCATCGTTTCAACACCTTCCCCTCTGGACAAATATAGGTATCTCTCACCTCGCCATAGTGGAAGTTGCTCTTGTGATATCTTTTCTCATTCTCTTTCTTTTCGTCGAGGGACTCCAGGAAGTTGTCTGGCATATAGATGTCCAGTCCCTTCCCCTCTGCAAATTCGAGGTTATCGTAAGATGAGTATCCGGCGTCAGCACTGCCCTCTTGAGGCAGAACCCCAAGATTTCGTTCCACCTGCTCCACCAGGGGTTTGAATTCAGCATGATCAGTAGCATTCTGGCTGACATCCGCTGCCACGATCACCTGCTCTTTTTCATCCACTGCTATCTGACCATTGTAACTGGGCTGGATCACCTTCCGGCTGTCCTTCATCAGCCGGGACTCAGGATCCGTTACATTTACCTTTTCCAACTTCTCCCTCTCCAGCCCCTCCATCGCTTCCTGAAGCTTCTTCAGACGGTATTCCTTCCTCCTCAACTCCTCCGCTACCTCTGAGCCATCCCCATCAGGGTACTTCTGATCCTCTAACGCATCTATCTTAGCTGACGCCTGAATCATCTGCCTCATCTGCTCCTTGATGCGCTCGATCTCCTTCTCCAAGCCATCTCTGTCTCTGGTCTGTCTCACCGAGGCATTTGCCTTTAGCTTGGTGCCATCAAAGGCAATGTGCCCCAACCCTACTATGCCTAAAGAAGCGCACAGCCTCACCACCTCCACATACAAATCCAGAAGTACATCGGCATGCTCAGCGCGGAAAAGACAAATTGTTCGGAAATCGGGAGATTGCATGCCTGATAGGAACATGAAAGCGGTATCCGTCTTTAGCTCTCGGGCAATGCTTCGGGAGCTGTAGATGCCCCGGCTATAGGCATAGATGACCACCTTCAACATCATGGCCGGGTGGTAAGCTGGTGCCCCACCACCCTCATACCTGGCAAGCAGTGGCGATAAATCCATAGTATCCACCACGTCGTTAATAATTCGTGCCTCATGATTCTCAGGCACAAATTCATCCAGCGATGGAGGAAGCAAAAACATCTGACCCTGACTATATTCCCTGAACATCTTCATTCCCAATTACCTCCAGACGAAGCATCCTTTTCACACATTATAGTTCATCGTATGTTTTTGTCATGGAGCTATCTTCCTCCCGGACTTTTTGGACAGCCTGTTAGCCTCTTTTCTTAAAAACCTCAACCATTCTTTTGCTAAGAGATCACTTGCTTAGGAATCTATTTACCAGTGACTGCCATATATAAGTTTTGGCCAACTATACGAGCCGTTTCTTCATCTAAATTAACAGAATGAATGATGACCAGACCCTTTTGTAAATACCGCTCCCGAGTATAGATAGGTGGGACCCCATTTTTTAGTCTTAGTACTACATCAGTGGCACTTCGCCCCAGTTTTGCTTTGTCTATTTTCACCTCGAGCATGGAATACCCTCTAGGATAATCCTCAGTTGTTCTTGCCTCAACACCATAAACCCCTTCAAAACGGACTGCAATGCCCTCCAGCAAAAGCCTTAAGTGTTCTGCCTTCTTTACAAACTTCTCTTCCGAGAAGTTCTGAAGTGCAACAAGTAAGCCTACGATAGTTTCCTTACTTACCTTCATACCACGACCTATTCCGTGCTGCGGTTTGCCACGAAGTTTTTCTTTTGGAATGAGGAACGACGGTGGATCCCATTTGTCAAAGCTATCTCCAGCCATATCCAAGTTTTGCAAGACTGCAGCAGCAACTAAATTACATCGTCCACATAATATGCCACTGGCCTGTGGACCCCTAATACCCTTGCCTCCACTGAAGGCGACTAAATCAGCCCCTATATCGATAAATTTATGCAAGTTTTCTACCGGTGGTACCTGAGCTGCTGCGTCTAATATTACCGGTATGTTATAATTTCTGCCCAGTGCGATCACTTGTTCCAAGGGAGGACTACTCCCTGGGCGGGGAGCGTAGGCGATGGCTACAGTATGTTCGGTAATCGCTGACTTAAAATCATATATTGTAGCCAAATGGACTTCCCCGGGCGGAGTGGTATCATTTGGTATGCCTACATCGACAATCTTAGCACCAGCAGCCTTGATAGCATGGTCGTATCCACTCACCTGGTGCCGGGCCATGAGAACTTCGTTAGGCAAACCGGTAGTGTCGGGCAGACGGTTCATCCGGGCTATATCAAAACCCGTTATGCAAGCCGCTGTACCGAGGGTAAGAGCCGCGGCAGCTCCAGCAGTAACCATACCAGCTTCGGCGTGAGTTATCTCAGAAATAATTTTACTTGCTGCGGCTTGAAGTTCGTCCAAACGAGCAGACTCCTTGGCTGCCTCATTCATAGCATCCAGTACCTCTTGTTCCATGAGGGCACTACCCAAGCGCGTCATCATTCCAGCTGCGTTGATGATTGGTTTTACTCCAAAACGCTCATAAATATTCATTTCACCTTATTCCCATCCATTTTCGCCCGTGGTCCAATAAATCGCTCAAAAACACACTCCAAAACTCTAATAGATAAGCGTACTTGGGTTATTTTTTACCATTTTCTCAATATCTTTCTCAGTGATACCTTGCATAATCATCCCTACTATGAAGAGCCTCATCGCCTCAACCGGAGTAGGGGATGCAAAGTGTCCACAATCGGTCGCTGCAATGATGCGGTCACATCCTACAATCTTAGTCGCTTGGACAAATTCATCCCAAGACCATTGTAATGGCCGGAAACTCGTGCAATGGAAACTGATGTAGGCTCCTTTGTTTGCAGCTATCTTCATTTGTTCAACCGTCATCTTTGCTGTAACCTCATTTGGATGACAAATTTCAATTCTCTTAACCCCCATCCTTTTCGCTTCATCAATCAAGATAAACCGCTCCTTCGTGCTTTGGTGGCATATGGATAAAACCATATCCCCTTCAGCTATCATGGCAATAATCTCCCTAAGAGGTGGAACAATGCGATCATTCTCATCAAGGACATCTATTCCACCAGAGGTCCCCATGACCTTGTGATGGAAAGAGGCATCCATATTCGGTAGCCAAACTAATTTGCCTCCGATCCTGTAGCTCACGCTCACTGCTTCCGGGTTAAGGCCGCCAACGTTGTAATTCAAAACTACCCCACCGAACACATCTATCCTTCTCTTTCTGTGCTCATCTGCCCATTTGTTAACCACTCTTTGAACGATATTCGTAGAGCGTGCACTTGGCATCGAATGGCATTTAAACACGACTGCTTTCATTCCGACTTGACAGGCCTGAATTGATAATTCTAATTCATCAAAAACTCGAGTATTGTAAGCATCTGGTTCGCTATGAATATGATCGTCAATGGCTCCATCTAGCAATTTCCAGACGCTATCCATATCAAACAACGGTGCAGTCATACTAGAATACCCTGGGGGGATAACCCCATATGAATAACGTAGTTTTGAGTCCTTTCTGATCTGTTCCAGAAGCACATCATTTGCTAACGAGGCTTCATAGATTTCTTCTTTCATTTTGCCCCCTCTTCTTACAAAGATCCGGTCCCAACTGAGCACTTTTTGTATTATCGGTTATTATTTGCCTTTTCAATAAATCACAATTTTTGAATACAGACTGTTAATACCTTCCCTTATGATTCTATAAGTCTTTCCAGTTCATCATACTGTGCCCTAATCATTTTTAATTCCTCACCCATTGCAAGATATGAAGCCTCGACCTGCTTGAGACCAGATCCAGTTACCACGCTCACACAGGTCTCATTTTCCTTAATGATACCTTTCTCTATCAACTTCTTTGCCGCTGCCACGCTAATAGCAGCGGACGGTTCTGCAAAAATTCCTTCTCTTCCTAACCATTTCATGGCCATCAGCATTTCTTCGTCTGAAACAGCCACTGCACAGCCTCCCGAGTCAAGGAGGCATTTAAGGATTCTTTTACCCCTTCCGATTGGTGCATCTGTTCCTATACTTTGAGCTATTGTTCCTTTTGGATTACCAAAAGGTTCTGCTTCTATTTTCCCCTCATCGAATGCTTTAACAATAGGGGAAGATTCTGCGGGTTGAGCAGCAATCATCCGAGGAAGCCTACTAGTCAAACCAAGGGCCATCAATTCTTTAAACCCTTTATATGCCCCATAAATACCCCCACCATGTGAGACAGGGTGAATTAAAATGTCCGGGATTTTACCATCTAAATCTTCCCATATCTCATAAGCATAAGTTTTATTCCCCTCATGCCGAAAAGGATTAATGAAGACACCAAACTGATAAACCCCTAAGTTTTTCTTAACCTGGTCGAGCATACCAGTAACTTCAGAAAAGCTATCAAAATCAAGCTTCACCATCTTTTGGCCGTATATCTTAATCATTCCGATCTTCTCTCTCGCTGCCCATTCCTTTACTAGAATTACAGCGTCAATTCCCGCCCTTGCCATATACGCTGCGAAGGAAGCACCTGCATTCCCAGAAGTATAAGTAAGTCCGAATTTGACTCCTAATTCTTTAGCTTTAGAGACTGCAACCGAAAAGCTTCTGTCCTTGAAACTTCCTGTTGGATTCACTGTATCGTTTTTAACATAGTAGTTTTTGATTCCCAAGATTTCAGAAATATGATCGCACCGCGAAAGAGGTGTACCGCCTTCCCCCAGGGTTACTATGTTAGACTCGTCAGTTATTGGAAGAAGCTCTCTCCACCTCCACAGATCTCTCCTTCTCGTCCTTGTCTTTTCAAAAAACATCTCTTTTTTCATCTTTTCGTAATCATAATAGGCGTCCAGCAATCCACCACAGTTAATGCAAGTATTGATCATGTCCATGTGCGAATATTCAGCTCCACACTCATCGCACCTAAGTTTTACAATGTATGACGTCTCCATCACTTATAATTTACTACAAACGGGCTGATCCCTTTCGGAATAAATCATCCTTGGTATTCCGGAAAAGGCTACTATCAGGTTCTTTTTCTTAATCTGAAATCGAGTCCATAATAGCTTTGTAATATTATTCACCATTTATCGGGAGGAAGGATTTTTATGGCTTCCTCAAAACTCGCCCCCTTACGGATTGCTCTCTTCAGTTCATTCTCCTTCTCATTAGCCTTTTCCAAATCCACGATAACTTCATCGATCAAAGAAGAAGGAATGATCGCAACTCCAGAATCATCAGCAACAACTAGATCACCCGGATGCACCAGAACACCTACACATACAACAGGGCCATTAATTTCATATGCCTCAAACCGATGTTTCCCCGAAATGGGAGTAATCCCACGCGCCCAAGTAGGATAATCGATCTTCCTTATACCCTCTATATCCCTAACTCCACAATCCAAAATGGTTCCCGCAAGACCTTTCACTTTTGAAAAAAGACCCGCAAGATAGCCTTGACTTGAAACATCCATTCTGCCACCTCCATCATACACAAGTATGTCCCCCGGCTTGGCAATCTCACGGGCATCTCGCGTTCCTCCAAGTTTCGACTTGTCCTTATCTATTAATTTTTGAACTACAGTTTTACGCTCAGGTACGTGTCTTAGGGTGATTGCCGGCCCAACGATCCGCTTTCCCGAAATAATTGGCTGAAGTATAGACCCCGGAATAACTCCCATTATCCCCTTCTCATCTAATATATCCGATACAGCCGAAGTCAAATCTTCAATTTGCAAATAGCGTTCGATTATATCCTCTGTTGGCCTTGGAAAGTCAAAACAATAAATTCGATCTCTTGTTATTATTCCTGAAAGTTTCTTTTCGACTTCTGCGTTAGAATCCTTTTCCAAATATCTCATTATTCACGTCCTCCCTGAAAACAGATGCTGGTTGATTCTCAAGAACTACTCAAACTGTCTGATGTATCCAGACGCTTCCATCTTTTCTTTTAAAATTTTTTAATCTAACAATATATTTATATAGATCTCCTCGATATGAGGATTGAACTAATTCAACTGGTCTCCTCTTTTTGGTATACATAATCCTCTCAACAAATAAAATTGGTGATCCGGATGTAATCCCTAATTGCTCAGCTACTTCTTTATCTGCAAATGAAGCCTCAATAGTTTGTAATGCTTCGTTAAATTGAATACCAAAATCTTGTTCAAGGATTTGTAATAACGGCTTTTTGAATAAATCTTTTTCATTAATTTTCGACCCAATTTCTATGGGAAGGTAATTTATCGTATAGGCAAAAGACTTATCTTCTAAAAATCGTACTCTTTTAATCTGAACCACCTCGTGTTCATCCTCTAATTCCAGCTTCTCTTTTGCCAATTTCGGTACTGTCATCCTGTTTATTTTTACAGATTTTGTCTTAGATTTTGATATCTGGTAAAAAAGGTCATCCATAAATCCAGTAAATTCTAAACTAAAACTACTTATTAGACTTTCGTTATTGGTTACAAATGTCCCTTCACCTCTTTTGCTGATTAAAAAACCCTCTTGAACTAACTGAGAAATTGCCTGACGGACAGTTAATCTACTTACTTTAAATTTTTCTGCAAGCTCATTTTCAGAAGGAATCTTTTCCCCGGGATTAAAATCTTTATTGATAATCCAATTTTTAATAGTCTGTTTAATCTGATAATAAACGGGTAATAAAGTAGCCAATTCACTTAAACCTTAATTTAAAATTTACTTGTAAAGATATCTATACATATTTAAAAATTTTTGTCAAGAAAAAAATTTGAATGTGAAATTTATTTCAATCTACTAAAGTTTAAATATGGTTTATCTCTCGAGATGTGAGCTGAATGTGGAATTGGACTCAGCCGAATGGAATATTCAAGGATATAACTTTTCAATGGTTATTCTTGCAGTTAGATGTTCAAGGACTAATTGAGCTTCTCCCTCAGAGGGAGGACTTTCCTTATTTTTATTTTAACGTAAAAAGCCTTGTGGTAGTTGATGTTGATCAAAAGCCTATCATTGACAGGTCACCTGAATTTTTCAATTAAAACATCTTCTTCTTCGCATACATACAGGCTAAATGAAGTTACATTTTTTTACCAGGGGGTACACTCCTCAAAAGATTCATCCAGCCCACTCTCTCCATTCCCTTTCAAAGATTGATGAAAAGATGGTCCAGTATCGTCACATCGTGAATCTTTCCGTGGGTAATAACGACAACGAAAGGGATGCTTCCGCGTAGGTCCAGGAGCGTGTGTAATTTCACGGCTCCTTTGTGTTTGCGGAACTTTGCCCAAGGAGACAGTAACAAACACAGATCGATGGTGGTGGAGTCTAAGACATAGGCAGTTTGGTCCAACTCGACTCCGAAGGAATCGTTGGCATAAAGACGCCTGGCACGATCGATGAGAACGTGCGCAAAGTCGGCATAGATTCGCCAGTCTCGAACTTGGTTGGCATGGGCCAGCGTATTGCGCGAGACCTTGCCGCGGATGCCCATATGGTAGGTTTTGTGCTGGGCCGAACGGAGGCAGGCTTGGATATCTCTCAGACTTTCTCGATAGGTGAACTGGGCGAAAGCCATACAGAGAAATTGATCCCAACAGGAAAAGCTTTTGATCTTGTAATTGCCATGGTAACGTTCGACACATCGACGAAATTCGTAAACGGGCAAAAAATCTATGAGCTGGGCAAAAATAGTTTTCCCAGAATTCATAGGCCACCTCCTTCTGTCGAAACAGAAGAAGTATGGCTCTTTGGAACTCTCAAATCGATAAAAAACATTTTGATTTAAAATCCCAATGTTTTTATAATCTTGCCATGCTCTCTAAAATAAACGTTGGGACAGCAGTGAACCACTATTTAATATTAAAATCTAAGAAAAAGTCTCTCTTCGCTGCTCAAAATCTTTTTTCGACAATTCTAGAGCTCGCTTCACTGCAAATTCAAAACTCGCCCTTCGGGCTCAAACATTGAATTTGCAGCCGTTTCGCTTCGCTAAGAATTGTTACCGAAAAAATCTTAATTCCCGCTCAGGGTGACCTTTTCATTTTTTTAGAAATCTCAATAGAATTAAGAAGTGTGGATTGTAGACTGGTGTATCAAACGACCGGCAGCCATCTGTCCAAGGACAACGATATCTTCCAATGAAAGATAGTGATCCACTGAGGCGTCGAAGAGGAGTTGAACCGTCGGAGGAAATTCTTCATCACCCTCCCAAAGGACATACTGAAATGGAATGTATGGTAGAATTTGGAGGATAAACGAGACATCCCCAATCCCTGCAGATTCTCCTCCTAAACTTTTTCCAATCTCTTTAAACCATTTAGCTGATTTCCCAAATTTTCGTAGCAACGGTTCTGTCACCCTTCTTTTAAAAACGCCTGCATAAAGGAGCCCTCCTGGGATATCTTTGTATCCGACCCATTTCCCAGTGATGGGATTCCCATCTGCTCGGATGAGGTAATGAAGAAGGAGGATGCGAGTCACCAGAGAGACCGTCTTT
>Ga0315280_10001214_pt1 | contig 45033 bp, 54 predicted proteins | sample YL17G06_40_MG_FD_203697 | JGI IMG/M metagenome (GOLD analysis project Ga0315280, IMG submission 203697) | Sediment microbial communities from Yellowstone Lake, YNP, Wyoming, USA - YL17G06_40 | ecosystem: Environmental > Aquatic > Freshwater > Lake > Sediment | place: USA: Wyoming | collected... | reverse complement strand
GTTACATCCCAAGAGGCGATAAGACAGAAGATGCTTCCATTCCGAAGGGTGGCGACTGAAAGTCACTCCTGGCATCTAAGCTTGCGTATTGTTGCCAACCGATCATTAAAAAAATGTATCACAGTGGACGATAACAGGGCCGCGTAATCTATTCGATTGTGATGGCCCCAGAGTGCCATCTCACCAAATGGGTTCTAAATAAAACCTTTAGGTCACCCAGTAGCCGTTGTGCGTACAGAACTACGGGCACGTTTATTATCCTGCCGCCAAACCCGAAGCCATGCCGCCCACCATATTTGTGGCCTCTAAGAGGGACGTTGCCGGTCAGAATGCGGTGTCCAAACTTCGGGAACTTGTTGGGTTGGGGCCACCCACTGAGGGAAGGGAGCGCTTCGATCTCTCCGGAAGAGAATGCATGCTGATTGAGGTTGATGTCGACATCGTCTACGTGGGCAGAATGGTCGAGGAGTACAATCCCTCCTTGGTGATTCACCTCTCAAGGCACAGCAGTGCAGCGGGCATCCCGACGCTTTCCGTTCATGTTTCGGGCAATATCTCCAACGCTGACCTGGGAGGGGAACCCAAGACCATCTCGGTCGCTCCGGCCATGGCCATGTTGGCGGCACTAAAGGAGCTACAACTGCAAAGGGAGGCCCTGAATCTCGACTTCAATGTCTGCTACGAAGCAACCCACCATGGGCCAAGCCTGGATGTGCCTTCAATGTTCATAGAGATCGGGAGCAGCCCTGAAAGGTGGAGGCGAGATGATGCCGGACAGGCTGTAGCCAAAGCGGCCTTGGCGGCTGCCAGAGCCATATCAACGGGAACGGCAGCGATTGGCTTGGGAGGGACACACTATTGTCCCAAATTCACTCAGCTTGCCCTTGAATGCTCTCAGCCCTTTGGGCACATACTCCCAAAGTACGCGCTGGGAGGAGTTGATGGGGCTTTCCTGAGCTATGCCATCAGAAGGACATTGGAGCCAGTCGATAGAGTGCTCGTAGACTGGAAGGGCACAAGCGGGATAGATAAGGAGAGGCTCATGCCTGAAGTCAAGAAGCTCGGATTGGGCATCGAGCGCGTCTAAAGGCGCATCACTGTAAATGGCGTTACTTGGCAGACAGGAGGGTAGTGAAGTTGCTGAAGTCACTTCACTCATTGGCAAACCAACACGATAGATGTATTTGATCTTCATGAACGAAGTTACGAAAGATATTTATCGCCTCGTTTAACTTTGGAAATAGATGGACCGCCCAATAGTCGTCACCATCGTGGCAATCCTCGACGTCCTCTTCGGGATCATAATGGTTCTATTCGGGATCTCATTTATGGCTCTTACAGGCCTAATAGAATATTATGGGCCCGACCTTATTCCGGGATTAGCGGACATCCCATTCTTGGATATGATAATCGCATTGGGTGGCGTGATAGGCATTGTCTTCATCATCATCGCCGCGATTACATTCTTTCTCGCTTGGGGCCTACTTCGCGGAAAAAGATGGGCACGGATCCTAACGATCGTCTTCTCGATTCTGTGGATCATCTTGGGACTTTTGTCGTTGCCGGGCCTTGTTAACCTAGCGATGATGGCGATAAATGGGCTGATCCTATACTTCTTCTTCAGACCCGATATCAAGGCCTTCTTCGGTCCGGTCCCCGCCAAAACGTACCAACCTCCTGCAACCTACCAGGCATCCCAAGCACCTCAGGTTCCACCTCCACCCCCACAAGGGGCTGCCCAGAATGTTCCAGCCTGTCCGAATTGCGGACAACCTCTGACATGGATCGAACAGTATCAGCGATGGTATTGCTACAACTGCCAACGATACGCATAGGCTCGTATACTTCGCCCACAAGGGGTTCCGATAGTGCTCCCGATGCGCCCCCAATTACCAACTAATGCGCGGGTGTTGAATGGGTGTTCTCCCATCAAAAGGTTCTGGCCAGGTGTATCAGCTAGTGGGACCGCTTGCCATTATGGTTCCGATTATGGTCGTGATGAACAACCACAGTCCAGTGATTATGAAGCCGTACGGCAGAATCATCAAGGCCATGGAAGCTACTCCCCCCGCGTATGCCAGGAGAGCAAGCCTTCTGTATATGCTCCTGGGATAGGCTGTCATTGTGATCTTCGAAAGGAACCGATAGGCCAGTGAACCCTTCAGTCTCGTATAGACTGGCATCTTTGAGAAATACTGCCATCCTTCGTTTGTTAGGCCGTACATCGGCTCAGCTTTTGCCCTCAGACTGATGCCCACAATCGATGTATTTTTTGCCACACTTGGCTCATCGACGAACCTCCTGAAGAGTTTGGGTTCGCGGTCAATGTATAGCTTGAGGTAGCTCTCCGTCCTCTGCTCACTCAAATTTACCGCCTTGGCCAATTCCCTGAGGGACATGGCGTTTTCCCTCGCGGTTCCAAGTGCCAACACTATTTCGGAGATCATGGCCGTCATGGCGAAGTTGCCTTGCCCTTTCTCCAGATCCATCCTCGACTGCTTCGCGTCTAGCAGCGAGTACCTCTCTCTCCTCGCATAGGCGGGACGGAGGGGCGGCTCTGACGAAGGCATGCCGTGGAACTTTGTGCCCGAATCGCTGAGCCCGAATACGGTTTGCCCATCTTGGGAAACGACGTTAAGTAGCCCCTTGTTCTTCAGTTTCCTTAGGGCATCCGTTGTCGCTTTCCTCCTCTGATCGATGATTCTCGCGATCTCCGCTGTTGACATTTCCCTCTCACCCAAAGCCAGCAAAATGTCGAACTGGATCGAGCTCTTGGATATATCGACGAGTTTGTCCACGGAGCGCAGTTTCTCGAGTTTTTCCAAGATCATATCATGAATGACTACCTCTTTTCCCGCCGACACGCGGTCGTCATTCAATGATCTTCACCGAAATGGCCTTACTTTGTGCCAATTCAGTTAAGCATTGGGTTCTAGGACCGCCGACTCAAACTATGGCCCATGCCCGTTGCCGGAAATCCCAGAGTTCAAGGAAAATTGAGCCCAAATGGATTGACGCTGGGGGGCTCTGGGACCAAAACTGGAGGATAGGTCTATGAGAATAATAAAATAAAAAAGGGGACGCGCACAGGGACCTAGTGCGCGCTTAGGCGGGTCCACAGGTCAATAGGATCATGACTGGCTGCACGCTCACTGGAGTCCTTGCCATAACTGTCAGCTTTGCGCCTACGGATGGCATTACGTCGACTAGGAATTGGTCATACGAATTGAGCCTAGAAGATTTTGTAAATTGTTCTTGAATACCTACAAGGTTCACCATGATTGCGAATGTCTCACCCGCTTCTAAAACGGGATTCGTATTCCCTTGGAGTACCATGATCGCACAAAGTGAATTGGACAATCCGATGAACTACTTGAAGGGCCTGGGCATCGATGAAGTTATGATCTCGATGGCAGAGAATATCACCGAGAAGAAACTCACCGAATTTATGGAGAGGAAGTTAGATGACTACACGAAATCGGTCGTTGAGGGCAAACTCAAGGAATCGACCGATCAGCTCGTGAAGAAGTTCGTAGAAGAGCAGATCGGCGGCATCATCGAGGGTAAAATTAAGGAGATGAAGGACAAGGGCATTTTGAAAGTTCCCATTAATCCAGAAGAGCTGAAGAAGGCTATGGAAGAGAAATGGCAGAGATCATCAACAGTGAGGAGATGCAAGAGAAGATGAAGGAAGACCTCATCCCGATTTTAGAGGGCAAACTGAAAAAGGCCTTTCTGAAGGAACCCAGTCTAGAACCTCAGGAGGTACCACCTAGGGTAGAAAACTTCCCCACAGTGGTAACTCAGGAGGCCCAAATCGCGAAACCAAAGGAGCGGGAAGTGGTGACGCCTACGAAGATCGGCTCGGTTGGCCTTACCGCATGCGCCGGCTCATTGATGCAGATGTTTGGGAGGAAAGGGGCCGAGAGCATAGTTGACGATTACTACAAGAGGGGTTGGATCGACTACGAATTGAGGCAGTCCTTGCTCGAACTCATGAGCACGATTCAGACGAGGGACATACCTGATGAGAAGGACATAGGCGTAAATGAGCACGCGATAGCGGCCTACCTCTTCGATAAACTGACCAAAAATGGCACCGATTTAGATTTCGTGGTAATATTAGTCTCGTTGACTTCGACGGAGAAGGTCTTCATAACGAAGTAGTTGAGGTAACAGAAAGGGAAGATATACATGTCGAGCGCGATAACGGAGATGATCTACACGATAGCCATCGTAATAGCGGCTGCAACCGTTGCCGGGACCTACATCCAAAACACTGCACAGCTGAACGGCGCCCTAAACATAGCATCGCAGAACGCAAGGGAAACGGCCATGATGTCCGTAAAGACGGTCTTTGCAACGGAACTCTCAAGCGATGTCGCAGAGGTTTGGGTCAAGAACGTCGGCACGCAATCGATCGACCCCTTATTGATAGCCCAGTTCGACGTGTTCTTCGGGCCCAAAGGGAACTTCGAATACGTCCCCTACGACAAAACATCCCTGCCGAAATGGACTTTCACGATCGTCAGCGATAATGGGAATTCCGACTTCGATCCCGGGGAAACACTCGAGATAAAAATATACCTCGACTACAGTCTGTCTGCCGGGGATTATTTCTTCAGGATAGTCACGTATAATGGGGTGGGTTAGGACTACTCATTCTCTTTGTAGGTGAGGTGATGTGAGCGGATTCGGTGGTGCTTTCGCCGCGGCCATAATTGGCTTGATCTTCACAATGGCCTTCAGCGCTGTGACGAAACTGTACGTCAACGACCTCGCGGCTCATAGCATAGACGCGGAGAGGGCGCCGACACAGTCCCTTCCGAGCGTTGGAACCGGCGACATAAACAGCACGTATGTCTTTCTTGTCAATGTTACGATGGACGGGGGGAAATCGATTAGGTGCGATAGTCTGCACCTCTCTGACGTGTTCGTCGTCTATTATTCAAGCGGAACAAGGGTAACGAAGAGGGTCGAAATGGGCAGCGAGGCAGACGAATGGAGCATACGTCGGGTGCTCGTCGGGAACAGGGAAGGGGAATTGGTTAACCCCTTGGACGCATTGTCTGGGACGGGCATGTGGGATCCGGGAGAAACGCTTGAGCTTAACATCACGACATCCATGCCGATCGACGTCAACCTTTGGCATTTTTCCATGACAGTCGTTGACGGGGGGACCTGCAGTAAGACATTCGGCTAGGGTGCGGCAATTTTACGAGCGTTTAATGATGTTGGGGAATTTTGATGTCATGTAAATTTAAAAGCAAGTTATGACATCCGCATCATCAGGTGGAACAATATGATGTCTGAACCAGGATCAAAGGCCAAGGTAATACATCTTGCCAGCCTGGAGCTGGATAGATTAGTTGGCGGCATACCCTTTCCATCGATGAACCTTTTAGAGGGTGAGAACGACACGGGAAAGAGCGTCCTGGCCCAAGACATCGCATGGGGAGCCATACTCACTGGATTCAAAGTGAGGTACATCACGACAGAAATGACCCCTGCGGCGTTAATCTCGCAGATGGAAAGCCTGTCCTACCATGATACCGAATGGTGCCTCACATCTTCAGAGGCAGGTCGTCGAAGGGACCATAGACTGCGTCGCGGAGGCAGCCTTCGTGGACGTTACGGACAATGTACATGCAGAAGCGCCCTGGGTGGTCAACTATGGTTCAAAGGATTACAGGGTCTACCACGTGTCCTACATGGAACCAGATATATATTTCATAGGTTTTGTCGTCAAATACCTCGGAAAATATTGGCTGGTGATAGGTCTCCGCGTCCCGCAGGGGGATATAGGCAACCCGATACCCAATGCAGCCGAGGTAGCCGAGGTAAGAAGGCTAGTGCTCATAGATGGTTTTGCATACTACGCCGATCTTCACCTTTGGAAGGTGAGCTGGTCCGGATGAGGAAACGGGCATATGGGGCACGAAGAGGACAGTTCAGGATCATCGAAGCCGCCCTCTCCGCCATCATCATTTTCATCACACTCGTGACCATCAACCAGTTCACAAGAATACCGCGCCTGATAATGACTGGCAGGAGCGGAAGCCTGAGGACAACGGCGTATAACACATTGTACCGCCTGGCGGATACGGGAATCCTAGAGAATACCCTCGGCATAGGAAGCGCGGATTGGGAGGGCAACCTCAAGATCGTCCTGGATTCCCTGCTGCCGACCACAGTCTACTTCAACATGACCGTTTACTCCTTCTCCAACGCTGCGCAACCGACTTACTACATTGCCTACAGTAAAAATATAATCTCCAATTCCATCTCGCAAAAGGCCTTTACAAGTACTCCCGAGATATCCTCGGCCGAATTCCTATACGTTGCGCGTAACTCAAAGATTTATCTCCTGAGGCTCCAACTGGCCGAAGGCGGCGTTGGGTCATACTGAAGGCCGATTACACGTCGTTTTACTTCACATTTCAACTGGGTTTGAACCAGCTCACTGATCGAGAGGATTGATCGCCGAGAGGATTGATATCGCCGACTACCTCAATCGCCACGAATGTAATTCGCAATATTCATACGATTACCCGCGTACATAGGTTCTCGAATAGGGTTCCACGATGCCATAGGGGTGCGTAAAAGGCGATCACGTCGACCATAATTTATATAAAGGTAGGCGCTCCAACTCGATAGCACAAGACATATTTTGATCGTAATCGCATGGCCATGTTCCATCGGTTTAGGGCTGAAGTCCTTTGAAAAACTATTATAAAATCTCAATCGTGGCAATAGCCATTATTGCCATCGTCGTGGCAGCATACCTTTACATTCAGTCGTCCTCCCTTGCCCCTTTCACGAAATTCGGCGACATGCAGTTGAGTGACGGGGAGGTTGGGATAATGTTCTTGGGTACATCCGCCTTCATCCTCAAGACCAGCCACCATACCATCATCATAGATCCTGCCACGAAGGTTCCAACGGACACACTGACGTCATTGGGTATAATCGATGCCATCTTGATAACGCATGAGCATAGCGACCACTTCGATGCCTCCGCGACATTTGACCTGCACCACGCATCCGAGGGAGTGGTAGTGGCGAATGAGGGGGCTTACCAGAGCTTGGCTGGGTTGATTCATAGGGCCGAGAAGCTGATATTGCTGAGACCAGGGGAAGACGCGAGGTTGGACGGCATGATCGTCACTGCCATAGCCGCTAACCATTCTGGCCTATCGCCATTGATGTACGTGATATCGGTTGACAACATGACGATCCTTCATGGCTCGGACTCAGGATACGAACCTGCGCTCGAGGAATACCGGGGTAAAATCGACATAGCTCTGCTGCCAACTGGCGGAGGTTCCCCCACGGCCTCCACTTCACAAGCCCTAAAGATGGCTGCTGCGGTGCTGCCGAAGGTGGTCATCCCGATGCACGGCACGTCGACGGATTATGGGGAACTTGGGTCCCTCCTAACGGGCCTACCAGGGATCGACTTTATGGAAATTCAGCCATTGAATCCGCTGAGGATCTCCATACCTAAATGAGACCGGGCACGTGGCACGAACCTGCATCCATTAAGGTGGTTTGGTACTCCAGGTTGGAGTAGGAGGTAAACGGCCTTTTTATGGAATTTACTACTAAAGGATTTCTAAACCCTTCTGCCACGACGACCCCCTGGACGGCGCGTGCCATCATGGGGGACGGGCGTCGTCTCCTCGATTCGGCCTATGTGCAGTCCCTGGCGAGCCAAAGCGCGGATTGCCGCCTGCGCACCAGGGCCAGGGGTCTTGGTGCCAATGCCACCGGTAGCCCTAACATGAACGTGTATGTTAATGATGCCCTTCGACTTCAATTCGCGGGCTACGGCCGTCGCTGAAGACATGGCGGCATATGGGCTCGATTGCAGCCTATCTGCCTTCACGTGCCTTCCACCACTGCTGATGGCGATGGTTTCAGATCCGCTGAGGTCCGTCGCATGCACGATGGTGTTGTTGTAGCTGCTGTATATGTGGACCACTGCCCATTTCTCCCCTTGTTTCAACGTTGTTATCTGTGCAGGGGGGGCGGGGACGGGTGGCGCTTCTGCCGTCACCTTGGCTTCTTCAGTGGTCTCCGTCATCGTGCTTGTCGTGTGTAGCTGTCAGGGGCATTTTTAAGCATTGGGTGCCTTTTACTGGCGTTCTGTCGCTCACAGGATTCTATAGCCCTTTAGCCCCGCATAATGTCCATCTTCTCGCGTGCTCGAACGACCTGTTGCGCCTTGTCCCCATCGCGACTTCTGACCGCTACATTCCGCTTCTGCGCATCATCTTGCGTTTTTTCTTCCAGTCGTCAACGTAGAGAGTGCACGACATCTTATCTTTACATTTCTTGCATTCTATTCGGAGAGATGTCCAGTGACGAGGGCACGTGAATTGCGCACTTGCTGCCAACCTGTCACCTACTCGATGTTGAAATAGCAGGGATAAAAGGTGATCGCCTCCATCTCTAAAAAGCAGGGGACACGTGCTCCATCCCGTCGTCTGGCAGCATCATGCGGCCATCTCGGCCGTTCTATGTTCCTGTCCTATCCGAATGCATCCACGAGGGAAATCGTCGATTCCCGTTCAGGGCCGACTGAAATGAGGCAAAGCGGGACCTGAGCTATCTCCTCTATGCGCCTCAGATAGCTCTTGGCGTTTTGGGGTAGCGCTTCATAACCCCTGGAGCTGATCTCCGTCCACTCGCCCCTCTCCATGTCCTCCCACGCCTCATGCGCCTCATAGATGGGTGTGCAGTGCGCCAAGACCTTGGGGTTTGACGGGAACCTCCTGATCACACGCCCTTCATGCTCGTAGCCGGTGCAGATGAGGACGCGATCCAGTCCGCCCAGCACATCGAGTTTAGTGACTATGAGCGAATCAAGCGAATTCACTTGAGTCGAATATCTGAGCGCCACTCCGTCTAGCCAACCGCACCGCCTTGGCCTGCCGGTAACGGTGCCGAACTCCTGCCCCTTCTCCTGAATCCTTCTGCCAACCTCGTCCTGCAATTCGGTCGGAAAGGGCCCTCCGCCCACTCGCGTGGTATATGCCTTACAAACGCCCAACACCTTGTCAATCCTTCTTGGCCCAACTCCAGCTCCAGTGCATGCGGCGCCGCTCACAGTGTTCGAGGAAGTGCCGAAGGGATATATCCCATGGTCGACATCGAGCAGCGTGCCCTGACCGCCTTCGAAGAGGACCCTTTTCCCTTTGTCGAGCGCGTCGTTGATGTATTCCGAGGTGTCGCCAACATATCTTCTGATCTCCTCTCGAAATCCCCTGCACAGTGAGAGGAGATCGGATTCCGATATCTCGTCTTCCGAACCGAAGACGTCCCTGAGTTCCTTCTGTTTAAGGCCAACCAAGAGCCTGAGCCTTTCACGGAGTGACTCATCGTCCATGAGATCGATTATCCTTATGCCAAAACGCGCTGCCTTATCTGCGTAGGCTGGGCCTATCCCCACCCCAGTTGTGCCAGCCTTCAACGAACCCTTGATGGAGTCCTCCAAACGGTCGAGGGCCTTATGAAAGGGGAGAACCACGTGTGCCCTCTCGCTGATCAGAAGATCCGGTTTCTTCCCGACCGATGCAAGCTCCTCTATCTCGGCGATGAGCCTTTCGGGATCGACGACCACGCCATTCCCTATGACGAGTTTCTTCTCCCTAAGGGCACCTGAAGGGAGCATGCGGAACTTGTATGTGCTCCCTCCCACGATAACCGTATGCCCTACGTTGCTACCTCCTTGAAAACGGACTACCAAGTCCGCTTTCGCGGCATAATAATCGACAACCTTTCCCTTCCCCTCGTCGCCATATTGTGTCCCGATGATTACAACGGATGGCATGTGGATGACAAAGGCCTGGAACAATCTGTGCCCGTTTAAATATTTCCCAGGCCCGTGACAGCGGAGTCACGTAGAAAGCCATAAGTCACTGGACCATCGGTTGAGCACGGCGTGATGACTGCATCCAAGCCGATATGGCCAAACGGTTGCCTTGGAGCGCTTTCGCTGACCTTCGACGATGGCATGAAATCGCAGCTCGAGGTAGCTCTGCCGTTACTCAACAGGTTCGGGTTCCGCGCGACGTTCTACCTCAATCCACGTGGCGAGGACTGGCACGAACTCCTTGAGCCTTGGCATGAAGTCGCTGCCGCAGGCCACGAGATCGGCAATCACACCTTATCGCATACGTGTTCATCGAACTTCAGTGGCGATCCCAATGGACCTGGCCTCGAATCGATGAGCCTCAAAGACATTGAAGATGACATCCTCAAGGCGCAGAGGCGCCTCGATGAGGCTTTCCCAAACCAGAGGAAGCGCAGTTTCTGCTACCCATGTTATCAGGCGTTCGTTGGGAGGGGGAGGAAGAGGCAGAGCTACGTGCCCATCGTGGCCAAGAACTTCATAGCCGCGCGCGGAAGGGGTGAAGTTGCGAATCATCCCACCGCCTGCGATCTTCTGTATCTCTGCTCATGGCCAGTGGAGCGCAATTCTGGACCGGAGTTGGTCGGATTGGCGGAAAGGACGACGCAGGGTCGTTGGGGGATCCTCACGTTCCACGGCATTCAACAAGGCCATCTGCCCGTTGCTGATGTAGATTTCCAGGAGCTCGTGGAGTTCTTGGGCAACAATGGGAACAGGATCTGGGTCGCTCCGGTGGTTGAAGTTGCCCAGAGGATAATCGACTGGCGAAAAGAGACAGGATCCGACGTTTGGGATCGTTAGATTACACCTCAGGGGCCTTGCCTTGTACAACGAGAAGGTGATAGAACATTATCGCCACCCGAGGAACGTCGGAAGTATTGAGGGTGCGGACGGCGTCGGGATATTCGTGAGCGACTTCTGCGGCGACATCGTGAAACTTTGGATAAACGTCGTCGATGGGAGGATAACCGAGATCAAGTTCAAAACCCAGGGCTGTGCGGCTTCGATCGCGAGTGGAAGCGTCCTGACAGAGCTTGCCAAGGGAAAGACCCTGGAGGAAGCGATGGCGATAACGGAGAAGGACATAGTTGAGGCGCTCGGTGGCTTGCCCGAGAGGAAGATACATTGTTCGGTTTTGGCCGATGATGCCCTGAGGGATGCGATCTACGACTACCTGAAGAGGCATGGCCTGCCGATACCCCAATACCTCGCCCATAAGCACGAGGAAATACAGGAACAAGTACGAAAGTTGGACGAGATGGGCTACATCTTGATATGACCTCAATCAGGTTACATCAGGGTTGATAGATCGCCCTAAGGCCATAGAGAAAAGACTGGGAGATGATGCCCGAGCCATGTCTTTCGCCATCGTAAATTTGAGTATGCAGATTTAGGCCAGGATAATTCCTCTTCCTCAACATCTCCGTAAGTGCCCAGAAACCAGGTAGGCAGTCTTCCAAGCCACCGACCGAAAGGTACAGGTTCACGGGTGGACGTGTGGGTTGTTCAGCGTATTGTTGCTCGCAAGCCAGCAGGAAAGAGCTGGCATCTGGCCAAGTGCAACTCGCCGCAATATAACGCCGGAAGAGACCAGGTTGAGTAAGCATCGTGTAGAGAGCGAAGACTCCTCCGCAAGAAAAGCCGTATAGTGCACGGTCATCAGGAGAGGCGCGGTACTCGCCTTCGATCAATGGGAACAACTCCTTTGTAAGGAAGGCAATAAATTGCGGTGTGCGAGAATCAGGAGGGGCGCTCTTACAACCAAGCGACAGCAGATCCCGCGCGCGCAGTTTGCCGAATTCGTCCCAGTTCGATATATTGTTATACCCTATGCCCACGACGATCATCTCGGGGATTTCCTTTACCCCGATGAGCGAAGGAACTAGGCCAGTTGCAACGCCAAAAGCATAATCACCGTCCGTGACATATAGAACGGGGTAATTTTGGTTGGAGCTGTGATAGCTGAAAGGAAGCCAGACCCCGATCTGATATTCTTCTCCAACATCGGTGGAACGGACGATTCTTGCTTCCGTGTTGAATAAACCAAAGCGCGAATGAGAGGGTTGTGTCATTGCTTTTTCATCCTTCCCATGTTTGGTCCAAGTAGATATATGCTTGCGAATCCGATCATCTCTTGAATTGCCTTTTGACGCCCTCTATTGTCTCACCCAAGACCTCTATGTTTTCCATGTCACCAATCTTCTTCTCGGCTGCCCTCTTGATGTGGTATATCGAATGCGGATCGAATCCCATGATCTTCGCTGCGACCGCGTCCGTTGCGACTGGATCCCTGCCCGCAATAATCAGATCCATCTTCACCGGATTGCCATTGACAGGCCCTCGACCTTCCATCGCGATGAAGCCGTCTATCACCGTCAGATCCGGTTTGATGACGCTGTTGATATCGACGATGACCTTCTGGATGTTCCTGAAGTGGTACTTGAACTTTGACTTTTCAGGTAGAAGGCCGAACATGTTCTTCATTCCTAGCGTAACGCCCACTTGGTCATGGGTCTTCAACTTTGCTGCATCCACGATGTAACTTTCTAGGACAATCTTTGGGAGCACAACGCTCGAAAGGGTCTCAGGGTTCTCAACGTTTACCCTCACCCGTTCTATTATCTTACTGAGGTTGATGAACTCGACCTGATTCTCCCTGCAGAGATCGAGGATGCCTGTTTTGAGAGCGGCCCTGTCTGCGTTGGTGGTTGTAGCGTCCGATTCCACGACGACGACCCTTTCGGCCCTCGGCTTGAAGTATCTTATTAGGGCATCTACGACAACGGGATCAGTAGTGGCCCCCGTCTCCCAAGTCTTATCGGTTATGAAGTTCACCTTTATCATCACGGGCTTGGATATCTTTTCTTCGATCTCCAGGAGGCCCAGTGCTCGCTCTACAGTTTCTCTTCCCCTTTCGCCTCTTACTATGGCAACTCTACTGTGAGCCATTCTTTGGGACGCTCGATTTTACTTTGAGACACTAGACGTTGCTTTGGGACATAGCGCTACCTGTATATGTCTTTCATGGTACGATCTCGGCGCCACGGATGGCCGTTCCTGTCTATTGGTACCACAACCCAGTCTCCGAAATTACAGGCTCTCCGGCCTACCGGTTTCAGCCGACTTCTCCATCGCGCATATCACCTTCGTTACGGCCAGCCCGTCCTCCCCGGTTACAGACGGCTTCCTGTCCCCTGCGACGCAATCGACGAAGTGGTTTATGGCCTCGATGGCAAAGCCTCCCCACTTCCCATCAACGAAGTATGTGGCAAAAGTGTCTGGCCAGCTGTAACCGCTGTCCGTGTACTTCTGAACGGCTTGGTTCGGTAAAGGCCTCACGAAATAAGCCCCACCGCTTCCCACTATCTGCATCTCGAACGCTATCCCAAGGCCGATCCACTCACCCCATCCGACACCCGGCATGGTGTTGGGGAGGATCCAGGTGGACTCCAAGGTCGCTATCCCACCGTTTCTGAACTTGACGATCGCAGTGTACAGGTCTGGCGTCTTTACCCCCATCGATGCCAATACCCTTGACGTGGCCGCGGCGTATACCGATTGGACTTCATCCTGGAACAGCCACCTCACGAGGTCGCAGGTATGCGCTGTCAGGAACCATATCACCTTCGATCTGGACGCCCACTTAAGGAAGGAGGTTGGCGAGAGCTTTGTGTTGTTGATCCTCGCGAAGATATAGATCGGATCACCCAACTCCTTATCCTCCAGCGCCTTCTTGGCCAGCGCGAACGGGGGGTTCCACCTGTTGTGGAAGTCGACCATAAGCTTCACGCCCGACTTCCTGGCGGCCTCCACTATCGCCTCCGCGTCCACTACGGTGGTGGCCAACGGCTTCTCAACCAAGACGTGCTTTCCAGCTTCCGCAGCAGCGACGCACGCCTCCCTGTGGAGGAAGTCGGGCGTGGCGATGCTGACGGCCTCTATCGTCCTGTCAGCGAGCATCTTCTTGTAGTCCGTGTAGTAACTGACGCCATATTGCCCGCCAATGCTCCTTGCCCTTTCCTCGTTTATGTCGCTGACGGCCACCAACTCTGAACTCAGATTCTGGGCGTAAGCCCTGACGTGATTCTCGCCCCAATTCCCAACGCCTATGACACCAAACCTTGCACTTCTCAAAACAGCTCCCTGCCGCCTCGGGAACCATCCCCCTGCCTAGATAAGATTTCTCCAAGTCCTTACGAGTAACACATATAATCACGCTACTTCGATTCATGTGCAAACCGAAGCGATAAGATTGGAACTGGATCTCATCTCCTCGAAAGGGGACGAAACCGTCTTCCGCATCTCGGGGGTTACACCGGCCCTAGTCAACAGCCTCAGGCGCACGATCCTGTCGGACATACCGATACTGGCCATCCATGAGACGATGTTCTTCGAGAATGAATCGCCCATGCATGATGAGATCGTCGCTCACAGGCTGGGGCTGATCCCCCTGACGACCCCTCCAGACAAGTACGTTCTGCCCGAGCTCTGCGACTGCAAGAGCGAGCTCGGTTGCGCGAAATGCAGGGTTTCACTCCTCCTTGACGTGACAAGCGCAACGGACAAATCCACTACCGTATATTCAGGCGACCTGAAGAGCGAGGATTCGGAAGTCCAACCCGTGAGTGCGAAAATTCCTATAACGAAGCTCGGTCCCGGCAAGAGGCTCAAGCTGGAGGCGTACGCGAGGCTCGGGGTTGGCTCTTCACATGCGAAGTGGCAGCCCGCCGCGACGGTCTCCTACAAGTTCCAGCCGACAGTCACTGTAGCCCAAAATTGCGATGCCTGCGGTGCTTGTGTCGCCGCGTGCCCTCAGAAGATACTGAAGACGCAGGAAGGCAAACTCGTAGTGGTCGACATTGACCTCTGTATCGTTTGCAAGGAGTGCGTCAAGGCCTGTCCACAAACCCCGGTTGCGATCCTGCCAGAAAGGATAAGGGACAAGTTCATCTTCTTCGTCCAGTCAACGGGCTCCATGCATCCAAACGAGCTCGTAAGCCGAGCGGCCAGGATATTGAAGGAAAAGGCCAACAGCGCATCTAAGGCTGCAGGTGGTTGACGAAGTGGCCAGAAGTAGAAGGGTGAATCAGGCTCTTTACGACACCTCTTCCACGCTCAGGAGGACGGGCAAGAGGGAGAAGTGCGGTATCTGGCCATACGTGGCAAGACTGCTGCTCCTGCCCAAGAGGAGACGCATAGCGGTCAATGTACTGAAACTTAATCGAGAGACGTCGCCGGGCGAATCGGTCGTCGTCCCGGGCAAGGTCCTCGGCGTGGGCGAACTCGATCACGCCATCACGGTGTCCGCGTATTCGTTCTCGCCAAGCGCCAAGAGGAAGATACAGGAGGCCGGCGGAAAGTGTATGGGCTTGGAGGAGCTGGCCAAGGAGAACCCGAGCGGATCGGGCATAAACAGGATCCTGAGGTGAGCGGGTTGAGCGAAGACCTAGTAGTGGACGCTTCAAGTCTTGTTGTCGGACGCCTCTCATCAATTGTGGCGAAGCAACTCCTCCAGGGGAAGAGGGTGACCATAGTGAATGCGGAGAAGGCCCTCATGACGGGTTCGAGGCAAAGGACCATAAACGACCGCCTGCTCTTCCTCGAGGTCAAGGGCCGAATCAGCTCAAGGCACACCCCGAGGCACTTCAGGAGGCCCGACAACTTCCTCCGCAGGATGATCAGGGGCATGCTTCCCAGGAGGAAGGCATCGGGCGCCGCTGCCTTTAAGAGGCTCAGGGTGTGCATTGGCGTCCCCGAGCAGTATAAGGATACGACTGCCTCCAGTTTCGGGGAAGCGAGGTTTGAGGCGGCTGGTAGAAAATGCATAACTCTAGGGGAACTCTGCATTGCGATCGGCTGGCGTGGTGAGAAGAAGAGCTAGCGTGGTGATGGTGAAATGCCCGTAGAGAGGAAGTTGCCGATTATCGTGAATGGAAAGGTCAAGACGGCGATAGCGAGGGCCGTATTCCGTCCAGGATCTGGTAAGATCGTGGTGGATTCCATACCCCTCGAGATCTGGGTCCAGCAGGCTTCTGTCAAGGCAAGGGAGCCGCCCCTCCTCCTTCCGGACTTATTCAGCAACGTCGATATCAACGTGACTACGACTGGCGGCGGGCCTTCGAGCCAGTCAAGGGCCGTCATGGTTGCGCTCTCAAGGGGGATCGTCAGGTGGACCAGGAGCGGCACTGCCCGCAAGCTCCTGAGGGCCTATGACAGGACGGCACTTTCGGGAGATTACAGGTACAAGGAGGCCAAAAAATTCGGTGGGCCTGGGGCTAGAAGGCGGTTCCAGAAGAGTTATAGATAATTAAGCTCAATTTAAGTCAATCATCAGCTAAGACACGTTTATTAGGCATAAGGCCACTGGTTGCATCATAAGGTGGAAGGGGGTGAAAGGATGAAATTCATCATTCTAGCAAGATGGAGGAAGAAACCCACGAAGGAGATGGTTGCCGAGACCAACAGGCTCGTAGAACAGGCAACCAAGGAAGGTGGTAAAATTTTGGGCATGTATTGGACGTTTGGTAGATGGGACGTAGTTGCTATAGCGGAAGGCCCTAACGAAAAGGAGGCCATGAGGATACTTCTGAAGTTCGGGGATCTGGTTTCAACTGAAACCCTTGTAGCCTTACCAGCTGAAGAAGCCGTAAAGCTAGTCTAACTGACTCTGGCTGTACAAAGATGTAGCTGGATTTCCTCCATTACTGGTGAAAGACCTACTGAGATTTACTGATAACTCCATACGTCCATCAATCTTGAAAAACTGACCCCTGAGAAGTTCGAGTGGACGGACTAGCATTAGACGTCTTCATTGTTCGAGGCCATTTACTACAATAATCGATGAAAGGATTATAAGAGCCATTATGGGCGAAGGGGGAGTTTGATCATGATAATACCCGTTCGTTGTTGGACCTGCGGAACCCAGATTGGAGATAAATGGGAGGAATTCAGCAGGCGCGTGTCATCGGGCGAGGATCCGGGCACCGTCCTTACTTCATTGGGTTTGAAGAGGCCTTGCTGCAGGAGGATGCTGATCACGAACGTCGATTTCATAGACGAGCTGATCGAGGCCACGACTCAAAGTTCCCCCTCTGAGGCCGTCGGCTAGCCACGGGTGTAGGCGATGAGTCAGGATCCTGAGGAAGGCGAAGAGCGAGACGTAGAGACCAAGGTCACTCAGGCCGAAGCCGAAGCGTATCCAGTTGAGGAGACCGAGTATAGGTACCTGATGCCCAGGGAGGACCTCCTCGCCTCCGGGGTTCAGATCGGGACCAAAGTCAGGATAAAGGAGATGAGGCCCTTCATCAGGGCAGTGCGCTCCGATGGCCTGAGCATACTCAACCTGCAGACGATCGATCAAAGGATCAGGACCGCGGGTCTCTTCATCTCGCATTTCGAACCCGGCAAGGTCGTTGCGGTCTCAGGCAAAGAGTACGGAAAGGTGCCGGTTCAAAAGTTCAGCGCGCACGCTGGCGCCTTCCCAGTCATGGGCCGCTTTCCACCTGGCCTGTTCTCGAATCCGGTCTTCTCGGGACACATCTCGCCCGAAGTCGTCATAGTATCCGACCCGAAGGTTGACTACAAGGCTGTCACGGAGGCCTCGATAGTGGGCGTTCCAGTCATAGGAGTCTGTGACACGGATAACTCTTGTAGCGACATGGACCTCGTGATACCGGGGAACAACAAGGGAAGACGTGCCCTGGCAACCGTCTTCTATCTCCTGGCGAGGGAGATACTGAGGATAAGGGGCTCCATACCAAAAGATGGTGAATTGCCCGAACCCGTTACGGCATTCGAATCTCCCGTCCTTGTAGAAGGGGAATGAACTCATTCAGGCCATGGCTGTAACGTCTTGCCAATCGGTCAGGCGATGCGGGCCAACTTCCTGACTGCCCTCACGTTGCCATAATCATCACGCCTTCTGTCGATTGGGGTCTCGAGAATCAGAGGGATCCCCCTCACCTTGGGATGGGTGAGGAAGCCCCTGAAACCCCTGATTCCGATCTTGCCAAGCCCGATGTGCTCATGCCGATCCAACCTCGAACCGAGAGCGCCTTTGGAATCATTTGCGTGGATGACCCTCAACTTTTTCATCCCGATCTGTTCATCGAACTCACCCAACGTCTCATTTATGGCAGCCTCGTTCCTCATGTCGTATCCTGAGGCGAAGGCGTGACATGTGTCAAGACAAACGCTGACGGCCCTCCCAACCTTGTCGAGGATGTTCGATATCTCGTCGAAGGTAGAGCCCATGCTGTTCCGACTGCCGGCCGTGTTCTCGAGTAGTATCGTTGTTCCGCCCAAGAGGGCCTCGGACACAGCTTGGACTACCCTGCCTGAGCCGGCCACTGCACCGGAACCCAGATGGCTTCCGAGGTGGACGACCAAGTATTGGGCCCCGAGGAGCTCGCACCTCTTGACCTCGGCCACGAGCGACTGGACTGAGGCCTCGTAGATCCTCTGCCTAGGCGAGGCCAAGTTCGGAAGGTATGGCATGTGCACCACGACCGGCGCGATCTTCGAGTTGGCCACCTTCGTCCTGAAGGCCTCCGCCCTGCCGGCTAGTTCGCTGAAGCGCCACCCCCTGGGGTTCCTGGTGAAGATCTGGAAAGTGTCGCACTTCCTGGCCAAGGCCCTGTCCACGGCCAAGTCGATGCCCCCCACGATCGAGACGTGCAGTCCTATCCTCATCGATGTCAGGATGGATCTACAGCAGTACATATGCAGTTGCTCCTACCTGCATTTCGCCGAGTCCGTCGATCACAATCCTATCCTATACTCCCCCTCGCGATTATAAAAAACAGGGCAACTTCGAGATGTTATTCGCTGGGATTATACAACCCTCATCGCTTAGGTAATATCCTGGGACCATCTCTGTATGTGCCCCATTCGCGCCGACGGCTTTTTGGGCCATGTAAAAACTATAGGTCACATCGTTTCATTTCAGTATGATACATCTGGATCGGGGTATATCGAGATGACAAGCTACCTAACAGCGTTGTTAGTCCTAACTATGGTGGTATTGGCGACCGTCCTGGTCCCGTTCATCTCAATTCACTTCTTCGTCGATGAGATCAACGTTATACCCAACGGGGGAGCCATAATCACGACCACCGCATTTAGGACCAGGCTTTGGGCCTCTCTCCTCGGACTCACGTTCATCGGCTTTCCTGCTGGAAAAGCGGTTTCGGCTGGAGACACCTCCGTTGCCGATATCCTCTCATCATACGGTGATCACTGGATCATGTATTCGACGATATTCATCCTCTTGGTCGGCCTCATAGCTGGATTGTTGGCAAGAAATCCACATTGCGGTGCGATGGCCGCTGCGACGGGCTTCTTGGGGTGCACTTGGCTTGGGGCGTACATGACTCCCGACATCCTTACAATCTTCTTGAATGCCCAGATTGCGAGTGTAGAATTAACCAACCTCACATCGGCCCTTATTATCTCCCAGTTGCTGGGAGGTGGCGCTGGTGCGATTCTATCAGCTGTGATGGGGGCCATAGGTGGCGCTCTGATGGAGCAGCGGAGGAATGCGCATCGAGAATCGTTAGGTGTCGTTAACCCTCAGGTCAATGGTAGACCAAGGCTCAGGATAGCTCCAACTCTCCTGACGGTGAATGGCAGTCGAAGCAACGATGCCTTGAAGTGGTCATCATGCCCGCAATGCGGCTCAAAGCTCATCTGGTTGTTCGAGAAGGGGCAATACCATTGCGGTAATTGCTCGAGCCTCAATAACTAAGGTACAAACGATCTCAACTTATTTCTGCTGTTTTTAAGCAACTCTTAAAATAGTTCTACTCTGACGCACGAACACAAGCTGAGAGGTGAGTGAAAGTGAAAGAATACGAATGCGTTCAAGTCAACCATCACAGGGATATAGGCAGCACAATCGAGGATCGGCAAAAGGAAGGTTGGCGCCTCCACACATACCAAGCAGTTGGGAGTCCAACAGCTGTGAACCATTACCTACTGTTTGAAAGGGGAGATGGCAAGTAACTCATGCCTATGACATCTCTAAAAGGATCCTGTCTCCAGGTTTGAGGCCCAAGGCCCTCCTATTCGACGAATCCACAAGGATCGCATCGCCCTTTCTCACAGATTCGGCCATTGAGCTTTTCCTTTCCCTGAAGCCTTTCAAGGCATTATGCTCTATTGAGATCAGCGGTACTCGCATTTTTTTACCAGAGGACCTGTTAATTAAAAACGCCATCCTCTTCTCCGAGTAGATGGACGCTGTATCGTCCGATGCAACGGCCAAATGCTCAGAGTCCAGTTCCTTGGACCACGTGGGCTTACCTGCAGGCAGTTCCTCAGGCACGCCATGAACTGCTGTCTCGACCGTCAGCGCTGGCTTTCCCTTCGATACTTCGGGCGTGTAGAATCCGCCTTCCGTCATATCGGAGATCTGTTCCATTAGCGATACGAAGCTGTCCTCACCTAGAGCCACGCAATCGATCCTGATCCCGTCCTCAGCTGCCTTACGCACCTCGTCTAAAGCCTCGGCCTGAAGATTAGGGCCACACTCGTTCACATCTCCCTTGAGCGATATGTTTAGTCTACCATCACTCAGCAGTAAGATCCTGTGAGGTTCGGATCCGGAATCCAGCAGTCCCACGGCTTTTTGTAAGACCGCCGATAGAGCTGTTGTCCCGCGTGTGGGAATCGGGTCAATGGCCCTCTTCAACTCATCCACATTGGGGTGCGCATCCATGGCAAGAACTCCGTCGACGATGTGATCGAATAGCAAGACACCGAACGTCCCAAGTTTCTCGTGGATTCGATAGACTACCTTCTTGCACTGCTCCAGCTTCGTTGTCCCATAACCATAAGACATGCTAATGCTCCTGTCCATGAGGAGAAGAGTCACTCCATTGAATGATCCTTCGAGCAGTTGATCAAGGGTGTAGTGTGGCAAATCCGGATGTGCAAGCCATCATTTACACCTATATAAAGCGCGCTAAACGACGAGATAACGCACCCAAGAGGAATCCATGGCAACGAAGAGACGTATCGAGCCACTGAACTGTCGTTGGAATAGTCAGCAAGCATTTAAACCATTACATCTATGCGCTCCATCTAGAAGTGCATGAAAATACTTTCAGTAGGTTGTGGCTATGTGGGATCGGTTATTTCAAGGCACCTATCGGAACGCCTCCCATCTGCCCAGATAACAATCTCCGATATGAATAAACAGTCAATAGAAAGGGTCGCACCTCTTTTGAGTAAAAGCAACGTTCGCTTCATTCAGCTCGATTTTCACGACCACACAAAGCTCGTTGAAACGGCTAAGGATTTCGATATCATGATAGGACTGGTTCCTGGAAGGCTTGGCTATGAGACGATGAAGGTTGCCATCGAAGCGCGCGTGAACATGGTCGACCTTTCTTATATGCCAGAAGACCCTCTGACTCTTAATGAGGACACCTCTAAAGCGGGCATAACGATAGTGCCCGATTGCGGCGTGGCCCCTGGGCTGAGTAATGTGCTCATAGGCAGAGCAGTCAGCATGATCGACAGCGTTGAGGACGTAATTATACTGGTCGGCGGCCTACCACAAGAAGCCATACCCCCTCTGAATTATAAGGTGACTTGGTGCGTCGAGGACTTGATAGAAGAATACGTCAGGAAATCCAAGATAGTGAAAGGCGGCAAAACGGTTGAGGTTGAGGCCCTAGATGGCTTGGAGGAGGTGGAATTCCCAGGAGTTGGCAAGCTAGAGGCTTTCTACACCGATGGGGTAAGAAGCCTTCACCATACTGTAAAGGCGGTGAACATGTGGGAGAAAACGATGAGATACCCAGGGCATGTCGAAAAGATAAAGATACTAAGGTACTTGGGTTTCTTCGATGAGGAACCAATAGAAGGCATTGCCCCACGCCTCATAACTAGTAAACTGTTTGAGCGTAAATTGGGCCATCCTGAAGTTAAAGATCTGGTTGCGATGAAGGTATGCGTGGATGGCCTCAGAAATGGGATTGAGACCTCCTACACTTATTCGCTTTTGGATTATTTCGACGAGAGGAAGGGAATAACGGCAATGGGAAGGACAACGGCATACACGGCCTCAGCGGTGATCGAGCTACTTGGTGACGGCACCATTGACGAGAGGGGTGTTATTCCGCCTGAAAGGCTTGGCATGAATGGTAAAATCTATCACGAGATAATAACGAGGCTTGAGAGGGAGGGCATTAAAGTAATAAAATCGGGAACGCGTACAAAAGACGGTTGAGACTCATTACAATAGTAGTCTCGATTTCCTGAATTCATCGGTTCTCGCGTCCCTCAGTATCTCGTACATCACCATTTCGGTTGACGAAATCGTCGCTCCGCCATCCCTCATCCTTTGTAATCCGATTTGTACGTTCCCGAGCGCTCTCGAAGACACCGCATCCGATATCACACACACTCTGTAATTGTCGAGGGCCTCCAAAGCTGTTTGGGTGACGCACACGTGCGCCTCGATTCCTGTCAAGATCAGGTTGGAAATCTTCATCTTGACTAACACGTCTTTAAATTCCTGAGCCCCAAAGCAGCTAAAACTCGTCTTCTCTATTGGAACGACATCCTGAATCTCATCCTTTATCTCCTTGACCGTTTTACCCAGACCTTTGGGATACTGCTCGGTCAAGACGATCGGTATGCCGCATATCTTGGAGAAGCCGATCAATTTAACGATGTTCGCTACGATTTTCTCCTTTTCAGCGATTTTGGGCAGTAATATCTCCTGGACGTCGATGACGATCAATACCGCCCCTTCACGGCCTATTAATCTAGGAGGTGACATCTTTTACCACGGGCTCCATAAATGCAACGATTTATCAAAGTTTCCCCCCGTGTGTTCGTGCACAGCTAAGTAATGCCTAACATTTGTTTCGGCACGAGTCATTCATGTCATGTTCTTAACTACCTAGCTTTTAATTAACCTCTGTAAACCCATCCCCGCCTATACACCCAGGTTCTTCTACCCGAGGTATAAGCAGTACAGCAACTAAATGATAAAGATAAAAAAAGGAAAGTATCGTTTCACTTTGAAACGATACTCAATATGGGGTGACTATGACTGTTCCAGTTACATCCGGATTGTATTTATCGTGATAGACAAAGGTTCCCGCGGTGTTGAATGTAAAGGCATAGCTCTGGTCCATCGCCAGGTCCCCAGAGTCCCACATCGAGCTTGTTATGGTATGTGTAACGGGATCGGTGTTGGTCCATACGACGGTACCGCCCAGCGGGACGGTAATGGTGGATGGCTTAAAGCTAAAGCCGATAATTGATACAACGAAGGAACTCAGCGGATTTGTTACGACTACCGTCACTGAATCTGACTGTGTTGTGGAACCAGAGGTTCCCATGACGCGTATAGTAAATGTTCCGAACGGCGGGCGCGCACCAAACTGTCCGCCTGTTGCGCCCGTGATGACCGCTATGCTAAGGGTGGCCTCAACCTCTCCATTCGCTGGAGGCGTAACGGTAGTCGGATTCAGGGTGGCGACCAAGGCGTCAAGCGGTACATTAACTATCGATAAGGTCACCGGTGAATTGAAGCCAGCCACCGATTTTACGGTCACTGTCAATGGTACACCCTGGGATATGGTCTCTTGTTTGTTTATGATGACCTTTCCGGTGCTGATCCCTAGATCGAATGTCGCAGCTGACTCTACCATTATTGTCTTCTCATCGCTCCATACTTCCTGACCGTCGATGACCGCGTGCGCGCGGATGGCAAATGGGCCCGTTTGGTTGGGGGCAGGGACGACCTCCTGGAAGACTTGTGGAGTGTCACCTGTCGTTTGTGAGTAAGCGACGATGTCGGTCTCACTCATATCCTTGTGTATCCCGAAATGATCTATCTTGCCAGGGATTCCACCCGTTACGTTAGTCGTTATGACGAAGTGCTCCCCAACGGCGACCGTTGAGGGATATAAGAGTATTGTGACGATAGGTACTTGTAACGTCTGCAATTTCTGATTGAGGTATTCTACCTGTGAGTTGGCGCTGGAGAGCTGATCTTGTAACCCGGAGACATCTCCTTGTAGCGTTGTGATTTGCGCCTGCATGTTCGATACCTGGCTCTGAAAGGAACTGATCTGCCCTGAGTTCATGAAGTAGACTCCCAAGCCACCAACTGCTAACCCCACGATCAACAATATGATGCCAATTGAGGGCGAAGATCACGATGCCAGAGCTCCGCGAGTTGGTCTTGTCGGGAGCGACGCGCTGTACCTTCAGCAGATACGGTTCTACGCAAGGGCTGAACGTAGTCGTGTCCGGGGCCAGCAACCTAAGCATGGAGGACGTTTCGACCGGAGACGCCGAAATCACCATATCGGGAGGAAGTGAGGCCGCAGGCGGTATAATGGTGAGTGGCAACACCAGACTCACCATAAGCGGTGGAAGCAGAGCCGAACTGGAGGGCACATCCGACGTCCTGGCCGTCGAAGGTTCTGGGGGCAGCAACCTGGACCTTGCCAATTTCGCGGTCCACAACGCGAACGTCGTCCTAAGCGGCGGAAGCCAGACGACGATCAACCTCGATGGCAGATTGGATTGTGACCTGAGCGGAGGTTCGCAGCTGTTTTACATCGGCAATCCCACATTTGGCGACGTAAACACCTCTGGAGGCTCCACGATAGGCAGTGGATGAATTACTCAATTACCTAGGCGCAGCCCTCTATCCGGTTTTCTAACTACCTGCCAACAAGTTTTATAATATTCTCGTTTCGTCTCCGACCAGAGGGACGGACCTGGGCATGTCATGGTACGGAAGATCCACAACCTATGGGGATTGCGCCTACGACAACAGATGTGCCAATGTCCCGTGGGTGTAACGAGATGACTAGGAAGATCGGCTTTGACACGGAAAAGTATCTGAAGGCCCAGGTAGCGAAGATCCTCGAGAGGGTATCGTATTTCGATAAGCTATACCTTGAGTTCGGCGGCAAGCTTTGCTCCGACAACCACGCCAACCGCGTCCTCCCGGGATATGCGCTCGATACAAAAGTCCAGATGCTCAAACGCCTGGGCAAGCAGATGGAGATCGTCCACTGCATTTCTGCAAAGGACATAGAAGCCAGGAAGATAAGAGGCGACAGCCGCCTAACATACGAGAATCAAATACTCAAGGACATCAGCGAGCTCGCGGAATTAGGTTTACCGATCAGCGCGGTAGTCATAATGCGCTTCAGTGGTGAGATAAACGCCCTAAAGTTTAAGCAGAGGCTGGAGAACAGAGGGCTCCGCGTCTTCATTGACTATGAGATAAAGGACTACCCCAAGGACCTTGACATGGTCCTAAGCGACGAGGGCTATGGGAAGCCCGAATTGGTTCCCACCGAAAGGAGGATCGTCGTCGTCACCGCCCCAGGCCCCGGCAGCGGTAAGATGGGCTTCGCCATGAGCCAGATCTACCAAGAAAGGAATCGGGGTATCGCTAGCGGCTTCGCCAAATTCGAGACCTTCCCGATCTGGAACATCGAGCTCGATCACCCCATCAACATCGCCTACGAAGCGGCCACTGCCGACATAGGTGACTACAATGTCGTCGACCCATTCCACCTCGCCGCCTACGGCATTACCAGCATCAACTACAATCGCGACGTCGAGAATTTCTCCATCCTAAAAAGGATGATAGAGCGCATGGTGGGCCCCGATGATCCGATGGCCCGATACAAGTCCCCCACGGACATGGGCATCAACATGGCCAAGGAGGGGATCATCAATGACAAGGCCTGCCGCGATGCAGCTAGGCAAGAGATCGTGCGCCGATTCTTCCGCTACACGCTGGATTACGTCGAGGGCGGCACTGGCAGGGACACCCTCCGCCGCATGGATGAGATCATGGCAAAGGCCAACGTGAGGCCCGAAGATCGCTCCGTCGTAGCGCCAGCAAGGGAGGCGGCCAAGGAGGCAGAGCGCAGAAGGAACGATGGAAAGGGGCACAGGGGCATCTACTGCGGGGCCGCCCTGGAGCTCCAGATCGGCGACGAGCACCTGATCGTGAAGGGCAAGAATAGCCCCCTGATGCACGCTGAGTCGGCCGTAATACTGAATGCCGTCAAAGCCATAGAGGGGTTGCCGGATGACGTCCACGTCATAACCCCGAAGGTCATAGACGCCATCATCGGGCTCAAGCATACCTTCGGGAGGAACACCGCATCCCTCGACGTCAAGGAAGTCCTCGATGCTCTGGCGGCAAGCTCCGTCACTGACGAAAGGGCGAGGAAGTGCATCGAGGCCTTGAAGCGGCTCAAGGACTCGGAGATGCATACGACACACCTCATGAACAACGGCGATGAGATGCCACTCAAGCAGCTCGGGATCAACGTCACGACCGACGCCCGGATTCCCCTCCCGACGTCATAGTCATGATTGGCATCGATCACCTTATGGCATCATCGCGAGCATCGATTCACCATAGGCCGTCCCGTTGTAAGGCCTGAACATATCCTTATTCAACGAGCAGGATATTCTTGCTAAGCTTTCAGCATGCCCTGTCGTATTCACCCTCGATCAGGGAACGGAGCAATTGAATTCGGCCGATGTGCAGAGAAGTGTGCGCCGTCGTAATGAATAGCCAATGGGCCACCGTCATGCCCCCGGATTTTTGCGTGGTCTTGTGGAAATCCTCCTCGCTTAGGGATTCGACGTACTTGTGGCTTTCCTCGCGCACCCCGCGAACCCAGTCAAAGACGCCCTCCACGGACCCTATCGACTTTCGGATCTCTTCTGCCGAATGCCAGTCCGGGCCGAAGACATCGTACTGCGGGGGTATCAGACTATCCGGATCGAGTTCCTGCAGGAACAAGCCCAAGTGCGTGCGTTCCCTGTGCGCTATATGTCCCACATGCCAGAGGATGCAAAGTCCCTTTGGGTTCGGGGTCCAATAGAGCTGCTCCTCCGACAGCCCATCGACCTCCCATAAAGGGTGCGAATACCAAAATCCCACGTCCTTGCGAGCGTCCCCATACATCCAGGCCGCGAGTTCTTTCCATTTAGACATGATGCCTTAACCAAGCATGTGTGAGGTTACAAGCATATAATGTTATCCGACACATTGGATTTGACTAGAAGTTACACATCCTTAGTTATGGACACTCCGAAGGATGCGAACACGATCAGATGAAGTGGCTCACTTAACCAGTAGTTGGGGATACTCTTTTATGACCGGTCAAAGAAGTGAGAGCAACGATGAAACTACGTGTAGCAGGCGCACAGATTCCAGTGACCAAAGACGTCAGGTCCAATCTCGAAGCTCTAAATCGTGCGATAGATTACGCGATCGATGAAGACGCTGATATTCTACTGACACCTGAAGGATCTCTAAGTGGTTACACGCATAAATTCAATCAGAGAGAAGTCACTGCTGCCCTTGAGACCATTTTATCCAGATCAAAAGGCAGGCTTGGTTTGGCACTCGGCACGTGCTACATTGAAGGGGATGGGAGATGCTATGACCAAATCCGTTTCTACGACAAGAAAGGCCAGTATCTGGGATTCCACAGTAAGATCCTCCTCTGCAGTAACTTGGGAAAACCGCTGAAGGGCGAGATCGATTATTATCACAAGAAGCCATTGAGGAAGTTCAGGTTAAATGGGTTGGTCATCGGGGGTCTGATCTGTAATGACATGTGGGGGAATCCCTGTTGCACCTACATGCCGGATGCGCACCTTTCACAACAGCTGGCAAGGATGAGTGCTAGGGTCATCTTCCATGCGGTGAATGGCGGAAGAGACAAAACCAAGTTCTCTCAGGTCATCACAAGGAACTTCCATGAGTCTAACCTGCAAATGCGTGCTAAAGCGGGTAATGTTTGGATCGTCACAGTCGATAATTGTTTCCCCCAGGACATACCGTGTTCATCCCCAGGAGGAGTCGTTAATCCTAAGGGGGAATGGGTAGTACGGCTTCCACCAAAAGGTGAACACTTTTTCGCTTATACAATAAATGCTTCGCGCGTCCTACGCGAATAATCAAGGATGAAAACTAGGTATTCTATCCAGCTCCGTAAATCACAGAATAATATATGCTTACTCTTGAACGTTATATATTATGCCTTCACGTTCCAGTCTAATGAAATCTTTCAATTTGTCAATCGTTCCATAGGTCATTTGATTAGTGACCTTCATATTTATGCTATCCACATTTCGTGACAATAGATACACTGTTTTCATTCCTTGAACTTTTTTAGGAGCACTTCCGGATAATACCTCCTCATCTCCTGAGGCAGCCACTACCTCCCCAAGAACGATCACACCTGCATCATCGTTTCCACGAAGGTGAGTTTGCTTATGCCAACACAACCTGCATTCAAAATGAGCTTTGCACTCCTTTATACGTGGAACCTTTACCACCTTCGAAGGAATGGCTGTCAGCCCAGATGCAGCAATCTCATCGATTCCTCTAGGAAAATGCTTTACAGTATTCATTACTTGAGTTACATCCACCTCAGAGGGAACGTTTACCACGAACTCCTTTGTGGTGATCACGTTCTGTATTGTGTGGTGAGATGCCCAATCATAAAATATGAAGAACTGGCCATACTTATCTCCGAGAGGCAATCCCCAAGTATTAGGTTGAGCATTAGGAACTTCATTCTCATCAACAGTTGTAATGATATATAGTGGATAAGGTATCAGGATGTTGCTGTAGAACCAAGCGATATAATCGGGGAATTCAAGTTTTTGAGGGGGGTTGACGGGAATATCGATTTTCATGATAGTATTTCTTATGTCTTCTAACCATTAATACTTATAACTATATCGAACATTCACTAAAGCAAACACTTCGAATCGATAATTAGTATATGTAATTCTATTCATGAAAGCTTATGACACCACGCTTATATCCCCCATATGTTATCCATATAATGTGTCCAAACAAGAAAATTTGAACTATGTGACGTATTGCGGCCTGTATTGTAAGTTGTGTTCCAACAACAGCCGTATAAAATCGCAGGCGTGCGAACTGCAAAGGATGCTCCTCGAAGAGGGTTTCAACTACTTCTACCATCCCGATTCCCCATTCTGGAAGGTCTTAGGTGAACTGGCAAACATGAACTGCCAATGTCGGGTTGGCGGAGGACCACCGGACTGTGGGATAAGGGAATGCGCGAGAGACAAAGCCGTGGAATCCTGTCCACAATGCAAGGAGTACCCCTGCGCTAAGATTCTGGAATTTGCCGAAACTTACCCCAACTTAATCCAAGACGGGAAGCGCCAACGAAAGATCGGTCTGGAGAAATGGGTCAGGGAACAAGAGGAGAGAGCTAAACGTGGAGCGGTCTTTACAGACCTGCGCATCCCACGAGAGTAAGCCTTACGTTTAATTTACGTCCTCAAACCAGCAGATTCCTTATGTGAAAACTCCCCAGACCTTATCATCTCGGCGAGTGGATTGTCTTCTATGTCAAGCGGTAACCTCACAACTGCTCGGCGTCGACTCGACTCGTAACAGGCGAAGATTATCTCCGTGGCGTTCAATGCCTTCCGGGCGCTCAACTCCGGTTCGCGACCAGTCAGGAGGGCATCAACGAGGTCAGCTATCCCCCTCTCGATGTAGCCCGGCCCGTGTAGACCCTCCCCTTGTGTGTCGACGACTTCCCACTGGGAGCGGCCCTTCCGCCTGATCCTAAGGTCCGTCCCGTCTGTAGCTCCCACCTCTATCATCCCCTCGGATCCGATAATCCTGTTGTGGGCGCCCACTGCACCTACAGCGTCTCCTGTGCCCATGAACCCGAACACGCCGTTCTTATACTTCCAGAGGAAAACCCCGTGGTTCTCGACGGGCACCCCGAACACGAGTTTTTCCCGCGAATAATCGATCTGCCCAATCGCCCATTCCGCCTGCACCTCTTCGTTATAAAACCCGAACATGTCGACGTTATGCGTCCCGTAGTCGTAGATGTTGTCGCACGCCCCCTCAAGCCTTGTGAGTTGTCCGATCTCGTCCGCCCTCAACAACTCCCTCGCCATGCGGAACGGTTTGCCGAAACGCCGTTGGTGATCGAACGTGAGCTGAACCCCCCGCTTTTCGCATTCGGCGAACATCAGTTTCGCCCCACCCCATGTCGTGGCCATCGGTTTCTCGCAATGGACGGCCCTGACGCCTGCCCTGGCGCTGTCGATGACCATCTGAGAATGCAAATGGGGCCATGTACAGATGCTGACGACATCGAGATTTTCAACCGAGAGCATCTCGTTATAATCGAGGTAGATCTTTGGCACGTTGTAGGCTTTCGCGAAGGCCTCGGCGTTCTCCCGCACGATGTCCGCGCAGGCAACGATTCGGCAATTGCCCAAATCCATGTAAGATTTGGCATGGTAGTGTGCCATCCCGTAACCCGTCTCATCACCTTCTTCTTTCCTCTTTCCAGTCCCTATTATACCGATCCTCAATTCATTCAATGCCGAGATGACCTCCTTTTTATTAAGATGCAGCCACTATAATACTTTCCCTTCATCAGTGATTATTAGGTTTAAGGGCATTTGGAAGCAGTCGTTACGAATGGATGCGGTGAGAATCATGTATTGTTTTCATCACGTCACGTCTTCCCCGTTATTCTTATGTAGTATCTGAAAGTTAGAGCGATCCATGGAAATTCCCGCAGGAGTGGCAAGGAGACTTGCAATATGGAAACAATGCTTTAGTGGCGCACGGAATCCCGAGGAGATATTGGAGACGATCAGAAAGCTCGGCTGCATTCAGATCGATACGATTAATGTCGTGGAGAGAAGCCATTACATGGTTTTATGGAGCAGGATCGGAAACTATGAAAAGAAGGAACTTGACCGCCTTCTCCATCCGGATAGGAAGGTGTTTGAGTTCTGGGCTCACGCGGCTTCGATAATACTGGTGGAGCATTACAGATACTTCATCCACACCATGAAGGAGAACCGGAAGGGATTGGAAGCCAGGGCCACAAAGCGGTTCGCGGGTAAAGTCAACCTGTTGGAGAAGGTGTTGGGCGAGATCCGTAAAAATGGCCCGATGAGCTCGAGGGACTTTGAAGAGGAGGGAAGGGCGAGGAGGAGGAAAAGGAGTGGCTGGTGGTCCTGGAAACCCGCCAAGATAGCGCTCGAGATGTTATTCAATGCCGGAGTGCTCATGGTCGCATACAGGGATAACTTCCAGAGGTACTATGATCTCACCGAGAACGTTCTCCCCTCCAGTGTCGATCTGACGGAGCCGACCGCAGAAGAGAGGGGCAGATTCTTCATGGAGAAGGCCCTCGAGGTTGCGGGCATCGCCCGCTTTAATGACATCTCAAACTATTTTTACGACTGGTGCACGCGGACTCCACTGATGGGAAGAGAGGCCGAAGAGGCAATTGGGCAGCTGCTTAAAGATGGCACCTTGGAAAGGGCAACGGTCAAAGGCCTCAGGGACCCATGTTATGTCCGATCGGAAGATCGTGGCCTTATCGAAAAGATTGCAGAGGGCGACTTCGGCCGCTTCGGCGGGGTCACCTTCCTATCGCCATTCGATAACCTGACATGGTTCAAGGACAGGACGAAGACGCTCTTCAATTTTTCACCAAGGCTCGAGGCCTACTTCCCAGGAAGGAACAGGGAGTTCGGATATTACAACATGAATATCCTGTACGGGGATCGGCTTGTCGGACGGCTCGATCCAAAGGTCCATCGAGACCAAAGGATCCTGGAGATCAAGTCTCTGCATTTCGAGAAGAAATTTAAGCCCACAGTGGATTTCAGGGAAAAATTCGCCGACGCGATCTCGAGTTTTATGCGCTTCAACGAAGCAGATGATGTGAGATTTGGGAAAATGGTTCCACGTAATCTTAAAATTCAATTGTGAGGTATCCCGTAGATCGAGTAGAATAGAACGATAGTAAGTCGCAATCATTTATTGTCCTCAGGTAGTTCATTTATACGATAACATTATAAATAATCATTCAGATTGTAGAACGTGAATAGCCAGATGGAACGGGTATCATATTTCACAAAATCTGGAAACTGGACGGATCAGGTCTTTGACACTTGCTAAAACGGCAACCAGTTACTTGATTGGCTTGACACTAGGAGCTTAAATTACTCAAGCATCGACTTTCTTGAAGGAGAGGATTAATGCATATGCAGATATTGTCAAGAGAGGTATGTGTAAAATTCCATTCCACCAGAGACCTGGGGCGAAAAAGAAATTCACCATAACATTGTAGACACCAATGATTGCCCCAACCAGGGCCGTAACTCTCATTGTAGCCACATTCACTCTTGGGTAATACAGTGTAAGTATTGATAGATAAACTGGCGTCATCAGGCAGAATGCCAATCCAGCCTCATTTGTAATAAAGTGGATGAGATTGAAATCCTGTACTGCCACAGCGCCAGAGATGCTACAGGGGTACCAAAAAGCTAAAAATGCCACTGGTATCACCCAATATTTCCATCTCGACTGCTTCCTCGGTGTGAGATCATTCCTTTGAACGATTGTTTCCCAGAACCAAAAAGCAGCGACAATGATGAACATGAAGAGGTTGACTGTGATTATGCTCAGACCATATTTCTCAGTCAGGGCAATGCTTTGGAGAAATGCGAAGAGGACATAATTGATGCCCACGTATAAGCTGAAAAACTGGTTGACTCTATTCCCTAGAAAGGCTATGGAAAAAACTAGAACGATTGGCATGATTTTAAAGATCGGATACACCATAGGGTAGTCATACATCATCGCATTACTGAGCACCTCTCCCGTTATCCATCCTATCAAACCCCTTTGATGCGTATGGTGGAATAACAAATTGCATCAACACGAAGAGGAGGAAGAACCACCACTTCCCAGTCATCAGCTGCAACTTGGCCTGTATGCCCTCTCTGTCCATGTCCTCTCTAGAAGAGAAAATTACATATAAATACTATGATAACGTTGTTATTACTTGAGTTAGTTTTTTGGGAATATCCTTATTTATGACTGCAAGAGTTCGGCGCATCTCAGGTCCTTAAAAGCCCGTACGACCCTTTTTAAGTTGGGCCACCATATATCCAACGGCATCCTGGCTTTCCACTGCCAAACTGGAAGGTATAGGTTGTCGATAACCGACACTCTGTAGTCATACCAGCAATCATCCCAGCTATAATTTTCCACGCCACGTTTCACTAGTTCCCTATGATATCGCCTAATGAACCTACCTGACAAGGATCGCCTTCGATTTGGAGCCCAGTGAGGGGCAATCATGAATGCTAGGTCATTTGCTCCCAGACCAACGTTGCAGAACTGCCAGTCTATCATACGAACTGAGTCCTTTCTTGGATTATGTGGATAGAGGAAATTTGCCAGGTGAGCATCACCGTGCGTAAGTGTAATGCCTTTTCCTTCGCCCAAGCGTTTCCACAGACCGGGCAACGACGAGAAGGCTTGCCGCAATAACGTACGCACATCGACTTGGAGCCGGTCACCCGCTTGTCCCAAAAAGCCGGGTAGGATCCTCTCGATCTCTGACACGTAGTCTCCTAAAGACTTGTGCGTGGGAACTTCGCCAACGTCTTTGCCTAATCGGGGATGCTCCCACCAGAAGGCGTGAAATCGCCCCAGGCAATCGATGACGGGCCCGCAGAGTCGCTCCGAAGCCAGCAGAGATGGCCCAGCTCGGAAGTGCGTATGTGTTACGTCTTCGAGGAGAACGTGGTATTGGCCCGTTTCAGGCGAATATGCGGCGTCGAAACAGCGTGGAGACGGTGGATCATCCATGGCATTGGCTATTTTGGTATAGAATTCTACCTCTCCCTTGCCGCCTCCCAACCGTGCTTCGGGCCTTGAGATTTTCAAAAACAAACGCATTGGAGGTGACGCAGAAGTGCCCGCCGAGTAATCCAATTTGAGGTGAGAAACGATGGAGGTGATGGTCGTCCACGACCTCTTCCGTACGCTTATCACTCTACCATTACTGAGGCAGCCCCTTTTTCTGAGAATCCCTGTAATCCAATTTGGGGTGGCTTGCATGAGGTCGGTGATTGGATCATTCATCACGGTTCTATTCTTGACTTTACTTCATATCCCAGTATTTATTATATTTTAAGGCTATGCTATCCTTTCTCCTTAGAAGAATATCGTTCTGATGCGCCTTATCTTATCATCCAATCCATTGTCGCTGGTAGCTACCTCCTGTCAATCTTCTTACTTCCTAGTAATTCTTCATCCTACCTTAAGCTATCAAGTTAACTTTTCGCATGAGTTCGCGCATGTCATTCGTATTTAGCCCGCCAAACTAAAGTTTCATATAGGGCCGCTTGCAGCATTCGAGGGTATGACCGACGTATACTTCGCTTCTGCACAGCCCAAGAAGTTTGAGAGGTCCGAGAGCCTCGTATTCAAGCTCGTGGAGGTCGCAAAGAAGGCCGGCCTGGCCGACGTGGTCCCCAAGGGCAAGGACAACCTGGTCGTGGTCAAGATCCACTTCGGGCAGATGGGAGGGTTCAGGACGATAAAGCCCCAGTTCGTTGGCAACCTCATCGGCGCCATCAAGGAGTGCGGGGGCAACCCGTACCTCGTCGATACCTGGGGCATAGGGCACTTGGAGGCGGCCGTGAAGAATGGGATAACATACGAGAGCGTGGGGGCTCACATACTCCCCACTAATGGGGTAAAGGAGGGTGATCTCAGGCAGGTCAAGATAAGCGGTTTGAGATTCAAGGAAGTGGACATCGCCGGGAACGTATACGATGCCGACGCATTCATCAACTTCGCGCACACCAAAGGGCACGGCAGCTGCGGCTACGGCGGCGCCGTTAAGAACATCGCGCTCGGGTGCACATCCCCGAAGATCAGGCACGGGCTGCACTCGATGGAGGGCGAGGAGGATGGCGCAAGGAAATTCCAGGAGGGCATGGCCGACACTGTCGCGGCACTCATGACGAAATTCAAGGGCAAGGCCCTACACGTGAACTACATCTGCGACATACAGCCGAATTGCGACTGCGCAGACGTTTCAGAGCCCGCGTTCGTCCCGGACATAGGTGTAGCCGCAAGCAAGGACATAGCCTCCCTAGAAGCAGCGTCGCTAGACCTCATAAATAAAGCCCCAGGACTTCCCTACTCAATCGCCGAGAAGTATAACCTTAAGGCCGGAGACGACAAGTTCAAGATAATCCACGGGAAGGATCCGTATATACAGGTCAGAGCTTTAGAGAAGCTCGGTTTAGGCTCAGTAAAATATAACCTGATAGAAGTTTAAAAGCTAAACATTATGCCGAACACCCTATCAACGACCTTTACGACCCTTACGTTTTTTTCTCACCGGAATCCAGACCGACACGGGTGACTCCTGTCCGGTTGTGTCCGGCGGCATAAGGTCGAATCGGGGCTTGGGGGCATCCAGTTCATATTCCGAGTTGGGCAACCATCGGCTCAGAGCGTGTTCGGTGGCATTGCCGACATCACGTAGGGTAGTTTCAAAGACAGCATATTCTGCCGCCGGCACGTCTCTGATGACCCACCCGTCCGGCACCTTTGCGTCATCTCGCACGGCCATACCCGCAAGGTGTTTCCCCTTGCTAATGTCGGTCTCCGTCGTGCCGAACCAGACTGCGTAGTACGCGCCGTCTGTACTGTGGGGCTGCACGATGTCGTGCTGTGACATGAACTTGTTCATCCAGAGGTCATTGAAGCCTGGATCGACCTTCTCAATCTTGTAGGCATCATCCTCAACCCCGAGCACTCTGAAGGCGCCCCGCGTCTCGAATCTGGGTTCCATTGATTTCGTCTCCTTCATCCCAAAATTATCTTATAAGCCTACTTGTCTTTTGCGGAGCCTCAGTTCTTTGCGTGCGCTAATTAAAAAACGAAGCCAGTCTGAAAATTAAAGAAACTGATGAGATGATCGCACCGAGTAGCACCACCTTGAAAATCTTCTTGTCGATTCAGTGGTTGAATACGATCATGCCCAGGACGGTTCCAAGCGCACCGCCTAACGAGGATATCGCCAGGGTCATTGCCTCAAAAAATAGTTCGGAGAGTCTATCATATTCAGTACTAAATGTCCACCACAGCTTCTCTAGACCGATAATGATGAAAGTAGAAACGTTCATCACGAGAAGCCACCAGTTAATGAACTCTATCATATAGGGATGCAATGAAGCTCATTCCTTAGTTTCAATGGAGTATTTAAGCTCCAAGGAATCTCAAGACCAACAAGCTAAGTAAATTATCAACGTACAGGACGGTTTGACAAGCTCACCTTCGTCTTTTCAAATTCATTTCCATGAGAACAGGATCGCCCGGTTTTTTGAGGAGGGGATAAGGTGTGCTTCCAGGCGATCCTTCGGTATGGGAAGTACGCTTCCGCTTTTAAGAACCATAGCTCCTATAGGGAGGGGGAGGGGTCTCCAGCAAAGTGGGCGAGGGTATGATGCCTCAATGATTCATTGGAGCTTTATAAGTGTCTTTGAAAAGTGTATGTGGTGCATTGGTCGCGCGTCTTCAAGTAAGTTCCTGTCACATCCCTGCGAACTAATGCGATCGATGCACTATCCCATTTGGGTTGCTTTATCGAATCCATAATTGTTGGATATATGGGAGCTTATAAGCGACATTGAAATAGTCTATTGACATGGTTTGAGGGGGAACATCCTCAAGGATAGAAGTGGAAAAATCAGCGGCGCAATAGCCGCCCTCCTCGCCATCATCGTCATCCTGATCTACATGAGGGCAGCGAGCACCCCGAAGGGATCGGAGGATGCCTTCTACACGGTGTACGGCGCACTCAAGTGGTTTTTAAAAACTCTGGACCTCGAGAAGTACGTCGAGGAATATCTCAGGGAGTTTGAGGAGTTCCTCAAGTACGTACAAGGAACGGAGCTGTGGCCCCTCATCGTCTCGATCCTCGCATTAGTCGTCATGGAGCTCGCGGTCATGGGGATATACTGTGGCACATGGATAACGATTGATACGACGACGTCGATATTGGGTTGGGTAAGCAGTGTAAGAGCCAGTCGTAAGAAATACAGCGAGTCCTATGGAAAATCGAGGTCCAGCATCGGCAGGATCATGGCTGCATTTAGTAGGCTTGGGAAACTTCGTCAGTCGAAAAGATACACACCTAGCCCATCAATAAAGGAAAAAGTCGCTAAATTAAAGAAACAACCTCTTTGGAGAAGGTTATCCCTAACTGAGTGGTGGGATTTTGGGGAGAACCAGCTTATCACTCTCAAGGAGGGCATGCTCAGGTATTTAATTGTAGAAGCCAAGAAACTCTATCCTACGAAACTCGCTCCCAAGGGCTCCATAACCAAGCTTGCTGAGAAGTCAGGTATAGACAGCTCTATACTGTGCAGGGCCATGAACCAGGAAGACTATACTATGACCGTCAAGAACCTCGAGAAGCTTCTCAACACGCTCAGGATCCCCTACCGCGAAATAACCCCCTACATCAAATCCATCGGCGGAGGAGGGTTCAAGGAATCCATAACTCATCCCAAGCTTCCTTTCGACCTCTACAACGAAGACGGAGCAATATTGATAGCTGCAGGACTGAAGGACGGGCATATCCGCAAGGACAGGACCAGTTTCGAGTATATTAATTATAATAATGAAAATGTGCAAAGGATAATTGAATCTGCAAAAAGGATCTTTGGCGATGTTAATTATCAAATGCGCTACGATGAAAAGGGCAGGCAGAAGGGCGTGCTCTTCCATTCAGAGGTTATTGGCTTAGCTCTTCATAGAGCTGGAGTACCTAAAGGTAGGAAGACCGAGCAGGACTATCATCTACCAGATGGAATAAAGTTTGGAGATTTAGATATGAAAAAGAAATACTTTAAACAAGTTATAAGGGATGAAGGTGACATCAATTATCGCAAATATAGAATTAGAATGACTAATGCAAAAGAAATACATTCCAAGGCCATGCCAGAACATGTTGATCTCTTCGAAAACCAAAAATGGAAACGAAGGACTTATCCTTCTGGAAAAAAGGAACCTTACATACGACTTACTAAAAAGTTAGAATATAATCTTCCACCAGAATCAAGGTCGATTTATCATGATTTTCTTCGAAGGATGAAAAAAGAATGGATTCCACCTATTTTAAATGATGAGAGAAAGTTGCTTGAGGAAACTTATGGTGTTAAAGTTGACATAATACCAAAGGACATATATAAAGGGAAAAAGGTAGGTCTAAGTGGCAGTTGGGAACTAGTTATAGGAGGTAAAAAGAACTTCGAAAAATTTGTAAAATTATTAGATTTGAATAATGAGGATAAAGGTGATGAAAGTTGACAAATCTTGAGGATATCATCAAGATAATCGAGGAGGAGTTTACCAAAGGGCGCGTAAGGCAAATAGATTGGAAGGAAATGATAAACAAACTTGAAGAGAAAGGCTTTGAGAGTGATGACATAGATGATGCCCTCAACGAGGCTGAGAAACGTAAAATTATAGAGATACGAGGAGGATACTGTAACTGGATAGAGCCTGAAAACAGAGAATTGGAAAAGGCCAAGACCAAAAGATACTATGAAATTATAACCGATATCTTCAGGCACGGCCAGATAGACTTCCTTCCAGAGGAAGACGTTGAGATCGCACTCAAAGAAAGAGGTTTTGACGATGAGGAGGTTCTCAGAATCCTTTCGGAAGCAGAAAGGGACTTTGTCTTGCAATTTTCATCCAGGGGTTTCGGACCTAAGGATAACTTGGTGGCCGGATGCAGCTGGATCCCACCAGAGGAACGCCAGAGTGAAGAGGAGGCTGAGAAGAGGCACAGGAAGTGGTTGGACAAGTGGCACGAGAAGAAGGCGACGCAGGAAGAGATGTGGGACGAATAGAGTCAATGGAGAATCATTATTATCGGGTAACAATTACTATATATAATATCTCTTCATTTTGAACTTATTTGTATAGGTTCTATCTATCATACTCACCCCTCACTTTCTGCACCTTGAGCCTATTTCTCCAGAATGCTTTTCAACTTCTCAAAGCCTTTCTCTTGGTACCTTTCTTCTATTCCTTTGAACAATTTCTCGAGGAACTTACCAAAAACCCCCCAAGGCAATTCATAGCCATATACACATGTAAATTCTGTTCCCTCCTCTACGGATTGCCGACTTGCTTCAAACTAGCAAAGAGATAATCGATAAAAATCATAAATACTTCAAATACATGACGTCTTATTCGTGGGATACCAACGGCGTGTAAGATCACCTCAAAGCTCTGGTCGGGGATATGGGATACAGCGACGTGAAAAGGCCAAAGCCAAATCTAAAGGACAAAACCATAGATCCAGTAAGATCTCAGAGGAGAATCAGGTTCAGAAATCAGAAGAGGTTATGGACAACATCCTCAACAGGCTCCACACCTTAGGAAACCAGAGATTTGCGCTTTTTCCATTCAATGAATACTTCAACCTTTGGTTGAGAAACCTAAGAGATACACTATTAGATTTTGAGTCAGGTTCCACCATAAACGTAGATGATCAATATACAAAGGAGCGTTCACAAATACTCTCGAACATTGAGCTTGAGCTCAAAGAGATACGGCACAGGGAGGCTCTCAGTGAGGAATATCTCAGAAGTCTATCGAATAGTAAGATTTTTCTCGAGCGAATTGAGGAAGAATTTATCATGAGGAGGAGGGAGCGCGAAGAGCGGAAGGAGAGTGAAATTAAACGTCTATCTAGCAATATTGATGACCTCAAAGAAGAACTGGATCGCATAGCCCGAATGAAAACGGGCATCTTGAAAATCTCGAAGAAGGCCAAAGGACAAAAGGAGGAAGAAGTGACTCAAAGGCTAAATTCCGCACAAAGGGAGCTCACATTAGCCATGGAGCATTTCACTGCTGAACAAGAAAGGCTCAGGGACGAATACGAAAAAAAGATGCAGCCAGTCATCGAGCAGATACAAGAACAGCGCAAAGGAATCGAGAACCAAGAGAACGACAGCTCCCTCAAAGCCAGATGGGCTGCATGCGAAGCCCTTGTGAATGCTATTAATGCTCTTCACCAGAGAAGCATGTAGATTAGTCATTGGATCCTCTGGTAACTATATACAGTTGATGGCACGAATATATCTATATAGAGCCTAGATGAGGGTGAAGCATGAGAGGTGGTTGAATGTACATTTCGATCATAAGCAGTTTTCTCAGAGAACTTGGATACAATGACATCATAGAGGGTTGTTATGACATCGGGGTTTATGCTCTGGAGCTGAGGGGGGAGCCCTCTCCCATCGTCTTTAAGGATCCCGAAAGGGAAGGGGAGCGTGAGGCCTTCTTTGATAGGCTTAAATCGAATCGCATACGCACATCGGCCTTATCGATTGAGACATTTTACTTTGACCGTTATGGAAAGCCCATAATCCCAAACCTTGTGGAGGTCGCAAGAAATGTCTACAAAAGCCCCCTTCTGGGAACACGAATACTTTATCTTGGGCCCCCCAATGAGACGGATCCACACATCTCAGACGAGGAGTATGTTAATCGAGTCACGGGAGAGGTCAAGACATTTCTTGATAAAACGGCCGATCTCGGTCTGGAAGTGGCAATGGAGAACCACGGTGCACAAGACAGGCCTTTAGGAGTCAAGAAAGAATTCCTGCAAATTCTATTGAAGCGCGTGAACTCTGAAAGGTTTGGTCTTACCCTTGATACGGGATGTTTTTACTGGCTTTACCCCTTGGACGAATATTATAAAGTGACGGAGTATTTTCTGCCTTATGTGAAGAATGTCCATCTCAAGAACCAGACATTCCCATCCGAGGAAAGGTATAAGGTCAAGAGCGGGTCGCCAGTTCCAGAGGCCCATGACACCCTCTATGAGGGAGATGTGGACTTGCGTCGGGTATTAAACATGCTTAAAGGTGTCGGTTATGATGGGGCTTTATGCATCGAAGATCACTCGTTTCCGAAATTGGCAAAGGCAAGAGGCGGAGGGATCTCGGAGATGAGGGAAGTAATCAAAAGAGATATTGAGTTTATGAGAGACATAATGTGATGGAGGTTTATTCCAATGAAGTGTAAGGGTTCCTCTCTCGCAAGCGTCTTGGGTTCGAGCGATGGAAAGGCCAACCAGTCTGTAAGCTACAACCTAATACTGGAAAGTATCTGGGTTCTGGAGCCCATGCGAGGGAAGACATGGGTAAGGTGGAATCAAGTCAGCAATTTCTCGGAATCGGATGAAAAGAGTAGGCACTACGTGTTAGATAGGGCCTCCGGTTTGATTCGGTTCGGGGATGGAGTCCACGGCAGGATTCCTATAAAAGGAGCCGCCATCAAAGCCACGTATCGGACTTGTTGTGGAAAAGAAGGCAAAGTTTGATAAGAGCATCTCTAGGATTGTAGGAACGGAAAGTTAAATAAACTGAAATTTTTTGGGAGCTGGAAGTGATAAAAATGAGGTACAGAGTTCATCGATTTAGTATAAGCATGACCAAGGACCAAACTAAATTAGAACAATACCTGAATGGCTTAGAAGGCGAAGTAGTGGCAATAATTCCGAACGTTACTCCCCGACCTGCCACCTCTGTGGACTTTCTTCTCATCGTGGAGAAAGTAGGCTGAGCAATCGCAGAATCGGAAAATAAGGTCTTGCACGAAGCTAAGTAACATTCGAAGTCACGAAATGACAAATCAAGTTCCTAAGGAAAGGAAGGATATCTTTTTCATTTAGTCATTCTCGCTTAATGTTGATTCTACGTACATCAAAACAATTGGTCATCCTACTACTAACCTTAACCTTAAACTTACCCGCAATGTTTATTAATGGTTCGTTACGATTGCCAAGAAGAAGTCAAGTTGAAAGAATACGAATCCATTGAAGGGACTAGGGGCGCTTTGAAGTACGAGATCAAATACCGCCCTTCGTACTCACTGCTGGAAGCGCAGATCCAGGTGGGAGGGTGCATCACGGCCGAAGCTGGAGCAATGACCTACATGAGCAGCAACATCAAAGTGGAGACGCGTACGAGAATAAAGCAATCCGGGATTTGGGACACCATCAAGGTTTCCTTGCTTGGAGGAGAGACGCTGTTCATCAACGATTACGTCGCTGAAGGCAAACCCGGGAAGGCCGGCTTCGCATCGGCACCTCTGGGCGACATCACGCGGCTGGAAGTAGGTCCGACCAAGGGCTACATCATCCAAAGTGGCGCGTACATCGCTTCGACTGAGGGGGTGAACTTGGACACTGAGTGGCGGGGCTTCACGAAGGGCCTCTTCGGACAGAACCTTTTCATGATCAAGACGTCGGGAGAGGGAGACGTCTTCGTGAACACGTTCGGAGCCATCGATAAACACGTGCTCGAGGAGGGAGAGAGCCTCATAGTGGACAACTTCCACCTTGCCGCCTTGAGCGATACCTGCAAGTATGACGTGCGCATGTTTGGAGGCTTGAAGTCGACGATTCTCGGTGGTGAAGGGCTGATCACGGAAGTCAAGGGACCTGGCGAGGTATACGTCCAGACGAAGAACGTGCAGGAGTTCGTGAACTGGCTGTGGAGATACATAGCTCCAAGGGTACAGGCTACCTCTGCACGCTCTATGAGAGGCTGGAGAAGGTAAACAAGCAGATTCAGCAGAAGTCTAACAAATGTCTTGTCTTTGTGTACAATTGTTTTTACGTATATTGAGAGGTGGTTGAATGTACATTTCGATCATAAGCAGTTTTCTCAGAGAACTTGGATACAATGACATCATAGAGGGTTGTTATGACATCGGGGTTTATGCTCTGGAGCTGAGGGGGGAGCCCTCTCCCATCGTCTTTAAGGATCCCGAAAGGGAAGGGGAGCGTGAGGCCTTCTTTGATAGGCTTAAATCGAATCGCATACGCACATCGGCCTTATCGATTGAGACATTTTACTTTGACCGTTATGGAAAGCCCATAATCCCAAACCTTGTGGAGGTCGCACTTCACGTGATCTTTAGACAGTCCACTTAGGCTATAAGATTACCCATACAATGAAGGCCCATAAGACAGATACTACCACATCACGTCGTTGGAGGAGTCCTTGGCTCCATTCTCTTTGCAGCCGTGATAAGCGGGCTGATTCCGCTCACAATCCCGACAGATTATGAAAAGGCACTCGCGTGCTATTCAGTGGTAGCGTTTGTTGGAGGTCTTGCAGAGAGGTGGGCCCAAGATACGCTGGTCCAGAGCGTAGGAGCGAATAACAATAAAAAAGGCAAAGGAGAGACAAATAACAAAAAAGGTAAGACTTAAGTGGGAAACATCTCTAGGATTCATGCCGAGCTCTACGCATTTGAATGGGTCGTCTTCTTTGGCACATCAATAGCCATATCCAACTGAACTTGAACCGCGCGGTCGTATTGTTTTCCAGTCTTAGCCACTCCAAACTCTATCAGAAATACTGCCTTGGGCAGCTGAAGAAATTTATGGGCAGCTCGACGTTTCCTCTGTATAGTCACCCCTCGATAAGTCACCGTAATCCCCTCCTTGGCCTCAACTTTCGACTTTACCGCCGCGACACACAGATTGTAGAGGGCCCCTTGTGGAAAGCCCAACTTTCCGTCGAGCATCTCAAGATAATCCTTCGATGTAATATTGGCCTTTCTCCCCCTAGAACGGTAACCCATATCTCTCTGCTAAGAGATAGATTTCGCTCCTAATCAACTTTACCCTTCTTCTCTTCTCCTTGGGCTTCGGGAATACCTAATGCCTCTCTAATAGCTCGCTAGGTCTTAATCTCCTAATTTTAAGGGAGCTTGCCTTGCCTGCACAGGCAGACCAAGACCTATTCAAGGTTGGCTACGAAATCCTCCCTGTTTGTTTCTCAACACACTTAAGAGCTTACTGGTCGACTAGATTCGATTCGCTGCTGAGACAAGCGAAAGTGAAAAAGGGTTTATTGGATCGTTAATTTTTTACTTTTCTTTACAGGCTTGGGCTGGAGTTTGGGAAGTTTTATTTCGAGGATACCTTCAGCCATGCTTGCTGACACTTTTTCGGTATCTACGCTTTCGGCGAACCCTATGTATCTACGGAATGTTGAGTAAGCCCTTTCCCTATGCAAATAGGTTTTTTCCTTCTCCTCCTTCTCCACATTAGACCTAGCAGTCAGTGACAACGCGTTCATCCCAATTTCAATCTCCACGTTTTCCTTTTTCAGCCCTGGAAGCTCTGCTTTCACAACATACTCGTTGCCAGAGTCGATAACATCAACATAGGGTATTCGTGTCGGGAGCTCACGTTCAATAGGCCACTCGAATCCCCGGAAGGGATCCCAAACTAACTCATTTCGAAATGTGTCTAACAACCTGTTGAACTCTTGATTCCTCCTGGGTTGAGATTCTCTAACTGCAGGCACAGGCTTCTTTGCCTTTTTAACGGCAAGGGTTCCCTTTTTCTCTTTAGACATAACTAGTTCCCCATGTTTGTGTACACCGGATCTATATATTTTTTGTGTCTGGGGATCAAAACTTAATCTCATAAATCCAATCCAAAAGAATTCATAGCTCCAACGATTCAGTCTCATTCTCTAACTGTTCTTCTCCATTCCTCCCCCATTGATGATAATCGCGATATTACTCATATACTCCACATATAAGCTATTGATAGAAATTATACGTAGGAAGTACGTGGAGGAAACTTGAGCTGGTTATTAAAGCTACATTATTATAATCCTCGTTCGTCTTCCCTATCTGAGACTTTTTCTTCCGTTGCCTCCCCTTCTTCATTTTCCTCCTCTTCCTCTTCCCTTTTTTCAAATTCTTTATCTTCCTCCCCCGCCTTATCCGCTTCCTCTTTTTCTTTCTCTTTTTCAGCTTTTTGCCATTCGCTCCCCTCTCCCAGAGGAAAGACTTTATCAATGACCTTTCTATCGCTTACGCAGTAGTTTAATAAAGTTTCTATAACGTCAGCTCTAGAAGCGTCAGTTCTACTAACCAAAACATCGAGCTTATCAATGAGGTTGTTTGGGAGGTTAATTATTATGTCTGATCGTTTACCAATACTTTTCCGCATGACCATTACTCTACCGTATTATGGAATGTTAAATAACTATGTAAGGATTTAGGTGCATTCGGCTTCATTTCATATTAACCTTATCGGGTTTATGACGGCCCTAACCACGTTGTATGCTATGACGTACATGTAGGCCTCCTTCCTCTGCATCCTTCTCTTCCTGCTCCTCAGCCAGTGTGCTATCGT
>Ga0315280_10001213_pt1 | contig 45049 bp, 57 predicted proteins | sample YL17G06_40_MG_FD_203697 | JGI IMG/M metagenome (GOLD analysis project Ga0315280, IMG submission 203697) | Sediment microbial communities from Yellowstone Lake, YNP, Wyoming, USA - YL17G06_40 | ecosystem: Environmental > Aquatic > Freshwater > Lake > Sediment | place: USA: Wyoming | collected... | reverse complement strand
ACGGGGCGAGGAAGAGAAGATCTGCAGCGACTACTGGCGGGCAAGGCTGTCAGCCCAATTGGCAGAGGTCGCCGCGGCGACACTCTTAATCAGTAGGTTGGGGGTTCGATTCCCTCACGGCTCACCAAGCATTCAATGTTTCACGTGTACATCCTGCGCAGCGACTCCATCGGACGGTTCTACATCGGCTCGACAGAGGACTTAGAGCGCCGGTTGGCGGAGCACAACGCCAACCTCGCCCCCGCCACCAAGAATCGCGGGCCTTGGCGACTGGTTTACGACGAAGTGCATCTGACACGGAGTGCGGCCATGCGTCGCGAGCGGTATTTCAAGACGGGGCGAGGAAGAGAAGATCTGCAGCGACTACTGGCGGGCAAGGCTGTCAGCCCAATTGGCAGAGGTCGCCGCGGCGACACTCTTAATCAGTAGGTTGGGGGTTCGATTCCCTCACGGCTCACCAGCCAACTCTGCAAGTCAAATCAATTTTCGTCGGTCGTCCGTTCTCGGTTCGATTCTTCGCCGAATTCACAAACCAACTCAAATGTGAGCAGGCCCCTACCCCGGACGCGGGCTTGCGCCTCCGGTTCACTTGTGGTAACTATGCACGGTAAGGACTTGCCCGAAGCCGTGGCGCTGTTCGATGCCTGAAATCATCGGCAACCTAATCGAACTCGGCTCAAAGACGGGGACGCAGTTTGCCGCCAAGATTGTAGAACTCGGCCACTACGGGCCAACTACCATTCCCAAGAGCGACCGGGCCTGCGAGAAGCCCCTGGAAAGCTACCGGCGCTATGAAGCCCAACTGGATTCCACCTTCAAAGACCTTGCCGAGGAACGGAGCGCCGATCCTGAAATTCAGCCCCGCATAGTTCGCGAACTTTGGCGACTCTTCCACGCTACGAGTCGTCGTGGATGACTGAGGGCAGAATGAGCCTTTCGCGGGGAATAGGAGTACGCGCATGAGCGTCGAAAAAGTGACGAGGAAGCCCCATTTGGACAAGCTGTCTGAGGACTTAGGCTGAGGCGAAAGTCAAGTCACGGAGACAAGTCTTATGAGTGCTTCAGAGGCCGACGATAATATACCGGAAGGTGAACTAGAAGAATTCGCCCAACGAGTCCGGGAACGTCTGGCCCCGTGCGCGTACGGCCAGCCCTACGACGAAGGTGAACCGGTTTGGATCAACTTTCATACCCCTCTGGATGATGTAATGGAGATGGTCGGCGTTCCCGACGAATACCGTGAAGAAGTTGCCGATAGGGTTGACTGCCCAACCTGTCATGGCAGACACGAACTCTATGAAGAGGTCGGGTACAAGGCGGATCAGGAGATCCGATACGACGAACTGATAGACAAGTGGGTTGCGGAGTATCAGGATCAGTTTCATGAGTTTCATAGATACTTGGAGAAGTATCCCTACCTAGGATTGAACCACGAATTTGGTCGGCGGATTTTCGAGGATGTTGGCAAGTTCCCCGCGACACAGGTTAGTGATGAGCTGTGGTACAGAGCACGCCGAATCCAGGACGGGCGTGACCTGAGTCCTGCTGATTTCTATCCCCCTGATCCGAACAAGATTGTAATAGGCGAAGGCCGTTTCAATCATCACGGGCAGAGCCTGTTTTATCTCGCTCGAAATGAATACGCTGCCGCACTTGAGGTTATGAGAGAAGACGAGAATAGGGCATGGGTGCAGGGGTTCCTCATCAAGGCCGTCAAACCGATTCTGGACCTTACACTGGAAGAACAGTGGGCTGAGGAAGGTTGGTCCGCAATAGCTGTAGGCCTAATGTATGTCGGCGCATTGAGCAAGCCCGTCGAACGCGAAAGGGGTTGGAAGCCAGAGTACCTAGTCCCAAGGTTTGTTGCTGATTGTGCTCGGGCGCAGGGACTGAACGGCATCGCATTCAAAGGCACAAGACACTTTTTTGACAATCTCGTGCTTTTTGGATTTGATCCGGAAAGCAACTTGCCTGACGGCAAACCCAGGATTGTGGAGGTGAAAGAGGTCTATCGGCGTCATCACCTCGGCGACTCTGCGATGGCAGACGACAGCGCCGAAATGTAGCACAAGGTGTGCCGGTTTGGCGTGGAGCTGCGCATCAAGCGCGGAATTTCATGCGGCCAGGTAGCGGGCTTCGTGCTGACCCCCGCGCGCAGCCGTGCCTGCGAGCGCACGACGGATGCCTATCGCCGCTGCGAGGCTCAGATGGAATCCACGTTCAAGGATTTGGCCGAAGAGCGCAGCGCCGATCCCGAAATCCAATCTCGGATCGTGCGCGAACTCTGCAAACTAGTTTTTGCATCCACGAGAGGCTCCTAGCGTATGGTCAGAGTCAAGCCCATTTGGCAAGCATTAGGGGTTTTGCTTGTGGCTTCGTTGGCTGGTCTGGCCGCATCCCACTGGCCCCAACAGACCCAAGCAATAGCTGCATCTCTCGGATTCATTGCAACTGTGGTTCTTCTTTACATTACGAAGAACTACGTTGCAGAGAACCAAAAGATGCGCCGGTTGATGGAGGAACAGTGGCACGAAGAACGACGCGTACACGCTTCGTTCTGGCTGCAAGTTGACCCGAGCCGGCGGCCCCTCATTATTTCTTCCCACCCCGGAGGGGCGGGCGGCATACTGGCACCGCGCATCGGCCTTCACATATGGAACTCGGGGCGACACGCGTTTCGAGTCATCCGCATCCACATGGGGGTGCCAGAGAGGCACGGGACAAGGAAGGTGGAAATGAACACCATTGTAGGGGCCGAGAATTCACAGGACATTGACATCACAGACAAATTGCTCAAGCTGATGGCGGGTTCCGAATCATTGACGCTTGACAACGTGAGCCCAAGGTCCGAAGACGTGGAGGTGAGCCTGGACTACGAGGGCGTCGCCCAAATACACGCCAGCACAGTTCCGCGGAAGTTCCATATCACGACACACGCGGAGCCGCGAGAGTTTACGGTACTCGTCTCGGAAGTGTTGCAGTGAGCAGGAGGGCGCCCGGGCCGAAGCCCAATTCCTCGACTTGGCCGAAGAGCGCAGTGCCGACCCCGAAACCCAGTCCCGGGTAGTTCGGGAGCTTTGGAAGCTATTTCTTGCCTTTGCACGAGAAAGCTAACCGCACGTATCGAAAATAAGGCGTGAGGATGCCTTGCAGACAAACAAAATAGAAATTGTCCTGTAGCCTCAGAATTGTATTAGTCAAGAGGGACTGGTATGCAGTTCTTGGACTGGTTAAACCGTTACGCCAACCTGTTGCTGGTGTTCGTCACGACCACCTACGTGTGGCTTACATGGTGGAGCGTGAAGGCCCTTCAGAGTGCGAGCCTACGGGAGCGTGAACAGCGACACCTCGAAGACATAAAACAATATGTCGTCCGTCCGCTCATTAAGTGGATAGATTCAGAAGCGGCACAGAAGCTGAGTGGGCAATTTCCTCTTATCGAAGTCAAAACGGTGGCTGTTCCAAAGCCGACCGCGCCCCTTGGCGAGTGGTCTTACGACTATCCGCGTCGATTGGATTCTGGGCTTGACGAGCCCAAAGGCATTTCGAGTGCTCTCTTTCTGCACACGAGAGAGGTTCACTTCCACACGCAGCTATCCGAGTTTGAGGCGTTCCTGAGAACGGTGCGCCGAGTTGTTTCTGATTGTGTAGCGTTAGCCAGGGATTGTGCAGATCGGAGTGCGAGTTCGACAAGCCTCCAGCGTACCCTCGCAGATGGTAAAGTGACAGAAGCGGCGAATTCAGATGCGCTTGTGCAGATTTGCCTGCGAGATATCCTGCTTGGCCATCCAAAGCCGCAAATCGGATTTCAGCCCCGCGATGCAGGAGGACTACAGGTTACGGATGGCTACTCTGGCCAGATAGTTGGCAAAGGGCCAGAGGAGGTTGTCAGGCCTTGGGCGGAAAGTGGTGTAGCGCGAGTTCAAGATGAGTGGGCAAGGAGGGGGCTGCGCGAGAAGATTGAAGCCCTCCTTTGCGATGCTGCGAATGTTCGCCGAACCCTTGAGGCGGTCGAATTCACTTACGCTTTGCCGGGAGACTGCGAATACGTTGGCGGCAGAAAAACCTAACCTATGTACCAGGAGGGAGCGGGAGGATGGGAAACATCGAAGTAATCGGAGTGCGCGACTTGGCCGAAGAGCGCAGCGCCGACCCCGAAACACAATCCCGCATCATGCGCGAACTTTGGAAACTGTTCGATGCAGTGACCCGCGCCACGCACGGAAAAGAGGGACATTGATTTTCGGAGGCTGCTTGTGCTGGCGGATGAAGAAGAACCTGAAAGTCTTAGAGAAGGGCTGCGGTGGGCATCGCACGTTCCTGAGGACCTCCTTGGGGATGCTAGATACTTTCTTGAAACGGCGCGCCGCCTCGAACGTGAAGACACCGAGAAACGGATAACCTATGTCCGAGCCTCGGTCATTGCGGGTTTCGCCGCGCTGGAGGCGTGGGTGAATGGCCTTTCATTTGTGGTGGCCGAGTATGACAACGAATTGGAACTACACGAGCGTGCCTTCCTTGAAGAGCAACGAGTAGAGTTAGACAACGCAGGTTACTTCGTGATACGTGGCAGGCGACACCCCGGCTTGGAAGAGAAGATTAGGTTCTTCCATTGGAGAATGAAGGGAGTAAGAATCGATAGCAATGACCCGGTATGGGCCGGACTTCAAGCCGCCAAGGGCCTTAGAGACAGTATCGCGCATCCGAAACCCGGGAGAATTTCCGATGAGGAACTCACTGTCGCCGCTGCTGACAGGGCTCTAAAAGCTATCACCGACGTAATGCAAGTTTTCCTCCGACCCTAGGGATTCTCGACCGCCTGTAAGGACTTTCAAAATCTTTTCCTGGGAAAGCAACCATACAGGCGCGGTTGGGGTTTCCTTCGATGCGTATCCAGACGAAAAGATCTGGAAAAGCCGCAACTCCAGAGAGCCAAATGTGGCGATGTAAAATCGCCACTGCAAAACCTTGATCGCCGGTGGGGACACCGGCGCTACAGCGAGAAATCGCCGCAACGTTTAGAAGTAGCGTCCTTCGCCCGCGCCCGGCCTTGGAGCGTGTCCTGATGCCCCGCGAGAACATTGACGAATAGGCAACTGAGTGGAGATTGCTCAATCGCCCGGCCACAGTGGAGGAGAGGATGCGGTTAATGTGGTCCACCAGCCGCTCTCTGCGATGGTCGATGATGTCGTAGGTGGGGATGATTAATCGCCGGTCTGGAAGCCGGCGGGAAAAACCGCTCGAAAGCTGGGACGGAGCGAGGCAGCGGTGCACCAGATGCTGTCGAATAGGGGCTCCAGCTCGAAACTGCGCGCTCCGAGAGAATACACGCTTCATAGGGTATCCAGATTGCTGGGCGTAAGTGACACAATCGTTCGCCAATGGTTTCAAAAGGGCTTGTTTGGCAAACCTGCCAGCCGCGGGGGCAAGCGAGGAAGATCTAAATCTGCAGCATGCGTCAGCGCGGTAGAGTTTGCGAGGTTTTGCGAGAATCATCCGGACAAAGTCGACACGCAGCGGTGTGACCCGCTCGTCCTCTTATGGATCGAGGAGAAGAACGAGAAGCCACCTGGTTGGTGCGGTGTTCGGCAACATTTGGCTCAACAGAGACGCTGTCCCAATTGTGGACGCATCATTCGGGGAAATGGGTACTTTCGCCATGTCGACCGGTGTGCCGCCAGTCCTGCCTCTGACAGTAAGCCTCAAGTCCAAAGCGTGGCGATTGTCTAGCTGTCGGCGAGCTTAAACGTATAGCTGTCGGCAGAATCCCGCCATTGCCTAAACGACGGGTATTCGGCAGAAGAATGCCTCGCCCAATCCGCCTCCCAATCGTGCCAGTAATCGATCACACGGGCGTGCCGCGGATGTAGGCAGGCCTGATAGAGAAGCACATCGAACCAGCCCTGCTTCTTCGCGTGAGCAAACTCGTGGTCCTCAATCCATCTGATCAACCGGGAGTTGATTGCCAGGGCGGCGGTAGGTGCTATCGAAGAGGATCGACAATTGGTTGCCGGCCAGTTTGCAGCAATCGTTGGCGAAGACCGGCGGGCGACTGGTGAAGCATGCGCGGCACTACTGGCTACTGCTGGCAGAAGGCCATCTGACCCGGCGTAAGTTCGCGGCGATTCTACGGAGGGTCGCGGCGCTGCCGGTGCCAGCGGGATAGCCAACCTGCTGGCAGCAAAGAGATCGGTTCGGAAAGAAAGAGGTAGAGGGCGGAGAGGCGTCAGAGGAATCGCGGCGACTAGAGGCAGTTCAGGCGTGCAGGCTTCTCGAAAGCGGAAAACGGGCCGTTTTGGGGGCCAGCCGGGGGGCTGGGATGGGAAACTCAATGGGAGCGGCTAAGAAGGAAGCGGACTGATGTATAATTGCAGCTACCCGGGAGTACAACAACGGAAATTCTGAATAGAGTATTGAACTTGCCATGGCCATCCGTCACAGGAGCGCTCTCACCCTGATTCTAATCGCCGCCGCTGTCTTGGTCGCGCTGATTATCCTCGCACCCGTTCTTTTCAACCTGGATCGCTACCGCCCGGAGGTTATCTCCTATCTGCAGGAAAAGACCGGAAAGCCGATCGAAATCGGGCGCCTGGCCCTCACTCTGTTTCCAAGCCTCTTGATTCGCGTCGACGACTTCGGCTTAAAGAACCCCGCCGGCTTCCCTTCCGGCTATTTCGTTAAGGCGCGGCGGATTGATGCCACATTGGACGCACGCGCGCTATTGCACCGGAAGGTCGTCATCAAGTCGTTGAAGCTGAATGACGTGGCGATCAGTCTGGTTTCGGACCCTGACGAGGGGTGGAACTTTGAGAATTCTACTCCATCGAAAACTTCGGAGAAGGTATCGCCAGGAGGCTCGCACACGTCCTTTTTGGGAGTGATTTCCGAGGTGGAAATTGAGGGAGGACAATTGGTGGCGTCGTATCTTCTACCCTCCGACGAGCCTGGTGTCATCATTTTCGAAGCCCACAACGTCTCAAGTAAACTGGAGCAGGTGGACCTCGGTGCGTTCATGGATCCTTCTTCTTCCTCGTTCGCCGCCCAGGGGGACCTGAAGGCGGATTCTGTGCGCTTCGTCTCGATCCAGGGGACGAACCTAAAGTCCAAGCTCCGGCTGATGGCGAAGCAGGTTTTTTTCGCTGACGGCAGCCTGGAAGCTTATGGCGGACGTGGCGCCGGCAACCTCTCTTTTAACTTGGCGGGGCGGAACGCCAGCTTCAGCGCAAACGCGCAAATGAGCGGCGTTGACGTGGCCCATCTTCTCGCTGCGTTCCCCCAGGGCCGCGGAAAGATGACGGGAAAGATGGAGGGAACCATGAAGTTTGCAGGAGAAATCGAGCGCTCGCATGACCCGCTGGCGGGGATACACGGAGCGGGGCGCCTGACGGTCCGCAACGGTCAAGCGCCTAGCCTCAAGCTCAACGCGAACGTGATGAAGCTGGCGCGCTTCAACAACCTCGGTCCCGCCGCCCAAAATCCGGACTCGTTTTCCTCCATCTCCGCCGACCTGGAGTTGGCCAATCAACGGATATCCAGCCGTCAGATTAATATCGTCGGCTATGGGGTCAATGCTCAATGCTCGGGAAGTTTGAACGTGACCGGCGCCGGCAGTGTGGACTATCAGGGCGTGGCGGAGATTCTCGCCAAGCAGGGCTTCTTTACCAACACCCTGGCTAGGCTGTCCGGAGCCACGTTAAGAAACCGCAAGTTGTCCTTCCCCTTCCGGGTCAGCGGAACGATAGAAAACCCCAAGTTTTCCGTTGCCCATTAGGGCTTATCTGCGGCAATACAAAACCTTTTCTGTGGGGGGATACCGCCACAAGAAGATCAGACTCAGCAAGGCCCCGCCGACCAAGCATTGTGATATATTCGGCGCAATTAATGTCTGCTGAGGGAGCTAAAATGGTCGCACAGGATCTCCCACCCATAGCAGGTAAAAGCCGCAGACTTCAAGAACAAGTCTGATGCGCTACCCGCTCGAGCGGGACTTCTTGAAGGCGCTTCTTGCGCAAGTGCATCAGGACCACATTCACCGCCAGCCGCTGCAGCCATGTGGAGAATGCTGACTCGCCGCGGAACGTGGAGATCTTCCGAAAAACCCGCAGGAACGCTTCCTCGGTCAAGTCCTCCGCTTTCTGGGGAGAGCCGGTCGTGCGCGCGCAGAGGCCGTAAACGCGGCGCTTGTAAGCATCGAAGAGCGCGGTGAAAGCTGCTTCCTCCCCCCGCTGGGCGCGCGCCACCAGATTACCGCCTGAAGCGGTCTCCAGCTCGACATGCGATTTATGAAAGACTTTCATGGCCATATTCTTATCTTCGCCCGGTAACGAACTTCGCCAGACAACCTGCTCTTTTTGCTTCCTCTCAGCGGATCTGGAAGCTCCGAACCATGTTCTGGTAAGTCGGCAGCAATTCACGAAAATCCTGTTCGGGTGAGATGAAGACCAGATACGAGATTGACCCGTCGGAGCGCTCGACCGTCACCAGCCAGTCGTGCTCGCGCATGGCACGCCCGTTCGAGTCTTGGAGGGGTGATGGCCCCGTCATTTCGACGGACCTTCCCGGCCTGCCATTGACGCGGATGCCTTCATCCCGCCCGATGACCCTCAAATTCGGGTTACCCTGCCGGAGATCCTCAAGCAACTGATGGGTGGCGTCATCGACAGAGGACGTGCCGCGTCCAGACTCCGGTTGAAAACCGTTGATAATGGCGCCGTAAGCCACGGCATTCTGGGAAATGCCGGCGCGTGGAGCAATCGTGACGGCGGAGTTCGCGTCGCCGAGCACCTCCCAGTTGTCGGGATAGGAAACCCGGTAGGCATTGTGGTCATAGCTTTTGAAGTTGCCACTGGGGATCACGTCGCCGCGGGACACTGTGCCAACGGTTCCCGCCGATGCCTGCTGCTCTGGCTGACCTATTCCGGGTGCTGCCGGCATCCCGAGTAACTTCCTCTTCACAGCCTGGAATTCCTGGCTATCTGTCTTCCCCCGGACCGGCGGCCCCAGTTGCGGGATTTCGGCATTCACGGCCTTAACACGATTTTCAGGATTGGGATGATCGGAAAAGAATTGGGCCGTTTGCGCAGGATACTTTTGCTCGATAATCTGGAAAAACTGCGCCATGGCGCCGGGGTCATATCCGGCGTGATAAAGGACGTAAGTACCGATCTGATCGGCCTGGGACTCGGCGCCCCGTGAATTGTGCAGCAGAACTGAGTTCACACCGAAACCAATGCCCATCTGGGCCAATTGGCCCATGAGACTTCCACTCTGGCCCAATAATCCGCCCAGAATAGAGAGTGGGGCCTGTGCGAGCATCATCTGGGAAGCCTGGTGAGTACCGTGGCGCATCACCACGTGGCCGGTTTCGTGGGCGATCACTCCGGCAAGCTGCGCTTCATTCTCCGCCGCCTCAATGGCGCCGCGATAGACATAGATGAAGCCACCCGGCAACGCGAACGCGTTGATGTCCTTCGTGTTCACCACCTTAAAAGCCCACGGGTAGTTGGCGCTGAAAGGCTCCTGCTGTGTCAGGCGGCGTCCAAGATCGTTAATGTAACGGACCACTTGGACGTCGTTCAGTAGCGGGAGTTGCTTGTCAGCGTCGGCCGAAGCCTGCCGCCCCACATCGACGTCCTGTTGCTGGGAAAAGAGGTTAAAGCCTGGTTTCAAATTAAGTTGCCCGGCAGCCTCGACCCCATAGACGGCGGCGGCCGTCACACACAAGCACGCCGCCAACAGCAGACGTACCATCCTTCTATTGTTCATAATGCCTACCTCCATGCGCAATCCATCTTGAGGCCTAAACAAGTGGAGTAAGTCTTGCCTCATCCAGAAATCCTGTGCGCGCGGACAACAAATCTCTTGGGTGCGGGGCCCACAAAATAGAACGGGTAACAGGTCACCAGGGTCAGAACTGCGTCATCGGAATCGTCCAGCACTTCGGTGTCCTCGGGCTCGACCACTTGGGTAGAGTCCACGCGATAGCGGAACGATCCATTTAACGTCGTCAACGTGATTTCATCATCCTTATGGATATTGCGCAGCCCTCTGAAAAATGTGTCCCGGTGTCCCGTGATCACAACGTTCCCTTGCTGACCCGGCAGCGGGGTACCCGGAATATGCCCGACTGCCCGTCGCAAAGTCTTTCTGTCGGTGCCTTCCATGATCATCGCCGCAAGGCCGATGGAGTTGATCTCGATTCGCCCCAACGGAGAGCCTGTGTGACCATTTATGCCAAGACTCTCAGCTCGCGCGCGGTCCGCCTCCGCGCGGGCTGGAAGGGGCGACGGGTGAAGCTGTTCAACGCTGCCGATAGCCGGCTTCGAACTCTTCAAGGCTTGTTGAAATCGCCAGGTTTGACAGGCCTGAAAGAGCCACGTGTCAAGCAGCACGAAGCCGCCGTAACCCAGCAAAAGGATGCCCACGATAAAAAAGGGGTATGGGCTCCAGCGGAGAAACGATTGGGTCCGTGTGGAAAGAAACCTCTGCCGCTTAATTCTGAAATTCATGGTCGGTTGCTCTGGTTGGCGGCATTGACGGGCAAGGGTTGAGGTTTCGAGGGTGCGTAGTAACCGGCCCGGGTGCGGACGAACAAGCGTCCATGACCCGGCGCCCCGACCTTCACTTGTATGACGCGATAGGTCCCGTCTTGCTTTCTATTCGCGGGTGCATAGGCGATGGTGTACTGGTTCCGAATATCACGAGCGATTCGTTCACAAATAGGGAGAACCTCCCCTACTGATTCCGGCAAAAAAGCCTCGCCACCCGTGTCCTTTGCAAGCTGCTTGAGCACACCAGGGTTCCGGTCGGGATCTTCCGCAATAAAGAGACCAATGGTGTAGATGATGGCGTCGGGGTGCCCCGCCATGGCCCTGATTTGGGCCAAGTTGTGTTTGCTGGCGTTGTCGCCCCCATCGCTGATCACGATGAGCACTTTCTTGTCCCGATTACCCTTCTTCAGCTGCTCGAGCGCAGCCGCCACAGCGTCGTAGAGCGCCGTCTCGCCGTCTGCGGCAATTCTGGACAGGGCAACCTGCAATTGAGCCGCTTGGTCCGTGAACGGCCTGTCGGCTGGAAGGCCAAACGAAACATTCTCGTTGAAATTGACCACGAACATCTGATCCGCGGGATTGCTGGAGCGGGCAAACGCCAAGGCAGCGGCAATAACTTCGGGGCGCTTCGGCCTCATGCTTCCACTATTGTCGACAACCAAGCCGACGGTGACCGGGATATCTTCATGGCTGAAATAATCAATTTGTTGGAGAACTCCGTCCTCGTAAACTTGAAAGTTATCTTTGCCAAGTCCCGAAACAAGAATACCTTTGCGGTTCTGCACGGTCGCGTGCAAGACCACGGAGTCAGCATTTACCCTAATCGTGTATTCGTCACCCTGGCGGCTCTGTGACGGTGAGGTTTCTTGAGGCCGGGCAAGGCTTGGTAGGACAATCAAGACGAAAAGGGCGACCAGACATCGGTTTGTGAAGGCACAGTCCTTCCGGGCGCGTATTGCCGTGCTGAAGAATTCCGCGGCCCGCAACCTCCACCTCCCCTAAAAAGGCGAACCATGACTAAGAGTGGAAAGACCCAGCCGCGCCTTCCATCTGCCTCTCGACTGAATGGCGCCGCGCGTAAGCTTTTGCGACGTTTGCTCCCAGGACACTGCCTCCGTCGATGAGCACGAGGGCTATCACGCAGGCCGTGAACAGTAGCGTCATGCCGACCACCACCGCTAGCAGACAACCGGCATATTCATAGATGGTGAACATTTGCACTCTCAGTCTTGGTCATCGATATCAGGTCGTCAGCAGCTGACAAGGCTGGAGCACTTGCAGGCTGTATCAACGGTGAATGCTCTCTCATCAGCCTGGTCCGTTCATGGAATCTGCGCGGCAGCCCGGGAGTCCATCCGGGTGGTCGCGAACTCTACCGCCTGTGAAGGGAAGGTGATACTCGCGTACCACCCCCCCTTCACAACCCGACGCTCGGTCAACATCGCCCGGGCCAGCAAATTGGCGCCCGAAGCGTCCTCATTAGGCCTCCTACGTGGGCGGTCCACGCAGGCCCCACAACACACTCCCTTGGCTCAGACAGCTCGCTTCGAAAAAGCCCAAAGAGTAACGCCTGCGCCCAGCGACAGCAGCCCAATCAATCCCACAAGCGGCAATAGGCTGGCCGTATGGGGCAAGCTCTGCGCGGCGGCTACCTCTACCGGCTTCGCAGCTGCTACCTCTGGCGGGAGCTCCACGACCTCAGCTACTTTAACCTCTTCGCCCGTAGGTTTAACAGCCTCGACCGGCGCGGTCTTCAAAGCCTCTACGGGCGCTGTTGCCAGTTCGATAGGAGTGAAGAGAACGGGCTGATTTGTTATCTTCGCCAGCTCGACAGCCCTGAATTTTGGATACACAAATTCTTCGCCCCATTGACGTCCCGGATAAAACCACGCCCTGATGGCTTCCGGCTGGCCGGCTGCCCTCTCCCCAAACGTCATTACGGTTTTGTCGGTCGCCTTCAAACGGTAATTGGGGATCGCGAGGATGGTTGTATACACATGGTCTTCGGCCTCGTTGAAGATTTGGACAATGTGCCGGTCGGAGAGGGAATCAAAGATCTTAAAGACATACGTACCAGCCGGCAAGGTCTGAGCGCCCACACCTGGAACTTCGACTGGCGCGCTGAATGTCACAATCGTTTTCCTGTTCCACTCGTCTGCCTTCGCACTGGGTAGAAACGTTAGAGCCACCAGGGAGAAGCAGAAGATCATCGCAACTACTCTGAATCGATCTATCTTTTCCATTGGAGTTACCTCGATCTTTCTTGGGGCGTTCGGTTCTGCCCCGTCGTAATACCATCGGATTTACATATGAAATGAATTTATGAGACACCACACCAGCGGGAAACCTCGGCCCAGCGTGCACCGTGCGGGCGACACTTTGAAAGGCCGAAGCGCAGACTGATAGATCTTAAGATCAGGCGTCGCCTCAACTACTTCCCCTTGGTCTGTTATTTGTCCCATGGTGTGGAACGTAGAATTCGAGACCTCACAGACTTGAACTGACGGTGTTCCCAGTGCGACTCTCGCCAGGGCCGCCAACGCGCCAAAGCTTCTAGTGCAGAATCCTCCCGAGCTCTCCTTTTGATCCCAAAGGCTTAAGGAGAGCGCTTCCGTTCCGTCAGGGAGGGTGAAGGCGAGAAGGCCTCGAAAATTCTTTTCCTTTCGGAACAGCGGGATAACTTCCTGCTCGAAAGTCCTGGTAAGCTCCACTTCACAACCAGGCTTCACCTTGATGACAACTGCTCGTGCGAACACGTCACTCCTCCCCTGACATTCGCCTCCCACCAGATCCTGCCTGGCAGCTCGAGGCACACTTCTTATACCCTGGCAGTAATTCGCGTGTCAGTTCAGTCCTGCTCACACATTTGGTCAAAATTGCTCAGGCCAGTTAATGAGGGGGAGCTACCGGGTGGGGCGGGTCGAAAATTAGGGATGGCGCGACATCGAGGCTAGTCGTGCAGCACCACGCTCAGGAGGCCACTATGGACCGTCGTCGACTTGCCGTTGTAGTCGATGAAGCCGAGCCTCTTGAACTTATTCATGAAATGGCTGACCCGCGACCGGGTGGTGCCGACCATTTGCGCCAGGTTTTCCTGATTGATTCTGGGATGTACAGTTTCGGCTCTACTTTCCTTGCCAAAATGAGCCAGCAGCAAGAGAATCCGAGCCAGCCGCTTCTCGCTGGAGGTGAAAAGCTGATCGACGAGATCCCCTTCGAATCGGATGTTGCGTGAAAGCAGATGCGTGACGAACAATTCCGAGATATCGTGCCGTTCGTGCAGCATGCGCACCATCAGCGGCTTCGCAATCCTGGCCAGATGGCAATCGGTCATCGTGGTAGCCGTGGCGATGCGCAACGGCTGACCTGCCAGGCATCCCTCGCCGAAGAAGTCACCGGGGCCCAGAACGGCCACGATCGCTTCCTTGCCTTGGTCGGATGTAACCGCGAGCTTCACTTTGCCTCGTCGGAGGTAGAAAACCGAATCCGCAGGTTGTCCTTGGCAGAAGATGTTGCGGTTCGTGCCGTATTCAATGTCGGTTTTCCCACCGGCGAATCCAGCGAGGAAGGCTTCCCAATCAACAGGCTGACTTTTCCTACGCGCCATAACAACCTCCGGCTCCTCGCTAAAGGCGAGCCCATCCCTATACCATATATTATCCTTATACGCTTGGGGGAATTCGCGCGTCAGTCCAGTATGGCTCACACGTTTGGTCAACATTGCTCATCCCAATTAATGGGGGAAACTACAGTGTGGGACCCAACGTGGGAATGCCGGAGAGGGTTGGCGATTGGCCGCTAACCCGTTTGCAGCAGCATCTGGTGAAGACTGGCGGCCGGTTGATCAAGCATGCACGGTACTGCCGCTGGGGCCAGTGGAATGAAGCCGAGACGCTGACAGGGGCAGACTTGCTGAAGAAAGAAATAGAGGATGGCGTTGTCGTGAAGATCTACTCCGTGGCGGTTAGCGCGCGGGTAAGTCCGACGCCAATGGCTTTCGCCACCGTCCGGCCAGGCAAACCACCATGCCCAGCCCGCACAGTCGGCCAGGATGCTGCGCCACTGATCTTCGCCACGCGCCGGATCACCCCGGAATCAACCGGCAGCCCTACCCGCGAGATGGTCTGGAAGTAAAGCTCATCGCCGGCGATTTCGACGAGCATGAATGAACGGTCCTGGTCGTACCCGGCTGCGGTCAGGTCCGTCTTCCTCAGGTTGCCCTTCCGCAACTCGCCTGAAGCTCCTTCGGTGAAATAGTAGATGCCATTTTGCGGCTTCACGCGCTCATAAACGTGCTCGTGTCCGGCGAAGACGACCTGCACCCCGTATTTTACGAACAGGGGTTCCAGCAGAAGGCGGAGTTCGGTCGCAGAGCCATGGGTGGCCCCGGAAGAATAGAGCGGGTGATGGAAATAGCAGATCTTCCAATCCGACCCTGAGTACTGCAGCTCCTTCTCCAGCCACGCGAGCTGCTGCGGCTTCATGTAATTGCTATCCAGAGCGAAGAAGCGGACGTTGCTTTTCTTGTACGTGTAATATTGCTGCCCGTTCATGTTGAACGACTTGTAGAACCGCTCGTTAGGGCTGTCGTGGTTGCCGAACACCGCATAGAATTTTACGCCCGCATCGAGCAAGGGCTTGTAGGGCAGCTCGAACTTGTTTTGGTAGTCAATCGGGTCGCTCCCGCCGATGAGGTCGTCGCCCAGCATCAGCACGAACTCAAAGGGGAATTTTCGGCGATACGCAATCATCTGCTCGGCCACTTCGTATTGCACCTTGTTTCCATTCCCCATGTCGCCGATGGCCGCGAAGCGCACCGAGTCCGTTTTCAGCGGCAGGGCCAGCTCCTGGGCGTAGAGCGACAGGCTTATGGCGGCGAGAGCAACACAGGAGACGAAGGCGGAGCGGCGCATAGCTGGCATAATAGAAAGCCTCAAGGAATGGCGTTCGGGATGAGATCCACAATCAAACTGGCTTTAACGTCCTTCAGCGTCAGGTCGCGCCCGACGAACCGATATGCCAGCTCCGGGGGCAGTTCAGGCAGCTTGAGCAATAAAGTCGGCGGCGTGGTCGTCAACGGGATGTTTTCTGGGTACACGTCGTTCACACGCAGAGCGATGACCTTGAACGGGGTGTCCTGTTGGATCGTCCGGCGCGCGAGCCGGCCTTCGGGTCCGTGAAATGCTCTGCGGATGATTTTGCGGAACCGCTCAGTCACCTCGTGAGTGAAGATGTCGCCCTGACGTGCATCGCGGCGCGCGTCGGCAATTTTCCTGGCCAGCGCGTGCTGGTGTTCGACAATCTGTGCCGCGTCCTTCGTAGGCTTCAGGGTCGGCAGCGAAGCTTCCAAGTTCTTCTGCATCTTGACGTATGCCTGGACGCGGTCGGTAAAGGTCTTGAAGTCGCGCGCCTCCTCGTTGTCCCGCGGCACCCGCGCCTGGCCCGCAAAGCCGGGCGCCACAAACGCAAGAAGGGAAAGCCACAGGAGAAGGCGGGTGACCCAGATTCGACGCTTCATGGATTCTCCCGGACGGAAAGTAGTTCTGCCGAGACTGCAGAACTGCGGGCTCCGGCTGGCGAGCCTTTACTGTGGCGCACGCGGTCCATGGCATGATGGATGAGTGCGCGGGGGAAATCGCAACCAGGCTTCACATTTATGATAACCGCTCGTGCGAACATGTCGCTCCCCCTCCCCGCCATCCGCCTCCCACAAGATCCCAGCTGGCAGTTCGAGGCCCACTTCTTATACCCTGGTGGTAATTCGCGTGTCAGTCCAGTACTGCTCACACGTTTGGTCAACATTGCTCATACCAGCTAATGAGGGGGGAACTACCGTGTGGGGCCGGTCTCGAGTTGGTGATGGATGCTTCGCAGGGGCTAAGACTCCTCCAGGGATTCCTTCACCATTTCATCGACACGCTCCCGGACCGCTTCCTTCACCGCTTCCTTGACCGTCTCTTTCACTTCTTGCATATTCAGACTCGCGCTCCCGGCTTCTGACACCGCCTCTTTGAGCGCTTCTTTCACGATGGGGTTCAGCGGCGACAGCTCCTTGACCAGCTCTTTTACCCCCTTCTTGATATCTTTTAAGTTGGCTTCGGACTGCTGGTTCTCTTCGACTGCGCTCATCGCCCAATCCGTTTCAAAAGTTTTGATTAAACCGTTCACCACCTTCGGTTCACGAACAATAACGCCGACTTCGCGGCGCGAATCCAGTTCGGCCATGCGCAGGCTCTGGCTGCCCACAAAGGCCTGACGGCGGTCGCGGATGATCGTGCGCGTGTGCAAGCGCAGCTTGGCGAGATTCCGGACTTCCAGACCAGGGTTTTGCTTGCTTACGCGGCCGATGACTTTGATCTCCACCCCCGCCTTCGTCCGCTCGCTGAGGGCGCGCAGCATTTCCGCGTCGGCGATCTTCGGGTCGTAGATGAGCAACTCCTTCTTGGCCTTGCGGATAAACGCGCCGAGCAGTTTTCGGGCGTTGGCGGGGCTGACGACAAAGGTATCTAGTGTGGGTGTATAGGGATTTCGCGTGGTATCCGCCTCAAATAACTTCACCGCTTCCTGGATGAACCTGGCGTTCCTGGTGACGATGCCGAAGCCGCGACTATGGTCGATATCAAGGTGGGTGAAGTTGAAGGACAGGACGTAGAGCAGCCGACGGTCGATAATCAGTAGCTTGTCGTGATAGCGCACCAGATCGTCGGCGGTCCGCGAAACGGCGACACCCACTGCCAGCAGACGCATCTCGAGCTTGCGCAGGTTTATCTCGCCGCCCCGGTTGGTGTAGGCAATCAAGGCGCTCACCGAAACGCCGCGGCCGACCGCAGCCTTCAGCCCCGCCTCAATCTCGGCGCGGTCGAAACGGAAGATTACGACCTCGATGCTTTTCTTGGCGCTTCGGATTCCCGAAAGCAGCGCCTCGGGTCCGTCGTCAGGTTGGATTAACAGTTTCACGGGCGCTTCACCAGGTGGTCAGGCCGAGTTTTGGGGACCGGAAGGCGTCGGCGTCTGCCTCAAAGTCTCGGCGTGCGCTGAAAGGGCCCCCAGCCACGAGGCACGGCCAAGCCAATCACAACCGCACTCCTCCCCTGCGACTGAGGTTAAAATCTTTGAAGCTGCAAGTCAAGAAGAGTGTACTGAACAGGCTAGGGAATGCGTCGAAAGCATTGGGGAGGATCTCGTCGATCAGCTTTTCAATTCCAGCGAGAAGCGTCTGGCTCGGATTCTCTTCCTGCTGGCTCATTTTGGCAAGGAAGGTAGAGCCGAGATTGTCCTTTCCAGAATCAAGCAGGAAGATCTGGCACAAATGGTCGGCACAACCCGGTCGCGAATCAATCATTTCATGAAGAAGTTCAGGAAGCTTGGCTTTGTCGATTACAGCGGCGGGTTGACGGTTCATGGTGGCCTCTTGAGTGTAGTCCTGCTCGACTAGTCTCGATGTCGTACCATCCCTAATTTCGGCCCGCCCCACCCTGTAGTTCCCCCTCATCATTTGGCATGAGCAATATTGACCAGACGTGTGAGCCGTACTGGGCTGACACGCGAATGACCCCAGGGTATAAGCAGTGTGCCTCGCGCTGCCAGCCAGGAAAATGGCGCAGGGCTTTGCCCTGTCTCGCTGCGGGATACACCGGATTGCCGCTCGGGACGGCTGTGCGGCAAACTAAGGAATCGGACTGCGCTCCTTTGAGGAGGGCCCATGCGAGTTTACAAGAGAATCTTCTCCAGCCTTGTTGTTCTCTTTCTGGCGCTACCCGCCTTCGCTCAGCAGGCAGGGAGCACTGTCGCGCTATGGCGCGACCGGGGCGACGTTGCGGCGCTGGACCTCCTGGACGGGCCGGGAGGGAAAGAACACCAGCCGGGGACCAACTTTAAATTCATCGAGGAATCTAAGAGCGGAACTTCGCCCAAGTTTGATGTCGAAGATGAAAACGGCACCAAGTGGAAGGTGAAACTCGGCCCCGAGGTGAAGTCGGAAACTGCTGCGACGCGCCTCGTGTGGGCGGCGGGTTACTTTGCCGACGAGGACTACTACCGGCCGCAAATCCGCGTGCAAGGAATGAAACGGCTCTCCCGCGGTCGGCAGTACGTCTCAGACGGTGGCCTTGTCCGCGAGGCGCGTTTGGAGCGCCACGGCGGCGGGAAGAAATTGAAGAACTGGAGCTGGTACCATAACCCCTTTGTCGGCACGCGCGAGTTCAACGGCCTTCGAGTGATGATGGCGCTCATCAACAATTGGGACCTGAAGGAAATCAACAACGAGATTTTGGATGTGAACGGCGAGCCCCGTTATGAGGTGGCCGACCTGGGCGCCAGTTTCGGGCGCACCGGCAAGCCCTTCGGCCGCAGCAAGGGCGTGATGAAGCACTACGCGGAAACCAAGTTTATCAAAAAGGTCACGCCCGAATCCGTGGACTTCGTCATGCACAGCCGACCCTTCTTCCTTACCATTATCAATTTCCCCAACTACCGCTTCCGTACGCGGATGGAGAGTGTGGCCAAGCACATTCCTATCGCGGACGCCCGCTGGCTCGGCAACCGGCTCGGCCAGTTTTCCCCTGAACAGATCAGCGACTGCTTTCGCGCCGCCGGCTTCTCGCCGCCCGAGGTCGAGGGCTATACCAGGGTCGTGATGCAGCGCATCGAGGCGCTGAAGAAGCTATAGCCGACCCGCCCGCCGCAGCGTGAATTCTATGTCTTGGGCACAGTACGTGCCCTCCGTTCTTATGACCTTTCACCTTCCGGTGTCGTCCCTATCCAGGGCGCAAAAAACCAGGGAAAAACCCTTACGGGCAATATTCCCTCCATGCTCTGGCGGGATTTGGCCGCCATCGCCGCACGCAGTCTTCTTTAGGGTCCGGACTGAACAGGTTATCGTCGGCGTTGCCAGCTAACTTTTTCGCGTGTCCGCCGCTTGGGGATCTTCCTTGCGAAACTGGATGTCGTAAAGCTCCGAATAGAGGCCGCCTGCCGCCAGCAGCTCGTCGTGGGTGCCACGCTCAACGAGAGTATTGTCTTTCACCACAAAGATGATTTTGGCGCGCCGGATCGTCGCCAGGTGGTGCGCGATGACGATGGAAGTCTTCCCTTTCATCAAACGGTCCAGAGCTTCGAACACGGCTTGCTCGGACGCTGCATCCAGTCCTGATGTGGGCTCGTCCAGAACGAGAATGGGAGTATTGCGGATAACGGCCCGCGCGATGGCGATGCGTTGGCGCTGGCCCCCGGAAAGCGTCACGCCGCGCTCGCCGACCATCGTGTCGTAGCCCTCGGGCATCTCGTCGATGAACTCGTGGGCGTTGGCCAGTTTTGCGGCGCGGATAATCTCCGCGCGGTTGGCTTCCGGGCGGCCATAGGCGATGTTCTGCCATACGGGTGCGTGGAAAAGAAGCGTCTCCTGCAAAACAAAACTAACCTGCTGGCGAAGCGATTTCATCGTGTAGTTGCGGATGTTAGTCCCGTCGATTTTGACTTCCCCGGAGAGGGGATCGTAGAAGCGCGCAACCAGGCTGATGATGGTCGTCTTACCGCCCCCCGTCGGGCCGACGAATGCCGCGACCTGGCCCGGCTCGATCTCGAAGCTTACATCTTTCAGGATCAATTGGTCTTGGTTGTACCCAAACGAGACTTTATCAAATTCGATTTTGCCCTTGAAGCGACCGGCGCGGCGCGCGCCCGGCAGGTCACGCATCCCGCTCTCGGTCTCCAGAACTTCGCAGATCCGCTCGAACCCCACCGCTGCCTTGGAGACCGTGTCCGTCATTTTGGAAAGGTCACGCATGGGCTTATACATCTTGCCCAGGTAAAGCAAAAAAACGACCAGCGCGCCAGCGGTGAGTTGGCCCGCCAGTACCAGGCGCGCGCCATAACCGAGCACCAAGCAGGTCCCGGTCGCCACGATAATCTCGACGATAGGTGAGAGCTTCATCTTGATGCTTCGCGCCAGCAGGGCCATCTCGACATTTTCCAGGCTCTGGCGCTCGAAGCGGCGCTCCTCGTAGTCCTCGCGGGCAAAGGCCTTGACCACGCGGATCGAGGAGAAGACTTCTTCGACAATCGAAACCAGCTCGCTCTCTTTCTTTCTTACGTCGCGCGAGGCTTTTTTGATGCGCCGGGTAAAGAAGTAAACTACCAGGAAGAGCACGGGCGCAATAGAGAGCGAGATGAGCGTGAAACGCCAGTTCAGGTAAAACATGACCCCGACTATCCCCAGCAAAGTGAGGACACTGGTTAAAATGCCCAACAGCGCCGTGGTGATAAACGCCTGAATGGCTTCAATGTCGCTCGTCACCCGGCCGATGAGGTCGCCAGTCCTTTTCTCGTCGTGCTCGGCCAGCGACAGGCGGTGGATGTGGTGATAGAGGGTACGCCGCAGGTCGTGCATGACCCATTGGCCGACGCTGGTGGTGACGTATTTCTCCAGGTAGGAGCTGAGTGCGCCGACGACGGCGATGACCGCCACCGCCAGCACCGCGAAGTTGATGATAGCCAGCTTGTCCTGCCCGATCCAGCCGACCATTGCGCGCATCCAGCCGGGCGGCCGTTTGGACTGAAGCAGGTAATCGAGAACGATTTTTAGAGGCCAAGGTTCGAGCAGGTCGGTTGCGGCTTCGCCCGCCACCGCCAGCAAGGCCAGCGATAGGGCTTTCCAGTGGGGCCGCAAAAGGCCGATGATGCTGAGACCTTTAGGCTTCTTGGCTGCAGGCGGCGTCATCGTCATTCAACCTTTGGATACGTATCCGCTCGGCGACGCCATGGTGAATCTTCATGCGTGTAGGATGGCTCAGCTCCGCGACATCGATCGGCGAGTGTAGCAAATTCCAGAGATGCAGGTCGGATAAAATTGGGCGTGGCCTGACGACAGCGGAGAAGAATACAAGGGCGCCGCCAAAAGGGAAGTAGCGCAGCCTGGTCGGCGCGAAAGAATCGCGAGAAGTGGTTGACCCGATCCCATTCGACCTGGCAGGGGCGACCAGGTGAGGCGTAAAGAGGAACTGCGCCGCCACCAGCGGCTGGCTTTTTCCATTCGCGAGCCGTATCGTAGCCTATCCACGAAAGCTCACCTTGCCACGCCCCCCAGCGGCTGCGCCCGCTTTATGTGCCACCCGTGCTGAACCAAGACCGTCACATCCTCATGTGGATCCTGGAAAGGGAATGAAAAAGTCCAAAAACATTCAGGAGCCACAAGACCACGACAATGACCGCAACGCCATTCAAGATCGACTTGATGGGTCGTGCCATCGGGATGAAACTGTTAACCAGCCAGAGGAGAACCCCAACCACGATCAGGACCAGGAATATGTGAAGTAAAGGCATGTCTAATTCAGCTCCTTGTTTCCGAGGCAGACGCCTATAAGTCCGCTCCCGGTCTTGTACTGTTGAGTACCGCCTGCGGCTTCGCAGTCGCAGTGAGGGCTGCAACGTTGGGTGTAGTCCCCTAAAGCGAGAGGGGATGCCCGGCGCGCGGTCTGGTCAGCGAGAATCTGGGCGAGGATGACATCGACCTGGAGGTAAATCCACAGGTCGGCCTGATCGGTCTGCAGGTTCGACAAGTCATAGTCAGGAGTCATGTTCCCTCCTCGAATTTGCCTTCGGATACTTGCTATCGTGGACAGCCATGCAACTACACTTAGGATGAGCGCGCTTGTCCTTGTTACAGATCGAGTTGCTTTCGATCTGAAGTGTGAGAGAACGTTGGGCTCGCGGCCTTTAAAGCCGACCCAATAGCACCAGGATGACCACAACCGTCAGGACCAGGCCCAGCCCGCCGCTTGGGTAATAACCCCACTGTCGGCTGTGCGGCCATCTGGGCAGTGCGCCCAAAAGCATCAAAACCACGACGACGATCAAAGCAGTTGCGAGCATATCGCCCCTCCGCCCTCGCCACCGGCTTCGCACAGATCCTGGCTGGCAGCGCGACGCACCCTGCTTATACCCTGGGGTAATTCGCGCGTCAGTCCAGTACGGCTCACACGTTTGGTCAAAATTGCTCAGGCCAGTTAATGAGGGGGAGCTGCCGGGTGGGGCGGGTCGAAAATTAGGGATGGTGCGACATCGAGGCTAGTCGTGCAGCACCACGCTGAGGAGGCCACTATGGACCGTCAACCCGCCGGCGGAGCCCTCGTAATCGACAAAGCCCAGCTTCTTGAACTTGTTCATGAAATGACTGACCCGCGACCGGGTGGTGCCCACCATTTGCGCCAAGTGTTCCTGATTGACTCTGGGAAGGACACTCTCGGATCGACCTTCCTTGCCAAAATGAGCCAGCAGTAAAAGAATCCGTGCCAGGCGCTTCTCGCTGGAGTTGAAAAGCTGGTCGATGAGATCCTCTTCATATCGGAGACTGCGTGAAAGCAGATGCATGATGAACAATTCCGAGATGTCGTGGTGTTCGTGGAGCAGGCGCGTCATCAGCGGCTTCTCAATCCTCACAAGCGTGCAATCGGTAATCGCGGCCGCCGTGCCGATGCGCAACGGCTGACCTGCCAGGCATCCCTCGCCGAGGAACTCACCAGCGCCCAGGATGGCGACGATCGCTTCCTTGCCTTGTTTGGAGGCCACCGCCTGCTTCACCTTGCCTCGCCGGATGTAGAACACAGAATCCGCAGGGTCTCCTTGGTTGTAGATGGTGCGGTTTGCGCCGTATTCAATCACGGTTTTCCCGTGGGAGAATCCAGACAGGAAGGCTTCCCAATCGACTAGCCGAGTGCTCTCCTTTGCCATAGCGACCACCGGCTGGCTTTTATTAGGCGCCATAACAACCTCCGTCTGCTTGCTGAAGATATCGCGGTTCGCGGCGTATCCCAGAACCGCATTCCCGCCGGGGATTCCAGCGAGGGCGGCTTCCCAATCGACAGGCTGGCTTTTCTTAGCCATAACAACCCCCCTCTGCTTGCTAAGGGCGCGCCCGTGGTATCAGAAGGAATCGGGTTTTGGCGACGACTCGGTACCACCTCGCGGGTCGGACTCGCTCCAAGGCAGTTTCACGGCGCGAATGGGCCGCTCAGTCGTTTTCCCTCAAATGCTTCGTCATTGATCACGATCTTTCCCGACTTAAGCACCCTCCTCGCGGAGCGAACAAGCTTATCTTCCAGGAGGAACAGGTACAATTCTGCAGATTGAGTATTCGACAGTACGTTGAGCGCCTGAACCTCTAGGTGTCTCTACAGAATCTACAGTAGAGACAAATGACAGTGGATTGATCCAGACTGCAGCTTGATAATCGTTAAAAAATGCGTCAAGCTGGGCTCCGCTGTGCGGTATTTGAGAATCCTGCGCACTCGGTTTCTCAGTGAGTGTGAGTGTGCTCTCTTGGGTGAATGGTGTGTTCTTGGCGTCACCAATTCTGGTCGTAAGGACAGGAGACTTCTCAAAGAGGATTGATGATGGCAACTAAGCGCGAGCGGGAGCGTGCAGTGATGCTTTCAGGGGCCCCCCAAATCCTTGCACAGACCTTCCTGGATACGTTACGGGAACCCATCTTGGTTCTCGATGGCGCCCTGCGGGTGAAAATGGTAAATCGGTCATTCTACCGGACCTTCCGGGTTAAGCCCGAGGAGACTGAGGACAAACTCATCTATGAACTGGGGGATGGCCAATGGAACATACCCAAGCTTCGTGTTCTCCTGGAGGAGATTTGTTCCAGCGAAATACAGGCGGAAGACTTCGAGGTCGACTACGACTTCCCCGGCATCGGCCGGAGGTTCATGATCCTCAATGCCCGTCGAATCGAGCGCGAGACGGGCCAGCCGATGATCCTCCTCGCCATAGAAGACATCAGCGAGCGCAAGGCAATTGAAAGAGCGCTCGAACTCCATACGAAGGAATTGGAGCGATCCAATGCGGACCTGGAACAGTTTGCCTATGTGGCCTCCCACGACCTCCAGGAACCACTGCGCATGGTTACGAGTTTCACGCAGCTTTTGGCAAAACGCTATGGAGGAAAACTTGATTCCGACGCCGATGAGTTCATCGCCTATATCGTTGATGGCTCCACGCGAATGTACCGCTTGATTGACGACTTGCTGGCGTATGCACGCCTCGGTTCGCGGGCAGCGGAATTTGTGCCTACCGACTGCGAGGCGGTCTTTGCGGATGCTGTCTCGAATCTGGCAAGCGCGATGGAGGAAAACGGAGCCACGGTCACCCACGATCCCTTGCCGACCGTGATGGCCGACCGGGATCAACTGAGCCGCCTGTTTCAAAATTTGCTCAGCAATGCGATCAAGTTTCGCGCCGTGGGTCCGCCAGTCGTTCATGTCTCGGCTCGACGAAATGAGAACGAATGGCTTTTCTCGGTGCGGGATAACGGCATCGGCATTGACCCTGAGCACTTCGAGCGTGTCTTCTTGATCTTTCAGCGCCTGCACGGGAAGAGCGAGTATTCCGGCACGGGGGTCGGCCTGGCTATTTGCAGGAAGATTGTCGAGCGCCACGGCGGGAAGATTTGGATCGAATCGCAAGCGGGGAAGGGGTCAACGTTTTACTTTACGATACCGGCTTGAGCAATCAATCGCTATGTGTCCTCGGAGACAAAAATGATGACCATGGGAAGCCCTATTGACATTTTGCTCGTCGAGGATAATCCTGCCGATGTACGCCTGATGGTGGAAGTCCTGAAGGAAACCAAGGTCCGCAATACCCTGACCATCGTCGGCGACGGGATTGAAGCACTGGATCTGCTTCGCCGGACCGGCAGATATACCCACGCCGTGCGGCCAAAGCTCATTTTGCTCGACCTGAACTTGCCCAAGAAGGATGGCAGGCAAGTCCTGGCGGAAATCAAAGCCGACCCTGACCTAAAGCGCATCCCGGTCGTGATCCTGACCTCCTCGAAGGCCGAAGAAGACATCGTTAAGAGCTACAACCTCTATGCCAATTGTTACGTGACAAAGCCGGTCGATCTGGAACAGTTTGTCAAGGTTGTGAAGTCGATTGAAAATTTTTGGTTGACGATCGTGAAACTTCCGTAAGGAAAAAGCCATGAGCTCCGAACCGATTAAGGTCTTGTTGGTGGAGGATAATCCGGGAGATGTCCTTCTCATCCGGGAAATGTTGAAGGAAGCGAATACCACCTTCGCTGCCCTGGAGGATACCCCAAGCTTGATGACGGCGGTCGAGCGCCTGGCGAAGGGGGGAATCGACGCGGTGATATTGGATCTCGGGCTCCCGGACAGCCAGGGCATGAGCACTTTTGTGAAGTTACACCATCAATTCCCCCGCACTCCTATTGTCGTGCTCACTGGTCTTACCGATGAAGAGCTGGGCCTTCAAGCAGTCCGGGAAGAGGCGCAAGATTACCTGATCAAAGGAAAGGTGGATAGCCAGTGGCTTTGCCGCGCCATCCTCTGCGCGGTTGAGCGGATGCAAGGGAAGGAATCTCTCGAGAGAAGCGAGGAGAAGTATCGCCTGCTCTTTGAAAAAAACCTTGCGGGGGTATACCGCACTGCCCTGGACCGCCGCATCACGGACTGTAATGAAGCTTTCGTCAAGGTCTTCGGGTTTGCCTCTCGTGAAGAGATCTTAGCTCATCCCGTGAAGGACCTTTACTTTGATCCCCGCGAGCCGGAGGCAATCGTTGCCCGCATAAGGGCGGAAAAGACTCTCTCAAATTTAGAATTGCGCCTTAAGCGAAAAGACGGCAGCCCGGTTTGGGTTCTGGTTAACGAGAATCTGATCGAAGGGGAGGCAGGCAGCCAACCGTTTATCCTAGGGACCATCATCGATATTACCCAGCGCAAGGAGGCTGAGGAGGCGCTACAGCAAAGTGAAAGGCACTTGCGTGCCATCGTTGAAACCGAGCCGGAATGTGTCGCGAAAGTCGCGTCCAACGGCGACCTCCTTCAAATAAACCCGGCGGGCCTGGCCATGATCGAGGCTGAGAGCTTTGCCGAAGTTAATGGAAAGTCAGTCCTTCCCTTGATTGTTCCTGAGCACACGGCGGCGTTCGAAGCTTTCTTGCGGGGAGTGTGCAGCGGCAACAGAACCAATTTAGAATTCGAGATTGTCGGGCTCAAAGGTACGCGGAGGTGGGTCGAGTCTTATGCGGCCCCCATTGCTGATGAGACGGGATCAAGTTGCATGTTGGCCGTCATGAGAGACCTCACCGAACGCAAGCAAGGTGAAAAGGCCCTCCGCGGGCTTTCTACACGTCTGCTGCAGTTGCAGGATGAGGAGCGGCGGCGCATTGCCCGGGAACTCCACGACGCCATAGGCCAGAACCTCGTCGGTTTGGTGACGAACCTCACCCTGGCGCACAGGTCGGTTGGTAAGATTAATCCAAAAGCGCGCCAAGCTCTATCGGGAGGTCTTGAGGTGGCAGAGCAGTGCTTGAAGGAGATGCGTACCCTCTCCTACTTGTTACACCCACCACTGCTTGATGAAGATGGCTTGGCTTCAGCCTTGGCTTGGTACGTTAAGGGGTTCGCCGAGCGAAGCGGAATCAAGGTCAACCTCAAAGTGTCTCCCCATTTTGGCCGGCTGCCCCAGGAGGCAGAGACAACCCTTTTTCGCGTAGTGCAAGAAAGCCTTACAAACGTCCACCGTCACTCCAAAAGTCCCATAGCCAGGATACGGCTTTCGCGGCGCCCGACTGAGGTGAAGCTAGAAATAACGGACAAAGGCCAGGGGATGCCCGCGAAGGCCCTCCACTCGGGCAATCAGAAAAGCGGACAGCTTGGAGTGGGCATTATGGGCATGAGCGAGCGAGCCAGACAACTCGGGGGTCGGCTGGAAATCGATTCAAGCGGCCGAGGCACGACCGTCCGAATGGTGATCCCGAATCCCGAGGTCGTTCCGTGAAGACGCTTCGTATCCTGGTGGCGGATGATCACGAGGTCGTGCGGCAGGGAATGCGAGCCCTTCTGGAAGTCCGTCCCGAATGGGAAGTTTGCGCGGAGGCGGCCAATGGCCGGGAGGCTATCGAACTGGCAAAACAGACGAAGCCCGACGTGGTGGTGATGGATATCACCATGCCGGAATTGAATGGCTTGGAAGCCACGCGGCAAATCCTGAAAGCCCTCCCTAGAACCGAGGTGCTTATCCTGACGCTTCATGAGTCCGAACAGTTAGTACGGAGAGTGGTCGAATCAGGCGCTCGTGCCTACGTCCTAAAGTCCGACGCGGGACGAAGCTTGGTGGAGGGCGTGGCGGCGCTTGGCCAGCACAAAGGTTTTTTCTCATCCAAGGTAGCAACGCTCGTGGTGGAGAGCCACCTGAAAAGGGACAAGACAACCGGCAGAACGAACCGCTATCGTGAACTCCTGACGTCTCGCGAGCGAGAAGTTGTCCAGCTACTGGCCGAGGAGAAGAGTAACAAGGAGATCGCGGCAACCTTGGGGCTCAGTGTTCACACAGTAGAAACCCACCGGAACAACATCATGCGCAAGCTCGGCACTCATTCCTTGACCGGCCTGATTCGCTACGCCCTTCGCAATAAGATTGTGCAGTTCTAGAGCGTTCCGAATCCAACAATGGCAGTTGCCAATCTGAAGCTGCTTCGAGTCAGAAAGCCGAATTTCACCCCCCAGTGCCTCCAACGGGCGAGTACCCAAAATTACCCCTTTCTCAGCTACCCAAAGATTGTACTGGTGCCTGTATCCATGTCGAACCCTTCGTAATTTCCACCGACCCCACACTGTAGTTCCCCCTCAAAAACCGGGTGAGCAATTTTGAACAGATGGGTGTGCGTTTTTGAACAGACGGGTCAGGACCCGACTTGATAGGGTGTCGCCATTGTAATGTCTTTTTTTAATGTACGGCGGCCACTGAGCCGGGAAGGAAACGCCATGTCACTAAATGGGGAGGGCAGGCAAATGGGCAAATGCAGGGTTAATAAGATGTGGTTTATGGCACTCCTACTGGTCGTTTTTGTGGCCGGATGCGGTCGAGAGCAGGGAATCCTCCCACCCACGCTGACCTCGATCAGTCCGAATAGGGGCGCCCGGGGACAGACCGTGGGCGTCACACTAACGGGAACGAGTTTCGCAACTGGAGCCACGGTCAACGTGAGCGGGACGCCGGTCACCGTCAGCAACACGGCGGTGGTTAGCAGCACCCAGATCATCGCGACGTTTGCCATCGCCGCGAATGCTACGCTCGGCGATCGGAACGTCACCGTGACGACTTCGGGCGCGACCACCAATGCGGTGACGTTCACAATAGAGCCCGCACTTGCTGTGATTTCCACAATCCCCACTAATGGTGCCGTAGGTGTGGCCGTCAATCAGCCACTCACCGCAACCTTCGGTGAGACACTGAACTGTTCAACGGTCACCGCCTCAACGTTTACTGTCGCGGGACCTAGCGGAACTCCCGTGACAGGAACGATCTCGTGCTCGGGCACAACTGCGACCTTTACTCCAACAAACATTCTCGCCTCCAATACTACTTACACTGCCACGCTTACAACCGGGATCACGGACGCGGAAGGCGATCCGCTGGCAAGTAACTTTGTGTGGAGCTTTGCCACCGCGCCTCCTCCTACGGTGATTTCCACAATCCCCACAAATGGCTCAACAGGCGTGCGTGTCGATCAGGCACTCACGGCAACCTTCAGTGAGGCGATGAACTGTTCAGCAACGGTCACCACGTCAACCTTTACGGTGGCAGGGCCTGCTGGAGCCGTAGCAGGGACAATCGTTTGCGCCGGCACGAGCGCGACCTTTACACCGACAGGCGGTCTCGCCGTCAATACCATCTATACCGCCACGATTACAACCGGGGTGACTAATGTGGCAGGCGCAGCACTGGCGAGTAACTTTGTGTGGAGCTTTAAAACGGGCCCCCCAATCATCCTCCCCGCGGTAATTTCCACAAACCCAGCGAATAATGCCACCGGTGTGACCATCAACCAGAAAATTACCGCGACCTTCAATGAGGCGATGGATCCTACAACAATCACCTCGTCGACCTTTACCGTGACGGGGCCGGGCGGAGTTGCTGTAGCAGGGACAGTCACCTATGTTGTAGCTGGCTCAATTGCCACGTTCGCACCCAATGCTGCTCTCGCGCCTCTGACCACCTATGTGGCGACGATTACAACTGGGGCAAAAGATCTGGCTGGAAATCCATTGGGGAGTAACTACCCGTGGACTTTCACCACGGGCGTGGTTCCAGACACCACCAAACCCACCGTAATTTCTACAATCCCTGTTAGTGGCGTCGGAGGTGTGCCCATCAATCAGGCAGTCAGCGCAACCTTTAGCGAGGCGATGGATCCTGCAACGATTAATTCAACAACCTTTAGGCTGGCAGGGCCTGGCGGAACTGCCGTGCCAGGGTTAGTCACCTATGCCGCGATTGCCAACACGGCAACCTTCACACCAACAGCCAATCTCCTACCCAGTACGCTGTACACGGCCACCGTTACAACCGGAGCCACAGACCTGGCAGGCAATCCGCTGGGAGCGGGTCTCGTACCGAATCCCTGGACCTTCACCACAGCTCCGACTCTGGACACCACAGAACCGACAATTATTTTCACGAACCCCATTAATGCAAGCTCAAATGTGCCCATCAACGCGACCGTGAACGCAACCTTCAGTGAGGCGATGGACCCATTAACGATCACCACAGCTACCTTCGATTTGGCGGGTCCGGGCGGAGCTGTCATAACAGGAACGGTCGCCTACGATCCGATAAACTTTATTGCAACCTTTACGCCCTCAAGCAATCTCGCTGCTAATACGACCTATGCTGCCGAGGTAACAACCGGCGCCGCAGACCTGGCAGGCAATCCGCTGGGGCCCGGCATCGCACCGAACCCCTGGAGCTTCACGACAGCTCCAGTGATCCCCCCACCCCCACCGGCGGTAAACCTTGGAACCGCGTCGACATTCGGAGGTTTTGGAGGTGGCGCAGGGATGACCAACCAGGGGCTTCTTACCGTGATTAACGGGGATATTGGGACCACAGGTGCGTCTACTTTGATGACGGGATTCCACGATGCGGGGCCAGGATGTACATATACCGAAACTCCGCTTAACGTGGGAACAGTCAACGGCAAGATATACACTGCTCCCCCGCCTCCCACTGTCGCGTGTCCTGGTGAAGGAACTGCTGCCACCATGGCGATCGCAACCCAGGCCGCAGCCGATGCGCTCACCGCGTTTAACGCAACTTCTCCGGCTTCAATGCCTGGAGGTACAGATCCTGGCGCCGGCGAACTGGGCGGTCTAACCCTACCCCCGGGCATCTATAAATCCGCCGGGGCCACGTTTGATATAACGCTAGGACCTCTCACACTCGACGCTCAGGGGAATGCGAATGCTTTCTGGGTTTTCCAGACGGCAGCGGCACTCACTGTGGGCATCGCGGGCCCGACGGGTGCTCGCAGCGTTATCCTGATCAACGGCGCCCAGGCTAAGAATGTCTTCTGGCATATCGGCAGCGCCGCGACTATTAACGGGGCCGGAGGCGGTACCATGGTAGGGACCATAATGGCTCAATCAGGAGTCTCGTTCTCTACTGCCGGCAACGTCGCGATAACCACGCTGAATGGCAGAGCGTTGGCCCTGACTGGGCCGGTTACGATGGTGAACACCGTCATTAACGTGCCTGCCCCGTAAGGCGCGAGGCATTCGGCGCGAAAGCAGGACGAGCAGTGGGCGATGGCTGAGAAGCGGGACTCTTCATGCCCCGCTTCTGAGTGAGTAGGCACAATTCAGGAGGCAACAATGAGATTAGGAACTCGGATTATTACCACAATGGCGGTTGCTTTCTTACTGGCGCCTACCCTCTTACTCTGTGCGGACGACACGGCAAAGTCGGCAGCCACAGCGAAGAAGGATGGGGCTGTCAATTCCCGCGTCGCACCCGGTGCCGTGGCCAAAGCCAAGCCGGCTGCTACGACGTCAGCGTCCCTGCCGGCGTCGCCCATGCCGCAATCGAGAGGCGCGGGCAGCATTACTCCCAGAGTTGAGCTTTTTCTGGGCCCCTCGTTTTTCGGGCCCGTTCCGACCACGACCAGCGCCGGAAACCGGGTCGCTTACCTATATGGCGGCAGCACGTCCCTCGCTATCAACGCGAATCGTTACCTGGGGCTCGTTGCCGACTTTGGTGGCTACCATGCCGATAGGTTCGGCCCGGGCGCGCCTCCGAACGGCGGCGTGGTGGACGCTTCTGGGAACGTCTTCACATACATGTTAGGTCCGCGCCTTTCCTTCCGGCACAATACGGTCACTCCCTTTATCCAGGCTCTGTTTGGAGGCGTGCACGCCAGTGGCGTGACGCTCTCCGGTTGTTCAGGGATTGGTTGTTCGCCCCTCCCTTCCGAGAACGCGTTTACCATGACCGCCGGAGGCGGACTCGACATCAGCGTAACCCGCCACGTCGCAGTGCGTGCGTTTCAAGCCGAATACTTGATGACCCGGTTCGCGGATCGTTCCTCCAGCGCGGGACAAACGGCGAGGCAGAACGACGTGCGCCTCTCGGCGGGAATTGTCTTCCGCTTCGGTGGGAAACGCCCACCACCGCCCCCACCGCCCCCCCCCAACCGGCCACCGGTGGTCTCGTGTTCGGCCGACAAAAACATGGTCTATGCCGAATCGGGAGACGTAGTCGCCGTGCGCGCGCAGGCCAGTGATCCGGACAACGATCCCCTGACCTACTCTTGGACGGCAACTGGTGGCGCCGTGGAGGGCTCCGGCCCTGAAGTCCGATGGAACTCCTCCGGCAGGGCCCCGGGAACCTATACGGTAAGAGTGCGCGTGGACGACGGCCGGGGCGGCACGGCGGATTGTTCGGTGGATATTCGCGTCGAACCGCGGCCGAATCGCCCGCCGACGATGAGCTGCTCGGTGGACCGCAGCTCGACGGTGGTCGGCGAACGCGTACAGATCACTGCTACGGCCAGCGATCCGGACAACGACCCGTTGACCTTCTCCTGGCGCACCAGCGGCGGCCGGATCATCGGCTCAGGATCGTCCGTGAGGTTCGATAGTTCCGGTCTGGCGCCGGGCCCGTGCACGGTGAAAGGCCATGTGGACGATGGGCGCGGCGGCACCGCCGATTGCTCAGTAGACCTCGACGTGCAGGCGGCTCAGCTTCCTCCGCTGGTAAAAGAATTGGAAGCGAGGCTTGCACTCCACAGCATTTACTTTCCGACGGCGCAGCCGACGGTCCAGCATCCCGACACCGGCCTCGTGGTGAGTCAGCAGACCATCCTCAGGACTCTGGCCGAGGACTTCAAGAAGTACCTCACCTTCAACCCGAATGCCCACTTGATCCTGGAGGGGCATGCGGACCAACGCGGATCGGTTGAATACAACAACGCCCTTACGGAGCGGCGCGTGGCACGGAGCAAGAACTTCTTGGTCGAGCAGGGCGTTCCCGAAGCCAGCATCGAGACGCGGTCGCTTGGTAAACAGGAAATGCTGAGCGCCGCCCAAGTAAGGGAACAGATGGAAAAGAATCCCGAAATGAGCCCGCAGGATCGGCGAAGAATCCAGGGCCTCGCCAATTGGAAGGGGATTGTCTTGGCCCAGAACCGCCGCGTAGATATCATCCTGAAATCTACGGGGCAAGAGTCCACTCGTCGGTACCCGTTCAATGCTAAAGACGCCCTGACACTGCTTGATGACAAGCAGTTGGTGCGTTGATCAGCGACTGAGGCGGCGCCGGCTGCCAAGAGGAAACCCAGGAAGTAGTAGGACCGAGCAGTTAAACAACTGGTCGATCCACCTAATTACGGCCTGGACAAGCTGGGCAAGTTGGAGAAAACCTACTAAGGGGGGGGTCGCCATGAATCATCATCAGAAGTACCTCTTCTCGTGTCTCCTTGCGATCGCTGCGCTTCTTTCTGCGGCCTCGTTCGACTCAGCATTGGCTCAAACCGCGCCATCACTGGGTTCGGCGTCGAGCTTCGCCGTTCTGGGTTCTTCGACGGTCACTTGTACCGGTGTGTCCACCATCACCGGAGACGTTGGCGTCAGCCCCGGCTCCGCAGTTACGGGTTTTCCTGCACCGTGCACCGTCGTCGGAGGAGCGATACACGCGGGTGATGCGGTCGCGGCTCAGGCTCATAGTGATGCCGCCACTGCATACGCTGCACTAGCAGGCGCGACGTGCCCCCCCGCCAACGACTTGACTGGTCAGGATCTGGGGGGACTCACGCTCACGCCAGGCGTCTATTGTTTCGATTCCTCGGCTGGGTTAACTGGAACACTCAATCTCACGGGCGAGGGCCCCTGGATTTTCCAGATAGGGAGCACGCTCACGACTGCAAGCAACGCTTCTGTTCTCGTCAATAATGGGAATGAAGGTTGCGCGCCGGGAGTTTTTTGGGCCGTCGGCAGCTCCGCGACCTTGGGTACAGGAACTGAGTTCCAAGGAATCATTCTCGCGCTTATCAGTGACACTGTGACTACGAGCGCAAACGTGTCTGGCGGAGTTTTTGCGCTAACCGGCGCGGTGACGCTGGACACCAACCTCGTCTCCGCCTGCAGCTCCGGCGGCGCCCCCTTCCCGCATGGCGCGATCAAGGTGACGGGCGGTGGCCAGATCCCAGTGCCTAACCCAGATTCCGCTGACCCGAATGCCACCGGCACGGGCAGCGCCACCTTCGGGTTCAATGCGATGCCAAGTAAGTCGGGCGGCACGGTGGCGAGCGGCGAATTCAACTACGTCAACCACGTCACGGGCCTGCACATCAACGGTCCGGTCACCAACGTTGAGGTGATCGCGGTCAACCCAGACGGGTCGCCGAAGACCGTCCGGTTCTCCGGTACCTGCCGCGGCAGCTCGCCGTCGTGCTCCTTCTCCGTCACAGTGGAAGACCACGGCGAGCCCGGCACGAGCGATCAGTTCGGTATCACGGTGATCAGTGGACTGACCGAGGCTAGGTCGCAGCGCGTCATTAGCCGCGGGAACATCCAGTTCCATAAGCCGTAGCGGCTGACCTGAGACCACTGTGTCCCCGGGGGGCGTGATCTGTGTCGCGCCTCCAGGTACGCAGGGCTGTTAAAAGTGATTTACCCTGTAATGCAGGAGGGGCGCGGTTCGAGACCGAGTCGGGGTCGAAACAGAAAGGATTCAGCCCATATTTCCGGGCAATGAGCTAGACACAATCGACTATGGCCAGCTTTTCGTGGATTCGAGGCCGCGTTCAATTCCAGCCTAGCAACTAGCCCTACGTAACGTGGGAACACGGGTTGGATTCAGACGAACTCATTCACAGTATTCCGTGGACTTTCGTCGCCAGATTAAAGTGACCTGCCCCTGTTTTCTGTACCAATCATAACGTGAGTTCCAGGGTGATTGGAATCGTCGTCATCGGGGTTTCTTCCTCTTGGTTTCGCCTTTGCTTTTCTCTCGGGGCGGGCTCGCAGGGAGCCGTAGGCGACCGGAGAGCCCTGCCCCGCGCTGTGAATTCTTCCGGGGTCTGATTCTCCAGCGAGCTATGAGGCCGGACCCGGTGGTAGTCCTGCCTCCAGGCTTCGATCTTCTGCTGCGCGTCCGGCAGACTGAGGAACCAATGCTGGTTAAGGGGTGGGGTATTCGGGGTTTCAAGTGGGAAGGGAGCGAGGTCATCCGATTCAGTAGTTCCCAGTTATTCCTTTTGAAGTCGAGAGTCCTATGAGCAACGGCCGTCCTTTTCCCATTCGGTTGTTTGGCTGGTCCGTGGTGTTGGTCGCAGTCGCCGCCGCCGGCGTCTATCTGGCGTATGAACTGGTCGTCAAGCCGCAGCGGGCACTGCAGGACCAGATCAGCGAGCAGAAAGAGACCATTCTCAAACTCGAGCAAGAGAAGCAGCGCCTCGAGGCCTACCTGAAGATCCTGAAGCACGTCGACCGCCGGGCCCGCATCGAGGTTCTGCGGCAGGCGAAGGACCAGCAGGGGAACCTGCAAACTACCATCCGGTTCACCGAGATTGACGACGCCGGCAAGCCGATGAGTGTCTCCCGAGAGCTGACTCTGCCGGGGCAAGAAGTCTATTTTGACACCCTGGTGATCAAGTTCGACGACCACTTCATCGAGCAGGGCGACCCCTTCAAAGGCCGGGCGCTCATGCTGTTCCGGCGGGTCTTCTCCAGCACCATGCGGGCCGAAGATGGGTTCGTCATCGACATCGAGGGCCAGGCACCCCAGGCCTACGCCGAGCAGCAAGCCCCCAGCGCCTTCGAGAAGGAGCTCTGGAGACGCTTCTGGGAACTCGCCAACGACGAGAAACTAGCGAAGGAGCGCGGCGTGCGGGCTATCCACGGCGACGCGCCCTACATGCGGCTGGAGCCCGACCGGGTGTACGAGGTCTGCCTGAGGTCAACCGGCGAAGTCATCATCACGCCCGGAACGCGGCTGACGCCCCCGCAAACGACTCCGTAGAGCCCCCGGGAAAGCCCGGAACCCGCGCGGAAAGCACGCGGAATCTCACCGGCCTTACATGCCGGAAAACGCCATGTCTGATGCCATCCGGCGGTAATTTCGACCGGTCCCACCCTGTCGTTCCCCCTCATTAACTGGGGTGAGCAATTGTGACCAAACATGTGAGCAGTACAGGGCTGACGCACGAATTACCCCCAGGGTAAAAGAAGTGTGCCTCTAGCTTCCAGCCAGGATCTGCCTGGAGACGGGTGTTAGGCGGGAGGATCAACATGCTTTGGACCATTTTCATGATTCTAATGATCATGTGGCTGTTGGGCTTTGGCTTTCACGTTGGCGGAGGCCTCGTCCACGCATTGCTCGTGGTTGCAGTGATTGTGTTGCTGTGGAACCTGCTCACCGGTCGCAGATCTTTTTCGTGAGGCGGCCGAACAGGCCAAATCTTAGAGGTCGGCAAGATTTAACCCTGCTGCTCCTCTTATTCAGGGCCTGCTGGCCGTCGCTGTAGTGTTGGGTAGGATCATCCAAGGCCGAAGACCCGTCGAATGATCGCGGAGGGTGCGCCTATGCCGCAATACTCGTGGTTCAAGAATCGCGAAGCGGGACGGAGCTTTTTCTACGCGGCTGCGTGGCAACAAACCTCGTGGTTGCTTTTTCTCTATTTAGTCGCCGGAATGGCATCCGCATCGGCTCAGACCGGAAGCTCGGTCCCAACTGCGGAAACCATCATCGCCCGCATGGCGCAGGCCCGGGCTGAGAACCGGGCCCGCCTTCGTCCTTACATCGTCACGCGGAACTACAAGCTGTTTGGCAAGGATGGAAGCAAGACCAAGTCCGAGGTGATTGCCGATGTAGCCTTCGTTCCTCCGGACTCCAAAAAGTACACCATTCAGGAGACTAACGGGAGCGGACTGGGACAAATCATTGTTCGCCGAATGCTGGCAAATGAAGCAGAGGTCACGAAAGATTACGTCTCAACCGACTTGTCGGCGGACAATTATGATTTCCGCTTCATCCGCGAGGCAGACGTAAGTGGCCAGCGCTGCTACGTGCTTGAGTTGCTTCCCAGGCGCAAAGAAAAACATCTGCTCCGTGGCGACATTTGGGTTGATGCGAACACCTACTTGCTTCGCCGCTTCGAGGGCGAGCTTGCAAAGACCCCGTCTTGGTGGGTGCGGGACGTGAGCGTCACGTTTGTCTACGGCGACGTCGGCGGAATGTGGCTGCAGACAGCCTCGGAAGCCACCGCCAATGTCCGGATACTGGGGCGTTCCACGATGGTTTCGCGCGACGTGAAATATAAGATCACCGAACTCGTTGCTGCCGGGTCTTCGGCCCAGGCAAACTTCTTAGAGCCGATGCCTGGCCGATCTCTTCGCCACCGCGTGATTCCAAGGCCACCGAAGTGATTCGTTCGTGAGGGAGACTCAACATGGAATTGGACAAGGCCCTTGAGTTTGCAGTGATTCTAGCCTGGGAAGACTTGATGAAAGTCACCAACCCATGTTCAGCACGGGTTGAATACCGAAGTGAACCTGGAACTTCGTTGGATTACCTGAGCGTCTGGTCGGTTAGAGCCGGGGGTGAACAGGATCTGGTGTGCGACTACTGGACGTGGACTTCTTCGGCTCACCCAAGTGGGGTACGTTTCAACAACAAATTCCATTCTCATCAGTTGGGTCTGGCCCTTGACTTCATCCTAATGAACCAGGATCAGTTCACGCGTCCAGCCGATGCTTGCCCTGAGGGGCTGGCTCTGGTCCACCCGCCCACCGGAGATGAACGTACAGAAGCCGCCACTTGGATGAGCGGGGTCCATGGAGCCGCTACTAACGTCAGCCGCGCTGGGGATGAAAGGGTTGCAACTCTCTAGGGCGTCGTTAACGGATGGCAGGTCGGGAAGCGAGTCACTGTACGGGCTCTTCTTCATCGGCAAAACCCTCCTCGTACTTACGGGATTTTGCCGGAAATCTCACCCTTCCGCTGGACTAGTTTTTAGGGAAAACGCCCACCCATACCAGTTCGCTGAATCAGATCGAAATCTGGTTCAGCATCCTGACGCGCCACGCCTTGCGCGGGCCAGTTTCACCTCGCCCCGCCAGGTCGGTGTATACTTGCTCTCACCGGGAGGGCAAAATGGAAATCCTGGAGGGGTGGAGGCTGAAGTATGGCTTATCCGTTGATGGAGCAGAACCATGCTTGGTCTTGATCGCCGCGCCGCGCGTTACACCTGGACAGTGGTCTTTATTCTCCTCCTGGTGGGACTGCTGTATCTCATTCGCGAGACTTTGTTGATCTTCGTCGTGGCACTGCTGTTCGCCTATCTGCTCTGGCCACTGGTGAAGCTTCTCGATCGGCGGCTACCGGGGCGGTCAAAGCCGCTGGCGCTCACCCTCGTCTACTTATCGCTGGTCGGGTTTCTGATTGTCATTGGGATTGCTATAGGCTCTCGTGTAGTCCAGCAGGCGAACGCCCTGGCGGCAAGGATTCCAGAACTCCTTGCGAAATTGGAGCCCCCGATTGCGCCCGTCGTCTCACCCTCCGCTCAGACGCTGAAGAGCACTGTCATTTCGACTGTGCAACAGCAACTGGCCAATCATTCGCGAGATCTCCTGGCACTGCTGCCGAATGCCGCCTTGGGGGTCATCTCGCGCGCCGGAAGCCTCATCTTTATCGTCCTGGTTCCGATTCTCAGTTTCTTCTTCTTGAAAGATGGGCAGGAGATTCGCAGTTCCGTGCTGGGCTTTCTTGCCGCAGGGTCCCACCGCGACATGGTCGAGAGAATTGCCGCTGACCTGCACCTGCTGCTTGCACAATACATGCGGGCGTTGGTGTTGTTGGGAGTCGTGGCATCTTTGGCTTATGGACTCTTCTTCTCGATCATTGGCGTTCCGTATGGGATTCTGTTGGCGGCTGTCGCCTTTCCTCTCGAATTTGTTCCCATGGTGGGCCCTCTGGCTGGAGCCACCGTCGTCTTGCTCGTTGCTGGCTTGAGCGGCTCCCACCACCTGCTCGGGATCTTCGTGTTCCTCGCCGCGTTCCGCTTTTTCCAGGATTATGTTGTGTCACCGCATTTGCTCAGCGCCGGCATGAAGCTTCATCCTTTGCTGGTCATCTTCGGAGTCCTGGCGGGCGGCTCTATCGCAGGTATAGCCGGCAGCTTTCTTTCGGTTCCGGTGCTCGCTACTTTGCGAATCGTTTACCGGCAGTTGTTAACCAAGGCCCCTCCCGTAGTGGTAGCGCGTGACGGTGCTGCCCCTCAGTGAGGAACCTGACTTCCGCTTAGCTTGCTAATCGGCCTTTTCCTCAGAACTCCACCTCGCGTTGCACCGCGATTCCCGCTATGTCGGTCCAATGAACAATTCAGATGTGCTGAAGATGTACAGGACTTCCTTCGGCCCGCGAACCGTGTTTGTTGGAGTAGGCGTGCGTGACTTCCGCGCCAAAAAGGATAATCTGTGCTGAGTAGTAAACCCAAGTGAGAATAATGACGAGGGATGCCGCTGCTCCGTATGCTGACGCGACGGTGGACCTGGCGAGATACAACCCAATCAGCGCCTTGCCAATCGTCAAAAGTAGTGACGCAACTGCCGCACCAATCCACACATCACTCCAGGCAATAGCAGCGTCTGGTAGATACTTAAAGATCATCGCGAGTAGTAGCGCAATCACACCCAACGAGAGGAGAAAATTGACCGATTCCAACAAGAATACGGGCCAGGGAAGCAGAGGTGCTATGAAATTTCCCACGGCCCCCAGCGCGGCGCTCACCACGAGTGACACTATTAACAGGAAGCCCGTGCCCAGGACCAGACCGAAGGACAAAAAACGGCCTCGAATCACGCCCAACCAGATACTTTCTGATCTCCGCTGAACTCTCCAAATCTTATTGAGCGCGTCTTGGAGCTCAACAAACGCGCCTGACGCACCGACGAGTAGGGTCCCGATGCCAATTGCGCTCGCAATGACGCCAAGCGCGGGCCGATTCGCGCTCTGGACGATCGCTTGAATAGCTCTGGCACCCGTCTCACCCATTAAGGCTTGGAGTTGCCGTAAGAATTCACCCTCCGCCGCTTTTTGCCCGAACGCCAGACCCGCGACCGCTATTGCGACAATCAGGACCGGAGCGAGCGAAAAGATTGTGTAAAACGCCAGCGCGGCACCCAAGCTAGGGGCATTGTCTTCTGCCCATGCAGAGCATGCCTCTTTGAACAGCGCGTAAGCGGCTTTCAACTTCGCTGATTTCGTCAATGCGCTCAGGGGATCCAAGACCATAAAGCGAATTGCTCCCGTCCGGCTTCTGTGAAGCGTCCCAGGACTTTGTCTGCCCGGCACTGCTGTTCCGTCTGAATGAGCCGCTGCCAACCCAGAGGATTCCTGACCTGCCCCCGTTTTCTGTACCAATCATAATGTGAGTCCCAAGGCGGTTTGAGCGAGCTGGGGTTTTTGAACCAACTTCAGAGTGAGTTTTCGGCTCCTTCGGGACCGGTCGAAATTACCGCCAGGTGGCGCATCAGTTCTTCCCGTATGCGAGCACGATCAGTGGCCGGTGAGCCACCCATCCGTAAGGGACACATAAACCACGCCGCGCACTTGTCAAACCCCTGGGTTGCCTTAGCAATCCAGGCATGCGCCAGCCACGAATCGCGCTCCCGCCCTAAACCAAGACCGCCTTCACCCTATATGCATCCTGGAGAGGGAATGAAAGAGTCCAAAGACATTCAGGAGCCACAGGACTACAAAAATGACCACGACAGCATTCAAGATCGACTTGATGGATCCTGCCATCGGAATGAAGCTGTTGACGAGCCAGAGAAGAACACCCACCACGATCAGGGCAATTAGGATTTGCATTAAAGGCATGATCCAATCCTCCTAATTTTGCTTTCTGAGGCGGGCCCAGCGATCCGCTCCCCGTTATACGCTGTTGAGTATCGCCTGCGGCTTCTCTGTCAGGGCTGCAACGGTGCAGTCCCCTAGAGCGAGTGGGAATCCCAGGCGCTCGGCCTGATCAGCCAGGATCTGGCCGAGGATGGCATCGACCTGGAGGTAAATCCACAGGTCGGCCTGAGAGGTCGGCAGGTTCGACAAGTCATAGTCAGGAGCCATTTTCCCTCCTCGAATCTGCCCTTGGATACTTGTTATCGTGGGCGGCCATGTAACCACACTTTAAGATGGGCGTACTTGTCCTGGCTACGCATCGAGTTCCTTGTCCCTAAAGCCTGCCAACGAGCAGCAGGATTAGCAGAATCACCAGGATAAGGCCCAGCCCGCCGCTTGGGAAATAGCCCCAATTTCGGCTGTGACCCCATCGGGGCAGTGCACCCACCAGCATCAAAATCACCACGACGATCAAAGCAGTTGCGAGCATGTCGCTACCTCCTACAGAATTCCGTGCTCTTGTCCGTAGAAAGCATGAGCAGTCCGCCGACGCCGACTGCTACCGCCGTCTGCGGATAAGCCATTCCGATCAGTCCGCGCGGACCAACGGGACATCAACGAGATGCTCCGCAAGGAACCAGACCTGAAGTTCGTTGGTCCGAATCACCTGACTCACCAGCAAATCGTTTGTCCCGTCGTCGCCTGCCTGCGCCGTTTGTCGAGCTGCCGTGCGGGCCGCCCTCAAAGCAAATTCGTGCGCCTCGAGCAACCGGGAGATTTGCACTGGAGCCTCCTCCCGGCCACGCGGAGGACGAGGAATGAGCGTGGTTTCGGCAGCGTCAACACCCATCGCGAGACTGATTCCGCCCAGAATCTGAATGCGCTCAGCGAGGGCATCCACCAGCTCCGCCTGCTCGCCGTAGTGCTTGTCGAACAGCAGGTGCAATTGATAAAAAGTTTCCCCCGCCACCTGCCAATGATGTTTCTTGTACATATCGCGTAAGATCATCGTATCGGCCAGGACCTGGTTCAGTAGTTCCACACTCGACGCGCAGACCTTTTCGTCGAGCGCGATCGGCAGTTTGGCGATCTTGCCGAAAGGCTGAATCTCTCTGGCATGCTGGTGCAGATTGGGCCTGGCGCGCTTGGTCCCAGCCGCGCTAGGGCTTGCCTTCAAGTCTTCGTGCACAGCCGTTCGATTCATACTCGTACCCCCTCCTGTCTCGATTTTTGTCGCATGTGATACTTCAACCTGTATGTTGTGACGCACGTTGAGCCCGGTCGACGCCAGTTCCTCTCTTGGGCCCCTTGCGTCCCTTGGCTTCGCTGGAGGAGACGCAAGAGATTGCCGAGAACTCAACTACTGCGGCTGCTTCTCGCTCTCAGGTTGCACTTTCTTTTCGCGGTCCCCACGGTCGCTATCGGTACTGACAGCTTTTTTGACCGCCTTACCGATATCCTTGCCTCCTCGGCCTAGACCCTTGCCCATTTCCTTGCCAGCCGCGACAGGTTTACCCTTCTTCATCTCGTGGCCGAATTCCTTGCCACCCTTTCCAACCTCTTGGCCGGCGCCCTTAAAACTGCCGCCTACCGATTCGGGCCCCACTCCGAGTTTGCCCGCAGTCTCGGCATCCAGACGTCCGGTGACGGGCAGATTTTCAGACTTCTGATACTGGCGAATAGCTGCCCGGGTTTGGGGACCTATGATGCCGTCGACTTTCGCGTGGTAGTAGCCTTTGTCGCGCAGACTTTCTTGCACTTTCGTAATATCCTGACTGTGCGAAACCGCAGGTTTCTCTTCTTCGGTGCTGGCTGCGAAGCCGAGCGAGGTCAGGCTCAGGCCCAACGTCCCTGTTGCCAGAAAACTGAAGACAACCCTAGCCCATACCCTTTTGCTGTTTAGATTCATTTTTTCCTCCATTTCAAGTGTGTTTGCTGCAAGCCGTTCATAAACCCGCCGGATGTCGCGAACACAGTGTTTTCTGCCATGTCTGCGATCCGCGTAGAATCAGTCCTAAGAGCCCTTGGCGCGCCCGGTAAGCATCAGAGCCCCGCCCGTCACAGCCAGAAGCGCTCCCGCTATAGGCGAATAGGGAATGGTATGTTCTTCCGGATGCTCGATGGCGATCGGCCCTATCTTGGTTTTTTCCTGAGTTGTATAGGAAATCCCGCCGACCAGGAGCAGAGCCACTCCGATAATCAAGAGGACAAGCCCCACAGTGAACCTGTTCATTTGTGTCTGCCTTTCCCCTCACAGTCAAACGTCCCAGGCGTGGCGCCGCCGAGGCTTTCAGGGCCTCGGCGGTCGCGCGCATCAAGCTTCGGCTTACCAATCAAGCGTAAACTCATACCACGCACTTCCCGATGTGTCCTGATCGTTCACTTGAACCACCGCGGTGTAATTATTGGAGGCGGTCGGCTGTTCCAACAACCGGATTTGGCCTCGTCCGCGGACCTTGCGCAGGGTGACCTGGACAGGGCGGATCGGAAGGGCTGCTGAGAGTTGATAGGTGGCCTGCTGAACTTGCCCCGCTGTCAAATGGGTCATGTCCACGTGGGAGCCGCGCAATCGGATGTTATCGCTTCCGTCGACGATTCCCTGCCATTGAAAATGGCCGGTGCCCGAAATTTGACCGGAATTGTAGTCCGTAACCGACCCGGGGTTGTAGTTCGTTGAGTTGTTGACACCAACCTGGTTTAAGTCCGACTGGATGCCTGCCCATAGTTGCCTGAACTGAGAATTTTGTTGGGCGCTCTGCAGACTCGCTTCCACTCGCTGGGCACTGCTCTGGAGGATGCGGGCGGCGATTCTGGGACCTTCCACATTGGGCGCATTCGCGGTAGCCTGCTGATACCAGGCGGCGGCATTGGAGAAACTATTGGCCTGGAGCAGGAGGTCCAGATCCCCTTCGGTCAGGACCTTATTGGAGGTCAGCCCCGCACGGATGTCGTTGACCCGAATTCCCAGGCTTGACTGATAGTTGTTCAGAAGTGATTGCGCCTTCTGGTAAATCGAGGCAGCAAGCTGACGATCGGTCGATTCAGAACCCTGGCCACTTCCGACCAAACCAAGCCGGGCAGCGGTCTGCTGGTCCAAATCGCCGGTCACCGGCTGTCCGTTTTGGCTTTGGAAATCAGCGAGGGCTTGGCGAGTCTGACGGTCCAGTTGACCATTAATGGATCCGTTATAGAAATTCCGGTCGTGCAGCGCCGTTTGGGCACTCCGCACCATCCTCGTGGAGGTATAGACGGTACGACTGTTTGTTCCGCCGGGATACTGAGCTTGCTGATCGTTAGTCGCGATCGTAATCGCGCTCACGAGTTGCATCGCAATGTTGGATCCTGCGGGCAGTTGCGCCTCCGATCCGGCCGACAACAACGAATTGAGCGTGCCGGAACCCGTACCGAATGAGCCACCGGCCAGCGCGCCAATGACCGTTCTCCCGCTCCCTCCGATGAGGACGTTATTGCGGCCCGAGTTGTCCCCACGTTCACCCGCCCTCAGGCTGGTCAATCCGCCGGAGAGGTCATAAGATGTTCCATCGGGAAGCCTCAAGCGAAAGAACTCCACACCGATTACACCCGACTGAGAACCTCGGACGGCGGGCCTCACGGTCGTCACCCGTCCATCGACCGAACTTGCCTGCGGGATGGCCAGATTGCCATCGACATAGATCGAGCGCACGAGGGTCGTCGAGAAGGTATCGCCTTGCTGGGCAGTCCCCGAATCGAGCGATGAGGTCGTCTGCAATTCGATTACAGTTCCCTCCGGGACCGTCACGCGATCAGAAGCCATAACAACGGCGGCGAAGAGAAAGGCGACACAAGCCGCCCCGACGCCGCGACGAATCCTCGAAATCCATTGAGCTCTCATGATCCATTCTCCTTTTCCTTGCCGCCTTTCAGGCGGCGATTTCAATCAGCCGGAGTGCTCGAGGCACACTGCTTATACCCTGGAGTAATTCGCGTGTCAGCCCAGTACTGCTCACACGTTTGGTCAAAATTGCTCATCCCAGCTAATGGGGGGGGAACTACAGGGTGGGACCGGTCGAAATTAGGGTTGGTTCGACATCGAGACTGAGTCGTGCAGGACTACGCTTAAGCCTACATTTCCATTTTGAAATGCACTTGTGAATCTTTGGATGTTCGTCAGCATCAATATTTATGCGGGTTTGATTGCGACGAAGACGCTCCGGAGGTTCACACCCAGTGGGTGACAAACAAAACCAGCCATTCCAGCTTTGCTTCAACGCTTCTCTGAAGGTGGATTTCCAGGGATCACGCGTCACCTCCGATGG
>Ga0315280_10001212_pt1 | contig 45086 bp, 30 predicted proteins | sample YL17G06_40_MG_FD_203697 | JGI IMG/M metagenome (GOLD analysis project Ga0315280, IMG submission 203697) | Sediment microbial communities from Yellowstone Lake, YNP, Wyoming, USA - YL17G06_40 | ecosystem: Environmental > Aquatic > Freshwater > Lake > Sediment | place: USA: Wyoming | collected... | reverse complement strand
GCAAGAGCTTCAAGATCGGCATCGCCGGCGGCAGCGTCACCGACTGGCGCCTCTACGACACCATTTATACCGAGCGCTACATGGACCTGCCGCAGAACAACCCCGATGGCTACAAGGCCAGCGCGCCTTTGAACGCCGCCAAGGACCTGCACGGCAAGATTCTGCTGGTGCACGGCATGATCGACGACAACGTCCACATGCAGAACACCATCCAGTTCATGTACGAACTCGAGCGGGCCGGCAAGCAGTTCGAGCTGATGCTCTATCCCAAGTCGCGCCACGGCGTGGTCGCTCCGCTGCTGGTCAAGCACATGCGGACCCTGATGACGGAGTTCATCTTAGCAAATCTTTAATCACAAAGGCACAAAGGCACCAAGCGGAAATAACCGTTTATAATGAGATTTACCGTAGTCGCCCCGATCCATGCGAGGAGCACTCACATCAACTTTCGAGCGGCTGCCGTATAGCTGGGCAGCGGAGTCAACCGCCGCTTAGATGTCCCATGAATCGCACCAGGAAGCCTTATCCGAGATCTGCAAGGCGGAAGGCTTCCGCTTGGACCCCCGCCTGCACGTCGATCTCTGGGGAAATCGGAGCGGCGTGTAGTCTCTGAGGCTCTGTCTAGAAAACTACCCGCAACCCGAACTGCAGAACACGCGCGTCCGTCGCGTCGCTGATTATGCCGAAACCGGACGCGCCGAGGGCGCGGCCAGGCACGCCGAAGTCGGCATGATTGAACACATTGAAAACCTCGCCGCGAAACTGCACGAATTTCGACTCCCCGAAGTCGAAGTTCTTTACCAGTGAGAAATCGAAGTTGGTGCGCCCGTCGGCTCGCACGATGCCGCGGCCGGCATTGCCAAAGGTGAATGCGTCCGGCAACGTGAACGCCGAAGTGTCGAACCAGCGGTCAATGCTCTTCTGGTCATTCGGCAGGTTGGGGTTGCGCGACACGTTCGCGCGCTGGCCACCGGACGAGAAGACATTAGTCGTGTTGGTCTGCGTGGTAACGGTGAATGGTCCGGCGCTCTGCATCTCCCCAACCGCGCCGATGGCCCAGCCGCCAATCACTCGAGAAAGCGGTCCTGCCGGTGCCCACCTCCTGCCCTTTCCGAAGGGCAGCTCGAAGAGCGCGTTGCACGTAAAGCGGTGATGGATGTCAAGACCCGATGGGCCCTTGTTGGCGCGTTGATTGTAGTAGTCGGAGAACTGCTGCGAGTCGCCGATAAGATCGCTGGTATCGTCGATATTGGACAGGTTCTTGGCCCAGGTGTACGCGGCGTGGAAGCTTAACCCGCGGGCGAACCGCTTCTGAGCTTTCAGGGTGCCGGCATGGTAGTCGGTGACGCCCAGGGTCGGGTTCTGAATGGCGACGTTATTGAATTGCGGGAAGGGACGGAACCCCTGGCGGAAGACGCCCGCCGGTCGAATAGCATCGATTAGCTGAGGCGGAATCTGATTGATCTGCATGGCGGCGAGGCTCAGTTTCCGCGACAGGTTGCCGATGTAACCAACATCGACTGCGACGCCCCCGTGCAGCTCGCGCTGAAGGCTGAAACTAAACTGCTGCGAGTAGCCGGTGGCCCGGTTGCGCTCGAAAAAGTTCACGTTGGTTGTCGGGCTCTTCCCGGCGGCCACCGCGCCGTAGGCGGGTGTGAGGGGGTTGCCGCCCAGGGTGAGGGCGGGCACGCCATTGCGCAGCAGAAATGGCGCCGTGACGCCATTGTCCGGCGTACTGAGGCCCGCGGATTTCTCGAATCCGAGTGAGTTTGCATTGGGCACGCCATGGTCGAACGGATGAGCGTAGGCGATGCCGAAGCCGCCGCGCAACACCGTTCTCTCGCTGCCCAGAACCTTCCACGCGAATCCGACGCGCGGGCCGAAGTTGTTCCAGTCGGCGCCGTAAGGCTCCGTGGGCCAGCCGTCGACGCCCGCGAACCGCACCACGCCCCGGGTGCCGGAGACTGGATTGAGTGCGCTCGGGTCGAAGCCGTTCATGCGATGGTTGCGGTCGATCATAGGCGTATCCGTCTCCCAGCGCACGCCGAGGTTGAGGGTAAGACTCCTGGTGATCTTCCAGTCATCCTGAACGTAGCCGGCCAGGTAACAGCTGTAACGGTCGAGTGGATCGGTGGCCCGGATGGTCAGAGAGTTTGGAAAGCCTACCAGCAAGCTGGCCATGGCAAGGCCGGTGTTGGCGGTGCCTTCCAGGGCCGTGGGCTGGGTCTGGAAACCAAACTGGCCGGAGATCGACGTATTGAGAATGTCGATGTTGGTGGAGCGGCGCACTTCGCCGCCGAACTTGACGATGTGGCTGCCGCGGACCCAGGTCCAGCTATTCACGAATTGCTGCTGGCGGATGGGGGATTGCACGCGCTCATGAGTGCCGGAACCCAGGGTGGACATGCCGGCTACGGTAATCTGCGGGAAGGCGCCGCTCGGGACGCCGCGCAGCCCGAACAGTTGCGCGGGATCGGAGCCAAGGCCGGGGCTCGCGTTGTGATACACCCGGTCAGAGAGACTGAAGCGCGCGTCCGTGATGAGGCGTGGCGTCACAGTGTGCGTATCGGCAAACAGGAAAATCTGCTGGTGGCGCAGGCTGGAGTTGCGCGTGTCGGCAATTGACTGGGGCAAGACGCTGGTGTTCGTCAGCGGGTCACGGTTGAACAGGTAGCGGAAATAAAAGCGGTTGTTGTCGCTAAAGGCATGGTCGATACGGGCCGTGAGGTTGTCGCGGTTGAAGATGGTGTTGTAGTTGCCTACGAAGTTGTTGGCGCCCGCCCGGTTGGTCGCGGGCCGGTTCGGCAGCGGCCAGTATTCCACTATTTTCAACGCTACTGGGTCGAGGCGCGACGTTGGAATGACGTTGGCCGTGAACTGGTCGCGCACGTTGCGGCCTCCCTCGACCCGGTTGCTGCTGGGATCGAAAATGCGAATGAGCTGGCCATTGGCGTTGGTAGTCTGGGAGAAGTCGCCGCGATGCTGCTCCGGCGTCGGCACGGTGAGGATGTCAACAGCGCCGGTCGACTTGCGGGTCTCTTCGATTCCCGCAAAGAAGTGCGTCTTGTTTTTCCTGATCGGCCCGCCGGCAGTGGCGCCAAACAGGTTATAGCGCAGCGATGGTTTGTCTGCTGCGAAGAAATTGCGCGCGTCCAACTTGTCGTTACGGAAGTATTCGAAAAGGCTGCCATGAAACTGGTTGGTGCCGGACTTGGTGGTGGAGACCATCAGGCCGCCGGCCGATCCTCCAAACTCCGCCGAATAGGTGTTTTGCAGGACCCGGAACTCCCGGATGACTTCGACCGGCGGATCGATATCCACTTGGCCCACGCCCATGCGCATATTCTGGCCACTGCCACCGTCGATCCAGAACATCTGGCTCTGCACCCGGCCACCGGCGAGTGAAAATTGGGGTTTTGCCTCGCCGCTATAGTTGACCCATACCGTGGCCGGGCTGGCCGCAATCAGCGAGAGTGCGCGGCGCCCGTTCAGAGGCATGTCGGCGACGACCGTCGGCTCAATGGTTTGGCCCACGTCACTGGTCGTCGATTCCAGCAGCGGCGTCGTAGCCGTTACGGTTATCGTCTCGGTCACGTTGCCAAGCTGGAGCTGGATGTCCAGCGGCACGATCTCGCTGGTGCCCACCGAGGTGTTCGGCCGCTCGTATTTTTTGAAGCCGCTGTGCGAGACCTCGATCCTGTATCGGCCCGGCGGAAGGAACGCAATCGCATAGACGCCCGTTGCGCTACTGATGCCCTTGGTGCGGACGCCGGTGTCCTGGTCCGTGGCGATGACTTCAGCCGACGGCACGGCGGCGCCCGTCGGATCGATGATCTTTCCAGTGATGCGGCCGGTTTGACTTTGCGCGAAAACTGCGGCAGCGATCGACAACACAAGCAGGAGAACTTTCACGAGACCCTCCTACCAATCAGGATTTCCATTTTGGGTTCCGGGCTGCCATCCAATATACACCCAACCGGCTTCGTTCGAGCCGTTTCTGGCATAGTTTCCATGCTGAGCGACCCGGGCGCCCTGCCGCTTGGCACCCTTGGCTCTTCGGGACACACCAAGACCTGGAACTGCCCCTTTTCAAGGGATTCGAGCGACACGTCCGCCTCCCCTACCTCCCTTCCTTGCCCAGTCTGCTTCCCCTCAGCAGCTCTCTGCTATCCGGCCGGCACCGGCAAGGCCGCCATCGTCCGCAGCATCGCTCCGAAGAGCCGCCTCGTCAGATGGCCCTCGGCCGGCAGGACCCAGTAATAGCGGGCATGCTTGATCAGCCGCCCGCCCGTCTTCACCAGCCGTTGCTGCAAGCTGCTCAGCGACCACTTCTCGATCCTGCTGCGTAGCACCAGGCGCTGCCCCGCCTCGCGGGATTCCCCAGGTTGTAGGCGATCACGCGCAGCCACAGGCGCACCTCGTTGGAGCGGAAGCGATGGCAACTCAGGCGCGTCATCTTCACCGCCTGCTTGCCTTCCTTGATCGTCGCCGCGGCGACCTCCGCCGTCCCCCGCTTGTTGTAGAACCGCACTACCGCCCGGCTGTCCGCCTCCAGGTTGGTGACGAGGAATCCCACTCGCGGAAACAGCTCCCCGGCGTGGAACTCCATCCCGCCTTGCGGGACCACCACGCGTCGCGCCTTCCTCTTCCAGCGCCGCGTAGATCTCTGGCTTGGCGAAGGCGGCATCCGCCCGGAACACTACCTCTTTTGCCTTGCTTCTGCTGCCGCTCGATGAGTTCCCCGAAGCCGAGCCGCTCGTCCAGTTCGCGGACCACAATCAGGCCACCGTCGGAAGTGACCCGCGATCCCTGGAGATCGATCTTCAGAGAGGTGTTGAAGGAGAGCTGAAAGGGCTGATTTTGTTTCTCACCCATTGGGTTTCGGCCTCCGGAGCATCTTGACCGCATTCAAACCCGCGTGAATAAAGGCGTCGAACCATCCTACAAAGTTACCGGGAAATGTTCAAATCGGAAATGCGGGCTAAGAAGAGAATCCTTCTTCGTGTCTTTGTGCCTTCGTGCCTTTGTGGTGAATTGCGCTCAGTAAAGTTTTGGCAGTTTGCGCCAGTCTTCCATGCTGAGCCCTTCGCGGTCCCAGACGATGACGCCGTTGCGGAGCGTCATAACCGCTTCCAGCTTCTGAGTGCCGGTGATCTTGCCTTTCCCGCAATCCCAGAAGCCGAATGTCTCCTTGCGCAGCGCGAGCACCGCCACGTCGGCGCCCGCGCCGGCGCTCAGGTGGCCCAGCTCCGTGCGCCGGATTTCCCTGGCCGGATTCACGGTGGACCGGCGAATGACGTCCTCCAGCGGCATCCCCAGGTTCAGGAACTTGGACATGACGGTAATCATGTCGATGACCGGGCCGTTCACGCTGCCGGTGTGCAGGTCAGTGGAAATGGAGTCGGGGATGAAGCCGCTGTGCAGCGCGGGCACCGCGGTGCGGAACCAGAAGCTGCCCGCCCCATGGCCCACGTCGAAGATGATGCCGCGCTTCTGTGCCTGGAACATGTAGTCGTAGACCTTGCCCGTATCGTAGTCCACCACCGGATCGAAGCCTTTGCCCAGCACGTGGGTATGGATGTCGCCGGGCCGCATGTGCTCCAGCAGCAACTGCTCGTAGGGGCGGTCGGGCCGGCCGGCGAAATCCACCATCACGGGCTTGCCGATCTTCTCGCCGGCCTGCCGGGCGCGGTCCACCGCCGTCCACGGCTGGTGCCGGGGATCGAACGGTTGCGTGGTCCAATAGTGCGCCGTCTTGACGCCGACAATAATGCCCGGGTACTTGCGCGCCATTGCCGCGCAACGCTCCACGTCCATCTCGTCTTGGTCTTGCTCGTTGGCGGCAATGGCCATGCCGGTGGAGACGATGTTGAGGAAGGCCAGGATCCGCGTCTTGGCGCGCTTGATGATGGTGTTGTTGAAGTCTTCGAAGTTCTTGTAGCCGGCGGTGCCGGCATCGGCGGCCGTGGTCACGCCGCTCTGCAAGGCGCTGTTGTCCGGCATGATGCCCAGGCTGGCGCCCACGGCATAGTAATGGACGTGAATATCGAGCAGGCCGGGCGTGACGTAATACCCGGCCACGTTCACCGCCTTCTTGGCCTGGCCGGCGGGAATGTCCGCCGTCACCCGGGCGATCTTGCCGCCGGCCATGGCCACATCCATCACCGCGTTTAGCTTGCTCTTGGGATCGATGACGTGCCCGCCCTTGAGCAGCAGATCATACTGCTGCGCGCCGGCCGACAGCGCGCCCATGGCCGCCAGCAGGATCAGTGCTACGCTCTTGGCAATCCGCATACGTGCCTCCGCGCCGGTACTGTATCAAACCCGAGGGAAACGGCCCCGCAAATTTCCCTTGTACCGCCGGCGGGACGCCAGCGGTACAACGTTGTTCACAGCAGTGCGCCGGCCTACGGGCCGCCCTGGAATTGAATGATGGTGAACGAATGGGCCGGGAAGCGATAGCGAAGTTGGGCGCCGTGAGTCCAGGTCGAGCGGCGCGGAACGACTTGGGCCGGTTGCGCCGGCGAGTTCACCGCCAGCGGAGCGCCGGCCAGTTCCACCACGCTCGCGGAATCGCCTTGCGGCCGGAAGCCGCGCATCAGGAGGTCCGCCTCGATAACCTCGGCGCTGTCGTTGACCGCGTAAAGGGCCAGGCGGTGGCAATCGTCGCTGATCCGCACATTCACATCGAGCGCCGGCCCGGCGCCCGAGACCGCCGTCTCGACCACCACCGGCGCCCAGGCTTGCGTGACCATCTGATCGACGTAATAGGGCGGTTGCAGAATCACCTGCGACGGGGTGAAGTGCACCCGGCCCTGCGACCAGGTCAGGTCCTGGTCGTAGGCCTGGAGCGCATTGGCCACGGCGATCACCGGCAGATAGTCGCCCATGCGCGCGAACGCGTTCTGATTGCGGGCGTGCGTCAGCGCTCGCTGCAGATCGTGTGCCGCGCCGTTTTCTTCCAGCGGGGTGATGGGCAGATCGTACTCCGGACCCAGCTTCTGCATCGAGGCCCGCAGCGCCGCCATGGCGGCAATCCTCGCTGGAATGCCGCGCTCATATTCATTCGGCATGGCCCGGTAGTGGCAGTCCCACCAGATGTTTCCTTTGCGGTCCCGGGCGAAGCGCACCAGCCGCTCGGCAAGCCGCAACGGCGGCGGCACCTCGCCGTTGGGGCCGATGGTGAAACTTGCGGGGCCTTCGAGGTTGTGCGTCACCAGCAGAATCATCGCCGGGTCCTTCGCCCACACGGCCCGGGCCAGCGTCTCGAACCGCTCGCAGTACGCCTCGTCGAGCCGTTCCTCGTTGCCGATCTCGAGGTGGCGGAGCCGATACGGGGCGGGGTGGCCGTCGGCGGCGCGCCGGCGTCCCCACGGCGAATTGGCCGGCCCGTTCACGTACTCGACGAAATCCTGCATGTCTTCGGGTGTCTCGTCGGTTCGCACGCCGGGTATCGGCAGGAACCCCGCTGCTTCGCACAGATTGAGGAAATCGAAAATGCCGAAGCCGTGGCTGGCATAGGGATTGAAGTAACCGCGATATGGCTTGCGCAGGTCGCGCGGCCCGATCATTTCCTTCCACTTGTACAGGTGTCCATCGGGCAACTTGTTGATCATGGAGCCGTCGTAGCGGACCGCGGTGACTCCCATTTCCTTCAGCGCCTCGACCAGGTCCTTGCGCACGGGCAGGCCCGCAAAACGGCCCCAGGCGCCGGACTGCAGGAAGGCATATCCCACCGCGATTGAGCCGGGCTGCTTGAGGCTGATCGCGAACCGGCCCGCGTCGTCGCCGGCGCTGGGCGTCAAGGTGAATTCCAGGCGGCGATACTCGGCGCCGGCCGGCACGCGAAGCGATTTTTCAGCCAGCTTTTTCGATCCGCTTGAATCGCGTAGCGACACCCAGACCGTGGTATCACGCTCGGCCCGGATGCGCAGCAGGCCCTCATATGGCTTTCCGGCCAGCAGGCGAATGCCCCACCGGTTCAGGCCGGCGTTGTCGATGCCGAGTTCCCCGGCGCCGGAGTCGAACGACAGCCGCTGGCTCTGGCGGCCGATGAATGGCGCGGCGCGCTCGAAGCGGTACGAGCCGCGGGCGCTTCCTTGCTCGAACGCGCGCCAGTGGCGGCTGACTTGGCGGCCGCCGTTGGCTGTGTTCAGCAACGCCTGGCGCTTTTCGGCCGGCAGTTCCTCGAGTGACACGGGCGTAGCGTTGTTGCGCAGCGGCAGGCCCAGCACCTCCCGCGCCGCGTTGTGCTCCCAGACCCGGCCGCGGAAACCCCACAGCTCGATCTGTCCCTTTTCGTCTTCGCCGACGAATATCTTCAGCCGGTCCTTGCCCTCCAGGCCGAGCACGGCGCTATCCACGTGTTCCTGGAAGGATTCGCCGTACAGCAACTGGCTGTAAAGCCCGCCGTAGCACTGGAAATTGAGGTCTTCCAGGTTGACGCCGATGAAGCGCGGCGTGATGCGATGCAGCTTCCGGGCCGTATCGATGCGAATCTGGGCCACCGGCGCGGCCTGCGGGCCATGCTCCGCCGCCATCATCAGCAGGCCCGCCGCCAGGAGCGCCGTTATAGCAAATCGTCTGAGAATCACGCGCCGCATTCCGGTAGTGTAGCCTGCTGAGTGCTGACTGACGAGAGACGAGTGACGGGCGCCGGTGTCCGTTTTACCGGATTTCGGCGACAATATGCCTGCGATGCTCGCTTCCGGACTGTTCCGCGCGCAGATGTTCGTTGGCTGCGTGGCTTTCGTTTATCTCACAGCCACGATACTGCTGGTACGACGCCTGCTGCGCGGCGGCCGGGCAGGCACGATTCTCGCTGGCGGGCCCCAGCCTCGCGAAACCCCTGGCCCACCGGCGGTCTGGTTCGAGCGGGTCGTTCTCGCCCTGGCCGCCGCCGGAATTCTCTGCATGGCCTACGGCTTCTTCATCGAGCCGTACTGGCTCGAGATCAACCGGCTAAAGATCGCAACGCCGAAGCTGCGCGCGGGCAGCGCGCCGATTCGGATTGTGCACATCACCGACTTCCACTCGGACCCTGCGCCGCGTCTCGAGAGCCGCCTGCCCGGCGTCATTGCGCGGGAGAAGCCCGACATGGTTGTTTTCACCGGCGATACCGTGAACTCCGCGGAGGCACTGCCGGTCTTCCGGCGATGCCTGCGCCAGATCGCCGCCATCGCGCCTACCTTCGCCATCCGGGGGAATTGGGACACGGCCTACTGGAGCAAGCTGGATCTGTTCGGCGACACCGGTGTCACGGCACTGGACGGGCGGGCGGTTCCGCTTCGCCTGCACGGCAGCGAGCTCTGGATCGTGGGCGCCTCGCCGGTCGGTCACCCCTCGGTCCAGCGCGCGTTGCGGGCCGTGCAGCCCGGCACGCTCACCGTGCTCCTCTGCCACTCGCCGGACGAAATCGAGGAAGTGGCCGGCCGCGGCGTCGATCTATACCTGGCCGGCCACACCCACGGCGGGCAGGTGGCGCTGCCTCTGTTCGGCCCGCTGATCACCCTTTCCCGATTCGGCAGCCGGTATGCCCGCGGCCTGTACAAGGTCGGGGGCACATGGCTCTATGTGAATCGCGGCATCGGCATGGAAGGCGGCGTGCCACGGGTCCGGTTCTGGGCCCGCCCCGAGATCGCCGTGATCGACCTGGTTCCTCCCTGAGCACTGAGACGCGCAGGCAACACCCCGCCGCGCACGCCAAGGAAATAAAGTTCGGACAGCCAATTCGCGGGAGGGCCCCCTGCGGGGGTGCAGGCCGCGCTTTCACCATTCGGGAGGCCCGACCGGCAGAATGCTGGCAGCCACCGCCGCACCCGCCCGGGAGGCGCTGGTTTCGCGGGCCAGCGAGCGCTCACCCTGGCAGGTGGCCCACCTTTGAGTACGCCAGGTATGGAACTTGGCTGCCCCACCCTTTGCGGCGGCAAAGGGTGGGTGCGCCTCCTTGATGTACACTGTATGTCATGAAGAGGACTCAGCTCTACATCGAGAACGCTTTGTGGGCGGTGCTCCACATCCGCTCACGGCAATCGGGACTGTCGATCTCTGAGCTGGTGCGGCAGGCGATTCGGGATCGCTATCTCAGCGGTGCCACACGGCGTCGAGAGGCCATGCGGGCTGTTGTCGGCATCTGGAAGGATCGGTCCGATTTGCCAGACACGGAGAGCTATGTGCGGCGGCTTCGCAAGGGCAGCCGGATCAAGAGAGTTGCCCCTTGAAAACGGTTCTGATCGATTCCGACGTGTAACCGCAGGCACTACCCGATGAAGGATGTAGTTTTCTACGGGTGACTTCGGGCCGGCGCCCCCCGGCGCGTACGGCGGCCCGGCTGAGGCAAACGGTCACGACCATCTGGCGTGATCGAGCAGCTTCATAAAGTTTCGTTTCGGCTTGTGAGCCACGCGGATGGACGTCAGGTATGGGGCGAATTCCGCCTCTCTCCCCAGGCGGGTCATGAGTCCGCGCACCTTGCGCAGAAGCCCGATCGCTTCCCGGTAGGCCTCGTTGTTCTTGCGCGCGAGCGTTGGCTCGATCTGACGCTGGTAGACGGGAAGCGCGTCTTGCGGATGAGTCTTTTCGCGCTTGGCCGCAAGTTCCAGCCACAGATCGTCGGAGCAGCCGCCGGCCGTGGCCTCGCTCCACGCCGCGTCGAGATCTTTCTCCCAGAGGAAAATCCTCACCAACTCCGAATGGCCGGTCCGGGCGGAGAATCCCCAGCGGTCCGTCCGCGTCGCCCGCTTCTCCTTCGCGATGCGCTCTCGCAGGTGGGCCAGCGCCTTTTCGCGCCACACCGGCCAGCTCCCGATGCGATCCGCATGGCTCTTCAGTTTCTGATACGTGTCCAGCCGCGGTACATCCGTAAACTCGGCCCACATAAGAGCCATCGCCTCATCGTGTCGCTTTCGGCCATGGTACTCGAGGGCAAGAAACTCGCGGAGCCTGGGGTCGGCGCGCTGAGGGAAGGCCTTGATGCCCTGTTCCGCCCACTCCAGCGCCAGGTCATCCTTGCACGCCTGCTTGTAGGTTTCGGCGATTTGAAGGTAGGCATAGGGGCGGGAGAGATCGCGCTTCTTGACCGCCACCACAGCTTCCACATCGCCGGCCTGCCGCGCCAACCTCTCCATGATGTTGGTGATGCGGAAACGCTTGCCGTACTTCTCCGGATCATCGCGGCCTAGCCCGAGGGCCGGGACACGTGCCCACTCGGCTTCGGCGAGTTGCCGGTACACGGCCAGACCCTTCTTGCCGAGAACGTCGGCGTACGCGTCGGCCGCGCCAAAGAAGGTGTCGTACCCGGTATGCAGTTCCCACTCGAAGAGCCGCCTGGCCAGGGATTCAGGATCGGGCTTCGCTCTCCGGCACGCCTGGTGATGAATCTCCTGGAGCCGCTCGAGGATGCCGCCCACGTGGCCGTCCGAGTCGTCAACCGAGCCCATGGCGCTTTCCAGCGTACTCAGCGCGTACTCGGCAAGCTCGATGGCTTCGGCCGCGTGACCTTCTTTCAGCAGTTCCTCGATCGGGCCGATGGCGTCCTCGATGCCCTGCGCGTACTCGTACACAGATCGGTAGTCCACGAATCCGCCCGCGTCCATGGCGCTGTCGATGGCGTCGCGGTAGGTGGCCAGGTCCACGCCTTTCGTCGCTTTCTTCGCCGCCTTTAGCAGCAGGCGCTGGCGGAGCCGGTCGTCGTCCATGGCCTGTTCCATGAGCATGTTCACCAGCGCGTCTTTCTCTTGGTGGGCAAGAAGGGCGCGGACGTCTTCCATGGTGACCGCAGGTCTTGCCTGCTTCCCCGGTTCTGCTTTCTGTGGGCGCGCTCGTTCCAGCCATGCCAGCCCGACGGCCACGCAGTGCTTGCAGAACGCGCCATCGGCCCCGACGGGGCAGGTGCAGGAGTACCCGATATCTCCGGCCTCCGCCCACAACTTCACGCGGTAAGGCCGTGTCCCCTGCACCCTGGCCGTCACGGTCCCTTCATGCTCAGCAAGCGCGTGGACTTGCTCCCCTGCGAAGTAGTCCTCGCCGCGTTCGAAGGAACGCGACCCTGCCATGCGTCGCAGGGCGTTCCGGTCCAGGTCTAATCGAGTATTCATAGCACGCTTCTCGCAGTTATCGAGTACCAGATCTTATTCCGGTTTTCATCAGCGCCGTCGTTGACGAGGGGCCGGATCTACAGCTACACCCGCAAGCGGAGATTCACGCGTGCATTTTCACCCAGGCTTCTTCGGCTTGAAGCGCCGCGATGGCCCTGGGCTGAATCTTGCGGTACACCTGGGCGGGAGGCAAAGGGCTGCCGTCAACTTCCAGCAGCCGCGCCATGGGAATGCCGAACAGCCGCTCGTTTTCCTCCAGGAAGGGACGGATCACCGCCCAGTCGCGCTCTTCCAGCCGGGCAAACTCCCCGCCGTTGAGTTGCTCCTCGGAGACTTTCCCGTGCGGGTCGCGGATGTAGATGGCGCCACCGGAAGCCAGCGAGAACAAGTTGCCGCCGGGGTAGGGAGTATCCAGTTCGACGATCTGGCCTTGGTCGTTCAAGGTGATCCCGTTGAGGATAGCGAAGCCGCCGCCTTCCAGCGGGTCCCCGGCCATAAACGACTCGGCCAGATAATCGAGGCAAGTCCCATTGATTACCACCCGGGGCTTGCCGACGGCGTTGATAAGGGGCCGGCCCGCCGCACTGCCCAGCACGAATGCTTGCCCTCCTTTGCCGGCATAGAGAAACGTCTGGCCGACACTGCCGTAAACGACCAGTTTCCCGTCTTTCATGATCTGGGCCAATTGATCCTGCGCGTCGCCGTGAACAAAAACTTCCGCCCCATCGATGCCCGAGGCCAAATAGTCTCCTGAGGCTCCGTAAACGTCGATCGAGACGCCTTTGGTGTCCGGGCCCAGGCCGTTGGCGATAAACCGATGCCCCCTGGCGTGCGTCACCATGAACTTTCGAAAGCCGCGTTGGTAAAGCCGAACGATTTCGCGGGCCAGCGAGCGCTCACCCTGCGCCGCGAAGCCGCCGGCGTGGATAACGGCCGTCTGCGCCGGCGCGGAAGGGCCGGGCGGAGAAATCCCCGCACTCACGAAGGCATAGAGTGCAGAAGGTACCTGGCGGATGGACTCGACGATCGCCTCCAGGCTGTGATCGAAGAGTGACAGCAAGCTGCTCGGCCGCATCGAGCCCGTGGGATAGCGGCGGTCCATCAGCAGCGTGAGGACTTCCAGTGCCCGTCTGCGGTCATGGTCGTTCCCGGCAGTGCGCTCCAGGGCCTCGAGAAATGCGCGCAGGTTTCCATAGTCCCAGCCCAACAACCGCTCCCTAGCCCACGCGAACAGCTCGGATGTGGGAACGTCGGGCAGCGCGATGCCGGTTCGCACGGCCGCGGCGCGCGCCTGGTATGGCTCCTGCAGCGCGCTGGCTTGGATGGGCCGGCCGAACTTGTCGGTGCAGGCCAGCCTGGCGGGGCCATTCCCGTCGGCCTGGACGGTGAAGATAAAGGCCCCGCCGTCGGTGTGGCTGCCCCCGCGCGCGTTCCAGTAGAGGTCGGCGTGCGTCCAGAACCGCGGATCTTCCAGGGCCAGGCTTTCCAGGGCGGCGTCGATGGCTTGCTTCTCCGACGCCGCGAAGCCGATGGAGACAGGACCTTGCTGCAAGGCAAAGACCTGCGGCCGCAGCATGCTGGTATCGGTGATGCCGATAAGACGGTAGGCCCCCTGTGCCTGGGCGGATTGGGCGATCAGAAAAAACCAGGGCCCGTCAGGCGACCCGTGAATATGCACGGTTTGAAGCTGGTGGTAGATCGGCTTCTTTTCCTCGGGCAGCAGCGTGAAGTCCCGCTCCGTTGTCGGTGCCAGCGATTCGATCACGTATTCCAGCGGATACGAGTACGTCCGGTGCAATAGATCGAAAACCAGCACCGAAACTTCCGTGTCGGTCAGGAAGAGCGGGTAAATATTCCGCTGGGCGAGGTACTCGCAGATGGAGGAATAGTTGGCGAAGTCGCCGTTGTGCACCAGGGCTTCGTGCAGTCCGACGAAGGGATGGGCGCCGCCGGGATGCCAGACCTTGCCCTTGGTCGGGTAACGATGGTGGCCGATCCAGACGTGGGCGCGCATGCCCTCCAGTTGGTAATAACGAATCACGTCATCACCGTACCCCACCATCTTGAGCGCCAGCATGTTCTTGCCGTGCGACAGGACGAAGGCGCGCTTCTCGCCGGTCGCGGCGTAAAACGTGCGGTTCAGGCCATAGCTGTTTTGGTAGACAATCTCGTCCTCGATGCGATTCCGGGGGAGGGCCGGCGCCGCTGCCGCCTCCAGGCCATTCTTCTTCCTGAAGGCTTCGACGGCTCCGGGCTTCACCCGCCCGAAGTACAAGAAAACCTCCGGCGGTTTGACCTCGAGCCGCTCAACGATCCCCGAGTCATCTGTGCCCGGCAGGGAGCGAGCATGATCGATCTCGAAGGTGGGCTCAATGTAGCCGCGCTCGACCTCCAGCCGGGAGCGGGAGTCGAGATAGGCGATGGCGAGCAGGTAGTTGTTTTCCAGAATCGCCTGGGTGACGCCCCAGTCCTCGGGCGCCAGCCCCACCGCGGCGATGCCGCCTCCCTTGCCGTTGCCGCGGTTGCGCATTTGCGTTAATGCCTGGAGCAGATGGCGTGAAGGAATTCTCTCGCTCGCAGCCATCCCGATTACGCCGCAGCCCCCCTCGGCCTCGGCCTTGCGCCACACTGCGCGCGTACCGCCTTCGGGGACAAGAGATTCCCTGGAGGCCAGGAACCTGGCGATAGTTTCCGGTTGAGCCATCACCGCGTTTCCTCCTGGCTGCGATAGAGCAGCAGATCCGTCCTGCCCACCAGGTCGCGAATGGTGGAAAGCCCCAGCCGGCGCAGGATATCGCTGAGCTGAAGCTGGAATGACTGATACAGCTTGCCGAGCCGCCCGGCAGCCCAGTCCGTCTCCACTAATTGCGAGAGCTCTGGATCGGTGGTGCAAAGGCCAAAGGGACACCCGCGGCCGCGCTCGCAGTTGCCGCAGCGCGTGCAGCCCAGCGCCACCAGCTCCGTGGTGCCCAGGATGGCTCCGTCCGCGCCTAAAGCGATGGCCTTGGCAATGTCATACGCCGTGCGTATCCCGCCGCTGGCCATAACCACGACCTCGCCTCGAATGCCCTCCTGCAGCAGGCAGCGGTGCACCTTGGGGAGGGCGAATTCAATGGGCATGGCAATGGTCTTCTTGGCGATTTCCGGGGCCGCGCCCGTGCCGCCGTAACTGCCGTCAATGTGCACAATGTGCGCCCCGGCGTAGTAACTGCCCACGGCCACCATGTCGATGTCCGTGGGGGTGGAAACCTTCACGGATACCAGCGCTTCCGGGTTGATGGTCTTGATCCAGTCCACGTGCTTCTTGTGGTCCTCGACGGAATAAACGCTGTGAAAGGGAAAGGGTGAAAAGAGGCTGACCCACGGAAGCGACTCGCGCATGGTGGCCACGGTGGCCGTCACCTTATCGCCCAGCAGGTGCCCTCCCAGGCCGGGCTTGGCCCCTTGCGCATACTTGAACTCGACAATGGGCGCGCATTGGATCGTCTCCTCTCGGACCCCGAACATGCCGGTGGCAATCTGGGTGATCAAGTGGTCCTTATAGGCCAGCAGCGATTCCGGGTATCCTCCTTCGCCGGTGCAGGTGAAGGTCTTCCAGACCTGGGCCGCTTGGGCTCGGGCGCGCATCACCGGCTCGCTGATGGAGCCAAAGGACATCCCGGCTCCATAGAAGGGGACGGGAATTTCGATGCGGCGATCATAAGGCCGGCGGTTGAGCGGGATGGAGAGATCAATGGGTACGGTGTCGGGAAGCCACCGATCCGCGGGAGGGAGTTTGAAATCGAGCCGGTCGAAACCGCCGCCGGAATTGCCTATGCGGTGTTCCAGCCCATTCGTGGGCGGCATTCCGGTTTCAGCCTGCAGCCAGGTGGACAGAATCAGGTCCGCAGTCCAGCGGTAGTCTCCCAGTGCCGGCGGCCGGCCTTGTTTCAACTCCGGCCAAAAATGAAAGCCCCGGCGTAAGAGTTTTGTATGTTTCTCGGTGACGAGCTGTTCGGCGGTCCCGTTTCTATTGGCCATAGCCCTCAATCCCGGAGAAGGCTTCGCGCTCCAGGTCCTTTTGGAACATGGCACGGCCCGTCTCGCCGCGGAGCCGGCGGACATCCCGCAGGCCGGCGGCTCCCAGCACCTCCAGCAGTTGATCGCGCCAGGAAGCCAGCAGGTTCTGCACGCGCTGGACACCCCAGTTGGCGGTAAGCCTTCTGGGCAGCCGGAAGCGGCTACCTTGGCGATCCAGGCACTCGCCGAGGAACCGGGCCTGCAGGGCCGCCACCAGGGGTGTGTCCAGCGCGATGGCGTCCAGACCGCAGACGATGGCCTTGGGAACGTGCTCGGCGGCGATGATTCCCCCGCTTCCCAGCAGGGTCACCTCGTCTCGGCGCCCCGCCTCCACGAAGGCCCCGTGAGCCTCCCGGATAAGGTCCAGCACGAACCGACCATCCCGTCCCCGGCCATGATAATTGGCCACCAGGTGGAAGACGCGGATCCCGGAATGATAGTGCTTTAACAGCTCCCTGCTGGAAGCCAGGTCGTGCCGCAAGCAGATCGTGCTCTCGGCGAAGCGCCTGCGAATCTCCCGGAAGAGCGCCTCGTTCCAGCCATCCAGCTCGATCATCAACGGAGTGAAACGGAGCTCGCTGAGTGCGTCCGCATCCTCGCGGCTGACGAGTGGAATGATCTGCCGCCCCTGGAGCGCGAACCTGTTGAGCGTCCCAAGCGGCAAGACGGCGAACGTTTCGGCTACTTGGGCGGCGGCTGCAACAATCTGCAGGAATTTGCGCGATACGACTGAGGCGGGCGGGACGTCGAGCAAGAACGGGATGGGAATGGAAAAAGTTCGCGCGCTCTCCCCAGTCGCTGCCCCCTGCTCATTGAAGCTGAGGAATGGCGGCTTCTGGCCAATATCCACGGCGGTGGAAATGAACTCCCGGCCGTGGATGCCATCGCGGGTGGGGCGGACGATTTCCGACATGTCCGTCCACATCCCGTCCCAGCCTTCGCCACCGAAGGGGCCCCGGTAGCCCGCGCCCTTTACGGGTATCCTCCCGGTTCGTGCCTCGTAGCAGATCGTGTCCACTTGCTCCGGCGTAAAGTACGAGTCACCCAGAAGCCGATGTTCGGGATCGGGATAAACCTGCACCATCTCGGGGTACTCGATGGTGCAGCGCAGGCAGCCGACACAGCAATAATTCCTGGGTGCGAATCCCCCTACCGGCCCTGAGAAGACGCCATAGACGCAGGGCCGGCTCAGTGCAACTTCCCGGTTCCCCCGATAGCGAATCAGTTCTTTGAGCAGATGCGTGGCCAGGCCATGCTTTTTGACTTTGACCCGAGTGCGGTTGGGGAACGGCGCGATTTCGAGTGCGGGGCTGGTTTCAACGTGGTAGCGCTGATACATGTAATCGTCGCAGTGACGGGCCGGCCGCGATTCTAGCACGGGTGGGCTGACTGAGTGCTTCCGCCTCGCTCGCGCGGCGGGATGGCTGGCAGCGCGCTTCTCCGTTTGGCGAGCCCGCCACGACGCATCGGATGGGCTCGCAGGGCGCGGGAACAGCGCCAAGGCGAGCGGTGCGGGAAGATCCGGCAATTGGTTGCGTTGTCGTTTTGTGGGCGGGGCGATTGCCGTCGTGCAGCGCCAGAGTGCGCGCCCGGCGCGCCGGGGACAAGGCGCGGCGCTACTCCAGCAGCAGGGCGCGGAAGCCGGCCTGGATGAAGTGCTGATCGGCGGCCAGGGCCTCACGGATTCCGCGCTCGCCCATAACTACAAACGACACGCAGTCCGTAAGACTCCATCCCTTGTCAGTCCTTTCTGCATAAAGCCGAAACCCCTTTTCGAACAGCTCCTGGCTGAGAGAAATGACCTCGATGTCGGGGTCGCTCCGGATGTCGGCTATCAAGGCGATCGCCAACACGCGAAAACGCTGGTTCGCCAACGCATCGCCGATCTCAAGCAGAATCGCTTCTGTCGTCACAAGTCGCGACGGGATGGTCGTAGCAAGGACGTGAGCGCGTTCGTGCAGTTGATCGTCGGCGTTGGTAAGGGCGAGCCAGTAACCGGTATCCGCAAACAAAACAGGACGATTCATCGCTTCGGTGTGCCGTGCAGGTAATGGTCGTGCTGCTCGGCTAGGTCGGGGATACCGAGAGGCTTCGCACGCGCCAGAATGCGGCCAATCGCGCGAGGCACAGTGACGGGCGCGCCCGTGGACGGCTCGCTTCCAATTATGATGAGATGGCGGGTGTTCGGTTCGAGGTCTAACGGCTCCTGGGGCCGGAAGACCTCCCCGTCATAGATCACTTCAACGCTTCGCGTCATACGTAACTCTCCCCCCTATTTTACATGACCGACCCCGCCGCCAATCAGCGTACGACCCTGTGCCGTCAAACCCCACACGGCTACTCATCGCTTCGGCAGACCGTACAAATAATGGTCGTGCTGTTCGGCCAGATCCTCGACACCGAGATGTTCGGCCCGATCAGCAACACGGAGCAGCCAGTCGCAGAGCGGATCTCCCGTGGCGTTCGACACCGCTCGCTCTTCAAGTTTTGCGCGGCACCTGCCCTTCGGCTGCAACGCCAAGAGACGGCTCGGGCGCAACACCTCTTCGTGAAAAACCACCTCAACCGTGCGCATCATGTCAATTCAGTGACCCGTCGGCAGTCATGTCAAAGCGGCTAGGCCGAATTGCGCCTGCGGGCGCGTCTCCGCGGAACCGCCTGCGGCTTGCTCGCCCGCCCCGCCTTCGTCAACTCTTTCACAATGGTCAAGAGGTAACGGCGGCCGGCAACTAGAGGGAGCGGTGTTTCCAAGCGAAAAACCTCGCCGTCGTACAGCACGTCAGCGGTCCACTTCATTTTCCTCCTCCGGTGTCATTGTACACCGGGCCGGGCGTCCGACCCCGCGGGTTGGCGACAGCCGCATTTGTGAGCGCTGCAAACTCTGTTACACTGCGCGCTATGAAATTGACGGCGTCCCTCTCTTTATTGCTGTTGGCAGGCGCTGTCGCGGCGGCGGCGCAGGCGCCCGGCGGCTCGTTCACCATCGAGCAGGTGTTGAGCGCGCCGTTCCCGTCCGAGTTGCGCGCCGCGCCGGCCGGCAACCGGGTGGCCTGGGCCTTCGACGCGCGCGGCCAGCGCAACATATGGGTGGCCGAAGGGCCGGCATTCAAGGCGCGCCGGCTCACCCCCTACGAGGCCGACGACGGCCAGGAGATCACCGCCATCACCTGGAGCCCGGACGGCCGCACCATCGTCTACGTGCGCGGCGGCCCCAAGAACCAGGCCGGCGAAATCCCCAATCCCACCAGCAACCCGGTGGGCGCCGAGCAGGGTGTCTGGGCCGTTTCCGTGGATCGCGGAACGCCCCGGAAGCTGGGCCTGGGTGACGCGCCGGAGGTCTCACCGGCCGGCGACCGCGTCGCCTTTCTCAAGGACGGCCAGATATGGGTGGCGCCGCTGGACGGCAAGGCGGAGGCCACGCAGTTTTTCGTGGCCCGCGGCACGCTCGGCTCACACGCCTGGTCGCCCGACGGCTCCCGGCTGGCGTTTGTCAGCAGCCGCTCCGATCACAGCTTCATCGGCGTGTACGATACGCGCCAGAAATCGGTTTCCTACCTGGCCCCCGGCGTCGATCGGGACAGCGATCCGTGCTGGTCTCCCGACGGCAAGCGCATCGCCTTCGTGCGCACGCAATCCGCCGGGGGGCCGGGCGGCATGGGGACGGACCCGGACCGCGACATCCCCTGGGCCATCTGGGTGGCGGAGGCCTCGAGCGGCGAAGGGCGCGAGGTCTGGCGTGCGCCGGCGCGCGCCGGCGGCACGCAATCGCGCCTGGCCGGCCGCGCCCTGCATCACTGGGCGGCCCAGGACCGGCTGATCTTCACCGCCGAGCTGGACGGCTGGAACCGGCTGTACTCGCTGCCCGCCGCGGGCGCAGAACCGCTGGCGCTGAGCGGCGCGGAATGCGAAGTGGAATCGCTGGCCACGACGCCCGACCGCCGGCAGGTGGTGTTTACCTCCAACTGCGGCGACATCGAGCGGCGGCATGTGTGGCGTGCCGCGGCTTCCGAGGCCGGCGCCGCGCAGATCACGACGGGGCAGGGGATCGAATGGGACGCCCAGGTGCTGTCGGACGGCCGCACGGTCGCCTTTTTCGCTTCCGATGCGCGCCGGCCCGCTTCCCTGCAGGTGGCCGCCCTCGCCGGCGGCCAGCCGCGGGCCATTGCGCGGGAAACGATTCCCGCTGACTTCCCGCTGCAGCAACTGGTCGAGCCGCAGGTGGTGACCTTCAAGGCGGCCGACGGCTGGGAGATTCACGGCCAGCTCTTCCTGCCGGCGGCGTCGGCGGCCGGCGGCGGGCCGCGCCCGGCGGTGATTTTCGTTCATGGCGGGCCGATCCGCCAGATGCTGCCCGCCTGGCACTACCGCTACTACTACCACAACTCTTACGGTTACAATCAGTACCTCGCCAGCCGCGGCTACGTGGTGCTCTCGGTGAACTTCCGCAGCGGAATCGGCTACGGGCGCGCTTTTCGGAACGCGCCGAAGCGCGGGGCGCGCGGGGCCTCGGAGTACCAGGACGTGGTGGCGGCGGCACAGTTCTTGCGGGGCCGCGCCGATGTCGATCCGGCGCGCATCGGCATCTGGGGCGGCTCCTACGGCGGCTACCTGACGGCCCTGGCGCTGGCGCGGAACTCCGACTTGTTTGCCGCCGGCGTGGACCTGCACGGCGTCCACGACTGGTCGGCCCGGCTGCGTGCAGTTGGCACAGCGGCCGCGGCGCCCGCAGATTCCTCTACTACCAATCTGGCCCGCGAGTCGTCGCCCGTGGCCGCGGTCAAGACCTGGCGCTCGCCGGTGCTCCTGATCCATGGCGACGACGACCGCAACGTGAATTTCTCGCAGACGGTTGACCTGGTGGCCAGGCTGCGGGAGCAAAAAGTCCCCTTCGAGCAGATCGTGTACCCTGATGAAGTGCATGACTTCCTGCAGCACGCGCACTGGCTGGAAGCCTATGGCGCGGCCACGCGCTTCTTCGATCAGTATCTGAAGAAATAGGAGGTCCGCAGCCACAGATTTCGCAGATTGCGCAGGTCAATCCGTGGAATCTGCGAAATCTGTGGCTCAAACTGCCTCATGATGCAAGCCGGCACTCAGCCGAATCCGGCCCCGGAGCGCACAACCCACATCCGCTACCGGGTTCTGGGAATGCTGTTCTTGCTGTCGATCATCACTTACGTGGACCGCGTGTGCATCGGCTCGGCGGCCGTCGATATGCAGCGCGACCTGGGCCTGACCGACGTGCAGTTGGGGCTGATCTTCAGCGCGTTCTCGCTGGCCTACGGGGTGTTCGAGATTCCCAGCGGCTGGATGGGCGACCGCTTCGGCCCGCGCACGATGCTGACGCGCATTGTGCTGTGGTGGTCGGCCTTCACGGCGCTCACCGGGCGGGTGACCGGCTTTTACAGCCTGTGGGTCACGCGCTTTCTGTTCGGGGCGGGCGAAGCGGGCGCCTATCCCAACAGTTCCTGCGCCATCGCCCGCTGGTTTCCGTTCGTGGAGCGAGCGCGGGCACAAGGCACGGTGTGGATGGCCAGCCGCCTGGGCGGGGCGCTGGCGCCGCTGATTGTGGTGCCGCTGCAGCGGCAACTCGGCTGGCGCACCGTCTTTTACCTGTTCGGGGGCATGGGCGTGGTCTGGGCGGCGGCCTGGTTCGCCTGGTATCGCGATGATCCGGGCCAGAAGCGCGGGGTCAGCGCCGCGGAACTTCGCGTGATCCGCGAAGGGGCGCCGCCGCCCGCCGGCCACCTCCCCACCCCCTGGCGAGCGGTGCTGACCAGCCTCAACATGTGGGCCGTGGTGATGATGTACTTCACCTACGGCTACGGCGTGCAGTTTTACTTTTTCTGGATGCCCAAGTACCTGGTGCAGGCCCGCGGCATCAAGGACTTCGCCCCTTACGCCGCGCTGCCGTTCCTGCTGGGCGCCATTGCCAACGGGCTGGGCGGCTGGGCCAGCGACGCGCTGGTGCGCCGCTTCGGCCTGCGCTGGGGGCGGAGAACGGTGGGGCTGGCGGGTCTCGGCTCCAGCGTGCTGTTTGTCTTTTTCTCGGTGATCCTGCCGAGCTACGCGCTGATCGGCGGCTGGCGGGCGCCGGTGGCCGTGATCTCGCTGGCCCTGGGCTTCGCCGCCACCGACTTCATGCTGCCCACCTGCTGGGCCGTGTGCCTCGACATCGGCAAGCGCCATGCGGGAACGGTGACCGGGTTCATGAACACCGCGGCCCAGATTGGCGGCGCAATCGCGGCCACAGTGATCGGCTACTTCGCCGGCCACAAGCAATGGAACATAGCGATTCTGACCATGGCGGCCATGCTGTTGGTCAGCTCGCTGCTGTATCTGGTGATCGATGCCAGCCGCCCGCTGGTTGCTGAAGAAGAAGGCGCCAGGTTCTAGGTTTTAGGTTTCGCGCGACCGCTAACACCTAGCACCTAACACCTAACACCTAACACCTAACACCTAACACCTAACACCTAACACCTAACACCTAACACCTAACACCTAACACCTGTCTCGGTCATTCGACGATGCGGGCCAGGTTGCGCTGCCGGGTTTCGGGCAGCGTCCACACCCAGGAGCCGGTGGCCAGGGCCAGCACCAGCGGCACCCCCAGCCCGCCCGGCAACCCATAGGCGGAGACGAACGCCCCGACCATGATCGGCGCGAAGAACTGCACGCCGCGGGCGCAATTGTAGGAAGTGCCCATGGCGAAATTGCGCACCTGGGTGGGGAACAATTCCGCCAGCAGCGCGCCGAAGCCGGCGGTACAGCCGGAGCCTAGCCCCAGCGCAAACATCACGCCCCAGAACAGCCATGGGCGGGGAATCAACACCTGCCATTGGAAGGCCAGCGGGTAGAGCGCGGCGGCGGTCAGCAGCGAGTAGAGGGTGTAAGCCAGGCGCCGGCCGTGCCGGTCGGCGATGAACCCGAAGGCCATCATGCCCAGGAACTGCCCCAGTTGCGCCGTCAGCATCCACAGCGCCGAGCGGCCGACCGGCTGATGGAACTGGTTCTGCAGAAACTTGGGCAGCCAGATGTAGCAGGTCCAGTAGGTTCCCAGCTTGAAAACGCCCAGCAGCCAGCCCTTGAACATCGCCCCGAGCAGGTGATGCTGCTTCAGCCAGACCAGGGCGGCGAGCGGCGAGAGTTGCTCTTCCTTCTGCCGGCTCCACAAAGAGGATTCCGGCAGGTGTTGGCGCACGATGAACGCCAAAACAGCCGAGGCGGAGGAAACCAGGAAGACCGCGCGCCAGCCGATCAGCGGCGAGACCAGCAGGCCGGTCACGGCCGCCAAACCCACCCCCACCGGTTCACCTGCCTGGAGAAAGGCCGAGGCCCGGCCGCGCATATGGCCCGGAGTGGATTCGGCCAGCAGCGCGTGACCGACCGCCCACTCGCCACCCACGCCCAGGCCGGTGAGCAGCCGAAACGCCAGCAGCGTCAGCGGGCCGGCCGAAAGGGCGGTCAAGGCCGTCCCCAGGGAATACAGCCCGATGGTCCAGGTCATCACCCGCTTGCGGCCGTAACGGTCCGACAGGTAGCCAAACGCGATTCCGCCGATGCCCGACGCGCCCAGCGCCACGCCCAACAACACCGCCTCCTCCGGCTGCGTCAGGTGCAGGTCATGTCCGATGGGGATCAGCAGGAAGGAGAACAGCACCAGGTCGTAGAAATCGAACAGCCAGCCGAGAAACGAGATCAGCCAGATGCGGACGGGGAAACGCGTCGGGGCGGCCGGGCTGGATGCTTCAGGCGGTGGCGAGGCTGCGGCCATGCCGCGTTGTTTACCACATAGAGTTCCAAGTTTAAAGTTTCAAGTTGGGGCACGACGCCCGCGGCGTTCGTCGCCTGCCCAACTTGAAACTTTAAACATGAAACCTGGAACTTATTGTTCAATGCGGATGACGTAGCGCTGGCCGGTGCGGGTTTGAGCCGACTCGGCGCGGTAGCGGCGGGCCACGTCGCCGAGCGGTTCGGAATCGGGCTGGAAAATGTCAGGAATCCCCATCCCGATCACCCGGCTGTCGCCGCCCTGGATCATGATGACATTGAGCGGGCCGGTAATGACCTTGGCGGTCGGCACCCAGTAGAGCGATGGCTGCTCGGCCTCGGCGATGACGGTGGTGTATTCCGGCAGGACCGCCGGCGGCAAAGGCGACAGAAGCGGGTAATACGGGTAATAGGTGTAATAGGGCGGATACCCGTAACTATAGGCGAACGAAGGCCCAACCACCCGCTGCGGGAAGGACGTGAAGCCGGAATGCGCTGCCGGCGGCCGGTGCGTGAAACCGACACGCCCGGCACCCGGATGCCCGACAACCGGGCGCGGCGCGAAACCGACATGTCCGCCACCCGGCCGCGGGGCGACACCGACATGCCCGCCACCCGGCCGCGGGGCGACGCCGACATGTCCGCCAGCCGGCCGCGGAGCGACACCGACATGCCCGCCAGCCGGCCGCGGAGCGACACCGACATGCCCGCCAGCCGGCCGCGGAGCGGCACCGCCACGAGCTCCGCCGAACGCCGGCGCGCTGCGGGGACGGTGCTGTGCCTGCACCGGCAACACCGCGGCGGGCAACAATAAGAGCAAGACCGGAAGCAAACGCCGCGACATGACACCCTCTCTTGCTCACTCTAGCGCCAACGGCCGTTCGGATCAAGATGGGCCCCACGGCGCCCGAGCGAATGTGCGCATGCACGATAGAAGACGTTAACAGGACTCGTGTGGTTTCAGCCGCCAGCGTGGGGCGCGACGTTTCCGCCGTTACGGAATCCAGGCACCTGAAACCTGACACCTGGCACCTGAAACCTGACACCTGAAACCCGACTACCCACCCAGCGTGATCATCTCGATCTTCTTGCGCTCCCCCGGCTGGTATCCGCTGCCGGATTGGATTTGGGTGAATCTCTGCTCGGAATAGCGGTCGTTGCGGCCGCTCCATGCCGCGGTGATGGCCTGCTTCAGCTCGTCATCACCGGCCCCGCCGCGCAGCAACGCTTTCAGGTCGCGCCCGGTTTCCGCGAAGAGGCAGGTGACCAGCTTCCCTTCGGCAGTCAGCCGGACGCGCGTGCAGGCCGAGCAAAATGGCTCGGTCACGGAAGCGATCACGCCCACCTCTCCGCCGCCGTCGGCGAACTCGTAATCGACGGCGGGCGCGGTGGGGTCCTCGCGCGGCGCCTCGCGCAGCGGATAGCGCGACTGGATGCGCGCCAAAATCTCGCGCTTCGAAAAGACCTTGTCCGGACGCCAGTCGTTGACGTTGCCCACGTCCATGTACTCGATGAAACGGATGGCAAAGCCATTGCCGCGGGCGAATTCGATCAGGTCGAGGATCTCGCCGTCGTTGACGCCGCGTTCGATCACGGCGTTGAGCTTGATCGGCGCCAGTCCTTCTTTCTTTGCGGCCGACACGCCTTCCAGGACGCGGTTCAATTCGCCGCGCTGGGTGATGCGGTGGAATTTCTCGGGATCCAGGCTTTCCAGGCTGACGTTGAGGCGACACAGTCCCGCGGCGCGCAGCGCCGCCGCTTTTTCGGCCAGCAGCGCGCCGTTGGTGGTCAGGGAGAGGTCTTTGAGGCCGCTCAGCGCCGCCAGTTGGGCGACCAGGCGTTCGAGGCCGCGCCGCAGCAACGGCTCGCCGCCGGTCACCCGGATCTTCTCCACGCCGAGGGAGACGAACAGCCGCGCCAGCCGCGCGATTTCCTCGTAGGTCAGGATTTCCTGCCGCTCGATCCATACGTACCTGTCGAGCGGCATGCAGGACGTGCACCGGAAATTGCAGCGGTCGGTGACGGAAATCCGGAGGTCCCTGGCCGGCCGGTTGTAGATGTCCCGCAGCATCGAATCCTCGACCAGTATAGCGTGATCGGCGGATTGCGGGGGCGCCGCCCATGCGCGGATGGCGCTCTGATGCAGGCGAGCAGTGGGCCTAGATTTTCTTCAGGATGGCTTTCAGGCGGGCCCAGGCTTGGCCGCGCGCCTTGCGGAAGGTTCACAAACAGCGTACCGCTGGCGTCCCACCACCCAGACCGGTACCGGCCTGGGTGCAGGTCCTGCATGCCGTGCCGGCACGCCGGGGTGAACGGCTTGGGGGCCGGCCGGCGGGACGCCAGCGGTACAAGATGGATTACCGGTCGCCTTGCTTCACCCACTCGAGGTTGAAGGCCGCGTGCTTGATGGATTTTCGCGGCTCGGCGCCCGGCTGCTGCGGCAGGAAGTAGCTGTAGCTGACGTGCAGCAGGCCGTCGCGCGACTGGATGATGCTGGGGTAATGATAGCTGCCGGCGGGAGCGTTCCCGGGCTCGCGTTCCAGGTGCCGCGTCCACTTCCACGTTTTCCCCTCGTCATCGGAAATGCTGATAGCCAGGCTGTAACGGCTGCGCTCCAGATCGTTGTACACCAGCGCCCAATGGCCGTTGCGCAGGCGAGTCACCTCGGCGCCGGAGCCGGGGTTGGGGATCTCGGTGTCGCGCGGCGCGGTCCAGGTGATGCCGTCGTCGCCGGAGGTGCTGACGTGGAGGCGCTTGGGCGGCGGGCCGTTGTCGCGCATGTAGGCCACCAGCGTGCCGTCGTTCCTCCGCGCCATGCTGGGCTGGATGTTGCCCAAGCCGACGATGGGCTTGCTGGTGGTCCAAGTCTCGCCGCCGTCATCGCTGATGGCCATCAGCGAGAACGAGAAACCATCGGAATAAAGCGGCACCAGGATGCGCCCGGAGGGCAGCGCCAGCGGGTGCGCCCGCGTCATCCAGCCCATGCGGCTGAAATATTTGTCGGCGGCGTGCTCCTTCAACTGGGCGGCGTACTTGGCCGCTTCCGGCGAGGGCTGGGCCGTTCGCAGGTATTCATCGACGGCGCGCGCCGTTTCCGCCGCGAAATCGCGGGGGACGAACAGCATGGTGTCGTTCCACTGCCAGGCCGGCGGCCGGTCGGCGCGCTGGTAATCGCTGGAAATCCGGTATTTCATCAGCGCGGTGTGCCATTCATTGGCCAGGATCACCGGCCACAGCAGCCACAGCCGCTGCTTGCTGTCGATGAACAGCGCCGGGTTGGCGTCCGGAAAGCCGGGGGTGTCGGCCATCAGGAAGCGCGGCCGCCACTGCTTCTCGCCTTTCACCTTGCGCGCGCCTTCCACGATCACGTCGTCGGCGTTGCGCTCGCCCGAGCCGTGATACCAGGTGACCAGCAGGTCGCCGTTGGGCGCTTCGACAATGCAGGAGGCGTGGTTGTGCCACTTCTCCGCCGGAAAGACCAGCGCCGCTTCGTAAAACGGCGCCTGCGCAAAAGCCAAACCAGCGGAAAGCAGCCAGCAAGAGGCCAGGATTCTCATAGGCCCATCTTAGCCCAAGACCGCGCAGAATCGACCTTTACAGCAGAAGTGACAAGTGATGAGTGACGAGTGACAAGCCTCCGCTGCTCATCACTCGTCACTTATCACTCGTCACTGTTTTTTTCCGGCGGGGCGGGGCCAGTTGTAGTCGTTGCGGCCGGCGGCGCGGTCCAGCGGCCCCTCCGGCAGCGTCTTCTGCCAGGCCAGCACCTTCTCGGCCAGCCGCGCAACGACCTCGGGCTTGCGCTCGGCCAGGTTGTTCAGCTCCGTCGGATCATGCGGGATGTCGTAAAGCTCCACCCGGCTGCGATCCGGGTTGATCAACAATTTCCAGTCGCCTTCCCGGATGGCCAGCATCGGGCTGCGGTTCGTGGTGTCGCCGAAGATGTTGAACCGCCATTCCCACAGGATCGGCCTGGTCCGCGGGCGGGATTTGCCGGTCAGGATGTCGCCCATGTCCTCGCCGTCAGGCTGGACGTCCTTTGGCACATTCACACCGGCGAACCGGCAGACGGTCGGCAGGATGTCCACCGCGGTGAGGACCGAGGCGTCGTCCACGCGGTTGGCGGCGATGTGCCCGGGCCAGCGGGCGATGAAGGGGAGCCGCACGCCGCCTTCGTAGAGGCTGCGCTTGCGGCCGCGGAACGGCCCGGGCGAACCAATGCCGCTGTGGCCCGCGTTGCGGATGTGGATGTCTTCCGGTCCGTTGTCGCTGGAGAAGAACACGAAGGTATCGCCGGCCAGCCCTAGCTCGTCCAGTTTTCCCAACAGCCTGCCGACCTGTGTATCCAGGTCGGTGACCGAAGCGGCGAAAATCTGGATGGCGCTCTTGTGGAGAACGCCGCCGCCCGGCCCCAGGTTCTTGTAAGGCTCCATCTGCTGCTCGGTCGGGTTCAGAATGGCGTGCGGCACCAGGCTCCAGACGTTGACGTAGAACGGCTGGTCGCGGTGCTGCTGGATGAAGCGGATGGTTTCATCGACGATCAGGGTGCTGGACCGGGCGCGGAAGAACGGGTCTTTCTCCTCCCAGGTCGGGCCGCTGGCGTTCACCGTCCGGTAGTCGTCGAAGCCGTAGGCGCCTGGCTCCGGCGCGCCGGGGCCGCTGCCCAGGTGCCACTTGCCGAAGTGGGCGGTGGCGTATCCGGCCTGTTTCAGCAGGCGCGGGAGCATGGGCACGGCCGGGTCGAGCCAGTTGGGCATGCCACGGTCCTGGTTCAACTGCGCGGCAGCGAAGTGGCCGTGAACGCGGTGGCGCGCCGGGTAATGGCTGGTCATGAAGGCGGTGCGGCTGGGCGAGCAAACCGGCCCGTTCACGTAGAACTGGCTGAACAGCGCGCCCTGCCGCGCCAGCCGGTCCAGGTTGGGCGTCTTGATTTGCGGGTGGCCGTAGCAGCCCAGGTCGCCCCAGCCAAGATCGTCGGCGAGGATGAAGATGATGTTGGGGCGCTTGCGCTGAGCCTGCGCGGTGAGCCCCGGCGCGCCCAGCGCCGTCAGCGCGCCCGCCGCGGTTCGGAGGAAGTTGCGTCGGTTCATCATGGCGGAGTGCATTGTAACCACAAAGGCACAAAGACACAAAGTCCACAAAGCCTGCTCGCTTTGTGGTCTTTGTGTTCTTCGGGACTTTGTGGTGAAGATTCACCTTGGTTCGGGGCAGTAGTTGCCATCGAAGCCGCGCGCCTGCTGCCGGCGGGTGAGTGGATCGGGGAAGGGAGGCGGGGGAGGGAAGATGCCGAGCCGCACCAGTTGCGGGCGATATTCATAGCGGATGTTCACGGCCGCGGCCGGCGTGTCCTCCAGGTCCATGAAGACGCGGACCACGTGGTGGTCAATGCGCTGGCCGATGCCGGTGGCGGCGTATTCATCGGCGGGCGCTGCCTTGGCAGAGGACTCGGCCTGCGACTTGTTGCGCTCCTGGTCGCGCCGCGGCGCGCCGGCTGCCGCGCCCGACTGCTGTTCGGGCCGCATCATGGGGGCCGGCGGCGGCTGCGGCATGCGCTCGCGGAAAAACACCGCGCTGATGATCCCCAGGTCGCTGGTCTTGCCCAGCCACTTGCCGTAAGACTGGTCCTCGGTGGTGAAGTAGAACCGCCGGGCCTGGTCGCCGGCGGTCTGCCAGCCGCTGATGGTGATGGTCTGATAAGGCTCCAGCACCCACTTGCGCGCCGACCGGGCGTCGGTGTGGCGGGCGTCGATGCTGTTCAGCCCGTCGACCGAGAGCGCGACCGCCACCCGCACACCCAGCGGGTTGTGCAGCCGGATGGCATACTCGCGGCCCTTGAGCGCTTCAATATAGCGGGCGCCATGCGCGGCGTATTGGGGCGCCGAGCGGCCATCGATGAGTACATCGACCGAGAAACCGGATGGATAAGGGATGGGCCGGCTGGCGCACGCCGGGATCGTGATCACTGCCAGCAGCACAATGAGAGCGAACATCCTGTTTTGCATTGCCTTCTTCCTCCTCGTTTTTAAGAACGGAGAAGGGGCGGAAATCTTGCAGGGGCAGGTAGGAGCGCCGCCCGCCCGCCTGTCTGCTATACTGCCCAACAATTGACATATGCGGCTGAAACGCCGGATTATTCTGCTTTCGATGGCCCTTGGCGGGGTGCTGCTGGCCGGGACCGTGGGCTTCATGGTGTTGGAAGGGCGGACGGCGTTTGAAGGTTTCTACTTCACCCTGACCACCCTGACCACCATCGGGTATGGGGAGTTATGGAGCCTGTCGGCCGCCGGCCGGGTTTTCAACACGGCCCTCATCATTGTAGGCGTCGTCGCTCTTTTCGCACTTATTGGGACCCTCACCCAGGCCCTGATTGAAGAGGAACTCGCCGCGGGGGTGCATCGCAGGCGCATGGAACGCAAACTCGGCAAGCTGCAGAATCACTACATCGTATGCGGCGTGGGGCGCGTGGGCCGCAGCGTCGTTTCCGAACTGGAGCGCCGGCAGGCGCCGCATGCCATCATCGAAAGCGTCCCGGAGCGGGTAAAGTGGGCGCTGGAGCGCAATGCCCTGGTGGTTGTCGGCGACGCCACCAAGGAGGCGGTGCTGCGCCAGGCGCAGATCGAGCGGGCGCGCGGGCTGGTGGCCGCCGTTGCCGGCGACGCCCAGAACATCTACATCACGCTGAACGCCCGCGCCTTGAACCCCAACATCCAGATCATCGCCCGCGCTTCGGAGGAGGAAGCGGCGACGTCGCTGCGCCGCGCCGGCGCCGACATCGTCATTTCGCCCTATGCCTACAGCGGGCACCGCATCGCCCAGGCCCTGTTGCAGCCCAACGTCCTTGATTTTCTCGATTCCGTCACCACCTTCGAATCGGGCAACCTGGGCTCGCTCATCATCGAGGAGGTCCGCCTGTCGGGTGGTTCCCCGCTGGTCGGTCAGACGCTGGAGCATTCCGCCATCCGCCAGAAACTGGGCGTCATGATCCTGGCCATGAAGAAGGTGGACGGTCGCATGGGCTTCAATCCGCCACCCGATGCGCGGATGGAGGCCGGCGATTTCCTGATCGCCATGGGCGAGCGCGACAGCCTGAAAGAACTGGAGGAAATCGCTCGGGCGACCTGAGACCGGGGACCTGAGACCGGGGACCTGGGACCTGAGACCTGGGACCTGAGAGCGCAGACCTCTGGGCGAGGTCCTAAGCTCAGGGCTGGTCCCGCTGATCTCCGGACTCAGGCCCTCGGTCTCAGGTTCCAGGTCTACGGTCTCGGGTCTGACTTATGAAAATACTGACGGCCGCGCAGATGCGGGAAGTGGACCGTGTCAGCATCGAGCAATTGGGCATCCCCGGCGTGGAACTGATGGAGAACGCCGGCAGCGCCGTGACTCGGGTGCTGGAGGAACGATTCAGCCCGCTGGCGCGCCAGCGGATCGCCATCCTCTGCGGCCGGGGCAACAACGGCGGCGACGGCTTCGTTGTGGCGCGGCAGTTGCGCACGCGCGGAATCGAGCCGCGCGTGGTGCTGCTGGCCGATCCCGAAAGCATCCACGGCGATGCCCGCATCAATTACGACCTCCTGGTGAACTCCGGCTGCCGGCCGCATGTGGTGCGCGACCTGAACGGCTGGCTGGCCGTCAAGCCCGAGCTTCTCACCTCGACACTGGTGGTGGATGCTCTGCTCGGCACCGGGCTGTCGGGCCCGGTCGAGGGCTTGCCGGCCGAGATCATACGGGACATAAACGCTTCGTTTGCAGGCATCCCGATGGTAGCGGTCGATATTCCCTCGGGCCTGCCCAGCGATACCGGCGCTGCATCGGGCCAGTCGCTTCGTGCCGACATCACCGTCACCTTCACCGCTCCCAAGGTGGGGCAGGTGCTGCCCCCGAACTGCACCCGCGTCGGCGAACTGCTGGTGCGGCCCATCGGCACCCCCGAGAACATCTACGAATCGCGCGACGATTTCTACCTGAACCTGATCACCCCCGGGCAACTGGTGCCGTTCGTGCAACCGCGCGCCGCGGCCGCGCACAAAGGAGATTTCGGGCATGTCCTGGTGGTGGCCGGTTCCCGCGGCAAGGGCGGGGCCGCAGCCATGACTGGGCAGGCGGCGTTGAAGGCCGGTGCCGGCCTGGTGACGGTCGCAACCGCGGAGAGCGCCCTGCCGGTCGTCGCGGGCTTCACCCCCGAGTTGATGACCGAGCCGCTGGCCGAGACCGATGAAGGCAGCATTTCCGTGGGCGCTTTCGAGTATGGCCGGTTCGCCTCTGTCGCCCAAGGCAAAGACGTGCTGGCCATTGGCCCGGGCCTGACCACGCATCCCAACACGGTCAACTTCGTCCACCGTGTCGTACAGGAATTTCAGTTGCCGGCGGTTCTCGATGCCGACGGCCTGAACGCCTTCGCTGGCCGGCTGGAATTGCTGAAGGGCCACGCCGCGCCGCTGGTGATTACTCCGCATCCCGGAGAGATGGCGCGCCTGCTGGGGATTTCGACCAGGGAGGTGCAAGACGACCGCGTTGCCGTAGCGCGCCGGCTGGCCACCGAGCGCGGCCTGTTTGTCATACTGAAAGGTTACCGCACGCTCGTCGCCGAGCCGGGCGGCCAGGTCTGGGTGAATCCCACGGGCAATCCGGGAATGGCCACCGGCGGCACCGGCGATATTCTGACGGGCTTGGTGGCCGGATTGATGGCCCAGTATGCCGGGTTGCCCCTGGCCGACGTGCTGTGCGCCGCCGTTTATGCGCACGGCCGCGCCGGCGACCTGGCGGTTGTCGAAACCGGCGAGAAGGCCCTGGTGGCCACGGATTTGATCCGCTTCCTCCCGCAAGTCTGGCGGGAAATCAGGCTGTAGCCTGTAGGCTTGAAGAAAGAGTACATCACCGCGTCGGACGATCAGACCATCGACCTGGGCCGGGAGCTGGCGCGCGAAATGCGCCCCCCGCTGCTCGTGCTGCTGATCGGAGAACTGGGCGCAGGCAAGACAACACTGGCCAAGGGCATCGCGGCAGGCCTGCAGGCGGCGCGCGAGGAGGACGTGACCAGTCCCTCGTTTACCCTGGTACACGAATATCGCCAGGGGCCCTTCCCCGTCTATCACGTGGACCTGTACCGGCTGGAGGACGCCCGCGAGGTGGCCACGCTCGGCTTGGAGGACCTGTGGTCCGAGGAGCGGCCCGCCATCATTTTGATCGAATGGGGTGAGAAGCTGGGGCCGCCGCTTCCCGGCCCCCGCTGGGACATTCGTATCGAAGACCTGGGCGGCGACCGGCGAAAACTCACCGTGGAAGAAAGAATGAACCACGGATGAACACGGATTGAACCGTCTACGACTGTCTGATTGACGGCTCCTTTGTCGAAAGCTGACGAGGCGATTCCCCTTGTCAATCGTCAATGATTCAATTAGAAAAAGCGCTGTACCTCCGGCGTCCCGCCCGCAAGCCTCAACTCTGCAGCCAGCCTTGAGGCTGACGCCCTCCGGTGCTCCACGGCGGCCACCTACCCTGCAATCGGTCCCCGCGATGGGCGTGCGCCTCACCTGACACCTGGCACCTGATATCTGACACCTGATTCACTGCACAGCGATGGTGACGGTGTTGCTGCTGGCGCCGGCGGCGGTGACCACCAGCGGGACGGCGATGCTCGGCGTCACGTCGGCCGGCACCTCGGCGTTTATCTGCCACACCCCGACGAAGCCCGGCGCCATGCCGCTGAACTGTACTTTCGCATTCTTGCCCCCGATGGTCACGGTGGGCTGGACCTTGGTCAGCACCAGCGGGCTGCCGCCGGTCGGCGCCGCCTCGCCTGCCGCCAGCGCCGGCGTCGTCTCCCCCGCCCCCGTCGCGAATATCTGGATCACACTGCCGCGCCTGGCCGGGTTCCAGGTGAAATTCTGCGTATTGTCCTGGTTCAGCGCTGCCGCTTGGCCCTGCCCATTCATGAGCAAGAAAAAAAGGCCCGGCGCACTGGCCGGGAAGCTGCTGCTGGCTACGAGCGCGCTGCCGTCGGGCCGGATGAGTTGAGCCGGGAGCGTCGTGCCGGTGGCGATGCCGGGAGGCGCCTGGAAGTTGATCTGTTTGGAACCCACATAGAGAAGCGGCGCTTCAACCGCTCCGGTTGGTGAATAGACCCACCGGCCCGCGCTGGTGTCGAAGTCGAGGCTGCCGCCAATCCGCAGCGTTACTCCCCCCAGGGTCTTCGGCAGCGGAAGGGAACTGGCATAGAAATCTTGCGTCGCCTTAGTGCTTGCAAAAACGCTCGCGAGTGCTCCAGGCGCCACTCGGCCGTAGTGGGCTGCGCCCACCAGAGAAAACTCGCTGGGCGCGGCCGGTCTGTCTTGGAGAAAGTAAACGCTGTTGCTGTCGGGACTGGTCACCAGAAGAAAACTCGGCGGATAGATCTTGTACTCGGGTCGGGCATACGAATAGCCGACGACTAACCCGGCCGCACCGGGAACGGCCGTTATTACCTTCCCGTTCTTGATATCGAAAAGGGAATTCCCCGGCCCGGTCGCAGCCACGTACCATCCGAAGGCGTCCTGAAAGTCCTGGGGAGTGGGCACGTTGCGCGTGATGCTCGTTACCTGGAGCGTTCGAATGTCGGTTTCGCTAATGGTGTTATCGGCGGCGCTGGCGACCCGCAACCTGTACTCGTTAAGGTCCAGCGAAGTAGGTCGACGGATCGCCGGCACGGTACCGACAACCTTCAATGCCTCCATGTCCACGAGGGTGACCACGTCGGCTTCGGTCCCCGCCACAAAGCACATCGACCGGCTGATGGTGAAGGCGTAGCACGCGATGCCGCGTGGCCCTCGTGCGCCTGGCACGTTGGGAATTGTCTTGGTAACCGCGTGGGAACGCTCATCAATGACCGAGAGGGAGCTATCGCCGTTGTTCGAAACCACGCAACCAACGGCTGTGTATGGCTGTACACCGACCCTGACTGTTTGCACCACCTTCCCTCCGACTATGTCTACGAACGACACCGAATTGGCAGAGGGGGAAGTAACCATCCACCCCCCACAGTTTGTAACCGCGTACGGGGATGGAATCCCGTGGACCGCAGAGGCTGTCACCGCCCAGGGATATCTTACGGGGGGGGCACCCGTGAGATCGATGTTGAACCTCAGAACGGACAGCGAGTCATCGCCGGAGTTTGCGACCAGTGCCGTGCCGTGATCCGAGTAAGGGTACGGGTCCACGTAGAATATGCCGAGCGGCTTCAGCCCGACCGGAACCGTTTGCACGAGCAGGTCGGAGGATTGCGGTGCCCCCACGTGGGCGACAGCGGTGAGGGCGAGCAGGCCAAGCAGCCTGAAACGGTACGTTCGGGACATTGCTTCCTCTCCTTCGGCGCAAGACCCCGGGACAGAACCACCACGGGAGCCCCCAGTTGCCCAGCTTAGGGTTCCTTCGGCCCCCACGAGTCAACCAACCCTGCTCCGGCGCTGCCAGACGTGTCCGAGCCCGCCGTTACGCCTCCATGCGCGTGCCCAGGCAGGCCCACGGTGTGGACGTGGGTGGAAGAAGCTTTACCCGCGAGCAGGGCGTCTACTTCCGCCTTGGTGTAGACCTCCGACTTGCCGTACACCTCCAGCATCCAGCGCGCGCCCGCGGCGTTGTCGGCCCCGGTGCCGCCGCGCGCGACGGGAAGTTGATTGACGATGTAATCGGCAAGTAGATCGAGGTCCTGCGAAGCCAGCACCAAGTCGGAGCCCGCGAATACCGGCTTCCCAGCCGTCAGCGTGCCCACCTTCAGGGAATGGGCGTCGATATCCCGGCTGCTTCCGATGCAGGGCTGTCCGTTGATGTTCAAGGCTAGGGCCTCGGCGATCATTCGTGGCGAATGCCACTCGTTGCCGGCCGCCCCGCCGTCTTCGGACTCGCCGCCCAGCGCGCACGAATATGCCCTGTACGAGCCAACCGTGCAGCCCGTGGCCTCCCCGCCCGTCAGGCGCATGCCGTATCCACCGCAGTTGCACGCCACGACGTTCGATAGCGAGTTGTAACCGGATTCGACGCGGAACCCGTCGTGGGCGAACCCTCTCACCGCGACGTTGCCCACAGACACGAAGTTTCCGCCCGCAATGCGCACGCCGTAACCGGCGTTTCCGGCTTTCGCCTGAAAGGAACATGCGGCGACGGATATATTGAGCGGCGCCGTTGAATCGGGGGCCAGGGCGACCGTGATGCCGTCGTTTCTGATGTCCTTCCCGCTCACTCCGCTGATGCTGGCGTGAAGGGTTCCGCCCAGCTCAACCGCGCCTTGGGCATTTGTAACCGTGCAACCGCAGACGCTGACGCTGGTGCCCTTTGAAAAGCCAATGGCCCGCAGGCCAATGTTCTGGAAGGTACAGCCGCTGACCACCATTCCGTCCACCCGATCACCGTGGACGCCCAGAGAGTCAACATCGGGCTGGCCGCTGTCGTGGATGTGGCAGTTGGAAACGACGCCCTGGGTGGTTCCATAGTTGGGGCTCACACAGCCGCCCAGCGCGTAGAAGCACTCCGACACGCCGCCGGTCAGCTCGCAATCCACGATCTCGAAGAAGGAAACATAGTTGAAGAGGACAACCCCCAAGTTGGCGCCGCGGGCCGGGTTGGGCGGTGGGCCGGGATCGGTCTGGTATTGGGAATCGCCGTTGCCGTCCAGTTTTAGCCCTACCAACCGGATGTGATGGTTCCCATTCTCGCGATCGGCATTGGTTATGACAGCGTTGAAATCGGGCTCAGTTGGTGGCGTAAGGTTCGTGCGGAAGGGCCTGTACGCCATCAGCTTCAGGCAGGGTTGCCCAATGCCGATAATAGTGATGTTCGACGGCAGCTCCAGATAGTCGCTCAGCATGTAGGTGCCGGGCGGCACGAGTAGGTTGCCCGCGCAGTTGTCGATGGCCTTCTGGAATGCGGCCCGGTCGTCGGTCACCCCATCGCCGGTGGCGCCCCAATTGAGCACGCTTGGGAAGTCGCCAAGAATGTCAACCAGCGGGCGAGGTGCGCATTCAGGGTACTTACCGGGGATCAGAACGTCGTGCAGCAGCCGCTCGTCGCTGATTACTTCCATGCCGCCGATCCTCAGGGAAGCAAAATCGGCGGGGCCGGTGGCGCTCAGCCTTCCGGTGGTCACGCGCATGGCAGACCCGGCAGCGGCAGTGCCAAAGTTCGAGTCCACGGTGAGCTTGGTGTCCTTGTGTTCGTCATCCGGAAACCCAACCACCGTCCGCGTCTCGCTGGTGCTCACGATCGTGATCCTGTCGCCCACCTTAGTGTCCAGATCAAATCGGGTTCCGGTGCCCTCCACCAGTGAAGAGCTGACGGTCACGCTCACGGTGCCCTGCGCCATGTATGAGGTCCCGACTGCCAGATTCGGCATCCCGTGCATTTCGCCGTAGTCGTCGGCCCAGAAGACGTGCTTCTCAGGAGGAACCGTCGGGTCGTCCGTTTGGGGGAAAGGTTCGCCCTCGCCAGTGGAATGACTGTATATCATCATTCTTCCCTCGCGAGGCAGAGGTTGCGCGCTGTCCTTGACGTACACGCCTCGGGATGGGATGAGGTGATAGAAATAGTTGCCGATGGCCGCGTACGGATGCTCGACCACTACCCCGTGGCCTTCCCAGTTCTCCGGGTGATCCCGGTCGGGGTTGTCGTTGAAGATGCTGACTCTTGAGAAAGAGTTGTCACCAGCGTGCTTCAGCCAGATTCCCACATCTGAATCGTCGGTGCCCCGGTAGTGTGCGCGCAGATTCACGAACATGTTCATGTTGGAATTGGCGCCCCCATCCGTCTCGGTGCCATCCAACACCAGGGCCCTCGGCGCTCTCGTGATGCAGCTCTCGAAGTAATTGAACTCGACGTTCTTGCCGTCTACATCCGAGCAGAGCAGTATCCCAATACCCTCGTCGTCAGGCGGATCGGGCGCGACATTCCCGATGTTCCTGACGCTCAGGTCGATGAACCGGGATTGCTGGACGCGGTTAAGCCGCAGGCCGATTCTCGCGCCGGTCTGCGTTCCGTCATTCCAGCCGCCGTCAATCACCAGGTGCGAAAGTTCCAGATCCTGCACGTGGCCGGCATCGTAAGGCGTCAGGTCGATGACCGGCCCCGTGCCCGAACCGGTCCAGAGCAGCTTCGTGAGCGGTTCAGTCGGTGGTGAATCGAGTCCGGCGCCGCCGTAGCCGCGGATCTTCACGCCATGCTTAGTCTTGTGGTTGATGTCGTCCTTGGTCGTGACTGTCGTTCCGATTTTCAAGTGCGGACTCGCACCGGAGCCGGGCACAAGCATGATGATGCCGCCGCTGTCCGGGAGGTCCCTGATCTTTCTGTTGATGGCGTCGCCATCATCGTTGGGGTCGGGCCCCTCGCCTGGCCGAAGGAACACAACCCGGTTGAGCTTGCCGGTTTCGATCTCTCCGCTGGTCGGGTCGATCAGGATCGGATGGTCGCCGCTGGCCCGGATCTTGCCGGCCACCTCCAGCTTCTCGGCCGGCTCTGTCGTCCCGATGCCGACGTTGCCGGTGGGTTTTACCGTGAGCGCTCGCGTGGCGCTCATTGCACCCAAATACAGATCGCCGTTCGAGTCAGTAATAACCTCCATTCCTGTAACACCGCCCCCTGCAGTGATGTGCCCGATGTGACCTGCACCGCTTATATTATCGCTAATGGTAAGCCTTCTTCCTTGCCCGACCGTTCCCGTTTGTATCTTTATATCTCCCCCGTTCACCTCCAACCTCGCTCCTGGATTCGCCGTCCCGATGCCCACGTTGCCGGCGGCGTCCACCGTGGCCAGCACGTTGCCCGCCGAATCTTCCCAGTTCTGCAAGGCGGCCGACTGCGAGCCGGCACCCTGCACGGTTAGCGGGACCCTGGTAGCCGCATCGGCGGAAAAGGTGTAGTTGCGCGGCCCGCCGGCCACGCTGCCGAACTTCCCGTCGACATCGCCCCCGGCGACCTCGGAGGCCGGAGGATCGTTGGCGGATACGCATGGCGGCTCGGCTTCCCCCATAATGCTCTTCAGCGACAGCCTGATTTCCTGATCACACAACATCTGGCGGAACACTTCGCGCATCTGCTCCGGCGAGATCAGGGGCTGGTTGGGGGGGGGGGGACAATTCCCGAAAAAAGCGGAGCAACGAGGTCAGAAGGCGTCTCATGCGCTCCTCCTAAAGAAAAACTTTGTGGCGCGGCGGGTTCCCACTTTGACTTACCGACTTGTACTCCTCGCTGGTGGTAAAGTCAAGGTATTTCCTAAACAGGTATCAGCCACAGAGGCACAGAGGCCACAGACAAAGTGGCTTGCCAGGGCTTATGGAACCACCAGGGCACAAAGGCACCCAAGCCTTGGTGACTGGGTGGTGAAAAGGAACTGGGTTGCCGGCACCGGGACCGGTACAGGTGTGGGTGGACGCCGGCGCTACAAAGTCTGCGTTTATCTGCGTCCCCTTTCCCGTCTATGAGCTGCCGTAGGGCGAGCCTTCGGTGAGCAGCACCTTGTTCTCGGGATTGCGGGTTTCGCCGGCGCTGGTGACGTAGACCCCCGGCTGGTCCTTGATCGGACACTTCGTCTCGCAGATGCCGCAGCCTATGCACAGCTCGGGGTCAATGCGCGGCTGTTTGACCCTCACCTTCTCGCCGGGCTGCCTGGTCACCTCAACCTCTTCGAACCAGATGGCCTTCTTCGGAGTCGGGCAGTGCTCCTCGCAGACGATGCAGGTGCGGGCGAAGGCATAAGGCAAACAGCGGTTCTTGTCGAAGAAAGCCAGCCCGATCTTGACCTTCTGCTTCTCCTCGACGGTTAGCTCCCGAATTGCCTTGGTGGGACAAACCTGCGTGCACAGGGTGCATTCGTACTCGCAGAAGCCGATGTTGAACTTGAGGACCGGGGACCAGAAGCCCTCCAGGCCGGCTTCCAGCCAGGTCGGGTGGACGGCGTTGGTGGGGCACACCTTCATGCACTCGCCGCAGCGGATGCACTTGGAAAGGAACTCATCCTCGGTCACCGCGCCGGGCGGGCGGATCAGCGCGGCATTGAACGAGCGCTTGGAAGCCTGCGGGTGAATGCGGAACAGCAGGCCGGCGCCGAGGCCGCCGAGGCCCGCGGCAATCACCTGCCGGCGGCCAAGGTCGAGCCGCTCCTGGCGCGGCGGGCGGAAGAAACTTGCGACCCAGCGGCGAAGCCGGGCGATCATCGCGCTTCCTCCTTTCCCACAGTGTCCACAGCCGCGGCTCCCTCCCTCCGCTCGCTTACGCTCGCGGCACTGTTCGATTCGAGTATGGACAGGGTAATGGCGTCGCGCGGGCAGTCGGCTTCGCAGTTGAAGCAGTAAAAGCACTCGGCCGGTTTCCAGTCCGTCACCGAATCGGGCCGCGCCCCGCCCTGGCAATCCACCAGGCACAGCCGGCAACTGTCACAGTCCTCCTCGCTTCTCTTGAGCCGGACAACGGGATTCTTGCCGGCCAGGCCCAGCAGCGCGCCGAGCGGGCAGACGTATCGGCACCAGAATCGCGGGCGGTAGAAGTTCAGCGCCAGGCTGGCGGCGAACAGAAAACCAATCAGGATGCCGCCGTAATAGTGAGGTTGCTTGACCGCCAGGAAGTATTTGCGGAGCAGCTCATAGACCGGCTCGCTCGCGGCGGTCACCCGCAGGCTGCCGACGCCCGGATTGGCCGCATACAGCCAGCCGAACAGCATGCCGATTCCGGCATTTAGGGCGGGGAAGACGGCGGTCGCGAGCGACCGGTACAGGAAGGCGACGGGATCCAGCCAGCCGGCCACGTTCGTGCCCAGCAGGGCGCCGGCCAGCAAAACGATCAGGACGTAGTACTTCGCTTTCTGCCAGCGGCCGTAGCCTCCGATTTCGAGTTTGGCCTTCCTGCGGGCGCTCCGAATGGCGGTGAAAAAATTGTGGAGCGTGCCCAGCGGGCAGAACCAGCCGCAAAACCATCGGCCGAAAACGATCGTGGCGGCCACCGTAATCAGCGAAAGCAGCAGCCCTTTGGCCAGGGTATGCGATGCCAGCCAGGAGAAGAGCAGCACCAGCGGGTCGAGCTCGAAGAACAGGCCGGTGTGCCCGCCGGCCACGTTGATGGGATGGTAGACCGTTTCCAGAAAGAGGTAGAGAAACAGAAGCAGCACCACAGCCTGCGTGGTCCGTCTGGCCCAGACGAGCAACTGCGGAGTGCGGAATGCGGAATGGGGAGTGGGGCGTGCCGGTCCATTCCGCATTCCCAATTCCGAATTCCGCATTTGGTTACACCTCGATGATTTTCGGGGAAAGGGCCTCGAAGTTGATATTACCCAATCCCCGCCGCCCGGCTTCCACGATGTGCTCGATGGCTTGCGGCTTGTGCCCGAGCAGCGTGGCGCCGTAAGCGTCCACGGCTACCTGGTCGGTGCCGGCAACGACGGTTTCCTTGCGCTTGACGTCGGTCAGGCTGCCGCCCACCGGCCCGTTGCCCATCAGCACGCGGATGGCATCCAGGACGATGAGCTTGGGCTTGAGGAAGGCGGCCAAGTCGGGGAGGGTCAACTCGGTGTTCTGGTGGAAGCGCTCGCGCGCTCCGCCCACGGCGCCCATCAGGTTCTTCATGCCCAGCGTCACCGTGGTGAGGCTGTGATGTTTGGCGATCGGAACGTTGATCAGAACGTCGGCCTCGACCACCTGGGCGTACACCGGCCATTCTTTCAGGACCTTTCCGTTCAACGCCATCTTGCGGAACTTGCGCTCGTCCATGAAAAACACCTGCGCGCCGGCTTTCTCGGCGGCCTGCTGGATGCCGCTGCGCGGAAAGGTGCGCTGCGCGGAGTTGCAGGGGTTATCGCTGAGGAGCACGCGCTTGGCGCCGGCCTGGTAGCACAGCTCGACCAGTGTAGCGACCACGTCGGGGTTGGTGGTGGCGGCCTGCTCGGGGCGCCGGTCCCAACTGATGTTGGGCTTGATCCAGACCGTCTGGCCCTTGGAGACAAAACGGCCCATGCCGCCCAGGGCGTCGATGCCGGCGCGGGTGAGGCGGCGCGCCTCCTCGGCGATGCCGTCGGGCGCCGCCGGACTGCTCTTGTACCGCGCGATGGCCAGCGCGGGCGCCGCCGCTTGGGCTGATCGCGAGCTGAATAATGCCGTGCCCGCCCCGGCGATAGCCGCGCTCTTAAGAAACGTTCTTCGGTTCATCTGTTGTCAGTGTACCTAACCACCAAGGCACCAAGTTCGCCTTCTTGGTGTCCTGGTACCTTGGTGGTTCAATTCTCATTCCTTAATTCGCGACGCGACTTCCTTCAGAAACGCGGCGGCATCGGCTGGCGGATTCAGCAGGAGCACCGTATACCGGCCGCGCGCGAAGAAAATCGCCCCTCCTTCGCGGCTGCTCGCGCCGCGCCACGCGCCCGGCAGGGCAGGCTCGCCGGCCACCTTCCCGCTCTTGGCGAAATAGCCCTTCAGCAGTTCCAGCTTCTTCTTCGCCTGGCCGGCATCCGCGGAGGTGGAAATCAGCAGGCTGCTTTGTTTCCCGGCGAAGCGATAGTCGGCGGTGCAGGCGGGCGCCAGGAATTCGTGGCCCAAGGGCGCTCTCTTCACGTACTTCTCGGAACGTGCCACGCGACCCGCGGCGGGGAAGGCCGCCAAAATCGAAGGCAGGGCCGCGGCGCCGCCGATGCGCTGCGAGATTTCGCCGGCGAAGGAGCGCATCACCGGTTGGGCTGAACCCTTATCGCTGAAGGCGGACAACTTGACGTAAAAACTGCCTTGCAGAAAATTCAGCACGTGCTCGTCAATGTAGCCTTCCGCGCCCGCCTGGATGTAACGGTTCTCGGGCGAGCGCTCGGCCGAATAGATGCCGAAGGCGTTGATCGGCTCGCCCATGTCGTAAATGTCCACGGTGATTTCCGCGTCGCCCGCCTTGTACTCGCGGTGCACCATGGCCACCAGGTCGTACATGTGGAAAGCTTCGGCGGCGCCGTCGATGTACTGGTACAAATCGGCGGCGTAGAAGCGCGGTTCTTGGGCCGTGGCGCCGGCGGCGCGCGGGGCGGGCAGCAGTTTCCCCAGTTTGGCTTTTTCGGAGGCCGGGACTTGCGCCGGCGCCTTGCGCGCGCCGCTTTCTTCCTCCTCCTGCGCCGGCAGCAAGCCGGCCAGCGCCAGCATCAGCAGTAGTGGAATCAGTTTCCGCACGTTGTTAAGTCCAAAGTCCAAGGTCGAAAAACCGCGAGTCAGAAATAAAGGCCCGAGCGCCCAATTGGCGACCTTGGACTTTGGACCTTGGACTTTGGACCAGCCCTCAGGCCAGTTGCGTGAACAGGGCGCGGGCGGCGGTCAGCCCCTCGACAATCCGGATGCCGTTGGGGCACACACCCTCGCACCGCCTGCAAATTCGGCATTCCTCGCCGCCGGTCTTTCCCGCCGGGATGGCGGCGTAGGTGGCGAGCGCCGTCTGCGTGTCGCCCACCTGCTGGTAATAGTAATCCTTGCAGCGCAGCACCGTCGAGACCTCGACGCCCGCCGGGCAGGCCGCGCGGCACTCGTCGCACATCATGCAGTTCAGCGCCCGGTTGGCCTGCGCATAGCGATACAGGGCGCGGTCTTCGGCCGAGGTGAGCGGCTCGTTGAGGCCCTTCAGATAGGCATCGAACATCTCGAACGAGCCGATGCCCTTCAGCGCCGTGGTGACGCCGGGGTTCCGCAGCAACTTTTTCAGGTAGGCCACCTCGAGGTCGCGGTCTCTCAGGCCTCTCATGGTTTTGAAGGCCATGACGCCGACGCCCTTTTCCTGGGCCTGCCGCAGCTCCTCGTCCATGGCTTCCAGGTTGGGCTGGCTCAGCGCGGGCATCACCAGGGTGTACATCCCGCTGCGGATTCCCGCCCCGGCGGCCTCCTTGACGCCGGCGTGGCTGGTCAGCCCGGCGAAGCGCACCTTGCCCGCCTTTTTATATTTCTCGAAGGTTTCCAGGATGCTGGGATCGGCCGCCGAAGTTCCGCTATGGCGGTTGAACATCAGGAAGTCGATGTAATCGGTGTTCAGCGTTTCCAGGGCCGAGTCGATGTCGCGGAAGGTGTCCTTCACGGCCACGTAGACCTGCTTGCGCCGGGTCTTCAGCACGTTGCCGAGCGTCTTCATCGCCTGGCCGCCGAGATACTCGTTCGCCACATGCACCAGGTTCACGCCGTGCTCGATGGCGTAGTGATGCACCTGTTCGACCAAGACCAGCCCGCCCAGGCTGATCGCCGACAGGTACATGTCGGTGTTGCCCAGCCGGCGGTACTTCATGGCCGGGTTGTAGTTCAGAATCTTCTTGGGATCCAGAGCCGAGTCCGGCTGTGCTGCGGAAGCCGGCAGGGCGGCGCTGACGCCGGCTGCCACCGTACCCAAGAGGCCACCCTGGACAAAGGTGCGACGGTTAACTGGTTTCATCTTCATCAAATCCGCCTTTGCAGAGAAATCCCCGGCAGCGGGGTGCACTCCGGCTTCCAACCCCCATCGGCAACATGGCCTTAGGGTTAGGCCCCGAACCCATCCGCCGGCTTTGGTCATTTAACCCATTCCTCACCCATTTGTAGCGTCGATCTAGGCGCGCCCGGGGTGAGCCGCAGATTTCGCGGACTGCACAGATCAGGAGTCGCCCATCCGCGGGCGTGGCTTGTCGGCATCGCGACCGCGCAGCCGTCGCCGACCATCGGCGTTCATCTGCGTCCCATCTACGCTGGATTCTCCCCGCTTTGCTGATTGGAAACCGGCGTGCGGAAGAGTATACTTATGGGTTCCCGCAAGCGGAATATTCTCGACATAAGTGGAGTCAAACCAACATGTTACGAAACAAAGTGACGATCGATGGGAACGAAGCCGCGGCTTATGTGGCCCATCAGATCAATGAAGTCATCGCTATTTACCCCATCACGCCATCATCTCCCATGGGCGAGTGGTCCGATCAGTGGTCGTCGGAAAACCGCCCGAACATCTGGGGCAGCATTCCCACCGTGGTCGAAATGCAGAGCGAAGGCGGGGCCTCCGGCGCGCTGCACGGCGCGCTGCAGGCCGGATCGCTGGCCACCACCTTCACCTCGGCCCAGGGCCTGCTGCTGATGATCCCCAACATGTTCAAGATCGCGGGGGAGCTGACCCCGACGGTGATTCACGTGGCGGCGCGTTCGCTGGCCTGCCAGGCGCTGTCGATCTTCGGCGACCACA